>Ga0160455_101131_pt1 | contig 9184 bp, 9 predicted proteins | sample HID1972I_E6MG_FD_108206 | JGI IMG/M metagenome (GOLD analysis project Ga0160455, IMG submission 108206) | Enriched pill bug-associated microbial communities from UW Madison campus, WI, USA - HID1972I_E6 MG | ecosystem: Host-associated > Arthropoda: Insects > Digestive system > Unclassified ... | reverse complement strand
CCGAGCAGCCGCTGGACAGCGAACTGGGCCAATTCAACCTGGTGACCTATCGTGATTCCGTGGAAGGCGACGTGCACATGGCGCTGACCCTGGGCACTGTTTGCGCCGAAGAGCCAACGCTGGTTCGCGTGCACAACATGGACCCGCTGCGTGACTTGCTGATGGTCAAGCAGCCGGGCCGCTGGAGCCTGCGCGCCGCCATGGCGGCGGTTGCCGAGGCGGGCAGCGGTGTAGTGTTGTTGCTCGGTCACCCGCTCGATGGCGACGTGTTGCTGGCGCATATCCGTGAAACCGGTGATCAGCCGGCACCGAAAAAACCGACCACCTACAGCATCGTCGGTGCCGGTTCGCAGATCCTGCGAGACCTCGGTGTACGCAAAATGCGCTTGATGTCTGCGCCAATGAAATTTAATGCGATATCCGGTTTCGATCTGGAAGTTGTAGAATACGTGCCCTCCGAATAATGACCGGTTGTTTCCGGACTCCGATTCGCGGCAAATAAATCACTGAGGGACGCGTAGCAGACGCGTCCCGGCTCTTTAAGAGAACTGACGAATGACCCTGAAGACCATCGAAGGTACCTTCATCGCCCCCCAAGGCCGCTACGCCCTGGTGGTTGGCCGCTTCAACAGCTTCGTCGTGGAAAGCCTGGTGAGCGGTGCCGTTGATGCCCTGGTTCGCCATGGCGTGAGCGAAAGCGACATCACCATCATCCGCGCACCTGGCGCCTTCGAAATCCCGCTGGTAGCGCAGAAAGTCGCCCAGAAAGGTGAATTCGCAGCCATCATCGCCCTCGGCGCGGTCATTCGTGGCGGTACTCCGCACTTCGAATACGTGGCTGGCGAGTGCACCAAGGGTCTGGCCCAGGTGTCCATGGAGTTCGGCGTGCCGGTCGCTTTCGGCGTCCTGACCGTTGATTCCATCGAGCAAGCCATCGAACGTTCCGGCACCAAGGCCGGTAACAAAGGTGCCGAAGCTGCCCTGTCCGCTCTGGAAATGGTCAGCCTGCTGGCGCAGTTGGAGGCCAAGTGATTAGCGACGAAAGCGATCGTTTCAACCCGCGCGAGCCGCGTCCAACCGACGCCGGCAAGCCTTCGAAAAGTGAAAAGCGCCGCGCTGCCCGTCAGTTGGCGACTCAAGCGTTGTACCAGCGCCACATGGCCAGTACTTCGCTGAACGAAATCGAAGCGCAGTTCCGCGTCGATAACGATTTCACCTTCGCCGATGCCAGCTACTTCCACGACATCCTGCACGGTGTTCCGGCCAGTCTGACCGAGATCGACACTGCGCTGGCGCCGTGCCTGGACCTGACCATCGAAGAGCTCGACCCGGTTGAACTGTGCGTACTGCGCCTGTCGACCTGGGAACTGCTCAAGCGCGTTGACGTGCCGTACCGCGTTGTGATCAACGAAGGTATCGAGCTGGCGAAAGTCTACGGTTCGACCGACGGTCACAAGTTCGTCAACGGCGTGCTCGACAAGCTGGCGCCGCGCCTGCGTGAAGCTGAAGTGAAGGCGTTCAAGCGCTGAAACGCGCTTGAAACCTCAATGGGCGAGTTCGAGCTGATCCGCAATTTCTTCGCCGCCGCGCCTTGTGCGCAGGGCGGCGAAGGCGTTGCTCTGGGGATCGGCGATGACTGCGCCTTGCTCGCTGTTCCCCCCGGGGAACAGTTGGCGATTTCCACCGATACGCTGGTGGCCGGTGTGCATTTCGCCGACCCCTGCGATCCGTTTCTGCTCGGTCAGCGCTCGCTGGCCGTCGCGGTCAGCGATCTGGCCGCCATGGGCGCCACGCCCGTTGCCTTTACCCTTGCCCTGACTGTGCCGACGGTGACTGCCGATTGGTTGCAGGCCTATGCCCACGGTTTGAACCGCATGGCGCAGAACTGCGGCGTTGCGTTGGTGGGCGGCGATACCACGCGCGGGCCGTTGAGCCTGACGGTGACCGTGTTTGGTCGCGTGCCTGCGGGCCTGGCGTTGACCCGTAGCGGTGCGCAGCCGGGTGACTTGCTATGTGTCGGCGGTGAGCTGGGCAATGCCGCTGGCGCACTGCCGCTGGTGCTGGGGCAGCGTGACGCCGAAGCGCCTATCGCCCAACCGCTGCTCGATCATTACTGGTCGCCGCAGCCGCAACTCGCCCTCGGTCAGGCCCTGCGCGGCAAAGCCACGTCGGCGCTGGATATCTCCGATGGCCTGCTCGCCGATTGCGGTCATATCGCGCTGGCATCACAGGTGCGGCTTGAGATTGAACGCGAGCGCGTACCGCTGTCGGATGCATTAGTGGCGTTTCTCGGTCAGCGCGGCGCCGAGCGTGCCGCGCTGAGCGGCGGCGATGATTACGTGCTGGCCTTCACCCTGCCGTCCGTCGAGTTGCCTGCGTTGTTGGCCAATGGCTGGCCGATCCATGTGATCGGTCGTGTGTCAGAAGGTCAGGGCGTGATTCTGCTGGATCGCGAAGGGCACGACATCACCCCGCAAATCCGGGGCTATCAACATTTTCAGGAGACACCGTGACAGATCACCCGAAACAGGTTCCGGCCGAATTCGTTCCGCCGTCGGTCTGGCGCAATCCCTGGCATTTCCTCGCGTTCGGCTTTGGCTCCGGCACCTTGCCGAAAGCGCCGGGCACGTGGGGCTCGTTAGTTGCGCTACCCTTTATTCCGTTGTGGCAGATGTTGCCCGATTGGGGTTACTGGTTGATGCTCGGGATCACCATGCTGTTCGGCTTCTGGCTGTGCGGCAAGGTCGCCGAAGATCTGCGGGTACACGACCACGAAGGCATCGTCTGGGACGAAATGGTCGGGATGTGGATCACCCTCTGGCTGGTGCCGGAAGGCTGGTACTGGTTGCTCGCGGGTTTTCTGGTGTTCCGTTTCTTCGACATTCTCAAACCATGGCCAATTCGCTGGATCGACCGGCATGTGCATGGCGGCGTCGGCATCATGCTCGACGACGTGCTGGCCGGCGTATTTGCCTGGCTGGCGATGCAGGGGCTGGTGTGGGTTTTCGCCTGATTCCAAGGGATGTCAGGGGTAAGTGAGGAGACTAGGGATGGCTCGACGCTGGTTGGCGGTGATGTTTTTTGCTTTGCTGGGCACGGTGGCCAGTGCGCAGGAAGCTGTGCCGACGCCTGCGGTCATCCATCTGGCCAGCGAAGACTGGGAAGACTACACCGCCGCCGACGGCCATGGCCTCGGTTGGGACGTGTTGCGCAAGGTGTTCGAACCGGCCGGCGTGAAGCTGGACATTCGCACGGTGCCGTACACCCGTTCGATCGGTCTGGTGCAGTTGAAGGAAGTCGACGCGCTGGTCGGCTCCTATCGCGACGAAGCCGAGCAAGTCCTGTATCCGCACTGGAATTTTGATTCCGACCACATTTACGCACTGGGTCTGGCGAGCAACCCATCGCCGACTCAGGCGACGCTGGGCAAGTATCGACTGGCCTGGGTGCGTGGCTATCGTTACGAAAACTACCTGCCGAACATCAAGCGTTACAACCAGATCGAGCGTCGTACCGGCATTCTGTCGATGCTCAAGCAGGGGCGGGCGGATTACTACATTGATGCGTTGACCGAGATTGAAGCCGTGGTGAAAACCGCAGCCGATCCAGCGCAGTATCGCTATTCACACCTGGCCGAGCTGCCGCTGTTTCTCGGCTTTGCCGACACTCCGCAGGCGCGAGCGCTGATGGCGCTGTATGACCAGCGTATGGAGCAGTTGGTGAAGAGCGGCGAGTTGAAACCGATTTTCGAGAAGTGGCAGCAGCCGTATCCGTTCGGATCGGACTGAAGGCCTGCACAAATCCCCTGTAGGAGCTGCGGCACGCTGCGATCTTTTGATCTTGATCCTAAAAGCCGGATCAAAAGATCGCAGCCTCGTTTCACTCGACAGCTCCTACAAGGATCCATGTCGACCGGGTTGTTATCAAACTTTTTGATCGTTATCCCCGATAATTCAGCCTAAGCGTCTGCAGGAACCTGCTGTTACAATGCTGGCCTGCGAATTTTCAGACTCTTTAGATCAGGAGCACACCGGTGCCTGTCGTCTTTGTCGCCGCTTCCAAGCTGCCAACACCTTTTGCGCAATTCACCATGCACGGTTTTCTCGATGAAGCCACCGGCCGCGAGCACGTCGTGCTGAGCCTGGGTGAAATTGCCGACGGTGCCCCGGTACTCGGCCGGTTGCACTCCGAATGCCTGACGGGCGATGCCTTGTTCAGCCAGCGCTGCGACTGCGGTTCGCAACTGGAAGGCGCGCTGAAAGCCATCGCCCGCGAAGGCCGAGGCGTGTTGCTGTACCTGCGCCAGGAAGGTCGTGGCATCGGTCTGCTGAACAAGATTCGCGCTTATGAATTGCAGGACGGCGGCGCCGACACCGTTGAAGCCAACGAGCGTCTGGGCTTTGCCGCCGACCAGCGCGACTACGCCATGTGCCTGCCGATGCTTGAGCATCTGGGCGTGAAATCCCTGCGCCTGATGACCAACAACCCGCGCAAGGTCAAAGCCTTGACCGACATGGGCATCACCGTGGCGGAGCGCGTGCCGTTGCACACTGGCCACAACCCGCACAACAAACTGTACCTGGCGACCAAGGCCAGCAAGCTCGACCACATGATGGGCAACGAGCACCAGGGCGAGGTTGATCGCGCGTGACCCGTGGTCAGGTGCGGCGCCGATTGTCGGTCGATTGGTGGAAATACCTGGCGCTGGCGCTGGTGCCGCTGTTCGTGCTCAACGCGCTGTTTGGTCAGGGCAAAGGAATTCTGCCAGTACTGGCGATGCCGTTCTTTATCGCCGGTGTGGCATCGATGTTTGTCAGCCTGAAGTTTTTCGGTCGCTATAAACATGCGCTGATCGCCACGCAAAAAGCCCTCGATACCCCGGATGAACCTGCAGCGTGGATTGCCCTCGCTGCGCGTCGTCGGGCGGCTTTTCTGGCGGCAGCCTTGCCGGCGTGGATCGGCGCACTGGCGGTGTTCGTCGGTCTCGAAGCCGTACCGTTGATGCTGCTGGCGTTGTCCACGGCGGTGCTGTTTTATCTCTACCGTATCCCGCGTCAACTCGGCTGATGCGTCGTCTGTGGCTGGCGGTTCTGCTGCTGGCCGTCTCGGCTCCGGTTCTGGCCGGCCTGCGGGTGGTCAGCCTCGCACCGTCGCTTTCTGAAATCGTTGTCGAGCTTGATTCGGCTGATTTGCTGGTGGGCGTGCTGGATGCCGGTGAGCGTCCGACCGAGATTGCCAGCGTGCCGTCGGTTGGGCGCTATGGGCAACTCGACATGGAACAGTTGCTGAGCTTAAAGCCTGATTTGCTGTTGCTCTGGCCCGGCAGCGTCGGCCCGGCGCAGCGTGATCAGCTCAAGCGTCTGGGCATCCCGACCTTCGTTGCCGAACCGCATTCCCTCGAACAACTCGCTGCGCAGATCGAAGCCATTGCCGCGCAGTTGGGGCGTCCCGAGCGTGGGGTGAAACGTGCGGCTGCGTTGCGCGAACAACTCGCAGCGCTTCGCCAGCGTTATCGCCGGGATGTGCCGTTGCGGGTGTTCTACCAAGTCTGGGACAAGCCGCTATACACCGTCGGTGGCGGGCAGATCATCAGTGATGCGCTTGAGGTGTGCGGCGCGCGCAATGCTTTCGGCGATCTGAGTCTGCCGGCGCCACAGGTGAGTATCGAGGCGGTGTTGCAGCGTGATCCGGAGGTGATTCTGGCGGGTGATCAGGCGCAGTTGAATGCGTGGAAGGCCTGGCCGCAAGTGGCAGCGGTGAAACAGGGGAAATTACTGTTGGTCACCGATAAAGGCCTTGAACGCCCCAGCGGCCAGATGATCGACGCCACCGCCGAGCTCTGCCAATTGATCGCGCCGAACAGGTGATTCTGTAGGAGCTGCCGAAGGCTGCGATCTTTTGACCTTGTTGTTTGACTGAGTCGGAAACGCCGAAGATCAAGATCAAAAGATCGCAGCCTTCGGCAGCTCCTACAGGGGGCTCAGTTGATTTCGGGAGTCCAGGTCACCCCGAACATCCACACCCGACCTTCCTCGCGATAACCGTACTGGCTGCCGTCATAGCTGTAATTCGCCCGGCTGTAACCCTTGTCCAACAGGTTGTCGACCTTCAGATCCAGCTTGATCTCGCGATTCAACGCCCAACTGCTGCGCAAGCCGAACAGCGCATAGCCACCCAGCGCCTGCGTATTGTCCTTGTCGTCATAACTGCTGCTGACCGCCTGCCAACTGGCGCCGAGGCTGACTTGGTCAAACTGTCGATCCAGATCCCAACTCAACGTGCGCCGCGCACGCCGGGCCAAGGTGTGTCCGCTATCGCGGTCGCGCGGGTCGATGATCGCCACGCCCAGATTGCTCTGCCAGTCGAACAGCTCCTGCTTCAGCGCCGCTTCAAAGCCGTTGATTCGTGCTGAAGCGACATTTTCCGGACGTGAATTGCTGCCGAAGATAATTGCGTCTTCCAGATCCGTTCGGTAAATCGAGGCTTCGAGACGGCTGCTGTCGGTCAACTGGCTACGCCATTGCAGCTCGTAGCTTTTCGAGGTTTCCGGCTTCAGATTCGGGTTGCTGAAATCCGGGTAGTAAAGGTCGTTGAAAGTCGGTGCGCGGAAGCCTTCGCTGTAGCTGAGCAGCAGATCGTTGTCCGGATTCAGTGGCAGGGTGAACGTGCCGCTCCAGGTGTTCTGGCTGCCAAACTGCTGGTTGTCGTCGTGACGCAGACCGAGTTCAGTGGAGAAACTGTCGGCCTGATAACGATGCTGGATAAATGCCGCCCGGTTCCAGCGGCTGTCCTCATCGAATGCGGTGCTGCTGTTGACCCGATCTTCGTACCAGTCGCCGCCGAGGATCAGGCTGTTGCGCGCGTCCAGAGTCAGGTCGTTCTGCCAGTTCACCGAGTCGCGGTAGGTGTTGAACACCGTGCGCTCGTCGCTGAGTTTGTCGAAGGTCTTCTCACGGTTTTCGGTGTGGCCGAACTCGACGCGGGTTTTCCAGGTTTCGTTGACCCGCGCGTCGACGTAACTGCTGACGCTGCTGACGTTGAAATCGCTGTAGGGCTGCTGCTGCACCGAATCGAACGTGGTCGTGTCGAAGCGGCCGAAGGGGTTGTCGAACTCGCTCTTGCCTCGGTTATCCAGCAGATTGGCACCAATTTCGATGTCATCGGTCAGCGCATGACTGAGGCTCAGGCTGACGGACTTATTGCGGTAAGCATCGTGATCGCTGTCGCTTGGGTACGACTCATGGGTACGGTCGATCCCGGCGGTTTCATCCAGGCTCGCACCAAGATTGAAGCGGGTTTTATCGTCGCCCCCGGATAGCCCAAGGCTGCGTTCCCAGGTCTGGTTGCTGCCAAAACCGACGTGCATCCGCGGCTGCAAACCCTGTTCGCTGCCACGGCGGGTGAAGATCTGAATCACCCCGCCAATCGCATCGCTGCCGTAAATCACCGAACGCGAACCGCGCAGCACTTCCACGCGCTCGATTTGTGCGATGTTCAGGTGCTGCAGATTGCTGTCGCCCGAGGTGGAGTTGCCGATGCGCTGGCCATCGACCAAAACCAGACTTTGCGCCGATTGCGTGCCGCGAATGTAGATCCCCGGCAGACTGCCGCGCCCGCCGGTCTGCGCCACTTGCACGCCCGGCACGCGCCGCAGCAAGTCCGGCACGTCGCTCGGTTGCAGACGATCGATGTCTTCGCGAGTGAATACCGTGTTGGCGGCGCTGCTGTCGTTGCGCGCTTCGATCTGACGGTTGGCGGAGATCAGCACATCCGGCAGTTTCAGTGCCTGATCACGCTCGAAGTTGTCGGCGAGGGCGTTGGCCGATGGCAGCAGAAAGAAGGACAGGGCGAGGCGCGAGAGGTTCATCGGGCGTCCGTTGTCATTGTTGATATACACAAAACAAATGTGGGAGCGAGCCTGCTCGCGAATGCGGTGTATCAGTCAGCAATGATTTGACTGACAGTCCGCCTTCGCGAGCAGGCTCGCTCCCACAGGGGTATTGCGTTTACTTGTCGAGCAGGGTCAGGCGCTCACGAATCGACGCTTCGATCCCGGCCTCATCCAGCCCGCATTCGGCCAGCATCTGCGCCGGTTTCGCGTGCTCGACGTAAACATCCGGCAAGCCCAGATGCAACATCGACTTGAGGATGTTCTCCCGTGCCAGAAACTCGCTGACCGCGCCGCCAGCGCCGCCCATGATTGCGTTCTCTTCGATGGTCACCAGCAACTCGTGGCTGCCGGCAATCTCGCGTACCAGCGCTTCATCCAGTGGCTTGACGAAACGCATGTCGACCACCGTGGCATCCAGCTTCTCGGCGACTTTCAGCGCCTCGGCCAGTTGCACACCGAACACCAGCAAAGCCACTTTGCTGCCCTGACGGCGGACGATGCCCTTGCCGATTTCGATCGGCTCGAGATCTTTCTCGATGGCGGCATTCGGGCCGCTGCCGCGTGGATAACGCACTGCCGCCGGGCCGTTGTACAGGTGGCCGGTGGTGAGCATCTTGCGCAGCTCGTTTTCATCGCTCGGAGTCATGATGACCATGCCCGGGATGCAACGCAGGTACGACAGATCGAAACTGCCAGCGTGGGTCGGACCGTCTTCGCCGACCAGACCGGCACGGTCGATGGCGAACAGCACGTCGAGGTTTTGCACCGCCACATCATGGACGAGCTGGTCATATCCGCGCTGGAGGAACGTCGAGTAGATCGCCACCACCGGTTTCGCGCCTTCGCAGGCCATGCCGGCAGCGAATGTCACCGCGTGTTGCTCGGCAATTGCCACGTCGAAGTAGCGCAGCGGGAAGCGTTCGCTGAACGCCACCAGATCCGAGCCTTCCTTCATCGCCGGGGTGATCCCGACCAGACGTGGATCGGCGGCGGCCATGTCGCACAGCCACTCGCCAAACACTGCTGAATACTTTGGCCCGCTGGCCTGCTTCGGCGCGGCGGCCGGAGCGTCCAGTGGTTCGAGTTTGGTGATGGCGTGGTAACCGATCGGGTCGACTTCCGCCGGGGCGAAGCCTTTGCCTTTCTTGGTGACGATGTGCAGGAACTGCGGGCCCTTGAGGTCGCGCATATTGCGCAGCGTGGCGATCAGCGTGGGCAGGTCATGGCCGTCGATGGGGCCGATGTAGTTCCAGCCCAGCTCTTCGAACAGCGTGCCGGGGACCAGCATGCCCT
>Ga0160455_101104_pt1 | contig 9369 bp, 8 predicted proteins | sample HID1972I_E6MG_FD_108206 | JGI IMG/M metagenome (GOLD analysis project Ga0160455, IMG submission 108206) | Enriched pill bug-associated microbial communities from UW Madison campus, WI, USA - HID1972I_E6 MG | ecosystem: Host-associated > Arthropoda: Insects > Digestive system > Unclassified ... | reverse complement strand
TGCGGCACCATCAGTCCGACGAACGCGATCGGTCCCGCGGCCGCGGTCGCCGCTCCGCAGAGCAGTGCGACCGCGAGCACACCGAGCAGCTTCGTCCTGGCCGGATGCGCGCCGAGGGCGACGGCCACATCCTCACCGAGGGACATCGCGTTCAGCGAGCGGGGAAGGACGAGCGCGATGATCAGTCCGACGGCGATGAACGGCAGCACCACCCAGAGCGTGTCGAACTGCCTGTTCTGCAGGGACCCCGCGCTCCAGAAGCGCATCTTGTCGAACACGGCGGGCTGGATGAGCGTGACCGCGAAGCTGATCCCGGTCAGCACCGCGCCCAATGCGGTGCCGGTGAGCACGAGCTTCGTCGCCGTACCGCCCGCCACACCTGACGTGCCGATGCCGTAGACGACGATGGATGCCACCAGCGCGCCCGCCAGTGCGAACAGCACGTGCGTGATGGTCAGCGCCGAACCGAGCAGGGCGGTGGCGAACACCACCGTCGTGTAAGCACCCGCGTTGACGCCGAGGATCCCCGGTTCCGCCAGCGGATTGCGGGTGATCGCCTGGATCACGGAGCCGGCTGTGCCCAGAGCCACGCCGACGACGATGGCGAGCAGCGTGCGCGGCAAGCGGTAGTCCCGCACGAGCAGATCCACCGATGTCCCGCCGTCGTGCCTGAGCGCCTCGACGACCTGCGCGGGCGAGATGCTCCCCGACCCGATGAACAGACTCAGCATGCTCAGCAGCGCCAGCAGCACCAGCCCCGCCACGATCACGGCGGTCCGGCGCCGGGCCATCCGCAGATCAGAGGAGGGCAGCGCCGATCCGTGCTGGAGGACGGTCAAGAGGTTTCCGTTCGAAATGCAGGGAAGATTAGGCGTGCCTATCCTAATCGGTCACCATCCTCATCCGTCGACAGATGTCGCCCCGGCCTCCTAAGGACGTCCTTGCTGGCAACCCGGGAGGATGCCATCTACCGTGGAGCCATGGAGACCCTGCGCCACATCGTCCTGCTCGTACACCTCATCGGGTTCGCCGTGCTGTTCGGCGCCTGGGCCGTGCAGGCCTTCGGCGGAAAGCGCGAGATCACGCGCGTGATGCACATCGGCATCTCGATCGCGGCGGTCGCCGGACTCGCCCTGGCCGCGCCGTGGGGCCTGCCCGAGGGTGCCGAGATGAACTACGCCAAGATCGGCACCAAGCTCGTCGTCCTCATCATCATCGGCGCTCTCCTGGGCATCGGTCAGGGGCGCCAGCGCAAGTCCGGCGCTGTGCCTCCGGTGCTGTTCTGGGGCATCGGCGTGCTGACGCTCGTCAACGCCGGCATCGCCGTTCTCTGGCACTGATCGGCGGCTCGCCTGCCGCTAAGATCGATCCATCGCCCTGCCATATCCGCAGCGAGGCTGTTGCGCATCGCACGCGACTCGGGATCGTCGATCCGGAGTCGCAGGGGCGAACTGATTCATCGTTGAAACGGAGATCCTCATGCGCAAAGCCCTTCGCACCGCAGTCATCCTGTCCGCCTCCGCACTCCTCCTCGCCGGCTGCAGCGCCGCGCAGGACGGCGGCGGCACCGCCACCGGCAGCCTGAAGGGCACAGGATCCGGCGACGCGTGCACGATCGAGGGCACCGTTCCCCTGGGCGCGGCGCTCAGCCTGACGGGCGCCGCGGCCAGCTACGGCGAGTCGCAGCAGAACGGCCTGAACCTCGCTCTCAAGGACCTCAACGCCAAGGACGGCGTGAAGTACGACCTCAAGATCGAGGACGACGGCACCGACCCGAAGCAGGCCATCGGCGTCTTCGAGAAGTTCGTCCGCGACGGCACCAGCGCCGTCATCGGACCCACTCTGTCGAACACCGCCTTCCAGGCGCAGCCGATCGCCCAGGACGGCGGGATGCCGGTGCTGGCCATCTCGAACACCGCCGAGGGCATCACCGAGCAGGGCGACTTCATCTTCCGCGACTCTCTCACCGAGGGCCAGGTCATCCCGCAGACGATCGAGGCCGCCACCGAGAAGTTCGGCCTGAAGAAGGTCGTCGTGATGTACAGCAACGACGATGCGTTCACCGAGTCCGGATACAAGGTGATGGCCGAGTCCCTCGAGGACCAGGGCGTCGACGTGGTCGACACCCTGAAGTTCTCGGTCAAGGACACCGACTTCCGCAGCCTGCTCACGGCAGCCAAGGAGAGCAAGCCCGACGCGATCGTCGTCTCGGCGCTCATCGAGGCCGCGATCCCGCTGGTCACCCAGGCCCGCGAGCTCGGCATCGACGCGCCCATCATCGGCGGCAACGGCTTCAACAACCCGCAGCTGATGAAGGACGCCGGAGCCGCAGCCGAAGGCGTCATCGTCGGCGCCGCCTGGAACTCCGCGTCGGAGAGCCCAGAGAACATCGCCTTCATGAAGGCCTACGAGGACGAGTACGGCTCCGGCCCGGACCAGTTCGCCGCGCAGGCCTACACCGGTCTGCTGGTGCTGGACCACGCCGTGCGCGTGAACTGCTCCGGTGAGCGCACCGACGTGCAGGAGGGTCTGACCCAGGTCAAGGACCTGAAGACGCCGCTCGGCTCGCTGACCATCAACAAGGACCGCGATGCGGAGCACTCCGCCGTCGTGCAGATCGTGCAGGACGGCAAGTTCGCTGTTCTGAACTGACGCTGTTCTGAACTGACGACTCCGACCACCTGCCGGGAGCCCCCATGCTGCAGCAGCTGCTGAACGGCCTGTTCCTCGGTTCGATCTACGCGCTGTTCGCCATCGGGCTCACCCTGGTGTTCGGCATCCTGGATCGACTGAATCTGGCCCACCCGTCCGTGTTCGCCGCCTCGGCGTTCGTGGGCATCTGGATGACAGAGGCCTTCGATCTGCCGCTGTGGCTCGTGCTGATCGCGGTGTTCGCCTTCGGGGCGATCATGGGTCTGCTCATCGAGCGCATCGCGTTCCGGCCGCTCCGCGAGCGGCCGGACGCGCACTTCGCGGGGCTGATCTCGTCCATCGCCATGGCGGGGATGATCGTCGCGCTGCTGCAGGCCGTGTTCGGCCCGAACACCCGACGCTTCCCCGTGGGGACCATTCCCGAGGATGCACTGCAGTTCGGCGACCTGACGGCGAGCTGGCTGCAGATCATCATCCTGGCCGTGTCGCTGGGCCTGATGATCGCGCTCAGCATCCTGGTGCAGCGCTCATCGCTGGGAAGGTCCATGCGGGCCGTGGCCGAGAACCCGACCGCGGCGCGCGTGCTCGGCGTGAACGTCGAGGGCGTCACCGCGACGACGTTCGCGATCTCCACCGCTCTGGGCGCGGTCGCCGGCGTGCTGTTCGCGCTGAACGTGAACAGCGCGCAGCTGGGCATGGGCAGTGCGATCGAGCTGAAGGGCCTCGCGGTGATCATCGTCGGCGGCATGGGGTCGCTGTCCGGCTCGCTGGTCGGCGGACTCATCCTCGGCATCGCCGAGGTCTTCGCCATCCAGTACATCGGCTCCAGCTGGCGCGATCTGATCGCGTTCGCGCTGCTGTTCGTCATCCTGCTGGTGCGACCCGAGGGTCTGTTCGGCAAGCGCAAGGTGCGTGAGGTCTGATGCTGTTCACCGAATCGACTCTCGTCTTCATCGCCCTCAACGGCGTCTTCGCGTTCTCGTTCTACGCGGTGCTCGTGGCCGGCCAGCTCAGCCTGGCGCAGGCCGGGTTCGCGGGCATCGCCGGCTTCACAGCCGCGACGCTGACGCCGCCGCCCGCGCAGTGGGGCCCGATCCCGACGCTGCTGTTCGCGATGGTGGTCGGCATGCTCGTCGGTGCCGTGACCGCGGTGATCCTGGGCCTTCCGACCATGAAGCTGCGCGGCGTGTATCTCGCGATCGCGACCCTCGGCTTCGCCGAGGCGATCCGGATCTTCCTGCTGAACTCGGAGTGGACCGGAGGCGCGCAGGGCATGTCGGTGCCCAAGACGCTCACCCCGGTGGTCGCCTGGGTCGTGCTGGCGCTGGTGACGTACTGGTTCGCCCGGCAGAGTCGTTCCCGCTACGGGCGCGCGCTGGAGGCCATCCGCGAGGATGAGCTCGCCGCGCGCTCCATCGGCATCAACGTCGGCGGACATCGGCTGTCGGCCTTCGTCGCCGCAGGTGTGCTCGCCGGCCTGTACGGCGTGATGTGGGCGTACTACGTGCGCCTCGTGGCGCCGGAGGACTTCGGCTTCAGCACCGCGATCGACGGCCTCGTCACCGCCGTCGTCGGCGGCACGGCCAACTTCTTCGGCCCCATCCTCGGCAGCGGATTCCAGACGATGCTCCCCGAGATCCAGCGCACGATCGGCATCGAGGCGGGCTGGATCCGTCCGTTCATCTCCGGGCTGCTGCTGCTCCTGGTCATCCTGTACCTGCCGGGCGGCATCGCGAGCCTCATCCCCCGCCGTCGTCAGAAGGTCGATATCGCATCACTGCAGACGGATGCTGCGGGCCTCAGCCTTCGCGCGCACCCGACCGCAGGCGAAGTCGTCGCCGAGTTGAAGGACCTCGCCAAGGAGTACGGAGGCGTTCATGCCGTGCGCGGCGTGAACCTCACTGTGCGCAGCGGCGAGGTGGTCGGTCTGATCGGCCCGAACGGCGCCGGCAAGACCACCCTGGTGAACATGATCAGCGGGCTCATCCCGCCGTCCTCCGGCAGCGCCACGGTGCTGGGCGTGCCGATCGGACGCACCCCGGTGCACAGGATCGCCGCAGCCGGTGTGACCCGCACCTTCCAGCACTCCAAGCTGTTCAACCGTCTCACGGCGCTGGAGAACGTGCTGATCGGCGCACACGTGGTCGCCAAGCCCACGTTCCTGCGCCGGCTGATCTGGCTGCCATCGGCGCGCCGCGATGAGCACACCGCTCTCACCCACGCCGCGCGCTGCCTGGACCGGGTGGGCCTGCTCGACAAGGCGAACACCCTCGCGAAGGGTCTGTCGTACGGTGACCAGCGCCGCCTGGAGATCGCCCGCGCACTGGCCGCGGACCCGTCGCTGCTGATCCTCGACGAGCCGGCCGCCGGCATGAACCACGTCGAGGCCGACGGACTGAGCGAGCTGATCCGTTCGCTGGCCGCCGACGGACTGACGATCATCTTCATCGAGCACAACGTGGGCATGGTGCTGGACACCTGCGATCACATCATCGTGCTGAACTTCGGCGAAGTGCTCGCCGACGGCACCCCGGCCGACATCGCCGCCGACGAGCGCGTGATCGAGGCCTACCTGGGCGCCGCGGATGACGGCGAGACGGATGCCCATGAGGCGGATGTCGCAGCAGCCGCCACGCCGACGAAGGCTGCGGAGGAGAACGATGACTGAGCCGCTGCTGAGCGTGCAGGACCTGTCGGTCTCGTACGGACGCGTGCACGCCGTGCGCGGGGTCTCCTTCGACGTCGCCGCCGGCACCCTGGTGACGCTGGTGGGCGCGAACGGCGCCGGCAAGTCGTCGATCATCAACGCCGTCTCCGGGATCGTGCGCCCGTCCGGCGGGAAGATCCTGTTCGACGGCGCCGACATCACGAAGACGAAGTCGCATCGTCTCGTGCCGAAGGGCCTCGTGCAGGTTCCCGAGGGCAGGCAGATCCTCGCGACGATGACCATCGCGGAGAACCTCCAGATGGGCGCCCGCACCCACGGAGCCGGTTCCGGTGCGGCGATCGACGAGATGTATCAGCGCTTCCCCGTGCTCGGCGAGCGGCGCAGGCTGGCGGCCGGGTCGCTCTCGGGCGGTGAGCAGCAGATGCTGGCGATCGCGCGCGCGATGCTGGCACGGCCGAAGCTGATCCTGATGGATGAGCCGTCGATGGGCCTGGCACCGAAGATCGTCAACGAGGTGTTCGCGGTGATCGATGAGGTGCTCGCCGACGGCACGACCGTGCTGCTGGTCGAGCAGAACGCTCGGCGCGCGCTGCAGGCGGCCACCGAGGGCCACATCCTGCAGAACGGCGAGATCGTGCGCTCCGGCGTGTCCGAGACCCTGCTCGCCGATGACGAGATCATCCAGGCGTACCTGGGCACCGGCCGGGCGAAGGAATGACCCTGCCGCCACGGCGGATCGCCCGGCGCGTCCCGACCTGGGGCGCGGTCGCGCCGCTGCTCGGGTTCCGCAGGCCGATGTGGAACCGCGTCGATCGCCGCCTCGCGCAGGCGCTGTCGGTGAAGGATCTGGCCCGCATCGCGCGGCGCACCACGCCGCGGTCGGTGTTCGACTACGTGCACGGCGCGGCCGAGGAGGAGCTCGGCATCGGCCGTGCCCGGCGCGCGTTCGCGCAGGTGGAGTTCGAGCCGCGGGTGCTGCACGACGTCGCCGAGGTGGACACGTCCACGACGATCCTCGGCCGGCCGGCATCCTTCCCGCTGATCATGGCGCCCACCGGGTTCACGCGGATGATGCACCACGAGGGCGAGATCGCGGTGGCGCGCGCCGCGGCCCGTGCCGGGGTGCCGTACACCCTGTCGACGATGGGCACGACCTCGCCCGCCGAGCTGAAGTCGGCAGTGCCGGCGGGAGCGAACTGGTTCCAGCTGTACCTGTGGAAGGACCGCGACGGCACCCGCCGACTCATCGACGACGTGCGCCGCGCCGGCTACGACACGCTGGTGCTCACGGTCGACACCCCTGTCGCGGGCAACCGGCTGCGCGATGCCCGCAACGGACTGACGATCCCGCCCACACTGAACCTGAAGACCATGTGGGACATGGTCTGGCATCCGACCTGGTGGTTCAACGTGCTCACCACGGATCCGATCGAGTTCGCCAGCCTGCGCTCCTTCGACGGCACGGTCGCCGAGCTGGTGGCGAAGATGTTCGACCCGTCTCTTCGGCTGGAGGATCTGGCCTGGCTGCGCGAGGAGTGGTCCGGAAAGCTGGTGGTGAAGGGCGTCCAGTCGGTCGCGGATGCGAAGCGGGTGGTGGATGCCGGCGCCGACGCGCTGGTGGTGTCCAACCACGGCGGCCGCCAGCTCGACCGTGCACCCACTCCCCTGCGCCTGCTGCCCGAGGTGGCATCCGCCGTGGGCGACCGCACCGAGATCTTCCTCGACACCGGCATCCTCTCCGGCGCCGACGTGCTCGCCGCCGTCGGGATGGGCGCCGACGCCTGCATGGTCGGCCGCGCGTACCTTTACGGGCTGATGGCCGGCGGCGAACGCGGGGTGGACCGGATGCTGCAGATCATGCGCGCCGAGGCCGTGCGCACGATGCAGCTGACCGGCGTCTCGACCGTGGCCGAGCTGCGCGGTCGGGTGCGCCTGGGCTGACGGCCCTCCCGGACGTCGGCCGGCTCGCGCCGGCGCACAACTATCAGGATCCCTGGATGCCCTGAGACGACACGCGTACCCTGGCTGGATGGCGACGATCGAGGATGTGCGCAGACTGGCTCTGAGCTTCCCGCGAGTGGCGGAGAAGCCCGCCGGGCACGGCGGCGGTGCGTCCTGGGGCACGAACATCGGCAAGCTCGCCTGGGAGCGCCCGCCGCGCAAGCACGATCTCGAACAACTCGCCGCCCTCGGACGGGAATGGCCGGCAGGTGAGATCGTAGGCATCCGCGTCGAGGATGAGCAGGCGAAGGCAGCCCTGATCGCCACCTATCCCGACGTGTTCTTCACGATCCCCCACTTCGATGGCTTCCCCGCCGTGCTCACCCGGGTGGCAGCCATCGACGAGCAGTTGCTGCGTGAGATGCTCACGGACGCCTGGCTGCTGCGCGTGCCGCCCACCGTCGGTCGCGCCTGGCTCGCCGAGCACGGGCTCGCCTAGCGGCTTGCGAGGAACTCCTCGATCGCGGCGATCGTGGTCGCGTTGTCGACGTGGACGATGCCTCGGATGCCGACGGCCGCCGCGCCGTCGATCGCGTGCTGGTGGTCGTCGATGAACAACACGTCGTCGGCATCGGCGTCCATCCGCGCGAGTGCCAGCGTGTACGCGCGTTCCTCCGGCTTGTTCACGCCCTGCTCGTGGCTGTAGCAGATCGGATCGAAGATCTCGGAGAAGCCGTAGCGGCGCTGCTCCTCCTCGCGGGCCCCGTCCGCGGAGTTCGAGAGGACGGCGAGCGATGCGCGACCCCGCAGCGAGCGGGCGTACTCGATGAGCTCCGTGTTCCCCACCCCGCAGTACGCGTCCCAGAAGTCCACCCGCATGGCGTCTCGATCTGCGGGAGTCAGGGCGAGCCGGTCGCCCAGCACCTGCCAGAACTCGCCCGCACGCCCCGAGACGACATCGATCGACGGGAGTCGCCCGCTCACGACGAGCTCAGCGATGTCGGCATCCGGGGCGCCGGCGCGCTCCCGCCAGCGCCGCCACCAGGCGTCCTGCCAGGTGTCGTCGTCCACGATCTCCAGCACGCCGCCGATATCGAACAGGATCCACCTCGGCTCAGACATTCGCCCACCCTAATCGAGTCGACCAGCGTCCCGGGCGTCACCAAGCAGGCAGCGCATAAGAAGTTCGGCAGACAATAGAGACATCCCCGCAACACCTCCCTCAAGAACGAGGTCCTCATGTCCCGCACGGCGACAGCACGCCGACGTGGACGCGGTGCGCAGCAGGACGGCCCGCGCGCCACGTTCCGCCAGCTTCTCCCTTTCCTCTTCGAGCACAAGAAGGTCCTGATCGCCGTCGCCGCGCTCAGCATCGTCGGCGCCGCGGCTTCCCTGGCGCAACCGCTGCTGGTCGGCCAGCTCATCGATCGCGTGCAGAAGGATCAGGCGCTCGGATCGCTGCTCTGGCTGCTGATCGGCCTGGTCATCGTCGCCTCGGTGCTCTCGGGCTATCAGCACTATCTGCTGCAGCGCACGGGCACCGCGGTCGTGTACTCGAGCCGCCGGCAGCTGATCGCCCGCATCCTGCACCTGCCGATCAGCGAGTTCGACGCGCGCCGCACCGGTGACCTGGTCTCGCGAGTCGGCACCGACACGACGCTGCTGTACGCCGTGCTGACCCAGGGACTCGCGGACGCCGTCGGCAGCGCGATCCTCTTCGTCGGCGCGCTGATCGCGATGCTCATCATCGACCCGATCCTCCTGCTGCTGATCGTCATCGTCATCACCTCCTCTGTCGTCGTGGTGGTGCTGCTCAGCGGCCGCATCCGCGCGGCATCCGCGGCCCAGCAGCAGAAGGTCGGCGAGCTGGCATCCGGCATCGAGCGCGGCATCTCCAGCATCCGAACCGTGCGCGCCTCCGGCGCCACCGAGCGCGAGACCGAGTCCGTGGATGCGATCGCCGGCGAGGCCTACGGACTCGGCGTGCGCATCGCGAAGATCTCGTCGATGGTCGTCCCCATCGCGGGCATCGCCCTGCAGGTCTCTCTGCTCGTCGTGCTCGGCGTGGGCGGCTTCCGGGTGGCGTCCGGCGCTCTCAGCATCGCATC
>Ga0160455_101099_pt1 | contig 9401 bp, 9 predicted proteins | sample HID1972I_E6MG_FD_108206 | JGI IMG/M metagenome (GOLD analysis project Ga0160455, IMG submission 108206) | Enriched pill bug-associated microbial communities from UW Madison campus, WI, USA - HID1972I_E6 MG | ecosystem: Host-associated > Arthropoda: Insects > Digestive system > Unclassified ... | reverse complement strand
TCGCGGTCGAGAAGTTCTGCGGGAATTCTGCGGTGTCCTGAATGTCAGCCACGAGTATGTCCTTAGTCTGAGCGGCGCTTACTGGGCGACCTGGTCGAGGGTGTACGGCGTGGGCTGCTGCGCGGCGTGCGGGTGCTCGGCACCGGCGTACACCTTCAGCTTCGACAGCTGCTCGCGGCCCAGGGTGTTCTTCGGGAGCATGCCGCGGACGGCCTTCTCCACGGCGCGGACCGGGTTCTTCTCGAGGAGCTCGGCGTAGCTGGTGGCCGTCAGGCCGCCCGGGTAACCCGAGTGGCGGTAGGCCATCTTCTTCTGGAGCTTCTGACCCGTGAGGGCCACCTTGCCGGCATTGACGATGACGACGAAGTCGCCCACGTCCACGTGCGGAGCGAAGGTCGGCTTGTGCTTGCCGCGCAGGATTGCTGCTGCGTGCGAAGCGAGGCGGCCGAGAACCACGTCGGTGGCGTCGATGACGATCCAGTCACGCTGGATCTGCCCGGCCTTCGGGGTGAATGTGCGCGTCACAATAGTGCTGCTTTCTTGATTCGAACGGAGAGGTTCGTGAATCCCACTCCGGGGTGGTTCTCCGTCTCTGCCCGAGATGGGGAACACGCCAGTGGAGGGCTCACGTTCGTCGTGCCCGGTTCCTCGGCGAACCGAGGTGCAGGCACCAAGGAGACAGCTTACAGCATCCCGGGCGTTTCGCGGATTCGGTGCTGCGGGTGCCTTCCTTGCTCGCCGCCCCTGCTCAGCTAGGCAGCCCCTGCTCATTTACGCAGCTGAGCAGGGGCGAGGTAGCTCAACAGGGGCGAGGACGTATCCGCCTACACGGCTGCGGCGGTCACCAGGATCGGGCGATGATCACTGGTGCCCTGCGGCAGCGTCGTGATGTTGGCGATGTCGAAGCCCGACGAGGTGGCGAAGTCGTAGTGCCCTCGGAACACCCGGTAGCGCGTGTAGGTGCGGTCGTCGCTGAGCGTCAGGCGATACCCGTGCTCGCGCACCGTCTGCCCGAGGTTCTCCTTGAACACCGGGTAGTTGTAGTCCCCCACCATCAGCACGGGCAGGTCGGGTCCGAGTGCCTGCAGCGCATCCAGCCCGGCACGGATCTGGTTGCGCCGCAGCGAGTTCAGTGCGGTCAGCGGGGCGGCGTGGAATGAGGCCACGATCAGCCTGTGGCCCGTGTCGATGTTGCTCAGTCTGGCGCCGAGCACCCGCTCATGGGCGGGCTTGAGCACGCGGTCGTGCAGCGATTTCTTCAGCCCGATCGTGCGGGTCTGCTCCACGCGGAACTGGTTGCTGCGCAGGAACATGGCCAGTCCGAGACGGTTGCCGCTGGTGGCCTGCACGAGCGAGAGCCCGCCGATGGCATCCGGCAGGGCTGTCGTGTCGCATTCCTGCAGGCAGAGGATGTCGGGATCGTGTTCTTCGACCAGCGACACCAGCTCCGTGGCAGCCCGGTGCTTGCGCAGGTTGTACGAGATCAGCCTCATACGCCCACGGTACCGCCGTCGCCTGGCAGCAGCCGCCCTCTTGACTGGACGCTCTCTCCCGGACTCACGTCTCCCGGTCGCGCCGGTTGCGGGTCTGCTCGGCGCGGGATGCCAGCAGCTCGTCGGCCGGATATCCGACCTCCGCGAGAGTCAACCCGCGTGCCGGCAGCACCTTGAACGCGCTGGTGCGGGTGAGCTCATCGCGCAGGCGCACCACATCATCGACCGTGAGCCTGCCTTCGCCGACGGCCGCGCACGCGCCGACCAGCGCGCGCACCATGCTGTGGCAGAACGCGTCGGCCTTCACCTCGGCGATCAGCACGCCTTCGGCATCCCGAACCCAGCGGTAATCCAGCAGCGTACGGATGGTCGTCGCCTCGTCGCGCGGCTTGCAGTACGCGGCGAAGTCGTGCAGGCCGATCAGGGTCTGCGCGGCGGCATCCATGGCATCCGCGTCGAGCGAGGCCCGCACCGTCGTCGTGTCGTCGCGGCGCATCGGGTCGTAGCCGACGGTCAGGTCGGCCAGGCGATAGCGGTACCGGCGCCACACCGCCGAGAAGCGCGCGTCGAACCCTTCCGGCGCGAACGAGGTGCGGCTGACGGTCGCATCGGGGTACTGACCGAGAACACCGCGGATGCGACGGGCCAGCGAGCCGGCGGGATCGGATGCCGCCGAATCCGCCCCCGCACGCGCCTGCCTCGCCGCGACACGCGACCACTGCGCGTCGTCGAGGTCCACGTGCGCCACCTGCCCGGAGGCGTGCACTCCGGCATCCGTCCGTCCCGCGACGACGAGTCGCACGTCGGAGCCGACGATGCGGGCAAGGGCCGCCTCGAGCACGCCCTGCACGGTACGCAGCCCGGGCTGCGTCGCCCACCCGCGGAAGTGGGTGCCGTCATAGGCGATGTCCAGGCGAATGCGCACCCGCCCAGCCTAAACTGGAGGGTCCTTCCCCTCGTAGAAAAGCACCCTCTGCCGCTGTGATGTCTCCGTCTTCGCCCCACCTTCCGCGGTACGCGGGGCTCGACGGACTCCGCGCGATCGCCGTCGCCCTGGTGCTGATCTACCACCTGTTCCCCCATACGGGACTGGCGAGCGGCTTCGTCGGCGTGGACGTGTTCTTCGTGGTGAGCGGGTTCCTCATCACCTCGCTGCTGCTGCGACCGACCCGGCACACGCTGCGCCATCGCCTGGTCGACTTCTGGCGCCGTCGTGCACGCCGGCTGCTGCCCGCACTCGCGCTGATGCTCACGGTGTGCGCGACCACGGCCTGGCTGATCGGCGGCGACGTGCTGGTCGGAATCGGCCGGCAGCTGCTGGGGGCGGCGACCTTCAGCTACAACTGGGTCGCGCTCGCGGGCGGATCGGACTACTTCACGGCGACCGAGCCCGAGCTGTTCCGCAATGTGTGGTCGCTGGCTGTGGAGGAGCAGTTCTACCTGCTCTGGCCGCTGCTGCTGCCCGTGCTGCTGCTGGTGCTGCGGGTGCGGGTGCGGTGGATTCTCGTGGCATTCGCCCTCGCGGCCGCGGTCGCGTCTGCTTGGTGGATGTCGATTCTGGTGGGATCGGATGCCGTGACGCGCGCCTACTTCGGCACTGATTCGCACGCGTTCGGACTGCTGCTCGGCATCGCGCTGGCCTTCGGCATCCGCAATATGCCGGAGAAGGAATGGATGCGTTCGCGCACGGCGCGACTCGGCGGCGTCGCAGTCGGGATGCTGGGACTCGCGCTGATCGTGCTCGCGGCCATGCACCCGGATCTGGCGGAGGGGTTCCCGGGAACGCTGCTGCTGGCATCCGTCGGCACTCTGCTCGCGATCCTCGCCGGCGTGCTGCCCGGTTCCTGGTTCGGGCGGGCGATCGACGTGCAGCCGCTGCGGTGGATCGGCGACCGCTCATACGGCATCTATCTGTGGCACTGGCCGGTGCTCGTGCTCGTCACAGCGGCGAGCGGGCTGGGCGTCTCGGGCAGCGTCGACGAAGTGCCGGTGTGGGCGGGTACGCTCGCGCTGGCCCTGTCGCTGGTCGCGGCAGCCGCCTCGTACCAGTTCGTCGAGACTCCGCTGCGTCGGCACGGATTCCGCCGCTCGCTGCGCGCCGTACGGGAGCGGCTCGCCCGCGGCCCGGTAAGCCGGCTGACGATGCTGACGGCTGCGCTGGCCGGGCTGCTCGCACTCGGCGGCACGACCGCCGCGGTCGCGAGCGCGCCGCCGATGACGACGTCGGAGATGACGATCAGGGCGGGTCAGCGGGCGATGGCGGATGCTGCCGACCGGCGGCCGAAGCCCGCACCGTCGCCCGAGGCGATCACGGGCGACGAGATCACCGCCGTCGGGGACTCGGTGATGCTGGCATCCGCTCCTGCCCTGTACGAGAAGCTGCCGGGCATCGACGTCGACGCCGCCGTGTCCCGCCAGAGCTGGGCGGGGCCGGACATCATCGACGTATTGGCTTCGTCTGGGCGGCTGCGCAAGCACGTCGTCGTCGCGCTCGGCACGAACGGCTCGGTGGACGCGGGATCACTGCAGAAGATCGCGGATGCCGTGGGGCGCGACCGCGACCTGGTGCTCGTGAACGCGTACGCGCCGCGCGACTGGATCCCCGGGGTGAACAGCGAGCTCACCGCATTCGCGGATGCCCGCAGCGGCGTGGTCGTCGCCGATTGGGCGGGGGCCATCGCGGCGCACGAGGATCTGCTGGCCGGCGACCGCATCCACCCGGGCATGGCCGGGGGCCGTATCTTCGCGAACGTGGTCGAGGAGGGCATCCGCGCGTCGGAGATGGAACGCGCCGAGCGTCGCACTCCCCCGGACTGGATGCCGATCGCGCCGTGAGCGGGATGGTCCGCTCAGCGCGGGCCTCAGCCGTGCCCGCCGAGGCGGGCATCAGCCGACCGAGTGGTCGTGATCATCGTCCCCGACTTCGAGCACCATGCCGACCGAGGTCGCGCACGCGTCTCCCCGCCAGGCTTCGATCCCCTCCCTGACCGCGAAGCCGGCGATGACCAGACCCGCAGCCGCATCGGCCCACCACCATCCGAGCAATGTGTTGAGCAGGAGACCGCCCAGCACCGCCACGGAGAGATAGGTGCAGATCAGCGTCTGCTTCGAATCGGCTACAGCTGTCGCCGATCCCAGCTCGCGCCCCGCCCGCCGCTCGGCCATCGAGAGGACCGGCATGATGATGACGCTCAAGATGGTGATGACAATGCCGACCGTGCTGTGCTCCGCCTCGACACGCCCGATCAACGTGATCAGCGAGGTTCCGGTCACATAGGCGGCAAGGGCGAAGAACGCCACCGCGATGACGCGCAGCGTGCCCTTCTCCCACCGCTCCGGATCGTCACGCGTGAACTGCCAGGCCACAGCAGCTGCGGACAGCACCTCGATCGTCGAGTCCAGGCCGAAGGCGACCAGCGCACCTGACGAGGCGACAGCCCCGGCACTGATGGCGACAACGGCCTCAATGAGGTTGTAGCCGATGGTCGCGGCGACGATCCAGCGGATTCGTCGGTGCAGGATCCGACGCCGGCCGTGCGTAAGGGAGTCGACGCTCATGCGCAGCTGCACCCCTCTTCCGAGCAGCAATCCGGCTCGACCGACAGAACCAGCTGCAGAAGGTCACCGAGAGCGGGACCGAGGCCGTCGCCGACGAGCCTGTAGGACGAACGCCGACCTTCCGCGACGACCTCCACGAGTCCGCATCCACGCAAGCAGGCCAGCTGATTCGACATCACCTGCCGCGACACTTGCAGATCCTCTGCCAGCTCCGACGGATACGCCGGCCCATTCCGTAACGCAAGCAGCACACCCGCTCGAGTCGGATCCGACAGGGCGTGTCCCAGACGGGAGAGCGCAGCCGTATGCGGCCTGGTCGTCGTCAGCATGGTCCGATAGTACAGCATTTCCTGTACTCAGCCGAGTGGGCCACTGTCCACTCCTGCGTGGCGCTTCGGGGGTGCATGCCGTCGGAAACGCAAAAACCCCCGGAAATTCCGAGGGTTTCAATCTGTAGCGGAGGCGGGATTCGAACCCGCGACCTCAAGGTTCGCACCCGGTCTATTCCCATGCCTGCACATGGCATCCGGTTATGCGGTCTGATCAGCCTCGAACGCCGCCGGTTGTTGCCGCTGAATTCCCGTGATGGTGCTCGCTGATACTGCGACGTGTTGTTCGTCATGTACAGAGTCACGGGGACCCGCTTGCTGCAGTCCCTTACGAACCACGCCGTGATGTCCTCGGTGCCACTGGCAGCCGCCAGGGGGGACGGTAGCGATGGTTGCCACCACCGGTACGCTCCATGCCGCGCCCGCCAGCACTGTCCGTCGGGTTACGTTCTTTGAGGCAATTCTTCCGCCTGTCGACGCTTCGTTCTTCACAAAGATCAGAGCGGCCCGTGCTTGCGCGCGAGACGCCAGCCATCCGAAAGCGACCCCTTCGCACGTCGGAGCTTGCCGCGGCGTGGGCCCCATGCTCGCGGCCCGAACAGTCGGGCTCGCTCCCGATGCCGCAGCAGCGCTGCAGGTCATACGATCACCCAACAGTCGAACGGAGGATGCCATGGACCCACTCACCAGCGTCGTCATGGCAGTGGTGGCGTGGGCCCTGCTGAGCATCCCCGCCGGATTTCTCGTCGGTCGACTCATCGGCCATGGACACGATCGCGACTACGCCCACAACGACCGCTGACTCGATCTCGCACAGCCCCTCATCCTCTCCGCACACTGCGGGAGGGTGAAGGGGCGCGTGGTCGTTGTCGATCTACGCAGCCCATAGGCTTATGCGGTGATCTCTCCCGAACCCGACATCGGCCGCCGCACGCTTCTGAAAGCGAGCGCTTGGGGCGTTCCTGTCATCGCCGCGGCGGTCGCCACCCCGCTTGCTGCTGCCTCCACGCCGACCGATTACGAGCTTCGCGTAATCACACCGGTAGTCGTGGCAGGGTCGGTTGCGCAGCTTCAGGTGTCTTTCCCTGCGTCCGCGCTGCCGATCGCATCCGGGTCAACGTTTGTACAGGTCACCCGCGCATCAGGGACCGGGGGCATATCGGCGTATGGCCACGATGGGACTTGGTCAACGACCTGGACGAACTCGACGCGTATGGCCTTCATCCCACCGAGCAGCCCCCAGCTTGAGGGGAACCCTCTCGCGGTGTACTTCTATGGTCCCGGGGTGTGGGATGTGGTTCTGAGCTATCCAGGAGGAGTGAGCGCCGGACAGATCAGCGTGATCTAACCGTCGGCGTACTCACGCACCTGACCAGCATGGCCCCTCATCCTCTGCGGAGGGTGAGGGGCGGTTTGTCGTTTCAGGGGGCCCGGTGGCTGGGTGCCTGGAACCGGTCACGGCCGAGTTGGACGACCTCAAGCACCAGAGATGAGCTTGGGCGCTGCAACGAGCCGCGCATAGTGCCCGTTCGCCTGAGCTGCAGGTGACCACACGACGGGCAGACGAACGCGGTTGGCGCAATCACGTCTCCCAGAACTCAGGATGGCACAGCTGCTTCGTTACCGAGTCCTCCACCAACTCCTCGATAATCATCGGATGGTTCGGGTGCCATGCGGCTTCGGCGACCTGGCGAGGTGTCAGCTGTCGCATCCGCTCAACGGCTCCAGCGACGACGAGGCCGACGTCAGTAGCGCTTGTTCCTTGGACGTCGTCACGAGTACCTACTCGTTTCGTTTCCGCTGGGTATGCGCGCTGGGTTGAGGAATCCGAATTTCCTTGATCACCAGTGTTCTGTAGCGGAGGCGGGATTCGAACCCGCGACCTCACGATTATGAGTCGTGCGCTCTCACCAACTGAGCTACTCCGCCGCAATCGCCCGCTCCGCAGAACAAGCGCTACGAGCCCCGAGTCAGGATTGAACTGACGACCCCTTCCTTACCATGGAAGTGCTCTGCCACTGAGCTATCGGGGCGTGCTGCCCGTGTCAGGGCAACCAGACGAGATTACCATCAGCGAGCCCGTCTCACGAAATCGAGGAGTCAGTACGAGTACCGGCCCGCGTTCTTCCGCATCCAGTCCAGCGGATTGACCGTGGAGCCGTTGATGATGATCTCGAAATGCAGGTGCGCACCGTAGGAACGGCCGGTGTTCCCGACCTTTCCGATCGTGTCGCCCACCTTGATCTTCTGCCCCACCTTGACCGCGATCGACCCGTGCTGCATGTGCGAGTAGTGGCTGGTCACGACTTTGCCGTCGATCACGTGATCGACGTACACGGTGACGCCGTAGGCGCCGCCCGACTCCGTCGCGATCCGCACCGTTCCGTCGGCGATGGCCTGGATCGTCGCGCCCGCACCTGGCACCAGGTCAATGCCCGCGTGCATGCGTCCGTTGCGCATGCCGTAGGGCGAGCTCATCGCGACACCGACCATGAACGGCCACTGGATGGCGGCCTCAGGGTCGTTCGTGTACAGGCTGTCCGAGTAGCGGATGTTCTCTTCGGCCGCCACGTCGATCAGCGACACCGTCGAGTACTCGTCCGAACGCGTCAGCACCTCGTCCTGCACACCGGCCGAAGCGACGAACGCCTGGATCTCGTCGTCGGGGAGCTTGGTGCTCGACTTCTCGGCGTCGGCGGCGACGAGGGATGCCACCGGAGCCGCCCCTCCCCGCGCTGCCGCCACAGCGCTCGCGGGCAGTGTCATCGACACGGCCATGAAGCCGGCCACCGTCATCACGCCCAGGCTCGCGCCTGCGGCGACGAGGCGCTTCGTCACACGGTGGCGACGCGGAGCGGCATGCGCGGATGCCGGCGTCGCGCCGACGAGCAGAGGCACTTCGGCCTCGGGAACGGATGCCGCGGGCTCGTCGTCGACGACGGGCCTGAAGCCGAAGGCACCGGATGCCTGTGCGAACGCGTCCATGACCGGCTCGGCCTCGACGACCGGAGTCGCCTCGACGACCTGCTCGGCCTCGACGACCGGAGTCGGTTCAGCGACGCGCTCGACTTCGCCCACCGGGATGCCTGCTGCATCCTCGGCGGTCGCAGCGACGGCGATCGCCGGAGCGGCGGATGCTGCGAGCGCGAGACGCAGGGCGCGACGACTCATCACGGCACCGGAGGACTCGGCGGTGACCGCATCCGCAGAGGAGCTGTCCGCCGTCGCTGCAACGTTCGAAGTCACCGGAGTTGCGGTTGCCGCGGTGCGGAGTCGGTTGGACCGGCGCGTGGGCGCAGATTCAACCTCAGGGCGTACAGAAGGCAATTCAGATCTCTCGGGTCGCAGTCAAGCTCGGGGGCGCTTGGTCACCTTCGAAATCCGGGTAACGAAAGTAACGATCGGGTAAACGATACATCCTCAGGGCTGAAAAATCCATGAGTTCGCATGCTTCATGAGGCTCGCGTCACGCGCGCCCTCGGATGAGGTCGACAAGCCGTTCGTGCACGGCCGGACCGCCTGCGACGAGCATGGGACGAGGACTGTCCAGCTCCAGTCGGGTCACCGATCCGCCGGCCGCCTGAACGACGATCGCACCGGCGGCGAAGTCCCACGGATTCAGTCCGCGCTCGAAGAATCCGTCGAGCCGACCGGCCGCGACATAGGAAAGATCGATCGCCGCCGAACCCATCCGGCGCAGGTCGCGCGCCATCGCCATCACCCGACGCACCATCGCCAGGTCGCCATCATGTGTGGCTGGATCGTAGCCGAACCCGGTCCCGAGAAGTGCGCCGGCCGGAGCCTGCTCGTTGACGGCAAGACGGATACCGTCCAGCCACGCTCCCTCACCGCGCACGGCGGTGAACAGTTCGCCGAGCGCGGGAGCATTCACGGCACCAGCGCCACCCTGCCAGTGCTCCGGGTCGGGCTCGCCCTCCACCACGGCGATGCTGACCGAGTAGGCCGCGATGCCGTACGAGTAGTTGACGGTCCCGTCGATCGGATCGACCACCCAGGTCAG
>Ga0160455_101092_pt1 | contig 9451 bp, 6 predicted proteins | sample HID1972I_E6MG_FD_108206 | JGI IMG/M metagenome (GOLD analysis project Ga0160455, IMG submission 108206) | Enriched pill bug-associated microbial communities from UW Madison campus, WI, USA - HID1972I_E6 MG | ecosystem: Host-associated > Arthropoda: Insects > Digestive system > Unclassified ... | reverse complement strand
TCCAGCAGGCCTTCACGGGCAGGGTCTTCGCCAGCCCAGCGCAACAGGGTGCGAACGGCCTCTTCGGCCTGGACGCGGGTCACTTCGCCGTGTGGTGCATCGGAATTCTTGTCGTGCTTGCTCATTGCGTACTGCGCCCGATAGGGGGCCAGCATCGTACCTGACCGGGGGGTGGGACGTCCTGTCTCCCCGGGAGGCGCCCTGCACGCAAGCTTGCGGGGTTGCTCCACATGGGGTATTGATAGGATTGAAATTAGTAGTATCCTATCTATATTCCATGAACGCGCCCGTCGACGAACGTACCCGGCTGCAGATGCAGCTCAGTTCCGGCCTGCTGCATGCAGGGCGGCAATGGCAGCGCCTGGCCGATGCCACGCTGGGCAGCTATGGCATTTCCGCCGCCTGCACCATGCCGCTGCTGATGATCGGCCGTTCCGGTGGCGGCATCCGCCAGGTCGCACTGGCCCAGCAGCTGGGCATGGAAGGTCCATCGCTGGTGCGCCTGCTGGACAGGCTGTCGGCCGGCGGCCTGGTACGTCGCGAGTGCGATGCCAGCGACCGGCGCGCCAACCTGCTGTGGCTTACCGACGAAGGCCAGGCCCGGGTCAGCGAGCTTGAAGTACGCCTGATCGGGCTGCGGCAGGACGTGTTCGGCGCGCTGTCGCTGGATGAGCTGCGCACCGTGCTGAAGGTCTGGGAGCTGCTCGCCGGAGCCGCCGACCGCGTGACCTGAGCTGCCGTCTGCCGCGCCATGCCGCTGCCGTGCCACGCCAGCGGCCATCGCCCGTTTCCGTGTTTTCCCCGCTCCCTCCCCGCTCGACTCCAGACCCCTGCCGATGCCCGGTGAATTCAGTCTCCATGGTGTGTTCGTCCCGACGCTGCTCGGGTTGATGCTGCTGGCCTACGTGCTCAACAGCGGCCTGCGCGTGCTGCTGCAGCGCGCGGGCGCCTATCGCCTGGTGTGGCACCCCGCCCTCTTCAACCTGGCCCTGTACGGAATCGTGCTCGGCCTGCTGTTCCATCTCCTGCGCTGGATGCATTCGTGAACAAGATCGCCAAGAAAATCCTGCCACCGGTATTGACCCTGGTGGCCGTCGTCGTGGCACTGCTGGTGCTGCGCCAGGTCTGGGTCCATTACATGGACGAGCCCTGGACGCGCGATGCGCATGTCGGCGCCGACGTGGTGCAGGTGGCGCCGGATGTATCCGGGCTGGTGGAAGCGGTGGAGGTCGGCGACAACCAGGCGGTGCGGAAGGGCGCGCTGCTGTTCGTGGTCGATCGTGCGCGCTACCGGATCGCACTGGAACAGGCCCGCGCCACGCTGGCCGAACGCCAGGCGGCGGTCGCGCAGCTGCGCCGCGAGATCGCCCGCGACCGCAGCCTGCAGGACCTTGTGGCGGCCGAGGACGCCGAGGTGCGCCGCGCGAAACTGCAGGGCGCGCAGGCCGCGCTGTCCACGGCGCAGGCCGCCGTCGACCTGGCCGCGCTGGACCTGTCGCGTACCGAAGTGCGTGCACCGGCCGATGGCCAGGTGAACGACCGCACCGTGCGCGTGGGCGACTACGTGGTGGCTGGAAAACCGGTGCTGGCGCTGCTGGATACCGGTTCATTCCGCGTGGACGGCTACTTCGAGGAAACACGCCTGCGCGGCGTGGCCCCCGGACAGGCGGTGGATATCCGCCTGATGGGCGAGAGCACGCCGCTGCACGGCCATGTCGACAGCATCGCCGCCGGCATCGAGGACCGTTACCGCACTGATGGCAGCCGCCTGCTGCCGAACGTGACGCCAGCCTTCGACTGGGTGCGCCTGGCCCAGCGCATCCCGGTGCGCATCTCCATCGACGAGGTTCCCGCCGGCGTGGAACTGATCGCCGGACGTACCGCCACGGTGACCGTGGATACCGGCCGCGCGGCAGGTTCCACCGCCCGGATACCGGCACGGGCCGGCCTGTGAGCACGTTCTCCTGCCACGCTCTGCGCCGCCTGGGCCTCCTCGCGGCACTGGGCGGCCTGGCCGCCTGCCGCACCGTCGGTCCGGATTATGCCGTTCCCGATGGCTCGGCCTTCAGCCGCCCGCAGGCCAATGCCGCGTTCCTGGACACCGGCAACCCGCAGGTCAGCGGCGATGCCGGACTACCGGCACGCTGGTGGTCGCTGTACCAGGATCCGGTACTGGACGCGCTGGTCGAGCAGGCGCTGCGCGACAACGTGGAACTGAAGGCGGCCGACGCACACCTGCGGCGGGCTGCGGCCATCTACGAGCAGGCGCTGGATGCGGGGGGACTGGAATATGAGGCCGAGGCCGGTGCCAGCCGTGCGCAGCTGTCGGCCGAATCGTTCCTGCTCGAACATGAGCTGCCGCCGGTCAGCCTGGCCGATGGCAGGTTCGCGGTCAGTTACCAGTTCGATCTGTCCGGCAAGCTCAGGCGCGGTGCCGAAGCGGCACGGGCGGACGAACAGTCGGTGGCCGCCGCACGTGACCTCGCCCGTATTTCGGTGGCGGCGGAGGTGGCCGGTAACTACGTGGACATCTGCCACGCCAACCACGAGCTGCATGTAGCCACGCAATCCCTGCAACTGCAGCAGCGCGGCCATGAGGTCACCCAGCGCCTGGTGGCGGCCGGCCGTGGCACGGCACCGGAACTGGCGCGCGCCAACGCGCAGGTCGCGTTGCTGGAAGCGGCACTGCCACCGCTGCAGGCCAGGCGGCAGGCAGCGGCCCATTCGCTGGCCGCGCTGCTGGGGCAGACGCCCGGCCAACTGCCGGCCGGGGTGATCGACTGCGACCAGGCGCCCATCCTGGCGCATCCCCTGCCGGTTGGCGACGGACGCGCGCTGCTGGCGCGTCGGCCGGATGTGCGCCAGGCCGAGCGCAGGCTGGCCGCCGCGACCGCGCGGATCGGTGTCGCCACGGCCGAGCTGTACCCTGACATCCGCCTGGGCGCATCGCTGGGCGCGGCCGGGCTGCTGGAAGATTTCGGACATCCGCTGACCCGGCAATGGTCGCTGGGTCCGCTGATCTCCTGGACGCTGCCGTCTTCGGGCACGCATGCACGCATCCACGCCAGCGAGGCGGGTGCCGATGCGGCATTGGCCGAGTTCGACCACACCGTGCTGCAGGCGCTGCGCGAAACGCAGACCGCCCTGGACCGCTACGCGCAGGACCTGCGCCGGCTGCAGTCACTGCAGGTGGCCCGGCAACAGGCGGCGCTGGCCGCCGAACAGAATCGCCGGTTGTACCAGGGCGGCCGCACGCCGTACCTGTCCAGCCTGGATGCCGACCGCAGCCTGGCCGGCGCGGAGGCGACACTGGCCGAGGCGCAGGCGCAGGTCTCGCGCGACCAGATCCACCTGTTCCTGGCCCTGGGTGGCGGCTGGGAGACGGGAAGCACGACCGGGCGTGGATCAGCCACGACACCGACGGCGGCGAGGTAAACCATGCACGCACTGCTGGACCGGCACGGCTGGCTGTTCTCGATCAGGACTTACCTGGCTTCGATCACCGCGCTGTACATCGGCCTGGCCGGCAATCTGTCGCGGCCCTACTGGGCAATGGCCACGGTGTACATCGTCAGCCAGCCGCTGCTCGGGCCCACCCGCGCGAAAGGCGTGTACCGCATCCTTGGCACGCTGGTGGCTGGCGTTGCCATCCTGCTGGCACTGCCGCTGCTGGTAGAAACGCCCCTGCTGCTCAGCGCGGCGATGTCCCTGTGGCTGGCCTGCTGCCTGTTCCTGGCGCTGCTCGACCGTGGACCGCGGGGCTATGCGTTCCTGCTGGCCGGCTACACCACCGCGTTCATCGGCTTTCCCGCAGTGACATCGCCGGAACTGATCTTCGACACCGTGGTGGCGCGCAGCGAGGAAATCATCCTGGGCACGGTCGTGGCCGTTCTGTTCGCCGCGCTGGTGTTTCCGGCGTCGGTGCGGCCGATGCTCATCGGGCGCATCAACGCGTGGATGAACGATGCCGCGCAGTGGAGCCGGCAGCTGCTGGAAGGCGGGCGGGCACATGCACCACGCAACCGGCTGGCGGCCGACCTGGTGCAGTTCGAAGCGCTGGTCGAGTTCCTGCGCCGCGATGATCCTCGGCATGCCGGTACGGCGGTGTCGATGGAACGACTGCGCGAGCGGATGCTGCTGATGCTGCCGGTGCTGTCGTCCATCGCCGACCGCCTGCACGGGCTGCGGGTGAAGGGCCATGCATTGCCGGACGGGCTGGCCGCACTGGTGGAGGACATCGGCGCGTGGCTGGAATCCTCTTCCAGCGATGACCGCCAGACGCACGCACGACTGCATGCCCGCATCAGCGCGCTCAAGCCGCAGGTGGACGGCGACCTGCAGCAGCTGCAGCTGGCCACGCTGCTGCTTCGACTGGAGGAACTGGTGGACCTGTGGCAGGACTGCCGCGTACTGCATCACGCCATCGAACAGGGCACCGCGCCCTCGCAGCGCGCGCATTACCGCGTGCGTGCCACGCCGCTGGCCGGCAGCCGCCACGTCGATTTCGGCATGGCGCTGTTTTCCGCGGCAAGCGCCGGTGTCGCACTGATGAGCTACTGCGTGCTGTGGATCGGGCTGGGCTGGGAGGGCGGGGGCAACGGCGCGATGATGGCCGCCGTTGCGGCCGCCTTCTTCGCCGCGCAGGACGATCCGGCACCGAGCATGATGTCCTTCCTGGTATGGGCCGTGGTCGCCAGCGTGGTCGCCGGCATCTATCTGTTCGGCATTTTCCCGGCCGTGCATGATTTCGGCCTGCTGGTGCTGCTGCTGGCCGTGGCGTTCCTGCCGCTGGGCGTGCTGCTGCACAACCCGAAGACGATGCTGTTCGCGCTGCCGCTGGCCGTCAACCTTGTGGCCCTGCTGAGCGTGCAGAACAGCTACAACGCCAACATCCAGGGTTTCGTGAACGCTTCGGTGGCGATGTTCATCGGCATCGGATTTGCGGTGGTGATGACGCGGCTGTTCCGGTCGGTAGGCGCCGAATGGACCGCACGGCGGCTGGTGCGGCAAGGCTGGCGCACGCTGGCCGGAGCGGCGGAAGGGCGCGGGCAGCAGGACCGCGAACGCTTCGCCGCGCGCATGCTGGACCTGCTGGGGCTGCTGGCGCCGCGCCTGGCGGCCACGCCGGAGGGCAGCGACATCGCGTCGGTGGACATGCTGACCGAGGTCCGCGTAGGCCTGAACATCCTGCAGCTGCGTCGCGCGCGGCTGCAGCTGCCCGAGCGCAGCCGCGAGGCGGTCGAACGCATTCTCGACGACGTGGCCACGCATTACCGCCGCCAGGTAGCCGCGCATCGTCCCTTGCCGGGCGAGGAGGCGCTGCGCATGCACCTGGACGCCTCGCTGGCGCGGGTGGGCAGCGTGGCCGCCGGCAAGGCACGCGATGAAGCCCTGATGGGACTGGTCGGCCTGCGCTTCGCCCTGTTCCCGGACAGCGGCGCCGCACCCGGCCCTGCGCCCGTTCCCGCGCTGGCCCGCTAGCCGCCCAGCCGCCAGGCCAGGCCGGACATCCGGCCCGCATGGCGCTGCAGGGCGGCGATCAGGACCTCCGCGCTGCCCGCCAGGTGCAGGCGCTGGCGGGCACGCGTCAGCCCGGTATAGACCAGTTCCCGCGACAGCACGCGGCTGTCCTGGCGTGGCAGCTGCAGCCACACCTCGTCGAACTCCGAACCCTGCGCCTTGTGCACGGTCATCGCGAAGGCGCTCTCGTGCGCCGGCAGCGCGGCCGGATGGAACGCACGCGGTTGCTCGACGGTGTCGCCGGGGAACCAGGCCACCATCGCGCCATCCCCATCACGCAGGCAGATGCCGATATCACCATTGAACAACCGGTGGCGGTAACTGTTCTCGGTGACCAGCAGCAGGCGGCCCTGGAAATACCCCGGCGCGTTGCCGGCCAGCAGCTGTTCGATGCGGCTGTTGAGCCCCTGCGCACCCTGCGGTCCCTGGCGCAGCGCGGTCAGCACGCGCAGGCGTGCGGCCTGCTGCAGGGCCTGGCTGGGGTCGCCCGCTTCGGCCAACGCACGCCAATGTGCCAACAGGTGCTCGCGATGGCCGCGCAGGGGATCGACCTCACCCTCATGGAAGCTGACACCGGCCAGTCCACCGCTGCGCAGCAGCTCCAGCGCGGTGCCGCTGTCGCCTTCGCGCACGGCATGCGCCAATGCTGCCAGATCCAGTGCCTCGCTCTGCCGGTAACCGCGCTGCAGCTGCACGCGGCGGCCGGCAAAGGCGCGCGGCGGTGCCGGCGGCTGCAGGGTGGTGGCGGCCAGCAGGCCCTGCAGGGCGCGTGCATCATCGGCACCGGTGCCGATGCCATCGCCACTGGCGCGCAGGATGGCGCTGAGCACGTCACCCGCCTCAACGGAAGGCAGCTGGTCGGGATCGCCAAGCAGGATCAGGCGCGTGCCGGCAGCGATCGCGTCGACCAGCCGGGCCATCAGCGGCAGGTCGATCATCGAAGCTTCGTCGACCACCACCACATCATGTGGCAATGGGTTGCCGGCGTGATGGCGGAAGCGCGGTGAATCGGGAATCACCCCAAGCAGGCGGTGCAGGGTGGTGCCGGTGGTCGGCAGCGCCTGGCACAACGCAGGGTCCACACCGAGCGCCTGCAGGTGCTGCACGGCCAGCCGCAGGCTCTCGGCCATGCGTTCGGCGGCACGCCCGGTCGGCGCGGCCAGTGCCAACCGGGGCACGGGCTGGCCCGCAAGCGCGGCCTGCGCCGCCAGCAACAGCAGCAACCGGGCGATGGTGGTGGTCTTGCCGGTACCCGGGCCGCCGGTCACCAGCGCCAGCGGATGGCGCAGCGTCACCCCGGCCGCGCGCGCCTGATGGTCCTCGCCGGTTGCGGCCTGCGGGAACAGCCGCGCGAACAACGGCGCCAGCGCGCGCAGGTCCGGGACCGGCAGTGGATGCCGGCCGATGCGCTGCAGGCCGTCGGCCAGCTGGCGTTCGTATTCGCGGTAACGGCGCAGGTAAAGCAGGCCGTTCTCCAGCACCAGCGGCATCTCGTCGGCGACCGCATCCGGCTGCTCCGGCGTGGCCACCCAGGGCGACGCGCGCAGCTGTTCCAGCCACTCCTGTGCCGGTGGCCATGTGCCGGTGCCTTCCAGCAGCCGCTGCGGCTGTGCGGGATCGAATCCGGCGTGGCCCTGCGCCACCGCCAACGAGGCCAGTGCCGCAGCCAGCGCAACAGTGTCCGGCGTATCCTCGCGCAGGCGCTGCAGGCTGAGGCCCAGCGCATGGTCGAGCGTGCGCAGCTGGCCGCTGCGATGCAGTTCCCTGAGCAGGCTCACGACATGCCCCCCATCGCACGCGCCGCCAGGGCGGCCTGGGCCTGCGCGCCACCGGCGAACAGCGCATCCAGCGCATCCACCAGTTCCGGTTCGAAACGCTGTGCGTGAATGCCGTTGCCGTTGTCATCCAGGCCGCGGCAGAACAGGTAACGGATGCCGCCCATGTCGCGCGTGTAGTCGTACGCCGCACCCAGCCGGAAACGCAGCCAGCGGTGCAGTGCCACGGTGTAGATCAGCGCCTGCAGGTCGTATTCGCTGTGACGCATGGCGATCTCCAGCAGCTCCGGGGTGTAGCCCGGCAGGCGGTTGGATTTGTAGTCCAGCACGTACCAGCGTCCATCGCGCGTGTAGGTCAGATCGATCTTGCCGGTCATCAGGCCCTCGAGGCGACGTCGCAGGCCGAATCCGCGGCGTACGCGGGAAATACCATGGGCGTGCAGCAGCTGCAGCAGTGACGGTACCGCGGTCGGCTCGATGGCGAAGTGGAATTCGATTTCGGCACGGCGCTCGTGGACCGGCACGCCATGCAGCGCGCCCCCTTCGGGCAGCGGTACGGTCAGCGTATGGCCCACCAGCGGCACCAGCACCGTGACCCCGTCGTCCAGGTCGGCGTCGGCATAGCCTTCCTCGCGCAGCGACCTGCGCAGCACGGCGGCCTGCCCGTCGGGCGCCTCCTGCCCTGCCCGCCAGGCACCCCAGGCGGCGAAATCCACATTCTCCAGCGCATCGTGCAGCACGTTGCCGAAGCGGCTGCCCATGAAGCGCGGATCGGGCGGCGTGATGTCTTCGGCGGCAGTTTCCGGCACTGCCGGTTCCAGTGGCAGTTCCGGTCCCGCCGGTTCATCGGCGGCCGGCGCGGGCAGCTCGGTGGCGGCCGCCTCGATGTCAGTCCGCGCGTCGGCATGGGCCAGCTGGGTGAAGCTGTAGACCCACCAGTCGTGCGGCACGCGCCGGCCCACGGTGCGCACCGCCGATGGTTCACCCTCGCTTTCCACCACGAACGGCGGCAGGTGCAGGACCGGTTCGCTGTCATCGATGCTGATGTCCGGATGGGCACGCAACGCCTGCAGATCACCCAGCAGCGCCGCCAGCCGGGTGCCCGCCAGGCCGGCCAGCTGGCCGATGGCGATCCACAGCGCATGCTCGGCGCGGGTCAGGCCGACGTACAGCAGGCGCGCATCTTCGGCCGCCTGCTCGCGTTCGCTGCATGCGGTCGCCGTGGTCCAGGCATCGTCCCGGTCGATTTTCCAGTGCAGCTGGCGCTGGTCGCCTGCGTGCACGATGCAGTGCCGCGCCGCGTTGCCGCCGCCACCGTCGATGCCGACGAAAGGCAGGAACACCAGCGGGTATTCCAGTCCCTTGCTCTTGTGCAGGGTGATGATCTGCACGCGGCGTGCGTCCGATTCCAGGCGCAGCAGCTGCTGCTCGTCGTTCGGGTCGGCATGGGTCATCTGTCCCTGCAGCCAGTCCAGAAGTCCATGCATGCCCAGTGCCTGCGCGGAGGCTTCCTGCAGCAGTTCACCCAGCTGCAGGTAATTGGTCAGCCTGCGTTCGCCGTCCGTCAGCGCAAGCAGCCGCTCGCTCTGCGAGGCGCAGACATCGGCGATCACCGCGAACGGTCCGCCGCGCTGCCAGCGCTCGCGCCAGTGCAGCAGCTGTACCTGGAAATCGCGCTGCAGGTCACCCTCGCGCTCCATGGCGGCGATCGCGCTGGCCTGCTGGCCCAGCAGCACGGTGGCCAGCGCGGCGCGCAGGCGCCCCTCATCGGCCGGCTGCAGCAGGGCCAGCAGCAGCACGCGCAGATCACGCGCTTCGCGGGTGGAATACAGGCTCTGCCGGCCGGCAGCAACGGCGGGAATGCCGGCCCTGGCCAGCGCCGCCTGCATCATCGTCGCTTCCTGGTGCCTGCGGACCAGTACGGCGATGTCCCCCGGCTGCACCGCACGGCCGCGCAGTTCCGCACGGCCAGCCTGCCCGTCCACCAGCACCTGGTGGATGGCGGCCACGCAGGCGCGCGTGGCCGCCTCGCGGGAGGGGTCGACCTTCATCGGCCTGCCATCGTCGCTGCGCAGCACACGCAGCACGAGCGCCGGCGCCGGGCGGCCATGCCGCAGGTAATCGCTGTCGGCGCGCATGCCGCCTGCAGCCACCGG
>Ga0160455_101086_pt1 | contig 9511 bp, 6 predicted proteins | sample HID1972I_E6MG_FD_108206 | JGI IMG/M metagenome (GOLD analysis project Ga0160455, IMG submission 108206) | Enriched pill bug-associated microbial communities from UW Madison campus, WI, USA - HID1972I_E6 MG | ecosystem: Host-associated > Arthropoda: Insects > Digestive system > Unclassified ... | reverse complement strand
CGGATCCGGGCTGCATGGAATGATCGAGCACGTCACCCGCAGGGGGTGGAGCCGCGAGGGGCTGGGAGATGGTGCGCCCGGAGGGATTCGAACCCCCGACCAATGGCTTCGGAAGCCACTACTCTATCCGGCTGAGCTACGAGCGCGTTCTGGTGCTGTCAGGCCGCAGGTTACCCGGCCTGGCATCGCGACCCCGTGGAGCGCGATGCGAGACCGGCATTCTATCCACATTTGCTGAACAAATCTTCCCCCCGGCGGATTCCTTCCCGGTGCGAGGGCAGGTTGTATCCTAGGCCGCATGTCTCATGAACACGTCGAGCCGGCCACCATGCCGGCCACGCCGCGCTGGCGGCTGTACTGGAAACTGATGCGTGCCGACCGCCCGATCGGCACCCTGCTGCTGCTCTGGCCCACATGGTGGGCGCTATGGCTGGCGGCCGGTGGCCTGCCGCCGTTGTGGACCTTGTTCGTGTTCACGGCCGGGGTCTGGCTGACCCGTTCGGCCGGCTGCGTCATCAACGATTACGCCGACCGCTGGCTGGATCCGCATGTGAAGCGTACGAAGGACCGGCCGCTGGCCAGCGGGGCGCTGCGCGGGCGCCAGGCGCTGGCGCTGTTCGCGGTGCTGATGCTGGTGGCCTTCGCGCTGGTGCTGACCATGAACCGGCTCACCGTGGGGCTGAGCTTCATCGGCATCTTCCTGGCGGCCAGTTACCCCTATCTGAAACGCTACACGCACCTGCCACAGGTCTATCTGGGCATGGCGTTCGGCTGGGGCATTCCGATGGCGTTCGCCGCCGTGCAGGGCGAAGTGCCGGCGCTGGGCTGGCTGCTGTATGTGGGCAACATCCTGTGGTCCACCGCGTATGACACCTGGTATGCCATGGTGGACCGGGACGACGACCTGAAGGTAGGGTCGCGCTCCACCGCGATCCTGTTCGGCGACCTGGACCTGGTGATCCAGGGCATCCTCTATGCGCTGTTCCTGGGCGCCATGGCGCTGGTGGGCGTGCGTGCCGGGCTGGGCGTGTATTACTTCGCCGGCGTGGCGGTGGCGGCGGTGCTGATTGGCTATGAGTTCTGGCTGTGCCGCAACCGCGAACGCGATCCCTGCTTCAGGGCGTTCCTGCACAACAACTGGGTGGGCGCGGCGCTGTTCACGGGTATCGCGGTGGAGCTGGCGCTGCGCTGATCCCAAGGTCTGGTAGAGCCGGCCGCTGGCTGGCTGCACACGCGTGCGATCCCGAGGTTGCCGGCCAGCGGCCGGCACTACCGCCGCCCGCCACCTACGACCAATAGGTGGCTGACAGCCCGCACCCCACCACCCAGAATCGGTCCATCGAACCTTGGGAGGGTAGGCGGATGGGCACGACGGCAACGGTGGAAGATGGCTGGATGGCGCGCGCGGCGCTGCGTTCGGCAGCCTGGGCGGAAAACTGGTTCCCGGACGCCTATGTGTTCGCGGTGCTCGGCGTGGTCATCGTGGCGGTCACTGCGATGGGCTTCGGCGCCACGCCCCAGGCCACTGCGGAAAGTTTTGGCAATGGTTTCTGGAGCCTGATTCCCTTCACCATGCAGATGGCCTTCGTGGTCATCGGCGGTTACGCATTGGCCACTGCACCTGTCGTGGCGCGCTTCATCGATTTCCTGGCGCGCGTGCCGAAGACCGGCCGCGGCGCGGTGGTGTATGTCGGCCTGGTGAGCATGCTGGCGTCGCTGCTCAGCTGGGGCTTTTCACTGGTATTCGGCGGCCTGCTGGTGCGTGCGCTGGCCCGCCGCCAGGACCTGCGCATGGATTACCGCGCGGCAGGCGCGTCGGCCTACCTGGGCCTGGGCGCTGTATGGGCCATGGGCCTGAGCTCGTCGGCCGCGCAGTTGCAGGCCAATCCGGCCAGCATGCCGCCCGGGCTGGTGGAGATCACCGGTGTGCTGCCTTTCACCGAAACCATCTTCCTGTGGCAGTCCATTGTGCTGACCGCCGCGTTGATCGGCGTATCGCTGCTGGTGGCCTGGTTCACCGCACCGGCCGAACGCAGCGCCCGCGTGGCCGGCGATTTCGAAGGCGCGGCGCAGGCGGAAGCCGAGCCGCTGCAGCCGCGCACGCGTCCGGGTGAGTGGCTGGAATACAGCCCGCTGCTGACCGTGCTGTTGTCCCTGCTGGCCTTCGGGTGGCTGGCCGGCGAGTTCGCCAGCAAGCCGGTGGTCACCGCCATCGCCAACCTCAATACCTACAATTTCCTGTTCATCTCGCTCGGCCTGCTGCTGCACTGGCGCCCGCGCAGCTTCCTCAACGCGGTGGCCAAGGCAGTGCCGAGCACCACCGGCGTGCTGATCCAGTTCCCGCTGTATGGCGGCATCGCGATGATCCTTACCCATGCCGCCGGTGCCGATGGCGAGACGCTGGCCCATCGCCTGTCGTCGGTCTTCGTGCACATCGCCAACACGGACACCTTTGCGCTGGTGATGGGCGTGTATTCGGCGGTGCTGGGCTTCTTCGTACCGTCCGGCGGCGGCAAGTGGATCATCGAAGCACCGTACGTAATGCAGGCAGCCAACGAACTGCAGGCGCACCTGGGCTGGGCGGTACAGGTGTACAACGCGGCCGAGGCGCTGCCGAACCTGATCAATCCCTTCTGGATGCTGCCGCTGCTGGGCGTGCTTGGCCTGAAGGCGCGCGACATCGTCGGTTTTACCTTCATCCAGCTTCTGGTGCATATCCCGCTGGTGCTGGGCCTGTTGTGGCTGCTGGGCATGACGCTGGACTACGTACCGCCGGTGATGCCGTAGCTCATTCAGCGCGGCGTTTGCGGAGCGTGGCCGGTGACAGGTTGCGTATGTGTTGTCATGAGCATGTTCCGATGTCGCATGAACTGTTCAAGTGATTGTTCCAAAAGGGTTTTAAGCTCGCATTGAACAAGCGTTGACGCCGAGCTGCAGGGACTGCCACGCGTCGTTAACCTCGTCGTGCAGACGATGGCTCCGACCGCGGCATTTCGCATGCGGCTTTTGGAGAAACTGAGATGGCCAACCAGCAGAACCAGAATCAGAACCAGCGCGATCAGCAGGACCAGAAGAACCAGCAGGGACAGCAGAATCAGCAGGACCAGAAGAACCAGCAGCACGGCGGTCGCGACCAGCAGCAGCAACAGCAGCAGGAACAGCAGAAGCGCAACCAGAACCAGCAGCAGGGCGGCAACGACGAAGAGGAATGAGCCTCGCGGTCGCGCTGAAGGAATGAAGTCCCGCTTCGGCGGGGCTTCTTTTTTCAACCGGTCCGCACGCACCAGTCCTGGTGGGCATCGCGAACGACCGCATCAGCTGCAGCGATGCCGGCGGGGACATCATCGATGAGTACGCTCAACCCGTGTCCACGCGGAAGTTCCTTCTTCTCTGGAAACCATGGCCGCCGGGCATCCACCAGGATCAACAGGCCTTCATCGTCTCCCATGGGTGCGAACGCCGGCGATGGTGCGGAAAGTGGCTGCAGATGGAACAGGTGGGCACAGTGCTCCCGGGTTCTGTCCACCGAGGTGCAGGAAAGGCCGACTTCGCTCAGGCAGGTGATCTCGCTGCCATGGAAGGCGCCCATGCGCGACGACGCTGGCAGGCGACGTCGACCGATCAGCTCCAGGATCAGCCCATCCGGCCCGGTGAAGTACACCGATTGCGATTGCCAGCTGCTTTCCAGTGCGAAGTAATCCTTGCCTTCGGGATCGTGCTGCAGCGGTGAGCGGGCGCGCAGCCATGCCATTGCTTCGGCGAAGCGGTTGTCCGGCACGTTGAAGGCCAGATGCACACCGCCGACGGGGCGGTCGCCAGCCTCCTGGAGCCTGATCGTGCTCCAGCCGACAGACACGTGGTCGTCTTCCACGGCCATCTGCAGGACATCGCGGAAGTAGGCCGCCGCAATGGCGACATCGGAAACTGGCAGCGTGAGTTCGATGATGCGCATGGCCGCATGATGCCACTTGTCTGAGCGTCGGCGTCTTCATGCCTGCGGCGTACTCACCCGGAGTTGCCGCTGCCTGCGCTAGAACAACCGCATCGCGCCAACCGACGCTGGAAGAGGATGTCTGTCCCATGGGTATGCTGATCGAAGGTCACTGGACGCCGGGCACGGCCGGTGAGGCGGGAAAGGACGGACACTTCCACCGGGAGCAGGCCACGTTCCGCGATTGGCTGACCGCCGATGGCGAGCCCGGTCCGGATGGCGAACCTGCGGTGAAGGCGGAACCGGGACGGTTCCGGCTGTATGTGAGCCTGGCCTGCCCGTGGGCGCATCGCACCCTCATCGTGCGGGCGTTGAAGGGCCTGGAGGATCTGCTGCCCTTGTCAGTGGTGCACTGGCACATGGGCCGCAACGGCTGGACGTTCGCGCCGGGTCCGGGCACCACAACGGATCCGGAGCGTGGTGTCCGCTATCTGCACGAGCTCTACCAGGCCGCCCGGCCCGGCATGACGGGCAAGGCGACGGTGCCGGTGCTGTGGGATCGCGAACGCGGAACGATTGTCAGCAATGAATCGTCCGAGATCATCCGCATGTTCAACCATGCATACGACACGCTGGGTGCACGTCAGGGCGACTTTTACCCGGCAGGGTTGCGTGATGAGATCGACCGCGTGAACGAGCGCGTCTACGACACGCTCAACAATGGCGTTTACAAGGCCGGCTTCGCTGCTACCCAGGAAGCGTATGAGGCAGCGGTCCATCCGCTGTTCGACACGCTGGACTGGCTGGACACGCGGTTGCGTAATCGCACATGGCTGGTGGGCGATGCGATGACCGAAGCGGATATCCGCCTGTTCACCACGCTCATCCGCTTCGACGCGGTGTATTACGTGCACTTCAAATGCAATGTCAGGCGCATCGCCGACCATCCCGGGCTGCACGCCTTCGTGCAGCGCATGATGGCCCTGCCGGAGGTGGCTGCCACGGTCAATTTCGATCACATCAAGCAGCACTATTACGGTAGCCATGAGCAGCTCAACCCGTCAGGCATCGTCCCGGTCGGCCCGGCAGTGGCGTTCTAGAGCACTGCTTCTGCGCATTTGCGAGCGCCCCGGCCTACGGATATCCCAGTTCGTATGAGACCGGTTGCCTGCCTTGGAAAACGCCCGGAACGCTTGTGGCACTAGCAGTCGGGTCAAGTTTCTTCCAGTGGCGAATGCGTCTACGTCACACTAATAATGTGATGAATTGCTCAGAAATTTGACGAACTCGTTCACGCATCGTTAGGATCGCGTCGTTCAGAAAGACCAGCGGACGGCGTGTGCGGTGCCAGGAGGTTGGCTTTCGTTTCTGACGACGGCCTCTTCCGGCGTCATTCTTTCTCTCCCCTGACTCGACTGAGCGCTTGCTGCGGCCCCTCCCCGGGGCCGTTGAATGGGGGAGTTCCTGTATGTGGCAGTCCATGACGTCGCGCGAAAGCGCGTGCGGTGCTTTGTCTCGCCCTGGAGTTTTTCATTTCCCGACCGGCAACGGACAGGCGATTCCGCGTGGGTGCCGCAAGGCGTCCGCGATCAGGCATGTGGTCCCGCATGGCGACCCGCTTCTGCTCCCTTTGAGTACCGAAAAACGCGCCGGCTGGCGTGCCCCTTGCGGATTGCGCCTGCCTGCTGCAAGCGCCACCGCGCCCTCGTGCGGCTACCAGCAGCGTGCCGTCGACATCATGGATTCCGTGGAGAACTCTGCATGAACAAGATTTACCGGAAGGTCTGGAACAAGGCCCTGGGCAGGATCGTGGTTGCATCCGAATTCGCGCGCAGCGACAGCGCTGGCGTCACCGTCGGCGCGCTGGGCATGGTGAAGGGGCCTTCGCACGCCACCCTGATGTTGGCAGTAGCGTTGGCATTGGTCTCGATGGGGGCCAGTGCGCAGGTGGCGGACTATGCCCCTGATGGTGTGACCATCGGACAGACGGAACTGGATGCCAACGGCCTGCGCGTTGGCGCGGCCGTGGCCATTGGTGCCAACGCGATCAATGTCGGCGGCGTGACCATCGGCGGTGGCTCCAACGAAGTGCGTGGCCTGTCCAACACCACCTGGAATCCGAGCGGCAGCTATACCGCTGGCCGCGCCGCTACCGAAGAGCAGCTGAAGCTGGTCAGCGACACCGCGAATGCGGGATGGACAGTCGGCGCCGGTGGCACCACCACCAACATCGGACCTGGTGGCTCGGTGACCTTCCAGGGCAGCAACAGCAACATCAGTGTTTCGCAGACTGGCGCAAACAATAACGGCGTAGTGACCGTGGCACTCAGCAATACGTTGAATCTGGGCACCACCGGCAGCGTCACCACCGGCGCAGCGACGCTGAGCAACAGCGGTCTGGCGGTCGGCAGCGCCACGGTGAATGGAACCGGACTGCGCATCGCCGGCGGACCGAGCATGACCACCACCGGCATCAATGCCGGTGGTCAGGTTGTCACCAACGTTGGCGATGGTTCGTTGCTGGCAGGCAGCATGGACGCGGTGAATGGCGGCCAGATCTACCAGCTCAGGCAGGATCTGAATGTTGCGGGCCAGGGCGTGAAGTACTTCCATGCACGCTCCAGCGGCGACGGCTCTGCAGCGCGGGATTCTGAAGCCAACGGACTGGAATCGGTGGCCATTGGTCCGGCAGCCATCGCCGACGGCGCTCACAGCATTGCGGCCGGTGACGGCGCAACCACATCGTTGAACGGCGAAGCTGCGATTGCGATGGGGCGTGGCGCAGACGCGCAGGCTGCCGGATCCACGGCTATCGGCGATGGAGCCGCGGTGGATTCACCGTACGCCACCGATGCCATTGCGCTGGGTACCGACGCTACTGTCACCGGCGAGAGTGCGAACGCGATCGCCCTGGGTACCGCCGCTTACGCCAGTGAGGCGAATGCCACGGCACTCGGCGCCGGTGCCCGCGCGTCCGGGGCCAACAGCATTGCCCTGGGCCAGGCGACCGCCAGCGCGGGCAGCGCCTTCGCGGCAGGTAACGGCGCCGTGGCGGATTCACCGAATGGCATCGCGCTGGGTAGTGGTGCCGGTGTCGGCACCGTGGGTACTTCCGCCGGCGACCGTACCTCGCATATCGCCATCGGTACGGGGGCGGGCACCAACGTCGTTGGCAATCAGACCACGGCCATCGGCTACCAGGCCGGTGTCGGTGTGGTGGGCGACCAGAACGTCGCCATCGGCAGCCAGGCAGGCAGCAACATCGCCGGCAATTACAACGTCGCAATCGGCTTCCAGGCAAACCTCGGTGGTAACGTGCTTCGCTCAGTGGCCGTGGGCAGCGAAAGCGTGGCGGGCAGCAATGCAGCCGCGCTGGGCGACACCGCCAATGCTGCGGTCAACGCTGTCGCAGTGGGTAGCGGCAGCAGCGCGGGCGCTTCGGGCGTCGCGCTGGGTCGCAGTGCCAGCGCGGACGGTGGGCATATCGCGCTGGGTTCCAGCTCGGCGGCGGTGGCGTCCGATTATGCAGGCCAGGGCTATCTGACCGGCAGCGCGGCCGTTGTCGGCGGTAGCGTAGTGTCGTTGGGCAACACATCCAGCGACCTGCAGCGCCGCATCGTCAACGTGGCTGATGGCGCTCAGCGCTATGACGCGGTCAACGTGGGCCAGCTGCAGGCGGCGCAGGGCAAAGTTGCCACCTTCATGGGCGGCGGTGTCACGGTCGATGTAAATGGCAACTTCACCCCGATCACGCTGACCGACAATGGTGGCCAGGTCCACACGTTCAGCACCGTTTCTCAGGCGCTGAGCGTGCTGTCCAGCGGCGACGTCAATTTTCTGCCTGCAGATGCCGTCATGACCGATGCCGAGGGTCGCATCAAGGGAATCACAGCGGGTATCGATAATACCGACGTGGTCAACCTTGGCCAGATGAACCAGGCGATCAGCGACAACAAGAGCCAGTACGTCAGCATCAATTCCACCGATCCGACCAACCGCAACAATGCCGGCGCCACCGGCACCGATGCGATTGCCATCGGTCCGCGTTCAGACGCCGCCGGGCGCCAAGCGCTGGCCGTAGGCTACGAGGCCAGCGCCGACAGGGAGGGCGCGGTTGCACTGGGACGTGACGTCAAGGCGATTGGCCGCTCTTCGGTGGCCATCGGCGATGGCAGCTATGCCAACGACACACGCGGTATCGCCATCGGCAACGAGGCACTGAGCACCGGCGCCAATTCGGTGGTCATCGGCACCGGGGCCCAGTCGGATCCCAAGGAGGCCGGTGGCTCGGTGGATAACGCGATCGTGGTGGGTACCGAGGCGGAGGTCAGCGCGGACGATGGCATCTCCATCGGACACAGTGCGCTGGCATCGGAAGAGCGCGCCGTGGCACAGGGCTTCGATGCGCACGCCACTGCGATAGATGCGTTGGCGGAGGGCACCCGTGCCCGCGCCAGCGGCCTGCGCTCACAGGCCAGCGGCACCGACGCACAGGCCAGCGGCGTGGATTCCATTGCAACGGGTTCCAACTCGCGTGGATATGCCACCAACGGTGTTGCGCTGGGCACGGGTGCCATCGCCGGCATGGATTCGCCGCTGCCGGAGGAGCGCGTCAACAACGTAAATGCGGTCGCAATCGGCAATGGCGCGATGGCGGTGTACCGCGATGCCACGGCCGTGGGCACAGGCGCCTATGCCAGCGCTGAATCGGCATTGGCCACTGGCACGAATTCCCGCGCGACGGCCATCTCGTCCGTGGCAACCGGTACGGGCGCGCGTGCCACCGGACAGTCCGCCGTGGCGACCGGCAACAATGCGCAGGCCAGCGGCGAGTCCGCCCTGGCATCGGGTACCAACGCGGTAGCACAGGGCTATGCTTCTTCGGCAACCGGATTGAATGCCCGAGCCACGGCACAGTACGCCGTGGCCACGGGCGCCAGCGCCCAGGCAAGCGCCATCCAGAGCTACGCCGCCGGCTACGATGCCCAGGCCAATGCGGTGAATGCCATGGCCATGGGCTCGGGAGCGCGCGCCAGCCATACCGGTTCGGTTGCGTTGGGCAGTGGATCCTCCACCGCCGATGTGGTCAATACCCCCAATATCAGCGTCGACAAGCAGACCTATACGTTTGCCGGCACCAATGCAGCAAGCACCTTAAGCATCGGCGCCGTCGGTGCACCGCGCACGCTGACCAACGTGGCCGCTGGCCGCATCAGCGCCAGCAGTACGGATGCCGTCAACGGCAGCCAGCTGCATGGCACCAATGTGGCTGTAGGCGCGCTGGGAGACAACCTGGACACTGCCGGTACCAGCATCAGCAATGCACTGGGTGGGACCTCCACCTACAACTCTGGAAGTCATCAGGTGACTGCCGGCCTGGCGGTCGGCGGCGACACCTATACGACGGTACAGGGCGCGCTCACCCGGGCTGCGAGCGGCTTCAAGGTGACCGCCAGTGGCAACAACAGCACCGATGTCGGTGTGAACAGCACGACCGGCAACACCATGGACCTGCGCTCGTCCAATGGGAACCTGACGGTGACCAAGTCGAGCCTCAGCAACGACGTGGTGTTCGCGCTG
>Ga0160455_101085_pt1 | contig 9518 bp, 8 predicted proteins | sample HID1972I_E6MG_FD_108206 | JGI IMG/M metagenome (GOLD analysis project Ga0160455, IMG submission 108206) | Enriched pill bug-associated microbial communities from UW Madison campus, WI, USA - HID1972I_E6 MG | ecosystem: Host-associated > Arthropoda: Insects > Digestive system > Unclassified ... | reverse complement strand
TCGGATTGCGGCTAGTAAGACTTTCCAAGTGGATGCCTTCTCGAATGTATGAAGCGTATGCCAGATGGTCAGCCCAGAACTCATCGATATAAAAAAGTCGTACCCGCTGCTCAGCAGGGCTCATTGACAGCTCACCCTTCAAAATTTTGAGACGCTCTTCATATAGAATTCGCCTCTGATCCTCCACCATATCTGAATAACAGTTCAGTTCCTGGTGAATATCGAAGTTTTGGCCAATAACAACACGCTGGATATGCTCGATTTTGCGTCGGAGGCCCGGCTCTTCGAGAGCCTCATTCTGCCTCGGGATGCGAATCGAATGATTGATGCCGAACCGAAGCATCAATTCGTCCTCTAAGCTTACGAAAAACACAGATGCTCCTGGATCACCTTGACGGCCAGAACGTCCTCGAAGTTGATCATCGATCCGCACACTTTCGTTCACATGTGTACCAATCACGTACAACCCGCCCAGCTTGGCGACAACCTCTGCTTGCGTAGGGTTGCCTCCACCGAGCCGTATGTCGACACCTCGGCCCGCCATATTCGTAGACACCGTCACGGCACCGATTTCTCCCGCTTTTGCGATGATATCGGCCTCTTCCGCGTCGTTTTTTGCATTCAGAACATGGCAATGTACACCAGCAACCGTTAATTCCTCCGCCAGTGTGTGGGATTCCTCGACGCTTGACGTACCAATGAGAATTGGACGTCCTGTCGCATGGACGGACGATACTTCTTGTACAAGTGCCTTAAGTTTGGCTTCTTTATGGGTATAGATTCGATGCTGATGGTCGATCCGTATGTTGGGGCGGTTCGATGGAATTTGAATGACCTGCAGCGCATAAATAGCTGAAAATTCCATAGCGGAAGCGTGGGCGGTTGCCGTCATTCCAGAAATTATTGGATATAAGCTAATGAAGTGTTGAATGGTAATCGTTCCAAGAATTTTCCCGCCTGCATTCGGCCGCAGTCCTTCTTTGATTGCTAGTGCGGATTGCAGCCCGTCCGGCAAATACCTGTTCTCCGCCACACGACCGGTGTATTCTTCAATTAGCTGGATTCTCCCATCCCGGACGATATAATCCACGTCTTTCTTAAATAACGTTTCCACATGCAACGCACAATTTAATGCCGTTAATAAATGAGTATTATGGCTGTCGTATAAATTGCCACATCCAAGCAGCGACTCTGCTTGGGCAGAACCTTCTTCGTTCAAGTAAACGTTTCGCTGAAACTCATCGAAGTCATAATGCTTCTCTGGCTCGAGCTGCCGTGCCACTTCTGCGAAACGAAAGCCCTCGTTGCTAGCAGAACCTGACTCACCGCTAATAACTAGAGGTACCCGTGCTTCGTCGAGAAGGAGTGAATCTGCTTCGTCGACGATGACGTAGTGGAAAGGACGGTGCACGGTGTCGGCTTCGTTTAGTGCGATCGTGTCGCGTAAATAATCGAACCCCGCTTCTTTGGCCGTAACATAGGTTATATCTTTGGCGTACGCTTCCCGTTTCTCAGTCAGGCTCATGCCTGCTTGAACTGAACTTACTGTTAACCCGAGGAAACGATAGATGGGCCCCATCCACTCAGCATCTCGATTAGCCAAATAATCGTTAAATGTTAACACGTGAACGCCTTTTCCAGTGAGTGCATTTAGATAAGCGGGCATAACAGCAGTGAGCGTTTTTCCTTCACCGGTATGCTGCTCGATCAAATATCTCTCGTGGAGAGCGATGGCAGCCATGATCTGGACATCGTAAGGCTGTAATCCAAGCTTTCTTTTCGCTACTTCACAGACTAGAGCATATGCATCGATAAGCAGCTCAGTTAAAGGGGTACCCGCTGCTGCATCCTTCCTCAGTCGGAGAGATTCCGCTTGCAGACGCTCATCGTCCCAAGCTTCCAATTGCCGTTTCCTGATGAGCTCCACTTTGTCACGATAGCCTTTCAGCAATTGCCGTGTATCGCGTTCTTTTAATTCTTTCATCAACTTGGCGACTACATTCATCGGAATTAGCTCCCTCCGCGGTAGATATATGCGTTTCTACTAAATTTACAAATGATAGATTGAGAAAAAAACTGAACTCCCTAACTACGATTCATTACCTAGTGCTAAAGGATATTTATAGAAATTATAACATTAAGATACTTTTTTATCAGCTTCTTAAGAAAATTACAATTGTATGTCTGTTTTGGTCCACATACTAATAACTCTAAAGGTTTAAACTCATTAATTGTCAATGGTGACTTACTATTTTCCTGTTTCAGCGAACTTTTTGATCCGTTCACCAATCTCGTCACGAACACGTTGAAAATCAGACCATTCTTTTCCGGCTGGATCATCAAAGCCCCAGTGTACACGTTTAATATGAGGAGGGGTAACCGGACAATGGTCTGCTGCATGACCACAAAGAGTTACAATTAAATCTGCATTATTTAATATTTCTTGATCAATCACATCCGATGTTTGATTGGAAATATCGATGTTTGCCTCTTTCATAGCTTTAACTGCATTTGGATTTAATCCATGTGCTTCCAGTCCTGCACTTTTTACTTCCCACTCAACTCCTAAATGTTTTTTTGCCCAGCCCTCAGCCATTTGGCTTCTGCACGAATTTCCAGTACACAAAAAGTAAATCATTCTTCTAGACATGATGTATATCTCCTTTTAGTTAATTAATAGTGAAATGAATAGACCTATCAACGTAATAAGCAGAATCGGAATCGTTAAAGCAATCCCTGTTTTGAAATACGTTCCCCATGAGATCTTTACATCTTTTAGAGATAAAACATGGAGCCACACTAATGTCGCTAGCGATCCGATCGGAGTTATTTTTGGACCTAAATCAGATCCGATAACATTTGCATAGATGAGAGCTTCCCTAATCGAGCCAGATGTATTGGTTTCAGCAATAGCTAGCGCATCTATCATGACAGTGGGCATATTATTCATTAAAGATGATAAAAAGGCTGCGATAAAGCCCATACCTATTGTTGCGGTAAATAGTCCCTGATCTGCAGTTGCTTGAATGACACCAGCTAACGCTTCAGTTAACCAAGCATTTCCTAAACCATATACAACCACATACATCCCTATTGAGAAAAAGACGATTGCCCAAGGAGCTCCTTTTACAACTGTTTTTGTATGAACTGCACTACTCCTTTGAGCTATTAACAAAAAGAAGATTGCAATGACTCCTGCCACGATTGAAACAGGTATATGGGTGAATTCGCTGGAGAAATAACCAATCAGTAATAACCCTAGAACATACCAAGAAAGGCGAAACATTTTAAAGTCTTTAATCGCTTCTACAGGTTTTCTTAATTTTGATAGATTATACGTACGGGGAATGCTCTTTCTAAAATAAATGAATAAGACTATAATCGTTGCCGCAATCGAGAAAAAGTTAGGGATGATCATTCTCGAAGCATATTCTACAAATCCAATGTTAAAGAAATCAGCAGATACAATGTTAACTAAGTTACTTACTACGAATGGTAAAGATGTAGTATCTGCAATAAATCCGCTTGCCATAATAAATGGGAATATCATCTTTTCTTTAAACTCCAAATTACGAACCATCGCTAAAACAATTGGTGTTAGAATTAGTGCGGCTCCATCATTGGCAAAAAGAGCAGCGACGCTGGCTCCTAAAATGCTAATATAGACAAACATTTTAATACCATTTCCATTAGCGGCTCTGGCCATATGTAGTGCTGCCCATTCAAATAGTCCAATCTCATCTAAAATCAATGATATAAGTATGATTGCTACAAATGATAATGTCGCGTTCCATGTAATTCCGATTACTTCAAGTACATCATTTAACTCAACTACACCTAATAATAAAGCTAGTATAGCTCCGCCACATGCACTCCAACCAATATTTAATCCTTTTGGCTGCCAGATAACGAGAATAAGTGTTGTTAAAAAAATTACTGTTGCTAATAACACTAAATTAAACCTCCATCACTTACACGATGTATACATTTCTTTCGTATCAGCTGAAATACTTTGTTCTCTTAATCTAAAGAAGTTGATTTAGTACCCTGGAAAAATTAGCAACAGCTTCCTTTTCCGGTTTTTCTAAACAGACAACAAAGTTCCTCTGACAATAAATTTTCTACTTCAATATCATTCAAGTCGTAGTAACTCCATGTTCCTTTTGTTTCCTTAATGATTAAGTTCGCATCCAATAAAACTTTAAGATGATATGAAAGCTTGGATTGTGACATTCCAAAAGCTTCTGTTAAGTCACATACACATGTTTGTCCTTTTTGGCAAAGCTCATACATGATTTCCAAGCGCTTTTGATCAGCTAGAGCTTTGAACTTTTTCTCATATTGCACAAACTGTTGCGTCATTGAGGTCATATCTATATTTCCCTTCATCAATTTTTTTTGATGTTTAAATTATACATAAATCATTTATGTTTATGCAACAATTAAATCAATTTTATTTGATGTAGTTGTTGCATGTATGCCAGTTATCATTAGATAACAAAAAAGTCCTGCTTATCAATACAGGACTTTTGCATAAACATTAAAGTTGAACCTCAATTCCATCTTCAAAAATGACTTTTAAGGTGAAGTAATATCTGCCGTCTCTAATCATTTCCCAATCTTCATTTAACTCATCTTTAGTAAAAGATTTTTCTGCATTATATAATATGTAAGGGTGGCCCTTTTCTTCGAGTTCACTACCATATTGAGCAACGTATTTATCGAAAGTCATCTCATATTCAAGCTGTCCTGAAGCTAATGCCACTTTATATTTATCTTCGAGTTCTGCATTATGAATGGTTTTAGTTGATACCTGATTCGTAATATCATATTCATTAAAAATGTTCTGCTGGGAGTCTATTACTTGCAATATGACTTTATCGATATTTGCACCTTCAATAATGTCACCTGTGAACTTGAAACTATGTTCGTACGTAATTCTATCATCAGAAGTTACAGTTCCTGACCCAAGACCTTGAATACGATCGGCATAAACTTCATTATATAAAAGTAAATAGATTTCACTTGTATTTAACTTTTTAGTAGCTCCATCGTTCATTTGTTCATAGATATGAACCTCATAATTTTTGTCTAAAGCAAGAGTAGTTTTACTGCGATATGTTAGTCCTTCTGTATGTTCAAATTCAGCTCGATAGCTATTGTTACTGTCTAGTTCCTTAAACTCACCTATAATTTTGCTATTAGAGCTGCTTTCTTTTATTACAAGTTCATATTCGATATCGCCACTTTTAGAAGTCAAGTCGGTATTCACAATTCTGTGCTTATAATCGGCAATTAAATTATTGTTTTCGCGAATGAAATATTCCATTGAGCTTGATATGTTATTGCCTTGAGTAATGATTTGATTAGATAAATTGTGGTAATTGCTTGTTTGCTCATCTTTCACTGCTCTTAATTCTTTTTTAATACTTTGGCCATAATAGATTACGACAGCCATATTAACGAGTAGTAACACAATTGCCCACTTTTTTATATTTTCCATACATCCTCCCAATCTCCACCTGCGATAAACCACTAAAAATAACGTTATGCCCTGACCTCAATAAACTTTCTGTTTCATGCGGATTGGTCATTCTCATTAGATTCTGAATTCTGGTTATCTAATTTTTTCAGAATTTCTTTTTGAACTCTTAACATATTAGATAATGCCATCAAGATGAATCCTAGCATGATGAAGGTTACGATTTCTCCTGTGAAAAATGAAACAATACCTAATACAACGACATAAATTACATAGAAAAATTCCTTCATTGTTACTCCTTTGGATTGGTTTGTATTATATTAATGACGGCACCAACTTACATAGCATTTTCAGATAAATATTGTCTCCGTTACGATACCCTATTGCAATTTCTTCAATTATCGATTGTCCTTTAGAGAAATCTTTACACGTCCACTCCCAAGTTTCATATACTCATAATGATGTATTAAGTTTTAATTAAACTAGATTCTAATATTGTAGTAAAAGCCTTATTTATTAGGAAGATAATAAGCATAACTATTATAAGTAGTATTCACTTGTATATCAATCCTTTCAGGATTTATTGACTAATAATACAACATTTTACCATCATATTCCAGGGGGGGGTCTTCTGTTAATTCAATCTTACACTTATTCTAATCGTAGGTCAGTGCCTCATGATGATAGATAATAATAAAAGCTTGGGAATAAATCGCAACATTCGATTTATTCCCAAGCTTGCTCTCATCTTTCACAGACCGTTATATTGTTTAATAAATTACTAATTATACGGCGGACCAAGTAATGGTATACTCTATAATACCTTTTTGCGCATCGATGATCTTGCCTTCAATATATGTCGATTCCTTAGTTTTGGTAGCACTGATCTCGATGGTGTTGTCTGTCGAGGAATCAACGATGCGATCATAGTCCTGCTTTTTAAAATATTCATTATACTTGGCAATCCAAGTCTGCAAGTCTTCCTTAGTTTGCAAAGTCAGATATACGCTTTTATTGCTGCCTACCGCATCCTCAACCAGTTCAATTCTCTTGGCGTCTGTCGGAAGTGGAAAATCACTTGGCAAATGTTTTGGCCGCTCGAAGTTATTTGATGATGGTGCAGGTGAGGTACTAGCGCCGTTTTGACCGATGATCACCTTATTGTTTGCGGCATCAAATTTGATTGGTACATTTAATGCATCAGAGATAGCTCTAACAGGCAAATAAGTTGTATTGTTGTAAGTAATCGGTGCAAGCTTGTTACCTTTTGCATCTACAGCATTAAACGCAGCATTATTGACTTCGACCACGATCTCATGATTCAAGAATGCTTTGATTTCCTGAAGCTTGCTTCCGGCATACACACCTGTAGAGCCTGATATGATCATTCCGCAGATAGCTGCGCTTATGACCCAGGTTTTCTTTTTCATAATTAATCTCCTTGGTTTAGTAATGATTTTTCAATCAGTATTTCATTTTTAGATTGGAAAAACAAGGAGCTTGCGGCATGGGTAATCGTACCCAATCGTATACATAAATTAAAATTTTTGTTAAGTAATCTTGGATACACTTGGTAAAGTATAAACCCACCATCGGCATGTAACCTTTAGGTAGGTTCTTACTTTCTAATTTATCCCCACAAACTATCTCCCAATACTTCACCAACCTTAACCATTACAATAAATAATCTTCTGCAATTTTCTCAATTCCTGATTCTTTTGCTAGAACCTATACCAATATATTTTGTAGTCAAAGATTGAAGAAAGTCCTATTGTTTTTGCTAACCTAATAGATCCTATATTATCGGGACTACAATCCCAGTAAGGATTAATTCCTTTTTTTGTGCATTCTTGCACAAATGCTCTAGCTACCGCTGTACCATAACTTTTTCTCTTAAACGCTTCTAAAGTTTCTATGTCTATTGCATGTGTTTGATCAGCAACAAATGCAGAAAAGCATAAACTCACTACGTTATTATTAAATACAGCTATATAACCGAATCCATGTTGGAAGAAAGAGTCTATAGAATTCCAAAAACGAAGTATCTTCTTCTCCAACCATAAATGGTTCGCCAATCTGCCTGACCTTAGTAACTCCTGATCAATTCTTTGAATGACCACTTCATTATCTTGAAATTCGATAGGGAGCAAATCCCCAGTTTTACTGAACACATGTTGAATATCACTCGATATATCGTGCTTATTAAATATTGTTTGTATCGTTCTGTCCCAAGTATCAAGATCTACACCAATCTCGACCCAATTTATATTTCGCAACTTAAGTTTGGGTTCTAGATTAATTCGTATAAACTCTTCTAAATTTGCTAAAAATGAATTACTTTGCGGATCTCCAACAATCTGAAAACCTTCTTGCCCTTGAATCCAAATTAATGCTGCCGTTGGTTCTGCCGGGTCATCTACAAAAATACCACCTGGATTAATCCCGTTAACCACTGCCCTAACTTCAACATTCTTGCACTTATCACTAATATGTTTTATTTTATTAAAATCTTGTTTAGTAAGTTCTGTGATCATAGATTCACTTTCCTTTATTTCATATTACACATTCAATATGTTATCTGCTGATTTGAGTTGAATACCCAAATGCAATATTATGTAAAGCTTTCGAACAATTGATTAACTTATAAAGTTTTAGTTTCTTCTTCCATAGAATTGTGCAATATAATGTATATTAAAATAGATGTAGGCAGCGTAATTAAAAAAATCAGTCGTATACTTAATGCTGAGATGCCTAAGAAATCAGCGATGCCACCACATATCCCGAATATAGATTTATGTTTTGACGACTTTTTCAGTTTTATATTTACTCTATTCAAGTTTATCTTTTTGTTTTGTAATTTCTATTAATCGATATACTGCGCTCTCAATATCTTGTGATTGTTTTAATAGTTTATGACCCGTAACACTAATATCAAGAATTGCAAAAAATATTAAAATCAAAATGATAATAATTACTACCATACAAACCACCTTCGCTTCAGTATTTAATAAGCCTCAAACAACTAAAACATTGTGATGTGTTCTCAAGATTTCCTATAACGTTCTTGCATGAACGACAGACGCCCACCTTAGATAGCTCTTATCTTAGGTGGGCGTCTGTGTTGGTGAGCTTGCATCACTGTCATTACTTCCTCAACTAAGGAATGCATGTGACGATACGTAATTCTGTGTTTTCTGCTGTTACAATAATACTTTGAATATCTGATTGATCTTCTGTTCTATTATAACAAATATTTGCTTTACACTCTCTTCAACATTAAATTTCTACATTGTTACCAAATTTGTTTAAATATTGATAGAAAATAGCTACATTGAGTCATTCTAACTTGTTCCTGGTGTAATTATAATAAATCAATACTAATGTAAGCAATATGAAGACGAATAGTATCAAAGTTTTAGCTAACAAAAGGAGATCTAGTTATGTCAAAAAAGATATTTTGGTTTGTTATCGTAATGATTGTATGTTTAGTAGCCCTTATATTGATAACAAATAATGAAAAGAACGCGCCGCTGTCTATTAATTATGAGAATCAGCCCTTCATTGGAGATGAATCTGCTCCAGTCGCGATTGTGGAATTTGGTGATTACAAATGTATTCATTGCAGTGAGTTTAACCAGTCAGTCGTCCCTCATATTATTGAAAGTTTTGTAAACAGTGGACAAGCTAAGTTTTACTTTATTAATTATGCGTTTCTCTCTAATGAATCTACTTTAGCTGCCTTATATGCTGAAGCTGTTTATCATGAATTAGGTAATGAAATGTTTTGGGAATTTCATGATATCTTATTTGCAAATCAATACCAAGCTGACGGTTCTAATAACATGATTAATGAAGAAGCTTTAGAATCCATGTTAAGAGAGGTTGCTACTGATCGTCAGGTGGAACAAGTAAGCTTGACTTATAACAGTGAAGTAATAAAGGAAGCACTTGACCATGACATGAGTATAGCAAAAGCTTCACGTGTTAATTCTACTCCTACCCTATTTATTAATGGCGTTAAATTTGATGGAAAAAC
>Ga0160455_101082_pt1 | contig 9536 bp, 4 predicted proteins | sample HID1972I_E6MG_FD_108206 | JGI IMG/M metagenome (GOLD analysis project Ga0160455, IMG submission 108206) | Enriched pill bug-associated microbial communities from UW Madison campus, WI, USA - HID1972I_E6 MG | ecosystem: Host-associated > Arthropoda: Insects > Digestive system > Unclassified ... | reverse complement strand
GAACAAGGACGGTGCGCTGAAAGCCGCTGATCCGAAGCAGCTGCAACGCATGCGTTCGCGCCTGTCGATGGTGTTCCAGCATTTCAACCTGTGGTCGCACATGACTGCGCTGGAAAACATCATGGAAGCGCCGGTGCATGTGCTTGGCGTGTCCAAGGCCGAAGCCCGCGAGAAAGCCGAGCACTACCTGAACAAGGTCGGCGTGGCCCATCGTAAAGATGCGTTCCCGGGGCACATGTCCGGTGGTGAACAGCAGCGTGTGGCGATCGCCCGTGCGCTGGCGATGGAACCTGAGGTGATGCTGTTCGACGAGCCGACTTCGGCCCTCGACCCAGAGCTGGTGGGCGACGTGCTGAAAGTCATGCAGGCGCTGGCTCAGGAAGGTCGCACCATGGTCGTGGTGACGCACGAAATGGGCTTTGCCCGTGAAGTGTCGAATCAACTGGTGTTCCTGCACAAAGGTGTGGTTGAAGAGAGCGGCAACCCGCGCGAAGTGCTGGTCAATCCGCAATCAGAACGTTTGCAGCAATTCCTCTCGGGCAGTCTCAAGTAATTCAGGGCTGCCGGTATGCACCGGAATAGTGCATGCTTCGCAACCTGAAGGCTGGCTCCATTCCACTGTAGGAGCTGCCGAAGGCTGCGATCTTTTGATCTGTTTTTGAGGATCAAAAGATCGCAGCCTCGTTTTACTCGTCAGCTCCTACATTGGGATAAGTATTCCAGTCCCGATGGTGGATCTTCGTCAGGCTCAAGATTTGTGTTCATTTTCGGGCTAGCATTGGCCCTTGCCTTCATCACTGTTCTTCGCTTCGGATTGCCCGCCCATGACTGCCCATCGAATTGGTTTCCTGATTTGGCCCAGCACTAAAGCGTTGACGCTGGCGCTGGCGGAGGAGGCCTTGCGTGTTGCTCAGCGTGTGCATCCGGACGTGGTCTACGAATTGTCCTTCCTGCAGGCCGAATCGCCGGCCGAAGGTGCCTGGCAATTGCCCGGTGAGGCTTGGGCTGGGAAGCTCGAAAACTTCCAGAAACTGTTCCTGCTCGCCGATGAACCGCCAACTGCTATGGCGCCGGCACTCAGCAGCGCGCTCAAGCAACTGGTGCGTGCCGGTTGCGTGATCGGCGGTCTGTCCGCTGGTGTGTACCCGTTGGCCCAACTCGGCTTGCTCGACGGCTATCGCGCTGCCGTGCACTGGCGCTGGCAGGACGATTTCGCCGAGCGTTTCCCCAAAGTCATCGCCACCAGTCATCTGTTCGACTGGGATCGCGATCGCCTGACCGCGTGCGGCGGCATGTCCGTCCTCGATCTGTTGCTGGCGGTGCTGGCCCGCGATCACGGTGCGGAACTGGCCGGCGCAGTGTCGGAAGAACTGGTGGTCGAGCGCATCCGCGAAGGTGGCGAGCGCCAGCGTATCCCGTTGCAGAATCGTCTCGGCTCTAGCCATCCGAAGCTCACCCAGGCGGTATTGCTGATGGAAGCCAACATCGAAGAACCGCTGACCACCGACGAAATCGCCCAGCACGTGTGCGTGTCCCGTCGTCAGTTGGAGCGGATCTTCAAGTAATACCTCAACCGTGTGCCGAGCCAGTACTACCTGGAATTGCGCCTGAACAAGGCCCGGCAGATGTTGATGCAAACCAGCAAGTCGATCATCCAGATCGGCCTCTCGTGTGGCTTCTCTTCGGGGCCGCACTTCTCCAGCGCCTATCGCAACTTCTTCGGCGCCACGCCGCGGGAAGATCGCAACCAGCGGCGCAGCAGCAGCCCGTTCGAATTGTCGTCGGTACCGCCAGAGCGCGGTTGACAGACCTTGCTCGGCGAGCAGGTTGATCACTCGTCGATCTCGGAATCTTCCGACGTCGACACTTCGAGTTCTGCCCGGTTGATGACCACCTCCACCCCAAAGTCCACACGATAGTTCCGGAAGTAAGCGAGCAGGCGCTGCACGCTCGCTTCGGAGAATGGGTTGTTGCGCAGATTGATCTTCTCGCCGCGTTCCGCTGGCAGTTCGAGGATGTCACTGGGGACGTCAGTGATTGCGTTGTCGTTCAGTGCCGCCAGATCCAATTGCTCAAGCTGCAGCAGGCCCGATGGCAGCGTGGTGATCCCGGTGTTGTCGAGCAGCAGTCGGGTCATTTCCGTCATCTGACTGACGTCCGGTGCTTCGCCCAAGGGGTTGTCGCTCAGGTCGAGATGTTCCAGCCGATGCATCTGCGCAAGCTCGACAACGGCCTGTGGCGTGAGCGTGATGTGGCACTCCGAGAGCGACAGATGAGTCAGATCGGCCATTCGAAATACCGCGTCGGGGATCTGCTCGAGTTGATACTGGCGAACTGTCAGGCCTTTTAGTTTGGGAAACGTCTGTAGAAATCTCTCGATGCCGGATGTCCGTCCCGGTCTGCTTGTCATGTAGAGATGTGATACATGGCTGAAGTCGGCGTCGAGTTCGGGCAGTTCGCCGTTGATGGTGGAGGTCAGGTTCAAGTCGTGGGTCGGTTCGTTGTCCTGATCGAAGTCATCTTCATCCATCTCCCGTCGCCAGCTCTGCTCCAGAATGCTTTTGAATTCATGCCGCGACGCGTGCTCGCTCAGCACTTCTTCAAGCGTGAAGGGTTCACCACTGATCGGGTGGAGTGCAGGCAGGTCGGTTACCCAAGTCGCGAGTCCGGAGCTCAAGCTGCTGAATTCGTTCTCAAGGCGCGCAATTTCGTTTCGTCCTTCGGCCAGCGTCCCGGGCAACAGGTAAAAGAACTCGCTGGCCTGCTCCTGATCCAGGTGCGTGTACAAAGCTTGCACGCGTTGCAGGTCGGCCGGTTCGGCCAAAACGCCCAAGTCCTGGCGTGTTTCGTTGAAGCGACGTTTGATTCGTTCGCGGTCGGTCACACTGATCGGATTGCCGCCAAGATCGAAGCCGTCCGACGTACTGTCGGGCAGTTCGAAGAGCGCTGCGGGCAGCGCGTGAATCTGGTTGTCATTGAGCAAGGCGGTTTGCAATTTTGGGCGGCTCAGCAGGCCGCTGGGCAGTTCGGAAATGCCGGTTTCCGAGACGTCGATGTAATTCAGTCCGGGCATCCGTTCTACATTGGGTGTGAGTCCGAGCGGGTTCCGGAACAGGTCGATAGTTGTCAACTTCGTCAGTTTGCTCAGGCTTTCCAGGCTTTGCGGTGTAAGGGTTATGCCGCAATCGGAGAGTATGAGTTCTTGCAGCTGAGGCGACTGATTGATTGCCTCCGGCAGGTTGCCGAGGCGAAAGCCGCGCAGGGCCAGTCGATGCAGATCCGTAAAGCAGCGGAGGAATTGATGCAGGCCTTGAGTGTTCTCGGCGCCCTCCATGGTCAGGTGGTCGACATGGCTGAAGTTGACTTCGAGCGCCGGCAGTTCGCCGATGATCGGTTGAGCCAGGCGCAAATCGATCATGTGCTCGGAGTCCATCGGCAGCGAGACTTGCTGTCTCCAGCAATCCAGTAAGTCGACCCGCATCTGCCGGCGCCGAATTCGCTGAATGGCATATTGCTCGGTAGTGAGTGGGGCGCCGGTTTCGGGGTGGACAACAGGGATCGCATTCACCCAGGGATTCAGAACCTCGTCGAGCCGACCTCGTTCGATAAACAATCGGTTCAATTCCCCGCGTGGCCCGCTTGGATGACGTTGCAAGCGCTCGACAAAAGCCTCCAGTTCTTCGGGCAACAGATGCGGCAGCAGCCGGTGAGCATGGGATTGCAAAGTCGGAGTGTTGGTGGGCATGCGTCGGAAACCGGTAGTGCCGCCGAGCAGGCGCATGACGCTTGGGTCGTAGGCGGGTTTGCGGTTCTGGTTTTGCGAGAGCAGGGTCAGCAGCTCGTCTCGGTTCAGGGAGTGTTGGCGAATCAGCAGATTGAGTTTTTCACTTTCGCCGATGCCAACGTTCAGTGCCAGCCGCTCGGCATCAGGCAAGGCTTGCAGCAGATTGAAAAGCAGGGGGCCAGGAGCACTAAGCTGTTCACCAGCATCGTCAAAGGGTTGGTATTGTCCCTGTTCGGTCAGCACCAACACTTTGCGAGTGGTGGCGTCCAGCGGGCCAATGCTGTCGATCAGGGGGCCGGAGTGTGCGTAGTGTCTGACTTCCAGGCGCAATGATTGCGACCAGCCTGGCAGCCTCGGCAGCGAGTGCATTATCAGTCGATCAGTATCCAGATTGTCCTGCGTGGCTTTTAGCTCCAGCCCCTCCAAAGCACGCGTCGCACGCACCTGCAGGCCGATCTCGCGGGTAAGCTCGGCGAGCCGGCGGGGCAGTACTGTGTGCTGGAGCTGTTCGCGTTCGAAATCGCTAGTCGTTTCAAGAATGGATTGCGCGAGGGTCTTTGGCAGCCCCGGTTCGGCATCCATCAGCACCTGAACCAAGGGGGCGGCGTTGCGTTGCAGGCTGCGATATTTATCCTCGAACAGGCTTTGCCTTTTGCGGTGCGCCAGTTCAGCAATCCGTCGGCGCAAAGTCCGGGTGCGGCTCTCAAGCGTCGGCGGCGAGGTATGGGGTTTTTCGCCCAGTAACGTTTTTGCATCGACTTCCGACAAGCGCAGCAGACAGGTCTTGAGCAGATTACCGGCGTCGAGTCTTGAGGCATCAATCTGTAGAAGCGGGACGTCCACCGTGGGTGTTTGCCAAAGTACCTTTCCTTTGCGACCAACCAGGCGCACACCTTTGTCGGCAGGCCAGTCGCCGCTCTCATGTAGCAGTTTCAGTTGGATGACCGGATCGGCCTGGAGGTAATCTTCGGCGCGTTCGCTACCGATCTGCTCGATGAATGTCTGAATGTCAGCGTCCAGATGCCAGCGCAGCAAGGTGTCGGCCAGCAGAGGCGGCATCTGCCCAAGTTCGACGTGCATTTTGCGCAAGGCATTTTCCTCGCAGCCACTGATCTCCAGCAGGCGCTCCTGCAGACTGAGTGGCAGTTGGCGCATGTGCGGATCGCTACGGCTCAACAGCGTCTTGCGTTCCCAGTCCAGCGGCTGATCGAGTTCGGTTTGCCAGACTCCGGCCTGGTTGTGCTTGAGTTCGGGTTTATAGGCTTCGGGGCGAACGGGGTGGTCGATGCGGTATTGCGCTGACGGGCTGTCCTGGCTGACCGCGTAAAGTTTGTCTTCCAGAGCCAGCAGGGTTTTACCTTGATGAGCATGCAAGCCCAGCGCATCGGGTTTTGCATCTTTGGGCAGGGAGGTGGTCTGCTCGTAAAGGTGCAGGTCGGGTTGCCAGTACCGTGAGGTGCCATTCGGCAGTTTTGCCGGGGTGAGCCGGTCAATGAACGCAATCACTGATTCCGGCAGTAGCGCGCGAAACTGGCTTGCCGCGATGACTCCGCCTGCTGCGAAAGCACCGACCTGGACGACGGATTCCACAGCGTCCATGAAGTGTTCGAATGCCTCGCGGGACGCGCCTTGCGCCCAATCGACGATGCCTTCAAAGGTTTCGTCGAGCAGTTGATAGGCGGTATACGCCAACATCAGCTCGCCGAGAAATGGCACGAATGGCAACGCGATGAAGGCGACAATGTTGAGCAGGGACGCAGCCACTTCGCTGAACGAATCCCAGAGCGCCCAGCGAGCCTGACAGTCGACCGCTGCCGTGGAGACGGAGACAACCCGTGCATCGTTGAGAATTTTGTCGAGTTTTCGTTGGTAGAGATAAACCCACAAGTCGCCTTTGATCGTTGTTGCGGCCATTTGCAGAGGCGCGGGTTCGACTGGATTCTCGCGCCAGGTGGGGCGCGGATCACCGTTGGAAACCGGTTGCCAGGTGATCGGCAGAAGGCGATTGTTCAACTGGCCGAAGAAATGCCCACGATCCTCATGATTGATGAACCGACTGAAAAAAGATTGATAGTCCTGATCTCGCAGGCGTTGTGTCAGGTGCCGGGCAAACTCGCCGGTGCTGGGGTATTCCCTGATCGGATGCTCCGGGTCATCCGGAATGTAGGCCACCACTCTTGATGTCGTGTCCGCACTCTCGAGGTTGGGAGCGAACAGCACGATACCGGTCAGTCGGGCGTTCATGATTGTCAGCGCATGACATTGCCAGGACTGGCGATTCAGGCGCAGATACTTCAAGCCATCGAGCAAGCCGAGAATCAGCCGGTGGATATCGCCGCTCAGCAGTTTTTGCATGTAGGCCATTTGCAGCGCCGTTATCAGGGCCGCTTTGTCACTGGCTTTGACATTGGTTTGCAGGATCGCTGCGACTACGGGATTGCTGATGCCGAGATTGTCTTCCAGATAAATTTTGTAGCGCTGGCCAATGTCCAGATCACGGCACAGTTTCGTAAAGGCCGGGATAGGCATTTTTTCGCGAATCTTTGGCAACGCGCTGAACTGTCCCTCGGGTGTAGGGCGGCTGATATAGGCGGAGGTGGTTTCGAAGGCGTCGTCCGTGGTTTCGCGGCTTTCAAAGTTATGCAGTGCGGCGTCCACCAAGGCGACCGTCCAGGTGCGCGCGGCGCCCGACTTGAGCCCAGGCAACGGCGCATGCGCAGGGATGTAAAGGCGCATGAAGATTTGCCTGACATCGAGGTTCAGCCCGAAATGTTTTTCTATCTCGACACCCAGCAATAGTTCGGCGAAGGACCGGGCATCCAGCAGGCGTGCGAGGTTTTGCTCGACGCGGTTTTGCGCAGCCCACTGCAATGCATTGAGCGCGCGCAATTTCTCGTGCTCTTTGCGTGGTGCTTGCAGGAGCGGGGCGGAAAGCTGTGGCGTGGTTTTTTTCAGCGCATCGCGCCTGTGGGTCGGAGCCTGGCTGAGCCACGGCGCAATGGCATCGAGCAGAGGTTGATAGTGCCTGTCGGGCTTGGGCAGCAACGCTGAGTCGGATGGCGATGCGTGGAGGGCTGGATTTTCATCAGTCATAAGAGCGGCCGTTTGCCTTGGAAAGTTCCATAGCAAACCCTGGGAAACGCATCGATGTGCGGTACATATATACCGCACAACGAAAAACACTCTTGAGTAAGATCTCCAGCAGTCCTGCGCAAACGGCGGCGTGCAGTTTAAACTGCGCCTTTGCGACGCTATATGTCGCATTGCCGTAAACCCGGGAAAATCCGGGGTTTGCGCTATAAGAAGTTGTCGCTTGGCGGCAAGGCCGGGCTGAAAACTGTCCTTACAATCCTCACCAAGCTCGCCAGTTTCAGGCGAGTGCTTCTCATCAGGAGACTCCGATGTCCGTTGAGCACGCTGCGGTACAACGCGCCGATTTCGACCAGGTAATGGTTCCCAACTACGCGCCTGCCGCTTTCATTCCGGTGCGTGGCGCCGGTTCCCGCGTCTGGGATCAGGCCGGCCGCGAGCTGATCGACTTCGCCGGCGGGATTGCCGTTAACGTATTGGGCCACGCGCATCCGGCGCTGGTCGGTGCACTGACCGAGCAAGCGAACAAGTTGTGGCACGTATCCAACGTGTTCACCAACGAGCCGGCCCTGCGTCTGGCGCACAAGCTGATCGACGCCACGTTCGCCGAGCGCGTGTTCTTCTGCAACTCCGGCGCTGAAGCCAACGAGGCCGCGTTCAAGCTGGCCCGTCGCGTTGCGTTCGACCGTTTCGGCACTGAGAAGTACGAAATCATCGCCGCGCTGAACAGCTTCCACGGCCGTACCCTGTTCACCGTCAACGTCGGTGGCCAGTCGAAGTATTCCGACGGTTTCGGTCCGAAAATCACCGGCATCACCCACGTGCCTTACAACGACCTGGCAGCGCTGAAAGCCGCCGTTTCCGAGAAGACCTGCGCGGTCGTGCTGGAACCGATCCAGGGCGAAGGCGGCGTACTGCCGGCCGAGCTGGCTTACCTGCAAGGTGCCCGCGAACTCTGCGACGCGAACAACGCGCTGCTGGTGTTCGACGAAGTGCAAACCGGCATGGGCCGCAGCGGCAAGCTGTTCGCCTACCAGCATTACGGCGTGACTCCGGACATCCTCACCAGCGCCAAGAGCCTGGGCGGTGGTTTCCCGATCGCGGCGATGCTGACCACCGAAGCGCTGGCCAAACATCTGGTCGTCGGTACCCACGGCACCACTTACGGCGGCAACCCGCTGGCGTGCGCGGTCGCTGAAGCGGTGATCGACGTAATCAACACCCCTGAAGTGCTGAACGGTGTGAACGCCAAGCACGACAAGTTCAAGGCGCGCCTTGAGCAGATCGGCGAGAAGTACGGCCTGTTCACTCAGGTGCGTGGCCTCGGTCTGCTGATCGGTTGCGTGCTGAACGATGCCTGGAAAGGCAAAGCCAAAGACATCTTCAACGCCGCTGAAAAAGAAGGCTTGATGATTCTGCAAGCCGGTCCGGACGTGATTCGTTTCGCCCCGAGCCTGGTGGTGGAAGACGCCGATATCGATGCTGGCCTTGATCGTTTCGAGCGCGCTGCCGCAGCACTGACGCAAGCCTGATAGACCCTTCGACGCCTGGAGTTTTTCAGGCGTCGATCAAAATTTTATGCCGGACCAGATCAACCGCAATCGCGAGCAGGCTCACTCCTACATTGATCTCCATGTAGGCCCGGTTATTTTTTCTGTAAGTTCTGAGATTAAGGAGTGACACCATGCTGGTGATGCGCCCCGCGCAAATGGCTGATCTGGGCGAGGTACAGCGTCTGGCTGCGGACAGCCCGATTGGTGTCACTTCCTTGCCGGATGACGTGGAACGTCTGAGCGACAAGATCGCCGCGAGCGAAGCCTCGTTTGCTGCCGAAGTGAGCTTCAACGGCGAAGAGAGTTATTTCTTCGTCCTCGAAGATTCCGCGACTGGCAAGCTGGTCGGCTGCTCGGCGATTGTTGCTTCGGCCGGTTACTCGGAGCCGTTCTACAGCTTCCGCAACGAGACCTTCGTGCACGCCTCGCGCGAGCTGAAGATCCACAACAAGATCCACGTGCTCTCGCAGTGCCACGACCTGACCGGCAACAGCTTGCTGACCAGTTTCTACGTGCAGCGCGAGCTGGTCGGTTCGCCGTGGTCGGAACTCAACTCCCGTGGCCGACTGCTGTTCGTCGCCAGTCACCCGGAGCGTTTCGCCGACTCGGTAGTGACCGAGATTGTCGGTTACAGCGATGAAAACGGCGACTCGCCATTCTGGGATGCGATCGGGCGCAACTTCTTTGACCTCAACTACGCCGAAGCCGAGCGCCTGTGCGGGCTGAAAAGCCGTACGTTCCTCGCCGAGCTGATGCCGCATTACCCGATCTACGTACCGCTGCTGCCGGATTCCGCCCAAGAGGCGATGGGCCAGGTGCACCCGCGTGCGCAGATCACCTTCGACATCCTAATGCGCGAAGGCTTCGAGACTGATCACTACATCGACATTTTCGACGGTGGCCCGACCCTGCATGCGCGCGTTTCGGGGATCCGTTCGATCGCCCAGAGCCGCGTGGTGCCGGTGAAGATCGGCGAGCCGGTGAAAGGTGCCGGGCGCCAGTATCTGGTGGCCAACGCGCAGTTGCAGGATTACCGCGCGGTGTTGCTGGAGCTGGATTACGCGCCGGGCAAACCGGTGACTCTGGATCTTGAAGCAGCCGAAGCCCTG
>Ga0160455_101074_pt1 | contig 9591 bp, 10 predicted proteins | sample HID1972I_E6MG_FD_108206 | JGI IMG/M metagenome (GOLD analysis project Ga0160455, IMG submission 108206) | Enriched pill bug-associated microbial communities from UW Madison campus, WI, USA - HID1972I_E6 MG | ecosystem: Host-associated > Arthropoda: Insects > Digestive system > Unclassified ... | reverse complement strand
TTGACCTCACGCTCGCCAGTTGCCCGCAGCTTGCTTTTAATATGGGCCAGGGCCGCTTCCAGACGCTCGACGCTCACGGGCCGCTTTTCAAGCGCTCGCTGCATGCCGGCGCGCAGTTTTTCTTCATCGAAGGGCTGACGGCTGCCGTCCTGCTTGATCAGCCGTGGCAGAACCAGTTCAGCGGTTTCGAAAGTGGTGAAACGTTCGCCGCAGGCGACGCATTCACGACGGCGGCGAACCTGATCGCCTTCGGCGACGAGGCGCGAGTCAATGACTTTGGTGTCGTTGGCACCGCAAAAGGGACAGTGCATGGTGGCAGGCAACAAAAAAAGGGAGGGCCATGGTAGCGCATCCCGGTGGCAAGACAAGCCATAGGCTTTGCGGTATACAGAACGGCATGATCGTTTGATCCATGGATTTCATTTTGCCGGAGCATCCAATGCCGTTACGTCCGCTCGTTTTGCTCAGTCTTTTCAGCCTGCTGGTGGCCTGTGGCAGCGATGCACCCAAGCCTCAGCCGCCGACGCCAGGCCCCGCGCCGCAACAGGCGCAGAAAAAAGCCAAAGAGGCCGCCGAGCTTGGCCCGCTGCCCGCCTATCAACGCGAATTGAGTGGCACCCTTCAGGGCGTGCCGGCCGGTGCCGAAGTCGAGCTGGCGTTGCTGGTGATCGATGCAAAGGATCGCCCGCAACAATTGCTCGCCAGTTCCAGCCTGATCGGCAACAACCAGGTTCTACCGTTCCGCCTGCGTTTCAACCCGGACGCCTTCCCGGCCGGTGCGCGGGTTGAGTTGCGCGGTCGCGCCAGCCAGTCCGGCCAGTTGATCCTGCATCTGCCATCGCAAACCATCACCCAGCCGACCACTCAGGCGCTGGGCCAACTGCAATTTGTCAAAGCACCATGACGGCACCGCTCGACCTGCAACAGGCGTTAGGTGAACTGCTCGGCGACGCCAGACTCAAGGTCTGTGCGTTGCCGGACACCGAATTGCAGCTGTGGCTGATCGATGGCGACAACATGGATCGCCAATTCAGTCAGGACGAAATCCAGCGAATTCTGCACGAGCCACCCTATTGGGGTTTCTGCTGGGCCAGCGGTCTGGCGGTGGCGCGCTATCTGGACGAGTTCCCGGAGTGGGTGCGCGGCAAGCGTGTGCTGGATTTCGGCGCGGGTTCCGGGATTGCCGGGATCGCGGCGGTTAAGGCCGGGGCGCTGGAGGTGGTAGCCTGCGATCTCGATCCGCTGGCTATTTCCGCGTGCCGGGCGAATGCCGCGCTGAATAATGTCGAGATGAGCTATTCGACGGATTTCTTTGCCGAGGCCGACCGGTTCGATCTGATTCTAGTGGCTGACGTGTTGTACGACCGGGCGAATCTGCCGTTACTCGATGCGTTTTTAAGCCGTGGGCGAGAGGCGTTGGTGGCGGATTCTCGGGTTCGGGATTTTCGGCATCCGTTGTATGAGCGCATTGAAATGCTTGAGGCGATGACGTTGCCGGATCTGGCCGAGCCTGAGGAATTTCGGCATGTCAGCCTGTACCACGCGCGGCGTGATTGAAATCGTTAAAAGATCGCAGCCTTCGGCAGCTCCTACAGTGATCGGTTTTGTCGTCCATATTGCGGGCGGACACTGAACCTGTAGGAGCTGCCGAAGGCTGCGATCTTTTGCGCCACCGCTTATAGTGCGTTCATTAACGCTTTGACGAGATCCCCCATGAGTGAGCAAACGCCGTACATCTTCGACGCCACGACGGCCGATTTCGACCAGTCGGTGATCGAGGCTTCTTTCAACAAACCGGTGCTGGTGGATTTCTGGGCCGAGTGGTGTGCGCCGTGCAAGGCGTTGATGCCGATGTTGCAGGGCATCGCCGAGAGCTATCAGGGCGAGTTGCTGCTGGCCAAGGTCAACTGCGACATCGAGCAGGACATCGTCGCCCGCTTCGGCATTCGCAGCCTGCCGACCGTGGTGTTGTTCAAGGACGGTCAACCGGTCGACGGTTTTGCCGGTGCACAACCGGAATCCGCCGTGCGCGCCCTGCTTGAGCCACATGTGCAGATGCCACCACCGGCCGCAGCCGATCCGTTCGAGCAGGCTCAGGCGTTGTTCGATGACGGTCGTTACGCCGATGCCGAAGCGGCGCTGGTGGTGATGCTCAATGAAGACAACACCAATGCCAAGGCGCTGATTCTCTATGCCCGTTGCCTGACTGAACGCGGCGAACTGGGCGAAGCGCAAACCGTGCTGGATGCGGTCAAGAGTGATGAGCACAAAGCCGCACTGGCCGGCGCCAAGGCGCAGATCAAATTCCTTGGCCTGGCGCGTGATCTGCCGGATGCCGCCGACCTGAAAGCGCGGCTGGCGAAAGATCCACAGGACGATGAAGCGGTGTATCAACTGGCGATCCAGCAACTGGCGCGTCAGCAGTACGAAGCGGCGCTGGATGCACTACTGAAGCTGTTCATCCGCAACCGCAACTATGGCGAAGGTCTGCCGCACAAAACCTTGCTGCAGGTGTTCGAGTTGCTGGGCAATGATCATCCGCTGGTGACGGTGTACCGCCGCAAGATGTTTGCTGCGCTTTATTAAGATCAAAAGATCGCAGCCTGCGGCAGCTCCTACATTGGGATCGTGTACACCCTTGCAGGAGCTGCCGCAGGCTGCGATCTTTTGCGGTTCACTCGATCCAGCTGTAGAGCGGCGTATCCCCGCCGCTCACCACTTTAACGTCCGAACTATGGCGCAGGCGTACCAGCAAGCGCTTGCCCGCCGCCGCGCTGCCCGTCAGTCCTTCAAGCTGATCAAGCAGATCCGGCCCGCTGAGTTGCCCGGCCTTGCGCAACAGATCCTTGGCCACCTGCCACAACGCGTCGTCCTGATTCAGCGGTTTCGCCGCTGGCGCCGACGCGGCGACCTCAGGTTGGGTGATCGGTGCCTGCGCATTCAGCGCCGAACCGAGCCTGGCCCAGTCGTTGTCATCCAGTTCCACCATCAAGTCCACCGGCACGTCGCCGACGGTTCCGCGTATCCGCAACATTGAGTTCGCTCCCGCACATTTATGACCTGCATGCTCCCACGGGACTTGTGCAACGCCAAGCGCACGGGCAAACTCTGCGGGCTTTCGTTATAAGATTACATAACAAACTCTTCACTTTACTACCCGGAGACCGCCATGCGTCGTCTGCTGCTCGCTTTGCCGTTTGCCCTGTTGCCGCTGGCCATCGCCCATGCCGCCGAGGAGCATGACCACGATCACGATCATGAACACGGCAGCCTTGGCGCGCATGAACATGGTGTTGGTCGACTGAACGCCGCGCTCGATGGGCAGACCCTGGAGCTTGAGCTGGAAAGCCCGGCAATGAACCTCGTCGGTTTCGAACACGCCGCCACCACGGATGCCGACAAGGCCAAAGTCGCTGCCGCCCGTGCGCAGCTGGAAAAGCCGCTGGCCCTGTTCAGCCTGCCGTCTGCTGCCGGCTGCAAAGTGATCAGTCAGGAACTGGAGAGCCCGCTGTTCGGTGACAAGCCGGATGCCGACGACCATGACGACGATGAAGCGGACAAGGACGGCCACGAGCATCACCACGACCACAGCGAAATCCATGCGCATTACCAATTCAGCTGTACCACACCAGGTGCGTTGAAGACCCTGGATCTGGCGAACGTCTTCAAGACCTTCCCGGCCACGCAGAAAATTCAGGTACAACTGATCAGCACGAACGGCCAGCAAGGTACCGAAGTGACGGCCAAGGCTGCCGCGCTGAAATTCTGATCACTCCGTAAATCTCCTGTAGGAGCTGTCGAGTGAAACGAGGCTGCGATCTTTTGATTGTAAAAGCCAAGATCAAAAGATCGCAGCCTTCGGCAGCTCCTACAGGGGTTCTGTCTACAACTTTGAAACTGGTGCCATGACCCAAGCACTCATCGAACTGTCCGACCTGGGCTTCAACTGGCCCGGCCACCCGCCGTTGCTGGACATCCCGGCGTTTCGTCTGGAAGCCGGCGAAACCCTTTTCCTCAAAGGCCCCAGCGGCAGCGGCAAGACCACCCTGCTCGGCCTGCTCGGCGGCGTGCAGAAGCCCGGTCGCGGCAGCATTCGCCTGCTCGGCCAGGAACTCACCGAACTCTCCGCCGGCGCCCGCGACACCTTCCGCGTCGATCACACCGGCTACATCTTCCAGCAGTTCAACCTGCTGCCGTTTCTCTCGGTACGCGAGAATGTCGAGTTGCCGTGTCACTTCTCGAAACTGCGCGCGCAACGGGCGAAACAGCGCCACGGCAGCGTCGACCAAGCCGCTGCCACCCTCCTCGCCCACTTGGGCCTGAAGGATGAAAGCCTACTCAGCCGTCGCGCTGATTCGCTGTCCATCGGCCAACAACAACGCGTCGCCGCTGCCCGCGCCTTGATCGGTCAGCCTGAGCTGGTTATCGCCGACGAACCGACCTCGGCCCTTGACTACGACGCCCGGGAAAACTTCATTCGCCTATTGTTCGCCGAATGCCGCGAAGCCGGTTCCAGCCTGTTGTTCGTCAGCCACGACCAGAGCCTGGCGCCGCTGTTCGACCGTCATCTGTCCCTGGCCGAACTCAATCGCGCCGCCACGTCTGCCGAGGTCTGAGATGTATCTGTTTCGTCTGGCCATGGCCAGCCTGGCCAACCGCCGCTTCACCGCTTTGCTCACGGCATTCGCCATCGCTCTGTCGGTCTGCCTGCTGCTCGCCGTAGAACGGGTGCGCACCGAGGCCAAAGCCAGTTTCGCCAGCACCATCAGCGGCACCGACCTGATCGTCGGCGCTCGCTCCGGTTCGGTAAACCTGTTGCTGTACTCGGTGTTCCGCATCGGCAACGCCACCAACAACATCCGCTGGGACAGCTTCGAACACTTTGCCAACAACCCGAAAGTGAAGTGGGCGATCCCGATGTCCCTCGGCGATTCCCATCGCGGCTACCGGGTGATGGGCACCACCGAAGCCTATTTCGAGCATTACCAGTACGGTCGCCAGCAACATCTGGCACTCGCCGACGGTCGCGCGTTTGCCACCGATCCGTTTGAAGTGGTGCTCGGCGCGGAAGTGGCCGATGCGCTGCATTACAAACTCGGCGACAAACTGGTGCTGGCCCACGGCGTGGCGGCGATCAGTCTGGTCAAGCACGACGACAAACCGTTCACCGTGGTCGGCATTCTCAAGCGCACCGGTACCCCGGTCGACCGCACACTGCACATCAGCCTCGGCGGCATGGAGGCGATTCACATCGACTGGCACAACGGCGTGCCGGCCCGAGGCAACGGGCGGATCAGCGCAGATCAGGCGCGCAACATGGACCTGACGCCGCAAGCGATCACCGCGTTCATGCTCGGCCTCAACAGCAAGATTTCCACGTTTGCAGTGCAACGCGAGATCAATGAATTCCGTGGCGAACCGATGCTGGCGATCCTGCCGGGGGTGGCGTTGCAGGAGTTGTGGAGCCTGATGAGCACCGCTGAAAAAGCGTTGTTCGTGGTGTCGTTGTTCGTCGTGCTGACCGGATTGATCGGCATGCTCACGGCGATTCTCACCAGCCTCAACGAGCGTCGCCGCGAGATGGCGATTCTGCGCTCGGTCGGGGCGCGGCCGTGGCACATCGCGAGCCTGCTGGTGCTGGAGGCCTTCGCGCTGGCACTGACCGGCGTCATCGCAGGTCTGGCGTTGCTGTACATCGGCATCGCCGCCGCGCAGGGTTACGTGCAGGCCAATTACGGTTTGTATCTGCCGCTGGCGTGGCCGAGCGAGTATGAATGGACGCTGCTCGGTGGCATTCTGGCGGCCGCGCTGCTGATGGGCAGCGTGCCGGCCTGGCGCGCTTATCGCCAATCCTTGGCCGATGGCCTGTCGATCCGTTTATGAGGATGTTCACCATGCCCCGCGCTGCACTTGCGCTGCTGTTGCTGGTCGCCCTGCCCGTGTGGGCAGCGGCGCCGAAAGACCTGACGTGGTCGGAAATGATTCCGCCGGACGCCGCGCCGGAAGTACCGAACATGACGCCGCTGCACGACCTGTCGAAGATGGGCGATGCGTTGTCTGCCGAGTCCGCGCCAGCGGCGAAGCAGGATCTGCCGAATGCGCCGGTGGTGCAGTCACTCGACGGGCAGACCATTCGTTTGCCGGGCTACATCGTGCCACTGGAAGTCAACGAAGAAGGACGCACCACGGACTTTTTGCTGGTGCCGTATTTCGGCGCCTGCATCCACGTGCCGCCACCACCGTCGAACCAGATCGTGCATGTCAAAAGCGAGTTGGGCGTGAAGCTTGATGAGCTGTATCAGCCGTACTGGGTCGAAGGGCCGTTGCAGGTCAAGGCGTCGAGCAGCGAACTGGCGGATGCCGGGTATCAGATGGATGCGGACAAGATTTATGTCTATGAGCTGCCGGAGTAAATCCCGGTAGTTTTGTGCCGTCTGTAAGGGCCTCATCGCTGGCAAGCCAGCTCCCACAGTGATTGAGTCGTTCACAAATTTTGTGATCATCAACAAAACCTGTGGGAGCTGGCTTGCCAGCGATGAGGCCCGCAAAGGTTCCGCAAAAGTCTGCCCCTTCACTGTTTCATTGAGCTGCGTCAAAAGACCGTATCAGTTGGCTTCGTACCATAGGACATCAGAAATTTTTAACGTCCTTTGGAGCCCCCATGAACAAGTCCTTGCTCAGTGCTTCGCTGTTTGCCCTCGCGCTCGCAGCCCCGCTCGCCCACGCCCACGAGGCCGGTGACATCCTCATCCGCGCCGGTGCAATCACCGTCAACCCGAAGGCTGACAGCTCCAGCGTCAAGGTCGATCAGGGGCCGTTGAGTGGCACCAATCTCGGCGGCAAGGCGACCATGAGCAGCGATACCCAACTGGGTCTGAACTTCGCCTACATGCTCACCGATCACGTCGGCCTCGAATTGCTCGCGGCGACGCCGTTCGAGCATGACGTCAAGCTCAAGGGCACTGCCCTCCCAGCCGCGAACGGCAAGCTCGGCACACTGAAGCACTTGCCGCCGACCCTCAGCGTCGTCTACTACCCGCTGGATTCGAAGTCGGCCTTCCAGCCTTACGTTGGCGGCGGTATCAACTACACCTGGATCTATGACGAGCACGTCGGCAGCGAAGCGCAGACTGCAGGCTTCAGCAACTTCAAGGCGAAAAACTCCTGGGGTCTGGCCTGGCAGGTCGGTGCGGATTACATGCTGACCGACAACATCATGCTCAACGCCCAAGTGCGCTACATCGACATCGATACCCGCGCCACTGTGGAAAACAACGCCGTCGCTCCGGGCACCCGCGCAAGGGTGAACGTGGATGTCGATCCGTTCATCTACATGGTCGGTCTGGGCTATAAGTTCTAAGCTGATTTTTACCGAACGTTCACGTGGTGGTGAATGAGGCTTGGTGGTGAGCAGGCTTAGAACTGACGGCGACCGTACGCAGTTGATCGGGGGATAACATCCCCTCGCCACAGGAATGGCGACAAATTCCGGCCGTGAAAAAGGCGCCTGTCAAAGGGCGCCTTTTTCATGTCTGCTGAAAACCTGTGGCGTGAGTTGGATCTCCCCCTCACCCCAGCCCTCTCCCTCAGGGAGAGGGGGAAAGGGAGCCGATTTGTGTGCTTTTCAAATCCGAGTTCGACTCGATACCTCAGTTCGGTGTATCTCATCCGAACGCCTCGGTGAGCACCCTCTCCCTATGACAGAGGGAAAAGGGAGCCGATTTGTTGTGTCTTCAAAACCTGAGTTCGACTCGGTATTTCACGTCGGCGTAACTCGAAAGTACACCTCGATCAGTCCCCTCTCCCTCAGGGAGAGGGTTAGGGTGAGGGGGCTTTTCAGTAGCGACCGAGCAACCGCGCCAAACCCACACTCATCGGCGTCTGCTCTGGCAGCTTGAAGCGCTCCAGCAAGCGAGCGTTGTCCGCCCGCGAGTGACGGATATCGCCGGAACGCGCCGGCCCATAACTGATGGGCGGCAATTCACCGACCACCGCTTGCAGGGCTTCGAGCATCTGCTTGAGGCTCATCGACTGATTCCAGCCGACGTTCACCGCACCGACGTCCACTTCAGGCTTTTCAATCGCCTGTACCAGCACATCGACCAGATCCTCGACGTAGAGGAAATCCCGCGTCTGCTCGCCGTCACCAAACACGGTGATCGGCAGGCCTTTTTGTGCGCGCTCGCTGAAAATACTGATCACTCCGGAGTACGGCGAGGACGGATCCTGACGTGGGCCGAAGATGTTGAAGAAACGGAAGATCGCCGGTTCCAGACCATGCTGGCGACGATAGAAATCGAAGTAGTGCTCACCGGCCAGTTTGTCCGAGGCATACGGCGTCAGCGGCGCTTTCGGCGTGTCTTCGTCGATCGACTGGCCTTCACCGTTGTTGCCATACACCGCCGCGCTGGAGGCGTACAGCACGCGTTTGACCCCGGTCTGGCGCATCGCTTCGCAGACATTCAGCGTGCCGATGAAATTGCTCTGGTGGGTTTTTACCGGATCATCCACCGAGGCCTGTACCGAGGCCACGGCGGCCAAGTGCGCCACAGCGCTGCAACCCTGCATCGCTTGCGCAACCAGTGCGGCGTCGGCGACATCGCCAACAATCAGCTCGACCTTGGGATTGTCCAGCGGCAGGTTGGCGCGTTTGCCAGTCGACAGGTCATCGAGAATGCGCACCGAATGGCCCTTGGCAAGCAAGGCGTCGGTCAGGTGCGAGCCGATGAAACCGGCGCCGCCGGTGATTAAAACAGGGCCTTCAGCCATGGCGATAAAACCTATCCAGTAAAGCCGGGAGCGCAGCACGCCAGGCGCGCGGCTTGATCCCGAAAGTGTGCAGAATTTTCTTGCAGGCCAGCACTGCGTGTTGCGGCTCTTCGGCTGCGTCCGGGCGCGCGGCGTGAGCCTGTGCGGTCGGCGCTTCGATGGCCAGGGCGTGCAGGCTGCGCGCTTCGGTCAGAATCGCCTGGCCCAGCGCCAGCGGGGTGGTCGCTTCGTGGCCGGCGTAGTGATAAGTGCCCCACAGCGGCGCGGCGCAATCGAGTTGCTTGAGCACCGAAATGATTACCCGCGCAGCGTCGTCGACCGGGGTCGGATTACCGCGGCGGTCATCGGCCAGGAGCAATTCTTCCGGATGCTCGGCGCGGGCGAGGAAACGCCCGAGGGTGCCGTCGGCGCTGTCATCGAGCAGCCAGCCGAAACGCAGCAACACGTGCTGCGGGCACGTCGCGCGAACGCTCTGTTCGATACGCCACAAGGCCTGACCGCGCAGACCGAGCGGCACCGGTTCGTCTTTTTCGCTGTAAGCAGTCGCACGCGAGCCGTCGAACACCCGATAGCTGGAGGGCTGCACGAGGACAATGTTGTGGTGCTGGCACAGTTCGGCCAGACGCTCGATCGCACGTTCCTGCCCGGCCATCCGCATTTCGCTGACGGTTTCGGCCTGGAACCAGTCGAAATAGTAGGCGAGGTTGATCAACGCATCGGGACGGGTGTCGTCGAGCAATTGGGTCAGGCTCGCGGCATCCCAGCCGTTTTCGGGCGGGCGGGGGGCGAGGAAACGCCCGAGGGTGCCGTCGGCGCTGTCAT
>Ga0160455_101065_pt1 | contig 9645 bp, 8 predicted proteins | sample HID1972I_E6MG_FD_108206 | JGI IMG/M metagenome (GOLD analysis project Ga0160455, IMG submission 108206) | Enriched pill bug-associated microbial communities from UW Madison campus, WI, USA - HID1972I_E6 MG | ecosystem: Host-associated > Arthropoda: Insects > Digestive system > Unclassified ... | reverse complement strand
TATGAAACTAAAGACACTGCCAATGTGCCTGCTGGCTTGCGCAATCAGCACGGTTTTTGCTGCGGGCGCGCAGGCCGAAGAGAAAAAATCCATCGTAACGGTGGTCAAAGTCACGGGGATCAACTGGTTCACCCGCATGGAAGAAGGCGTCAAGGAATTTGCCAAGGCCAATCCCGATATCAATGCTTCGCAAACCGGCCCTGGCCGTGCCGATGCCGCCCAGCAGCTGAAAATCGTTCAGGATCTGGTTGCCAAGAACGTAAGCGCATTGGCCATCGTGCCCTTTGACCCGCCTACCCTGGAGCCGATTCTGGCCCGTGCCAAAAGCCGTGGCATCAAAATCGTGACCCACGAAGCGGATAATCTGAAAAACACCGATTACGACCTGGAAGCGTTCAAGAATAATGAATATGGTGCCGACCTGAACGAGCGTCTGGCCAAATGCATGGCGAACAAGGGCGAATGGGCCGTACTGGTGGGTTCACTGGGCAGCCGCTCGCAAGTGCAGTGGGCACAGGGCGGGATCGACAACGCCAAGGCCAAGTACCCAGACTTAAAACTGGTCACGACCATGCAGGAAACCAATAACGATGGCGAGAAAGCCTATCAGGTAGCCCAGCAGTTGCTGCGCAAATACCCGAATCTGGCTGGCTTTCAGGGCTCCTCGTCTCTGGACGTGATCGGCATTGGCCGGGCCGTGGAAGAAGCCGGCAAGGCAGGTAAAATATGCGTATTCGGTACAGGCCTGCCCGGCGAGGCCGGTCCTTACATGGAAAAAGACGCCATTACCGGCATTGCATTCTGGGATCCGAAAGATGCCGGTCTGGCCATGAACAATGTGGCCAAAATGCTGCTTGAGGGCAAAACCATTGAAAACGGTACCAACCTGGGTGTACCCGGCTACGAAAAGGTTACTGTCGAAAAAGGCCCGGGCAAAGGCATGATTATTCGTGGCGCCGGCTGGGTTCGCGTCGACAAGAGCAACTACAAGCAATATAACTTCTGATCGGTCGCCTTGACCACCACCGGGCCGCGCGCTTGCGGCCCGCCATGGGATATCCGCCCGGACGATTATGACAACTACGACTAGCCCAACGCACAGCAACGCGCCCGTGCCGCCCACTCCAGACGGCACTGCCTTCCTGTCGCTTCGCCAGATCCATAAGCGCTTTACCGGTGTACATGCGCTGCGTGGCGTCAGCCTGGATATTCATCCTGGCCAGATCTATCATTTGCTGGGGGAAAACGGCTGCGGCAAAAGCACGCTGATCAAGATTATTTCCGGCGCCCAGCCGCCGGACGAAGGCGATCTGATCCTGGACGGAGAACGCTTCGAGCAATTTTCCGCCTTGAGCGCCCTGGGCGCCGGCATTGAAACGGTGTACCAGGACCTGTCCCTGATTCCCAATCTGAGTGTGATGGACAACATTTCCCTGACCGTGGAACTGGCTGAACATCAGGGCCGGCTGGCGCGAGTGATCAGTCACCAGGTGCTGCATGATCGTGCGGTAGGTGCATTGCGCCAACTGCAATTGCCGGACGACCGCTATTTTCTTCAGACAAAGATCGAAGATCTGCCGCTGGCCACCCGTCAACTGGTGGCCATCGCGCGTGCAGTGGCCAGCGATGCACGCTTCATCATCATGGATGAACCCACCACCTCGCTGACCCAGAAAGAGGTGGACAACCTGATTCGCATCGTCAAGGAGCTGTGCGCGCGTGGCGTCGCGGTACTGTTTGTGAGCCACAAGCTGGACGAATGCTATGCCATCGGCGGCAATGTGATTGTGATGCGTGACGGGCAGGTTATCACCCAGGGCGAAATCAATCACTTCACCAAACACCAGATCAGCGAACTGATGACCGGCCGGGTATTGAGCGACCAGCGTTATCGTCGCAATGCACCCCAGGCGCAAGTCATGCTGGGCGTGCGCAATATTGGTCGTGACCAGGGGTTTGACGAGGTGTCCTTTGAGTTGCACAAGGGTGAAATTATCGGCATTACCGGTCTGCTCGACTCAGGCAGGAATGAACTGGCGCGCGCCCTTGCCGGGGTAGCACCGCTGCAGCGCGGCAGCCTCATGCTAAACGGCAAGCCGATAGCCGTGCATACGCCGGCGCAGGCCGCCGCCCATCGCATCGCTTATGTCCCCGAAGACCGTCTGGTCGAAGGCCTGTTTCTGACCCGCTCGATCAGCGACAACACCATTACTGCCGTACTGCCGCAAATGTGCGACACCCTGGGACAGATTCAGAAAGACAAGGCGGCCCGTTTCTCGCAAGAGATGACCAACAGGCTGAAAATTGCCACGCCCGACGTTCAGAACCCGGTGCAAAGCCTGTCCGGCGGCAACCAGCAGCGCGTGCTCATCGGCCGCTGGCTGGCCATCAATCCGCTGTTGCTGATTCTGCACGGCCCGACCGTTGGCGTGGATGTCGGCTCCAAAGATACGATTTACCAGATCATTCAATCCCTGACAGATCAGGGCATGAGCATCATCATTATCAGTGACGATCTTCCCGAGCTGCTGGCCAACTGTGACCGCATTCTGCTAATGAAAAAAGGCCGGATCAGCGACGAGTTCCGGGCCGAAGGCCTGCAAGAAAATACGCTTTATCATGCCTTATTGTCCTGAACCCTTTTGATTCTATTTCGCCTATCATGACCACAATGACTTCAGCCAGCCCGGCCATACAGGACAGCACCACACCCAAGCGCCCACCGTATCTGATCAGGCATCCCGAGTTTTTTACACTCGGCCTTATAGTCATTCTGTTCGCGGTCGTGGCTGTCATCAATCCCATGTTTTTCCAACCGGGTTCGCTGTTTGATGTACTTCGGGCGGCAACCAGATCGGCTATTTTTGCGCTGGGCATTCTGGTGGTGCTCGCCTCTGGCGGGCTGGACGTCTCCTTCACCGCGATAGCGGCGCTGGTCATGTACGGCCTGACCAAGATCGTACTGCTGTATTTCCCTGAGGCGCCTTTTGTGCTGATCCTGCTGGCCGGCGCCATGGGAGGATTGGCGCTGGGACTGCTCAACGGCTGGCTGGTCAAAACGCTGGCAGCCCCTTCCCTGGTTGTCACCATCGGCACGCAGTTTCTGATCCGCGGCTTTCTGCTGGCGTTTATCGGTACCGAGTTTTTCATGAACATCCCTCCCTCCATGCTGGCAGTGGGGCAGGCAAATATTGTCAGTTTCCAGAACAACCAGGGGTTGCAGACTGCGCTGCCATATACCACGCTGGCGATTCCCATTCTGGCGCTGCTCACCTGGTGGCTATTGAACAAGACAATGATGGGACGCGCGGTGTACGCCATGGGAGGCAGCCCTGCGATTGCCGAGCGTCTTGGCTATAACCTGACACGGGTCTATCTCTTTGTTTTCGGTTATGCCGGCCTGCTGGCCGGTATCGCCGGCATTATTCACGTTTCCAGTACGCGCATTGCCAACCCCTTCGATATTGTCGGCACCGAACTGGATGTGATTGCTGCCGTGATTCTGGGTGGCGCCCGCATTACCGGGGGTAGCGGAACCGTAACCGGGACACTGCTGGGCGTGCTGCTAGTCACGTTGATCAACAGCGTACTGATTACGCTGGGTATCCCAACGACCTGGCAAAAAGTGATCGTCGGCGCGTTTATTCTGGTGGCCGGCCTGCTGTTTTCATTGCGCAGCAGGCAATAAATAGCCGTCTTAACAGACAGGGCAAGGTCTGAGAGGACCGCCACGCAATCCTCATGACATGCCAAATGGTGTCAGCCGGCCCCCGCCGAAGCAGGACTGCGACATCAGCCTTGTTCCGTGAGTATGGCGTCAAACTCGTTCAGGTCTGCAAAGCGGATATGTCTGCGCACGCCCAGCTTGCTGGAATCGACCACCAGATAACGTCGTTTTGCGCGTTGCATGGCGCGGCGCTTGATGTCTTTTTCATGCAGATTCCAGCAACTGACGCCGGTGTGATCATCAACGCCCCCGGCCGACATAAAGGCCGTATCAAAACTGAGCTGATCCAGTGCATTGAGCGCTTCCTGGCCGGAAAAAGAATCGGAAGACGGCATGTAGGTGCCGCCAAGCACAATCAGGCGCACAGCGGGCTTGTCTTTGAGAATTTCCGCCGTGTTCAATGAATAACAGACCACCGTCACGGCCAGACCCTCAGGAATCAGCCGGGCCAGATGCAGCAGCGTCGTTCCGCAATCGATAAAAATAACATCATGCGGTTCAACCAGCGCCAGCGCTTTTTGCGAAGCGCGTTTTTTCGCCTGGGCAAAATGATCTTTTTCCTGGGTCACCGAATACTGAACTGCATTCTGAAGCGAATACGCCGATACGATATGACCGCCCAGATAAGACAGATTGCCCTTATGACGCGCCAGATCCCGCCGCACAGTCATTTCCGAGACGTTCAGCAAAGCGGCAGCATCCCGCAACCGCAATGACCCCGACTGCTGCAGCGCCTGCTCCAGCTTGTGTAAACGCTCTGCTGGCGTCATTACCTGTTCCTGCCGTTAAATTGAAATATTATAAACTGTGGTGCCGCCAGGCGGTGCAACTACGGTTTCGAGTATGATCGGCCACGCTTGGTCAACAAGACAGACGGCTTCGCCGGCAATCCTAACGCAACAAAGCCCTGAACAGATCGGATTCAGGCACGGGCGGCGTTTCCTCCAGGCTCAGGCTGGACTCGATCCGGTGCAAATGTTCCAGCATGCAGTCGACTGCCTCCTGCGCCTTGCCCTGGCGACATATACCAAGAAAAGCGGCATGCTCATCTGACGAGCACGAAGACTCGTTGGACGACGGGAAGCGCATGGCGATCAGCGAACTGCGGGCCACCAATTCACGGACAAACCGGGCAAGCACGTTATTGCCGCTCAGATCGGCCAGCTTGATATGGAAATCACCCAGCGTCTCTTCCCGGATGTTTCCCGGTACCGACTTATCCAATGCGGCGCGTTCGTGATGAATTTGCGCTTCAAGTTGTGCAAATTCACGCTCGGTGGCCGAGGCGACGAACAGCCTGACAATTTCGCTCTCCAGTAGCCGCCTTGCAGCAAAGACTTCATGCGCCTCGCGGATGCTGGGGCGACTAACGAAGGTACCCTTGTCCGGGACCGTCTCGACAAGATTGTCACGTGCCAGAATCAGCAGCGCCGCGCGTATCTTGGTGCGGCTGACACCATACATGCGGCCAAGCGCCTCTTCACGCAGCCAGATTCCTGGGGGAAGCTGCCTGGCCAGGATAGCACGGGCAATATCCTGGGCGATTTCATCCGGCCCGCGCTTGGAGCCACCGGTTTGCGCTACACCCTGCTCGGAGGGGTCTGCCTGTTTGTTTTTATTTTCGGTGAGGGACATGGTCGCACAAGGCTGTTGGTTCGGGGATAATGCACGACCATTATAACAAGAACGGATCTATCTGTTAGCCGATGCCGATGCGCCCGTCATGTCCGTCACGGCCCCCGTCTCGGGCTGCGCGGCAGTATCGTTGATGCAAAAGCGTCTTGCCACCGGCCAGTATTTCATAAGCAAATAGTAGCAAAGACCCGCAGGAATCAGGCTGGCGTACCACGCGATGGTGGAAAAATAGAGTGCGACCAGTGCGCCCAGCAACGAGGCGACGATGCCAGCCCAGTTCACCCCACGATAGGGGCCCGTCGCGTCGTACAGTAGCGCCAGATCTAGCCGACGACGACGCAAGACATAATAGTCGACCGCCATCACCGCAAACAGGGGGCCCAGAAAGGCTGAATAGGTTTGCACAAATATTTGCAAGCCCCTTGCTGAATCGTCGCGCACCAGCACCCACGGAAAGGTGGCAAAGGCAAGCAAACCCACCAGCACGGCCGATTTGCGAAAACTCAACTTGCAAATGTCCATCAGCACATAGGCTGGCGGTACAACATTATTGAGTACATTGGTCGTAATCTGTGCAAAAGCGATGAACAGCAGCGTGATCACCAGCAAGGGCTTGTTATCGACTGCGCTGGAAAAAACCTTGATCGGATCGGCAATGCCGGTGGCGCCGGACACCATCAGGCCGATCAGTCCCATGAACAGCGTGGCCGGCAGGATGGACATGGCGTAAATCGTTGTGAGCAACCCGGGACGCACACGCCTGTCCAGCTCGCGGGAGTAATCGCTCACATTCAGGATCATGGTGCTGTATATCCCCAGAAAGAGCATGGTCGCCCCCCAGAATGGCAGCCCCCACGATCCCTCCAGATGCAAAATGCTGTCGTCGATTTGCGAGCCGAACTTGACGATCACCGAATAGAACATATATACCAGCGCGCCCAGGATGAAGATACTGCCGATATTTTCGAGCCATTTGATGCCCTGAAATCCATACACGGACAACACAATTTGCAGCAACTGGAAGCCAATGAAAAACACCACCAGATTGTCGTAACCAAACAGCGTTGCTGAGGCAACATTGAGCGCCCCCGCGCCAATCCAGCTTTGAAAGCCGAACCAGACCACGGCAGGAACCGCCCTCACTATTCCGGGAAACCGCGTGCCGGTGAAACCGAAAGCGCTGCGGGCCTGCACCATGAACGGGATGCCATATTTATGCCCTGCCGCACCGTTGATCGCCAGGGCGACCCCAATGACAAAGCAGCCAATCGTAATGGCCAACGCGCTTTGCAGCAGGTTCAGCTGCCCCACGACACTGGAACCCATCGCAAACGTGCCGATGGAAACGCAACCACCCAGCCAGGCCAGCAAATAGGACCAGCGATCCATGATCCGGACCTGCTGGGGCTCAAGACTCTCATCACCCGCCTTTTTACTATTCTGTGCTTCGCTGTTCATGATATGACGACTCCTTGCGCTGATCTATCCGACGAGGATAGCGATGGGTTTGCCAGGGCAAACTCAGGTGGGGTCGGGCACGCCAAGATGGGCGTACTGACCGGTAAACGGTTTTGGCCGTGGAAAATCCAGATCACCGAACTTGCTGGTTTGCAGCCCCAGGCCGACCAACGCCTCGGCCAGCTTGACCGCTGCCGTCACGCCCTCGACAACCGGCAGGCCGACTTCCCTGCTGATATGCTCGCGCATCTCGGCCATGCCGCCGCAGCCCAGCACAATCGCGCCGATTCCATCCTGGGCCTTTGCCTGCCGGCACTCCTGGATAATGCGCTGTACGGCGGCGTCCGCATTTTTCTCAAGCTCCAGGACAGGGACCTGCGCGGCACGCACACGACGGCAGTGCTGGGCAAACCCGTAACTTTGCAGCAGGTGTTCAGCAATAATGCAGGTGCGCTCCAGGGTAGTGACAATGGAAAACCGGGTACTGATCAGGCTGGCCATATGAAAAGCGGCCTCTGCGATGCCAATGACCGGGGCACGAGTCAGTTCGCGCGCCGCAAGCAGGCCGGGATCCCCAAAGCAGGCAATGACATAAGCATCAACCCCGTTTTTCTCGCCTTTGATGACCTCGTGTGCGACGCCCACTGCGCTGATCGCCTCCTCGAAATGCCCTTCGATGGAGACCGGCCCGCTGTCCGGGTTGCTGGTCGTAATCGTTGTGCCGGTGGCTGCGATCCGTCTGGCTGCGTCATCAATAGTGGTGGTCATGCCTGGCGTAGTGTTGGGATTGATGAGGTGAATGTGCATGATGTCCTGTTCAAACTGATGAGTTAATACGCATATATATTGGTACCAATAATTGGATACGAATATTGCATACAATTTTTGTCATTATTGCATAACCGAACTTCCTGAAAACTGGTGATTACCCGAGCTTGTGGACACCACGGAAGAGACCCGTAAATTTCAGCATTCGAGCTTACGATATAAAATCGTATACAACAATTGTTGACAATTATCATTGCCACTTTCATACTAAGCGAATAGCTGACCGCGTCCTTCGCCAGCCAATAAGGCAATGGGGTTCGACGCATTCAATTTCGGGAGCGACTTCATATGCAGCAAAACACCTACCCTCGCGACATGATCGGCTATGGCCGCAATCCGCCACAGGCCAACTGGCCGGGAAAAGCACGCATTGCCGTACAGTTCGTGCTCAACTATGAAGAAGGAGGCGAAAATTGCGTCCTGCACGGAGATGCCGGGTCGGAGCAATTCCTGTCGGAAATCATTGGCGCGGCGTCCTTTCCTGCCCGTCATCTATCCATGGAGTCCATTTATGAGTATGGTTCACGTGCCGGCGTCTGGCGTATTCTGAACGAATTCGAGCGGCGCGGCCTGCCGCTGACCGTCTTCGCCGTCGGCATGGCGCTTGAGCGCAATCCCGAGGTTGCGCGAGCCTTTGTCGAGCTCGGACATGAGATCGCCTGCCACGGCTATCGCTGGCTGCACTACCAGGACGTTGCCGAGCCGATAGAACGGGAGCACATGCAGCGCTGTGTCCACGTCATTTCCACCCTCCTGGGGCGCCACCCTGAAGGCTGGTATACGGGCCGCGACAGCCCGAACACGCGTCGGCTGGTCATGGAAGAAGGCGGTTTTCTATATGACTCTGATTACTACGGCGATGATCTGCCTTTCTGGACGCCGGTCACATTACAGGACCATTCGCGAAAATGGCAGCTGGTCGTACCCTATACGCTGGACACCAATGACATGCGATTCGCGGCAGCGCAGGGCTTCAATAGCGGCGAGCAGTTTTTCACCTATTTGAAAGATGCATTCGATGTGCTTTACGCAGAAGGCGAGACTGTGCCCAAAATGATGTCAATCGGATTGCATTGCCGGATTATCGGCAGGCCGGGACGGTTCGCCGCGCTGCAACGATTCCTTGATTACGTCCAGCAGCATGATCGTGTATGGATTCCAACCCGTGCCAGCATCGCAAAGCACTGGATTGAACAGCATCCCAGTCCGGACGGAAGATAAGACAGGAAGCACCATGACTATTCGCAATTTAACCATTGAGCCCTTATCGCACGACGCCTTCGCGCCCTTCGGACAGGTCATCCAGGCCTGCGAAGCTGCGCAGCACTTCACCATCAATGATGGCAACACAGAACGCTACCATGATCTGGCCCGGCTTGATCCGGGCGCAGACGGCAAGGCCATCGTCTCCATCTTTCGCGGCCGGCCTCGCCAGTTACCCTTCGAGGTCTGTATGATGGAGCGCCATCCGCTGGCCTCGCAAGCTTTCGTGCCGCTTAGCGGCCATCCCTATCTGGTCGTGGTTGCTGCGGCCGGTGAGGCGCCCACTATTGACCAGTTGCGCGTTTTCCTGTGCCAGCCCGATCAGGGCGTGAACTACGTCGCAGGCGTCTGGCATCACCCGCTACTGGCGCTGGAGGCGGTCTCGGACTTTCTGGTCATCGATCGCAGCGGACCCGGCCACAACTGCGACATCGTTTCGCTGGACCCGGCAGGCCTGATCGAATCCGTTCCCTGAACCTTGAACTTGCGGCGCCCGCAAACGCATTCTCCTGTTTTTTTGCCCTGGGCGCCTTACCTCTATCGCTTTACATTATTGGCTTGAACACAGAACACGAGGACCTTTTCCCATGTCAAAGACGCCCTACTACGCACCCCATGGCGGTCATCCGGCCCAGACCGAACTGCTGACCGACAGGGCCATGTTTACCGAAGCCTATGCCGTCATCCCCAAAGGCGTCATGCGCGATATCGTCACCAGCTCTCTGCCCTTTTGG
>Ga0160455_101062_pt1 | contig 9691 bp, 8 predicted proteins | sample HID1972I_E6MG_FD_108206 | JGI IMG/M metagenome (GOLD analysis project Ga0160455, IMG submission 108206) | Enriched pill bug-associated microbial communities from UW Madison campus, WI, USA - HID1972I_E6 MG | ecosystem: Host-associated > Arthropoda: Insects > Digestive system > Unclassified ... | reverse complement strand
GCGTCACGTGCCGCGGAGCCTATCGAGCTTGCCTTGGCGCGGGCTGCCGCGAGTTCTTTTTCATAGGTTTCGACGGCTGCGTCGGCTTCGCTTTTCAGCCGTGCCGCTTCATCGAGATCCTGTGCAATGCGCCCATGACGGTTTTCAAGAATGCCGCCGACGCGAGGAACGATGACCTTCTGCATGAGCAGGTAGAAAAGGCCGAACGTGATCGCCAGCCACAGGACCTGCGATGCATAAGTAGACTGGTCGAACGGCGGGAAAACGCCGGAAGCACCGTGTTCGGCGCCGTGCGCTACACCGGTTTCCGTGTGCGTGGCTTCCGGTTGCGGCTGGCCGACAGCCGGAGTTTCCGTATGCGTTTCACCTACGGTCGGTGCTGACTGGGCATAAGCCTCGGTCACGAACATGCTCACCTCCAGGGGGACTGCAAATGCGAAGGATCACGGCACGCAATTTGCGCGAGCCGTGATCCAGACCTGATGCCGTTATTAGACAGCGAACAGGAGAAGGAGAGCTACGAGCAGCGAGAAGATGCCCAGAGCTTCCGTAACGGCGAAGCCGAATACCAGACGGCCGAACTGGCTGTCGGCAGCAGAGGGGTTGCGCAGTGCGCCGGAGAGGTAATCACCGAAGATACGGCCGAGTGCGAGGGACGTACCAGCCATGCCGAGGCATGCGAGACCTGCGCCGATGTACTTTGCTGCTTCCGCTTCCATGTGAGACTCCTTGAGATATTGGTTGTTGCGGCTATCTTTTGGCGCCCGTTGCCGGGGCCAGCGACTTTACTTCTCAGTGACCACCATGCACGGCGTCGTTCAGGTACATGCAAGTCAGTACCGCGAACACATAAGCCTGCAGGAAGGCAACGAGAAATTCGAGAGCGGTCATTGCGACCGTCATGATGAGAGGCAGGACTGCACCGCCGATACCGAGCGCGCCGAGCGCACCCATGGAGGCGACGAAGCCTGCGAAAACCTTGAGCGTGATGTGGCCAGCCAGCATGTTCGCGAAGAGACGAACGGAAAGGCTGATCGGACGCGACAGGAACGAAATCATTTCAATTGACGCGACAAGCGGCAACAGCGCCTTCGGCACGCCAGAAGGTGCGAAGATGCCGAAGAAATGCAGACCGTGCTTGTAGAAACCGTAAACGACGACCGTGCCAATGACGAGGCAGGCAAGCGCGAAGGTGACGATGATCTGGCTGGTGACCGTGAAGAAATACGGGAACATGCCGAGAAGGTTCGCAGTCAGCACGAACATGAACAGCGAGAATACGAATGGGAAGAACACCATGCCCTTTTTGCCGGCGCCTTCGCGCAGCATGGAGGCGATGAATTCATAGGACATTTCAGCAACGGACTGCATGCGGGTCGGGATCAGACCGCGGCTCGACGTTGCGAAATAAAGGAAACCGGAAGCGGCGGCCACGGTCGCGACCATGAAAAGCGACGCATTGGTGAAGGAAAAATCGACGCCGCCAATTTCGATCGGAATGATCGGCTGCACCAAGAACTGATGGGTCGGATCGTTTGCCACCGGCTGCCCTCTTTACCTGTCGCCGCTCATGGCGGCATCTCAACTGCAAGAAAAAACAGCTTAAACGCCGTCTTTTCCACCCTCGTCTCGCTTGTCGGCTCTCTCAAGCAGCGGCGGCTTTGCCACCGCGCCCGTGGAGCGCAACACATTCAATACGCCTGCGCAGAAACCGAGAAGAAGAAGAACGATCATCCCCCACGGCGTCGTGCCGACAAAATAGTCCAGAAGATAACCCAGCATAGCGCCGACCACGATGGCCGAAATGAACTCCGATGAGAGCTTCACCGCCATCGCAAAGCCTTTCCGGCTTTCCGCGGCATTGGTCTCTGCCCTCACTTCCGCCTCATCCTCCGCCTTCACCTTTGCCAACTCTTCGGCAAGGCGCTTGCGACGCTCGTCTAGACTATCGTCACGGTTGCCAGTCATCTTAAAATCCCACCCATTTTCTCCGTTCCAGCCATGCCAGAACCCTTTGGAGTTGTAAACGGTGACGGATTAAGCCTGTTCCAGCCCGCTCTGAAGTCGCGCGCAACATAGTTTTAGGGGCTTCGCTAGTCAAGGCACTGGCGAAGCTTGTTTTTTGACAAATTAAATATTTAAAAACAAAGGCTTAACGCCAAATCGCAGTTTGTCGACGATGTTTCCCCCGGGAATCGGCATTTTTGACACGCAAATTGCGACAAATTGGCGGTGGTATCAGCTCCAGCCGCCACCATAGGTTCGATAAAAGACGTGCAAGCCAATCCTGCCGACCTTCTTCATGGATTTTCCCCAGGCGGGACGAACATAGACGGCATGATAGTGAGTCGCCGAGCCCACTTCCGTCAGCCAGATTTTGCCGGCGGTGGTTGCCATGGCCACTTCGCGCGCCATTTTCCAGTGACGTTCGGAATTCACCCGGTCCTTTATATTATCGCAGGCGAAGGAGAACTGGCAGCGGTTGCGCCAGTCCTTGTTCTGATAAACCACACCGCAGATGGTTTTCGGATAAGCGGGGTTGCGCACGCGGTTAAGGATCACCTGTGCCACCGCCGCCTGTCCCTTGACCGATTCACCGCGCGCCTCGAAATAGATGCCGGATGCGAGGCATTGCTGTTCGGCTGCGGAAAACACGGCAGCGGGCAGCGGCGTTGCCGCCCATGCGTGATCGTCCGCGCCGATCAACGGCACGAAGCGGCCGGCCTCCGGCTTTTTCAGAATGGCGTCGAACGGCGATTCACGGGCGAAATCCGGTTCGGCCGGCGCGTAAGCCGTGGCGAGAATATCGGGAGTCCTGTTGGTGACGAGTTCCGCCAGCATCGGAGAGACGCTTTTGTCCGCCTTCTTTTCATCACGGCGGAAATAGAAGGAGGCAAGTTTGACGTCGCTGCCGCGTTTCGGTTTCACGAAAGCCGTGCGGTCCTTGCGCTTCAGCGGCTCTATATCCAGCATGCTGGTGCGTTCCAGCACGGAACCGGCGGTGAAGGCCTTTGGCGGCTGCATGATTTCGGTTGCGACGATGCGACCCTTCTTGGCGGCACGGTTGACGCGCTCGCTGTCGGGTGTCGTCTCGTCACCCTTCTTGTTGGTAACGAAAGCCACCTTGCGGCCATCGGGCAGGGTCATGCCGCTGCCATGCAGCGCCGCCTCCCCTTCCGCATCGTTAAAGGTGAGCGAGGCATTATGGACAGAGCCTGCCGGAGACGCGGTCAGCACCATGCGCCATTGCTCGCCGCCATTGTCCAGCCCTGCCAGCAGGGAGGCCAAATCCGCGCGTGCGGCAATGGAAGGAAAGACGAGCCAGGCAGCTAGGCCGAAGACAACGGGTGAGGTCCATGCCTGAAGGGACGCAAAGGACCGACGACGCATTACTCTTTTCGAACGCAAAACCAGCACTCCGAACACCAGGAACCATATTTGTTACAGGTGTTCGAGAATCTCTTATTAACCTTGATGCTTGGTTAACGCCGCGCGCGGGCGCGGCTTCACGTTAATGTGTAACCACCTTCTAATAATCAGACGACGACGTGAGACCCGAGTTCCACCACGCGGTTGGCCGGAAGGCGGAAGTAGTCCGAGGGATCGGCGGCCGTTTCGGCAAGCGCGATGAACAGTCGGTTCTGCCAGCCGGGCATGCCCGATTTCGGATCCGGCACCAGCTTGCGGCGACCGAGATAAAACGAGGTGGACATGATGTCGAACTTGTAACCCGTGCGCCTGAGGTAACCGAGCGCCTGGGTGACGTTCTGCGTTTCCATGAAGCCGAAATGCAGTTCGACTACGGCAAAACGATCGCTCAGCTTCGTCAGTGTGTAACGATTTTCGGGGCGGACGCGCGGCTGGTCTTCCGTGCGGATCGTCAAAATCACGTTCTTGTCGTGCAGGACGTGGTTGTGCTTGAGATTGTGCAACAATGCAGCGGGTGCGGCATCCGGATCGCCAGTCAGGAAAATCGCTGTGCCGGGCACGCGCACCGGCGCATGGGCGCTTTCCTTTTCCACCGAAGCCACGAAAGCCTTCAGCGGCACATCGCTGCGGCGGGTTTTGGCGAAAAGGATTTTCGAGCCGCGCTGCCAGGTGGTCATGATGATGGTGAAAGCGATTGCCAGCAACACCGGCACATAGCCGCCATCATGTATCTTGAGCAGGTTTGCACCGAGGAAAATCAGTTCCAGCAGCAGAAGCGGCGCCAGCACGCCAATCGCCAGCCAGATGGACCATTGCCAGCGCTTGCGAACGAATTCGAAGAACATCATGCTGGTGACGACCATCGCGCCGGTAACGGAAATGCCGTAGGCGGTGGCCAGTGCATCCGAACTTTTGAAGGTGAGCACCAGTGCGACGACGCCGAACAGCAGGATGGTGTTGACGGCGGGAAGATAGATCTGCCCGGTATTGGTTTCCGAAGTGAAGAGGATTTCCATGCGCGGCAGATAGCCGAGATGGATCGCCTGACGCACGAGCGAGAACGCGCCTGTTATAACCGCCTGGCTGGCGATGATGGTGGCGGCGGTCGCCAGAATGACGGCCGGCAGGATCGCCCATTGCGGGAACATCAGGTAAAACGGATTGGACATCGCCGCCGGGTCCTTGAGAACCAGCGCGCCCTGACCGAGATAATTCAGCGTCAGTGCCGGGAAAACCAGACAGAACCATGCCCACTGTATGGGACGGCGGCCGAAATGGCCAAGATCGGCATAAAGCGCTTCAGCACCGGTGATCGTCAGGAAAACCGCGCCCAGCACAACGATGCCATAAAAGCCTTCATTGGCGAGAAACTCGACCGCATGCCAAGGGTTGAAGGCATAGAGAATGCCGAAATCATCGGCGATGTGAATGAGGCCGGCTAAACCCATGACCAGGAACCAGACGGCGGTGATCGGTCCGAAGAATTTCGCCACCGTTCCCGTACCGTGCGATTGGATCGCGAAGAGGCCGATGAGAATGCAGACGGAGATCGGAATAATAAAGTCGTCCATCGCCGGAGTGACGAGCTTCAGACCCTCCACCGCCGAAAGCACTGATAGCGCCGGCGTGATCATGGCATCGCCCAGGAACAGGGCTGCGCCGATGAGGCCGAGCACGATGAGAACGCTGCGGTGAGTGCCCGCCGTCTTCATCAACAGCGCCAGAAGCGAGAGTGTGCCGCCCTCGCCGTCATTGTCGGCGCGCAGCAGGAGCGTGATGTATTTGAACGTTACGATGATCGTCAGAGACCAGATCATCAGGGATGTCAGGCCGATGACTTCTTCTCTCGTCACGCCATCATAGGCGATCGGCTTTAGCGCTTCGCGGAAGGCATAGAGCGGGCTGGTGCCGATATCGCCGTAGACGACGCCGATAGAACCAAGGATCGCGGCATAAAGCCCCTTGTTCTGATGCTTGTCATCCGAATCCGGCTTCTCGGTAAAGTCCTTGTCTGCGATTTGAGACATGATGATCCTGGCTCCTTAGAGCCAGCCCTTCCAACGGAAAAAGAGAAACGGGATGATTGCCGACATCAGCATGACGACGAGCGCGAGTGGATAGCCAAACGTCCAGTTCAACTCCGGCATGAGCTGAAAGTTCATTCCGTAAACCGATGCCACCAGAGTGGGCGGCAGGAACACGACCGACGCGATCGAGAAGATCTTGATGATGCCGTTCTGCTCGATGTTGATGATGCCGAGAGAAGCGTCCAGCAGGAATGTCAGATTGCCGGAAACGAAGGAGGCATGTTCGCTCAACGACTGGATATCCCGACCGATCGATTTGCTCTGTTCCCTCGCTTCCTTGTCCTGCTGGACCTGCCCACTTGTGGACAGGAAAGTCTGCAGGCGTGCAAGGGAAGCAAGGCTGTCACGAACCTTGGAGATCAGCCGGTGATAGGCGGCAATGTTCGTCAGTCGGTCTTCTAGATAACGCGGCGCCTTGCGCTTGCTGCGCGCCTGGCTGCCGAGAAGATCGGCGGCGAGATTGTCGATGCCTGCCACCGAGTTTTCGAGAATTTCCGCCGTGCGATCGACGATGGTTTCCAGCAGTTTCAGCAACAGCGCGGTGCCGCTGCGCATCTCGTGCGGGACGCGGGTGATGGCGGCGGTGAAGAGGTGGAATGATTTCGGCTCGGCATAACGGATCGTCACAAGGCGCTTGCCGGCAAGAATAAAGGCAACATCGGTCAGGCGCGGACCGTCGGAATCTGCCTTCCAAACCAGAGAGGCGGTCATGAAGACGTTGCCATCTTCCATGTAAAGGCGGCTGGAAGGTTCGATATCCTTCAAATCCTCGCGGGTCGGCAGCTCTAGCCCCAGCAGTTTTTCAACATACTGCTCTTCCGTCCTCGTCGGATTGATAAGGTCGATCCAGACGATATCGTCGGGAATCTGTTCACGGCCGTCGTCTGGCGACAGGCTGATCGCCTCGCAGTTGGCGCGATAGGCTTTTATCAATCCGTTTCTCCGGTCCGCATCGCTGGCTTCAGCCGCAATGCTGCTTAACATATCCTGTTCAAGGTCGGCAAACCTTTGGACGACACTTCAGGGAACACCGGAACGAGCGGGATTTTCACATCCCGCCGGACTGACGGACCAAGAACCAAACGGCGCAGGGCTATGCTCCCAAAGCGAGACCCAATCAAGCAATATTTTCTCGCGACAGCATTGCAGGCGATGCATCTCTGGCGTTCAAATGCATCGGCCTTTCCCGAAGCCACCAGTTAACATATTGTTTTTAAAATATATCCAGGCACGACAACCGCCCGGCCTTTTTTCTTCCTTAACCGGTACGTTATTCGAAAACGATTTTCGGGGCGGCTTTTCTTTCGCCCGCACCGATGCGGGCCCAGACTTTTTCCGCAATATCGCGGTAGATGGCGGCCTGCGGACCATCCGGCTCGGCGGCAACGACCGGCGTTCCGGCATCAGACATTTCACGGATGGAAATGGTGAGCGGCACTTCGCCGAGGAACGGCACGCCAATCCGCTCAGCCTCTGCCTTGGCACCGCCATGGCCGAAAATATCATAACGCGCGCCGGTATCCGGTGCGATGAAGTAGCTCATATTCTCGACGACGCCGAGCAGCGGCACTTCCACCTTGCGGAACATGGTGATGCCCTTGCGCGCGTCGATCAGCGCCAGATCCTGCGGCGTGGAGACGATGACGGCGCCGGCGAGCGGCACCTGCTGGGCGATGGTGAGTTGCGCGTCGCCGGTGCCAGGCGGCATGTCGAGCACCAGCACATCGAGTTCACCCCAGGCGACTTCACGCAACATCTGCATCAATGCGGACTGAACCATCGGCCCGCGCCAGATCATCGCCGCTTCCTCATCCACCAGAAATCCCATGGACATGACCTTCAGTCCGTAATTTTCCATGGGAATGATGATGCGGTCTTCCTGCTGCTGCGGGCGTCCTGAAATCTTCAGCAGTCGTGGCAGCGAGGGGCCGTAAATGTCGGCGTCGAGCATGCCAACCTTGAGGCCCAGCGCCTGTAGGCCCAGCGCCAGGTTGACGGCGGTCGTGGACTTGCCGACCCCGCCCTTGCCCGAGGCAACGGCGATGATCGCGCCGACGCCGGGAACGCCGACCTTCGACGAGCCGGGTTGCGCGGGCGGGCGGCCGGTTGCAGCCGCAGGGCGCGGCGGTGCCGGCGCCGGGCGCGCTGGTGCGGGTTGTTGTGTGCCGGGTTTGCGATCCGCCGTCAGCGCGACGACGGCACCGGCGATACCCGGAACGCCCTTGGCGGCCTGTTCAGCCGAAAGCCTCAACGGCTCCATGTCGGCTGCCCTGTCGGCCGGGACGGTAATAGAGAAATAGGCTTTCGCGTCGGCGATGAAGATTTCCGAGACCATGCCAAGCGCCACAATGCTTTTGCCGCTGCCCGGATAGATGACTGCCTCCAAAGCCTTTTCGACCTGGTGCTTGCTGACCTCTGCCATATGTTTACTCCGCTACATCATCCCGCCGGATATGGGCTGCATTCCGCGCCATCCATAGACAAACGCGGCCCGTTCGCCAATGCCAAACCGCAAACAGCGGATCACCGCGACGGTTTATTCGCAGACTTCAGATTTCGTCGTCCATATCAAGCGTTTCCGGATCGAAAACCCGACCATCGAAAAAACAGTCGGGGCCGAGGACAAGACCCGAGCGTGACGCCCCGACATGGACCGGCTCCCGCAACGTGCCTTCCAGCTTCAGGTTCGCGCCCGGCACCGGCACGAAAAGCGGCTTCATCGCCTTGCGGAAGATATCCGGCCGATAGGCATTGCGCGCGGCCTCCACCACGGCTGCATCGAACCGGCGATCGGGGGGAACCTCGCCCCAGCGCAACATCTGGCTGAAGAACCACAGCGCCTGGCTTTGCCAGGGGAAATTGGCGGCCTTGGCGCTTGTTACGAAAAACTCCTGAAAACGCTGCATGTCCCTTTGCGAAGTGGAAATATAACCCGTCAGCGCTGGAAGCAGGAATTCGCCGTTCTCGTCAATATAATGGGGGGCGGCAAGAATGCCGGTAAGTTCCTCGATATTGGCGGAGTTGGCGCACCATTCGCCGGCGCGATAAAGCGAACGCAGCAAGCCTTCCAGCACAGTGGCGTTCTCTTCCGCCCAGGGCCGCTTCACGGCCAGTATCTTTTCAGGCGCATTGTGCCAGATCAGCGCTCCCGTGGTGACGATCCGCCCGCCGCCGCCCAGCACCACAGCGCTGCCCGCCGGTTCGGCGGTACAGAGCGCATCGACCTTGCCGCTTTCCAAAAGCGCCGGCATAGCCTTCGGCAGGGCTTCAACGATTTCCATGTCGCGGCCGAGCAGCACGCCGCAGCTTCCGAGCAGATAACGCAGCGCATAAAACGGCGTGGACACGATATCCTCGATCGCAAAGACCGGCGGTTTTTCACCCGCCGCCCGGCGCGCGGAACAGACACGGGCCATCGCCCGCCCGAACGCGGCCGGGTCCGGCAGCTTCATGCCCTCCCGGTAAAGCTCGTCGAAAAATCCGTGCGAAACGGTCGTTGCCGATCCGCCAAGGGAAAGAGTGAAGACGCCGACAATATCGGCCGGCAGGTCATCGAGGCCAACCGCGGAACCGACGGGAACCGCGGCGGGCAAATGGGCGATCTGAACCTCGTCCTCGCCAAGTGCTGCAAGCACGGCGCGCGCGGATTGTTTTCGGATGAGTTCCAGTTCGACGCCTTCGTCGGCAGCAAAGCCTTTTTCGGCAGCGGCTATCAGTACGGCGCAATCGACAGTCGGAGAAAACCCCGCTTTTATCCTATGCCGTTCCGGCAAACGATTTCTCCTTCCCGGTGATTCGAAAGAAGGATCGCCCAGGAACCCATTTATCACAATGATAAATTTGCGGTTTCGCTATTTAATCAGACCGACCCGGAGCGCCTTTGCGACGGCTTGGGTGCGGTTGACCGTATCGAGTTTTTTCGTCGCACGGTTCAGGTAGTGATTGATGGTATGTTCCGAGAGCATCATGATTTCAGCGATCTCGGCGCTAGTCTTGCCGGCGGCCGTCCAGTTCAGACAATCTATCTCGCGCTCGTTCAACGTCTCGGGAACCCGCAGATCAAGGCGGCGGATTTCTGATAGCCGGGCAAAGATGTGGCTGGAAATGTAAAAAAGTTCCGCCAGCTGGCTGGTGGGCAAAGTCGTTTTGTTACCGGAAAAGGACACCGCTCCCCG
>Ga0160455_101051_pt1 | contig 9797 bp, 8 predicted proteins | sample HID1972I_E6MG_FD_108206 | JGI IMG/M metagenome (GOLD analysis project Ga0160455, IMG submission 108206) | Enriched pill bug-associated microbial communities from UW Madison campus, WI, USA - HID1972I_E6 MG | ecosystem: Host-associated > Arthropoda: Insects > Digestive system > Unclassified ... | reverse complement strand
GAACATGCTGGCGCGCAACGCCGAAGGTAACATATGGCTCGGCGCACGGCTTTATCACTACGGCCTTGCCTATGCCCGCTCGCTGGATTTCATGGGTGTCGCCACCCACGAAATGCATGATCTGTGCCGCCATGCGGGTGAGACGGTGCAGCTTTGCGGTCGCGACGGTGACCATATGCTGGTGCTCGCCATGGCGGATGGCCCCAGCCATTTCCAGGTTGCCTCGCGCGTCGGCACCCGTGTTCCATTGAACTGGACGGCATCCGGCCGCCTGCTCGTTGGCCATCTGCCGGAAGAGGAGCGCGTCGAGCTTTTCAAACGCTGCGCCCGCACGTCGCCCACCGGCCGTGCGGAAATCAACCCGGAAGCGCTTTCTCAATCGGCAGGCACGGCGTTCCGTGACCGGCTGTCGATACAGGTTGCGGAATCCGACTACGCTGTTGCCTGCATCGCCTCGCCGATCTGCGACACCAATGGAGAATGCGTGGCGACGATCTCCATCGTGCTGCCGGAACAGAAGGTGCTGGCGGACGAAAACCACTATACCGAACAGGTCAGGGTTTCGGCCGAAAGGATCGAGAAGCTGATGGGCTGGCGCAACCATTGAACGGCCTCAATCCCTAAGGGCGATGATGGCTTCTATCTCGACGGTGATGTTGCCCGGCAGCGAACCGAACCCCACGGCGGAGCGGGCGTGCTGCCCCGCATCGCCGAACACATCGATGAAGAGATCCGAACAACCGTTGATGACGCTTGGATGATCGCGGAAATCGCTGACGGCATTGACCATGCCCAGCAGCTTGACCACCTTCTTCACCCGCGACAGATCCCCAAGCGCCTCATGCATGACGGCAAGAAGATTGATGCCGGTTAAACGCGCATGCTGGTACGCCTCGTCCAGCCCGATCTCGGCTCCGACCTTGCCGGCGTACAGGTGTCCGTTCTCCTCCCTCGGGCCCTGCCCCGAAAGATAGAGCATGTTGCCTTCCACCACGTGCGTGACGAAATTGGCGATCGGCGGCGGTGGCGGCGGCAGCGAGATGCCGAGCGCGGCAAGCCGGTCGTAGGGCGAATGACGCCCATCTGCCTCAAGCGAAGACTGTTTCACGCGAATTCCTCATAATACCGGGACGGGTATCCCTATTCTTTGCGGAAGACGGAGAGCATCCCTCCCCGCCGCTCCAGTCGGTTCAGCGCCAGGAATAGCCATGGCTGTGGCGCACGAGCTTGCGCGCTCTTGGGACATAACGGCTGGCGGCAATGGCCTCCGCACCGATGACCGCGCAGCGCGGCTCGAACAGCCGCTTGAGACGCGAAACGTCGCCATTGGAATCGGTCGCCTCCAGATCGGCATCGACAAGATCGAAAACCGTGAAATCCGCACGCTGGCCAACATCGAGGCGGTTTTCCATGTCGAGGCGGATGATGGAGGCCGGATTGCGGGTGACGGCCTCGACGACATTTTCGAAAGGCATATCGACCGAAAGCAGCTTCGACATGGTCGTCGCCAGATCCCAGACGGGGAAATTCATCGAATGGCCATGCAAATCCGTGGAGATCGAGAAAGGCAAAAGGCCGCGCGCGATCGCCGCTTCCGCCACCTTGAAGGAGAAGGATGCACCGCCGTGGCCGATATCCAGCCGGATGCCTTCCCCGGCGCAGCGCTCCGCGAGGTTGAACAGGTCCTCGTCTTCCATGATGCTGGAGCCGGACTTGCCGTTGAAGCAATGGGTCACGACATCGCCGGGACCGAGAATTTCCAGCACCTCATCGTAGAGCGCAGGCGGTTCACCCACATGCACCATCATCGGCACTTTCAGGATCTTGGCGATCTTCTTGCCGAGTTTGACCGGCGTAACTCCCCAGGAACCCGTAATGACATGGCTCGCCCGCACCTTGAGGCCAACGATATGCTCGCTGTTCTCGGCATAACATTCAAGGATGCGGTCGAGGTCGATATCCTTGATATCGCGAAGTTCCGGGACCCGGTTGCAGGCGACAAGCCCGATGGAGCCGAGATTGAGGAAGGCCTTGATGCGTTCCTTCGATGGTTCGATGATATATTCGCGAAAACCGTGGAAATTTGCTTCCCCCGCCGAACCGGCATCCACCAGCGTCGTCACGCCGCGCTCGGCCCCGCATTCTGAGGGGCGGATGGAGATATCGGTGCCGCCATGCCAGATATGCACGTGCAGATCCACCCAGCCGGGCGAGACGAATGCGCCCTTTGCGTCGATGCGCTGCGCATCCGCCGGCGCCTGAAGGGCAGGCCCAACCGCCACGACCTTGCCATCGCCGCCGATCAGGATATCGGTCTGGGCCTGTGGCGCCCCCTTTTCGAAGCCGACGGGTTTCACATTGGAGAGAAGAATGGGAGCTTGAAGAGGCGTTTTTGCCTGTTCACCGGACGTCATATTACAAATCCCTTCGCAGTCTTGGGTCGAGCATGTCCCGCAGCCCGTCGCCGACCATTTGCAGCGAGAGCACGGAAAGAATGATGGCAAAGCCGGGGAAATAGGTCATCCAGTCCGCCTGGCCGATATATTGGCGGCCGGCGGAGATCATGGTTCCCCAGGTTGGAATTTCGGGGCTGACACCAAGCCCCAGGAATGAAAGGCCGGCCTCGGCCAACATGGCGCTGGCGAAAAGGAAGGTGCACTGCACGAGGATCGGCGAGATCAGATTGCGCAGCACATGCCGCGTCATGATGTGGAAGGTGGAGATGCCGAGCGCCTTGGCCGCCTCCACATAGGGCAGTTCACGGATCACCAGCGTCGAAGCACGCACGATGCGGGCAAGACGCGGCGAATAAACGACGGCAAGTGCGATGATGACAGTCGTCAGCGACGGGCCGAGCGCCGCGACCAGCGCGATAGCCAGCAGAATATCCGGAAACGCCATCATGGCATCGATCAACCGCGCGATCGGCGTATCCAGCTTCTGGAAGAAACCTGCAAGCAGGCCGAGCGTGATGCCGATCAACGCCGAGAGCGCCACCACGGCGGCGCCCACCAGAAGCGACAGCCTTCCCGCAAAGATGGTACGGGAAAAAACGTCACGGCCGAACTCGTCGGTGCCGAACCAGTAGAGTTCGCTCGGCGGTTTCAGACGGTTGACGATCGACAGTTTCGACGGCGAATAAGGCGCGATCATCGGCGCGAAAACGGCGAGCAGCACGAAGACGAGCAGCACGATCAGACCGGCTGCGACCGTCTTGCGCTTCAACAGACGCCGAATGAACAGGATGGTCGGGTTGCGCGCCGGCTGGGCGGTGGAGGTGATATCGGCCATCAGTAACGAACCCTCGGATCGACCAGCAGATACAGCATGTCGATGGCAAAATTGATGAGCACGTAAAGCCCGGCGATGACGAGAAGCGCGCCCTGAATGACCGGATAATCGCGCCTCAAGACGGCTGACACGACGAGATTGCCGACGCCCGGCAGGCCAAACACGGTTTCCGTAACGACCGCGCCGGAAATCAGCACGGCGGCGGTGAGACCAAGCACAGTGAGGATGGGGATGAGTGCGTTCTTCAGCGCGTGTTTCATCACCACCCGGCGTTCCTTGACGCCCTTGGCTCTGGCGGTACGGACATAGTCGTCGCCGAGAACATCCAGCATCGAGGCGCGGGTAAAGCGCAGAATGAGGGCGGAAGAAACGAGGCCGAGTGCGATGGCCGGCAAGGTCAGGTGATACATGCGCTCGAGGAAGCTTGCGCCCGGACCGCCATATCCCGACACCGGGAACATATCGAGCCGGACGGCGAAGAACTGCATGAGGATCAGGCCAAGCCAGAAGCTCGGAATGCTCGCCGCCAGCATCGCAATGGTTGTCGCTGCCTGATCCACGAAGGAACCGCGCCGGTAAGCGGCATAGATGCCGATGGGAAGCGCGATGGCACTGGCGATCAACAGCGAAAAGATCGTCAGGAAGAAGGTCGGTTCCGCCCGATCCAGAAGCGCCGATCCAACCGGCATGTTGAGGAAGATCGACTGGCCAAGATCACCGCGCAGCAATTGCCCGATATAGTAGACATATTGCACGCCAAGCGACTGATCTAGGCCAAGTCTGGTGCGCAACTCCGCGATGTCCTGTGCCGAGGCGTCCGGCCCGAGCATCACCGCCGCCGGATCCCCGGGCGTGACGCGCAGGATGATGAAAACGATGGTGACGACGAGAAACATCACCACGATCATTCCGGCAAGTCTCTGGAAAATATACCGTATCACGTATGAATGCTCCGAAGCGCGTGATGGGCCGCTCTCAGGCGACGGTTGAACAGAGTTGTCGACGAGTGCCGGTAAACCCGGCGCTCATGGCTGGAAAACTCCCGCCTCCGTCATGCCGGATCTGATCCGGCATCCAGCCACCGCGCGTCTGCGTGGTGAAGGCGTCCTCTTGCGGTCAAAGACTTGATCGCGCTGGACCCCGGATTCAGTCCGGGGTCACGGGGAGCGGAGCGGTCTTACTTCGTAACCGAAGCATTCCAGAAATAGGGCCAGGGAGCCGGATCGACGCCATCAAGCTTGTTGGACTTCGCCGCCACGGCGTTGAAGTCGCCGATCTTGATGAGCGGCAGCTCGTCATAAATCGTCTTCTGCACCTTGGCCCAGAGAGCAATGTGCTTCTCCGGATCAGCCTCCGAGGTGAAAGCGTCCACCGCCGCCTTGCGCGTCGGCGTGTCCCACCAGCCCGGCGAACCTGTGGAAAGCGCGCCAATCAGCGCCGGCTCCGGCAGGAAGGGGCTGTGGCTGATGTAGATATCCCAGAGCTTCGGGTCGGCACGGCGCTGCGTCAGCGTCGCCCAGTCAACCACCTGCATATCCACCTTGAAACCGGCAAGCTTCAGATACTCCGCTGCCACCTGCGCCATTTTGTAGTGGAACTCATACTGACGGCTGGTGAGGATGCGCAACGGCTCGCCATTATATCCGGCGGCCTTCAGCTTTTCGGCTGCGGCCTCCGGGTTGCCGACATTGTAATTGCCTTCGACGCCCTCTTCCGAATGCCAGGAGAAATTGGACGGATAGTAGGCGCCATCAAGCGCATAGAAATCCGTGCTGCCGAACGCCGCCGCCAGCATGTCCTCCATGTTCAACGCTTCCGTCACCGCCTTGCGGACCTCCAGCTTGGAAGACAAACCTTCCTTGGTATTGAATACAAAGACCGGATAACCGAAGGGCTTCAGCATCAACGGCTGCGAGGCCGAGGAGGACTTCACCTTGGCGAAGGATTCCACCGGAATGGAATCGACGTAGTCATACTGGCCGGAAACAGCGGCCTCGACACGGGTATTCGGATCGGGAACCGGAACGAAACGGATTTCATCGAGATACTGATGGCGCGCACCGCCATAGCCGTCACTTTCACCGTCACGAGACTTGTAGCCGTCGAAACGGACGAGCTGGATATATTGGTCCGCCTTGCGTTCCCTCAGCATATAAGGGCCGGTGCCGACAAATTCTGTCATCGGCTCAGCCTGCTTTTCAGCGGGCAGAATGATGGCTGCGGAGTTGTTGAAAGCAAGCAGCGAGGTCAGCGGCGCATAGGGCTGCTTGAGGGTGATTGTCACCGTCTCGGCATCAGGCGCGGAGATATTGTCGATGAAACCGGCGACCTGTTTTCCGCGTGATGCGATCTTCATCCAGCGGCCAAGCGAGGCGACGACATCTTCCGAGGTCATATCGCTGCCGTCATGGAACTTGATGCCCTTCCGCAGCTTGATCGTGTAGGTTTTGCCGTCCGCACTGATGTCAGGCAGGCTTTCCGCCAGAAGCGGCGTCACCTTCCACCCCTTGTCGAAGGTGTAGAGCGTTTCAAAAATATGTTGCGTGACAATGCCGACGAGATCGGCCGTCGAGGCCATGGGATCGAGTGTCGGCGGCTCGCCGATCGTGGCGACATTGATGACACCGCCCTTTTCCGCAGCCATCATCACGCCCGGCGCTAGCATCAAAGCGGCAGTGGCGAGAAATGCAAGTTTACGTCTCATTGTTAAGCTCCCAGCTCTTGGTTCCGACCTTATGAGTTCCATTATTATGTTATATCAATCTTTATAACAGAATAACTCGATAAGACGCCTTGTCAATGACAATGCGGAGCGAGGAAGGGTTTCCAAGACAGGCGAAATGGAAGACGGGCCTTCGCAAGAGGCGGAAACGGAACATCAGTCGATGGAAAACAGGCTATTTCGCCCGAACCACGGCGCGCGGCAAACACCGCTGCTGCCAGCCGAAACTGCGGAAACTACGGCTGGCTTTCGACGGGAAAACGAAGAGGAGGAATTAAGAGGCTTTGATATTTCGCATTTGCGAACAAAGTGCTATTGAGGATCAGACCAAGACCAGATTACGACAGACATAATCTCGCATTCTTATTAATCGTTACGTTATTCGCCTTCCCAGCCGTGTTTTTAAGGGCTGCAGACAGACCAGATATTCTAAACCGCCGAGCTTTATTCCAAGGCGGGTTATAAATTTTTATTACGTTGAAATTATTGAGGAAATCATGAAGACGGCAATCGTGCATGACTGGCTCACCGACAGAGGTGGGGCCGAAAAAGTGCTTCACAACCTTCTTGAGATCTATCCTGACGCGGATCTCTATTGCCTTGTCGATTTCATGAGCGATCGAGACCGGGGCTTTCTCGGTGGCAGGCCGGTTAACACCTCCTTCATCCAGAAACTGCCTTTCGCTCGTAAAAAATATCGCTCCTATCTGCCGCTGATGCCGCTGGCCGTCGAACAATTTGATCTCAGCGGCTACGATCTGGTGATTTCCTCAAGCTACGCCGTCGCCAAGGGCGTCATCACCGGACCCGGCCAGTTTCACGTCTCCTATATTCACAGCCCCATCCGTTACGCGTGGGATCTCCAGCACCAGTACCTGAAAGAATCGAAGCTTAGTCGCGGTTTCGCCTCGTGGATCGCCCGTGCCGTTCTTCACTATATTCGCATGTGGGACATCCGCACCGCCAATGGCGTCGATCTCATGACGGTCAATTCCAAATTCATTCGCAGCCGGGTTCGCAAATGCTACGGACGCGACTCTACGGTTATTTATCCGCCCGTGGATACTTCCCATCTCTCCCCTTCCGACCTGAAAGGCGATTATTTCGTCACGGCTTCGCGGCTGGTGCCTTACAAGAAGGTCCACCTCATCGTAGAAGCCTTTGCAAAAATGCCCGACAGACGACTGGTCGTCATCGGCGACGGCCCGGACATGAAACGCATCAAGGAAATCGCCACTCCCAATGTCGAGATCCTCGGTTTCGTCGGCAATGACGAGCTTCACAAATACATGGCGGAAGCCAAGGCATTCGTATTTGCCGCCGAAGACGATTTCGGCATCGTCCCGGTTGAATCGCAAGCGCTGGGAACACCCGTCATCGCCTATGGAAAAGGCGGTGTACTAGAGACCGTTGTTCCTCTCGGCGCCTCCAATCAGCCGACCGGTCTTTATTTCCGCGAGCAAACGCCTGAAGCCATCTGCGCTGCGGTGCAGGAGTTTGTCGATAACTCCGACAGTTTCGACAAGAACGCCTGTGTCGACAACGCCGCCCGCTTTTCAAGTGAACGCTTCCTGCGAGAATTTGCCGATACCGTGAATTTCGCGCTGGCTGAACGGGCCTGACATGCAATTTTCAAGGTCGAATATATCCATATTGGATATATTCTGTTGACGTCGACAGAGACACTCATAGGTAAAGCAAGTGGCGTCACCGGCCTTCTCTTATCCAGCGCAGGCTCGCCGTCGCCTTGTCCGCAATGCAGTCGCCGTGCATAATGATTCCTCGTTGTGAGCGAGGCGGCCCTGACCGGCCTACCTCATGAGTGATTTGGTCTTTGTACAAACAGAGGAATATCACAAATTGGTATCTAGTAAATACCAAATCGTGATATTTATGCGGAATTATGAGCAGGAAACGCGTCGAGCCAAAGACGCCGTTGGGAAAACGGCTGACCGAGGTCCGCGAAGCACTGAAATTCGACGAGCGTGAGCCATTTGCTGAGGCACTAGGCCTGACAGTTGCAATGCTTGGTTACTATGAACGGGGCGACCGTATTCCCGACGCTGGCGTTTTGGCTCTCTATCGTGAGCGGTTCGGCATCAATATAAGTTGGCTCGTGGCCGGTATGGGCGACATGTTTGACACGGCGCCAGCGGCACCTACTCTTGCCTACGACGTTGCCCTGCTGCAAAAAATCAGCGACCGGGTCGAGACGATCTTCGCGGAGTGTCGCCAAAAGTCGCCTACACGGTCTACAATAACGGAGGCCGCGCTTATTTATAACGAACTGGCCAAAACCATATCGGACATTCGCGACGTCCAGATGGTAGAGGCAATTTTATCCGTACTTCTGCTACGCTTCAGGGAGCGTATAACAACACCAGGATCGGGCCTCGGCGAATACGAATCTTCAGGGTTTTAATATTCAGCATATTTATACAGATGCCACAATAGACAGATTTTTAATATCATTCAATACTTCCTATACATGATTAGTATTTCATAATAAATCTTTTATCCACGTCAGATAAATAGTTCACTAAATTATAAATAATTTTAAGATTTACATTAGGTGTTTTATGGGAGATGCGGCGTTGCGTGATCACAGCTATGATATAGCCAAGGGTCTCGGCATTCTGGTTGTCTTTGACCACACGGGAATGATGCCGCAACCCGTTTCGGGGTGAATGAGCGCCTGGCGCCGCAGACCAACCGGGGACTAAGGATCAGCCGCTGACTTAGGGAAAAGATACTTTAAAACAACCAATTATCGTGTTTTTAAGTCAAACATGAAAGAAACTGGACAAGCGTGACAAAACTGCACTAGCGCTATGCGGTAATCGCAGTGATTATGCCGTCCGATTGAATATTGAAGAACGATGATACTGACGCCATTCGGGTTCGTGAATATTTTGCATGTTACGGATTTTCCGGCGCAATCGAGCGACGACTTAACTTGAAGCATCGCCTTAAGTTAGGCAATAAGCCTGATGCCAGCGTAGACATTTCGTGACACGATTCTGCTGAACGGATGTAATGCCCGGTTGAGATTTGATTTACCGGTGTCAAATATGAAGTGCCGATTTTTATAAAACTATACGATGTCCGGTTTGTTTCTTTTTTCGGACGAAATTTATTTTGAGGACCAAATGCGTTTATTAAATGTTTCGATTCTGCTTGCCTCCGCAGCACTTGCGGGGTGCACCGTCACCGCGGCATCAGGCCCCGATGCGGCAACAATCGAATCCAACGCTTCAGTGAAATTCAGTTCCAAGGACAAAAAGAAAACTGCGGGCGTTGACTACGCTCTAATCGATATCAACAGTTCCGTCTTGAACTATGTCGGCGATACCACCACCGCTACCCTGCTCGGCAGTTTCGGCGGCGGCAAGGGCGGTGTTCCGGCGTTGCCGATGGGCGTTGGTGACGTGGTGCAGGTCGCAATCTTCGAAAGCCAGGCGGGCGGACTTTTCATTCCAAACGATGCGGGCAGCCGTCCCGGCAACTTCATCAGCCTGCCGAACCAGACGGTAGACCGGGAAGGCAATATCAGCGTTCCCTATGCCGGCAAGATCCGCGCAACAGGCCGCAATGTCGAGGATGTTCAGAGCGAGATCGAGGAGCGTCTGGCCAATCGGGCCATCGAACCGCAGGTCCTCATCACCAAGATTTCCAGCCGCTCCGCACAGGCATCGGTGCTTGGCGACGTCAAGGAGCCGACGAAGGTCCAGCTTTCAGAAGCGGGTGACCGCGTTCTCGACGTCATCTCCTATGCAAAAGGCCT
>Ga0160455_101050_pt1 | contig 9797 bp, 11 predicted proteins | sample HID1972I_E6MG_FD_108206 | JGI IMG/M metagenome (GOLD analysis project Ga0160455, IMG submission 108206) | Enriched pill bug-associated microbial communities from UW Madison campus, WI, USA - HID1972I_E6 MG | ecosystem: Host-associated > Arthropoda: Insects > Digestive system > Unclassified ... | reverse complement strand
CGATATTGCTGGCCGCTGCTTCAGTGGTTTCGTCTGGCTGGGTGTCTACGTCGGCCATGGCAGGGAGGCCGAAAGTCGTGACAGCAACCGAAGAGACCATGCCCAGGGCTACTGGGCGTCTCCACCATCCGGCAGTTACTGCTGGTGCTGTCTTGCGTTCTGAGCGTCGCATATGGACACCCTCCTTGCTTTGAAGTGCTTGTGATTGTCGTCTCAAGGTTTCCCCAAGGTTTATCCAAGCTTGTTCGAAGGGGGAAACACAAGTGATTTACAAAAGTTCTTAAAATTAATCTCTTTGATGGTTCGCGTTTGACTAGCGAAAAAAGGCGCGCGAAATGGATATATAGATCCGACCGAGCAGTTTTCCGGCTTATGGCTGGAAGGCCGTGCTCGATCCCCCAGCCACGTTGCTGGTGAATCCTCACCTTGGCAGTGGCCATGGGCCCTGCGAAGGCTTTTCACCCCGGCTTCCCAGAAGCCTCCAGGCGATGAAATGCGGGTAGTTTCAGGCCGCTGGAATTACCCGCGGACCGCGACTAAGGCCGCTGGCATGCTCCTCGTGGAAATCGAAAAGAGCATTGTTCATATTCGAATCGTCCTCCGTTGCGTGCGCGACATTGCGCATGGGCAGTTTTCGGTTGATGCATGTATCTCGAAAATCTAGCAACCGATTTCCCGAGTATGACCAATGTGCGCAAATATTACGCAACCAGTCATCAAAAATTCATTAAAATGACAGGTCAGCACAAGAATTGACCTACGTCAATACTACTTTAGTAGGATGGCAAGATTGGAAAACTCAATTGCCAAACCCTTTAGCTGTCGCTCGTACGGCATTCGATTTGCCCCTCATGGCAATGGAAATTTTGGAACGCGCATCCCGCCGTTCAACCCTGCCGGGAAACGGATGGGAAGCGGATGACTAATTGGGCCCAGCCAAAACCAAGAGCGCGTTCGGGAAGAACCGGCCTAACGCAACGTAGTTTGTCCCGCAAGGCGACGGCTGTGGCCGGCGATTTCACGTAGTAGGCCTGATCCAGTTGTGCGGGCGGCAAATACAACCAGCTCGTTCATCGAACAGGTGGCCACCCGAATAATCTTCAACCAGAATCCCAACTGCGCAACAGCCCACACCACTGCTGTGGAGGTACTCGCGCTGAGGACATTGACTCCAATAGCATCGCGACGACGTCGCTGTGGCAAGTTGCGGCTATTGACCCGGACCACGCGGTGTTCCAGGTACTCGACCTTACTGGCTATTTCCACTCGCCTTTTCTGGTTTCAAATTGCGGTTGAGAGGGCCCGCTGCAACGTGGCTGGGTACTCCAAAGTACGTTTCCACCTTCTGCTCTGGCTGGTAAAGGGCGATCGAGACGCGCACCTAGCGGGCTAGGAGGAGTCCGTTTCTCCTCGTCAATCGCCAGTATTGCGAACGTCATGCTTTAGAAGTCTTCCGGCGCAGCGTGGTTTCCTGAAGATCCCACAACTTTCATTTCGCCTAGTCACTCCCTCGCCCGATGGCACGGCTCTACTGGCATGTCAGTGCCTGCCCTTGCAGTCAAAGGCCCCACATGAAGCATTTCTGGAGAACCTTCCTACTAATCCTCGGTTCGCTCTTCATACTCGACGCAATAATCGTAGGGTTCACCATTACTATCAATTTTGGCATTATTGCCATTTCCCTCATCGGTGCGCTGTATTTCCTCGCGGGGCTCTTCCACGACCATGTCTACTCCCGGAAACGCAAGACCACCCGCATTTGGATCGGCGCCACCCTTCTGCTCATCCACACGCTGCTACTAGCTTTTTTCGCGTTTATCGCGTACTTCGGCCGATCCGATACGATTGCGCGTGATGCGGATGCCGTCATCGTCCTCGGAACTGCACTGAATGGTGAGCAGGTATCGCCTTCGCTGCAATCACGTCTGGACGCCACCATTGAATACGTGTCCGAAAATCCTGCTGCCAAGATCGTGGTCACTGGCGGAAAGGGCTACGGCGAAGACATTACCCAAGCGCTCGCAATGCAGCGGTACCTGATCTCTTATGGGATTCCAGACAGCTCTATTCTTATGGGATTCCAGACAGCTCTATCCTCCTGGAGGAAAAGTCCAGCAGCACCGTGCAGAATTTCAAGTTCACCCGGGAAATTCTGGACGATTACTTCACCGGCGAATACTCGACGGCGTTCATCACGAACGACTATCACGTATTCCGGGCGTCACTGTCCTCGGCCGCTGCGGGAATTCCCAGTTCGCACGGATATGCAAGCACCCCGTGGTATCAAGTACCAGTTGATTACGCAAGGGAGTTCATGGCAACCGCGAAGTTCGTCTTGGCAGGACCATCGTGACCTTGCAGCGGACGCAACGTATATTTTCGAAGTTGCCATTAGCTGATGTGGATGACGTGCTGGTTCTCGAATGACTTCAAACTTCTAGTAATAGTTTCCCCGCCGAGGTCTTCACCCGTGCCACGGCCCTTGGCTAAGAATGCCTCGCTTTAATGTTGTTTTCCTGCTCCAGTGATGCGTGGACATGAAGTGGGATCACAGAATCGGATTCACTTACGTGGTTCCGGGTGCGGCCAACCACTTGGTGAGGAAGTTCTTCCCTGTCGGTCGGCCAGGTATCCCAACGGCTAACCTGGGCTGATCCACCCGGAAACTGCGACGGGAAAATCGTTTCTGAGCAGGCGCACGCAAGGGCGCAGATGGCCGGACTCGCCATGATCATCTGGCCGCAGCGTTCTCACGACTGCGTCTCGGGTTGCACACGCTTGTGCATGTCGCTGGAGGAATAGCCATGGGTGTCAGTTGCCTGTTCCTTGCTAATTGGGTGTTCTGCCAGTTCACGATGCGGCTCCCCGAAGTCATGTTGTCCCCCGAAAGAGCTGTGCGGCGCGGGCCCCAAAACTGTTGCCAGTCGGCAGGGCTGCTCTCCACCCTCTGGGGCGGGGAGAACAGCCCTACCTCAGGTACACCTCGTCTACGTCTGGACCCGCTCAGCTGCATCCGCCAGAGCCCGTGCTTTACCGGCACGGATTCGCCCCGCGACCAGGTCCACGGCCAGGAATCCCGCAAGGCTGATGCCGAGCAGCGGCAGGAATATTCCCAGTCCAGCAGCGGCTAGCAGAACCAGGGCTGTTCCCCACCATGGCGCGCGAGCGAAGGCTCCGCGCGCCGGAGGCTTCCCCACTGGCCGCGCAGGAATTCGCGTCGGGCGGCGCTTCCACCACATCGCATACCCCAGCACCACCAGGGCGGCGATGGCCGAGGCGATCACGAACAGCAGGACTTGATTCGGCAGCCCGAACATGGACCCCATGTGGATATCGATGCCCCAGCGCGAAAGCTTCGCAGCGAGGCTGAACTCCTTGAAGTCGACCCGGTCGATCACCTGCAGCGTTTGCCCATTGATCGACACCGCATCTACTTCGGTCGGGAAGGAACGCTGGATTTCCTGCACGACCCAGGCTTTGCCTTCCGCTGCCGGAGGCTTGATTTCCACCAGCCCGGTGTTGATGTTGATCTCCCGTCCGATTGACAACATCGTGTCGTAGGCCGCTGGGTTGGCCGTTGTTCCGGCCGGGGACGCCGCAGCGCCATGATGGTGGGCATGCTCGTCAACGGAAGCTTCGGCAGACCCGGACAGGTCCGTGGCAACCGACGGAGTGCCCCAGTTCAAGGCCGACCGCAGTTCGCTGACGTTCGCACCGCCATAGGTCGACCAGGTGATGCCAGTGGCGGATAGGAAGAAAGCCCCGAGCAAAACCCATAGCCCCAGGGAGCCGTGCCAACTGGCGAGTTTTCGGTAGCCCTTGGCCTTGAGGCTGGGCCGAAGCAAGTCTTTCCTGCACTTTGTTTTCCTGATGCGGATAACCCATAAGCCGATTCCGGCCAGGACAGTAATCCCCAGCCAGGAAGCCGCCAATTCGCTGTACAAGCGTCCTGCCTCGCCGAGGTGCAGGTTCCGGTGCAGCTGGTCCACCCAGGTGCGCAGCGGGAGGGAGCCGCTGGTTCCGTAGGCGGTGAGGTCGCCTAGGATTTCGGCGGTGGCAGGATCCACGAAAACAGCTCGCGTCTCGCTTTCGCCCAGGTTCGGATCGGCATACATGACCCGGGTGGTGTCTCCCGGGCCCGGCGCAGGACGAACAGCAACCGGCGTGTTCCCCTCCCCTATATATGCATTGGCTGCCTCGATCTGGTCGGCAAGCGGCAAATAGGATTCTGCGACGGGTGCGTGCAGCTGCTTTGCGTAGACTGCCTGCTCGATTTGGGGTGTCAGCGCGTACAGCGCCCCGCTGAGCGCGGCAACCAGGATGAAGGGGCCGATGAAGATCCCTGCGTAGAAGTGCAGTCGCAGCAGCAGCTGCCCGAGCCAGCCCTTCTGCGATGCAGCCGGCCTGGTCGGTGGTTGGGATGGTTGTGGTTCTGGGTTTGTTGCGTCCAGAAGAGTCATGGAAATTCCTTGGTGAAAAAGCCGGATACGGATAACTAGCTACGCGGCGAAAAGCGTGTCGCCAATGAACCCCTGCTCCTGGCAGCCAGGAGGGATGAGAAAGACCGCGGAGCCGATCGGGGTGGTCCACTGGTTCAGCGCGTCAAGCTGATCCAGCCGCTGCTGCAAAGGCACGTACTGCTTGGAAACGCTCTTCTGGTAGGACACGAAAATAAGCCCGGAATCAGAGATGTCCTCGCCGGCAGGAGGCACATCGTAGTTGTAGCCCCGGCGGAAGATCCTTTCGCCAGGATTCTCCGAGCGGGCTCGGCGGATGTGGGCCTGGTCCGAAATCACGGCGAAGCCGTTGACGGTCAGCCGCCGGAAATCCGGTTCATCATGTTCCTGCGAACCGGTTAGCGGAGCACCGTTGTCCAAGGTCCGGCCGACGCTGAATTCCCGTCCGCTCCGGTCCACTTCGTCCCAGGTTTCCAGGTTCATGTGGATCCTGCGCAGCACCATGGTGGTGCTTCCGTCCTCGTTCCAGACCAGCTGGTTGAAATCTTCGGTTCCGGGAACCAGATTGACGGTCCCGTCGACTTGGCCGAAAAGATTGCGCATCGTCGTTCCGCTGGCCTCGGAACCCCGGGCCCGGCGGAAACCATCCTGTATCCACTTCACCGTGGCGAAGCTTCGGGCATCTTTCAAGAGCATGCGTTGGGCATGGGACACCGTGAGCCGGTCGTTCGCGGCGATATGCAGCAGCAGATCTCCGCCGGACCAGCGCGGCTCCAACCGGTCTATTCCGAATTCCGGCAAGGGCTTGACGTGCGCGGCTGACGAACCGGCCAGCTCGAGCACTGCGGTGCCGAAACCGAAGGTCACGGTGAGGCGGGCTGGCAGGCCCGCCAGCTCAGGCTCGGTATCCGCCAGGGCCTCGCGGCCTTGGGTGAGCCTGGCCGCGTCGTCGGTGAGCAAACGCAGCAGCTTCTGGACACCGTCGCGATCTACCTCCTCGCGAAGCGACAAGCCGACATAGCTTGCGTAGGCCTGCGGTTCTGTGGTGATCCCGGCTTGATGCTCGCCATAAAAAGGCACCGTCTCTGGCCCGTGCAATGGTTCGGAAGCCCCGGCAGGAGATGCCGACTGCGCGAGCGAGTCGATGCCCAGGGCGGCGATGGCTCCAAGCCCGGTGGCCGCCCCCGCAAAGAGCAGACCCCGGCGGCTTGGCCGTTTGGCGTCCACTGGATTTTCCCCGGCCATTAGTGTCCATGCCCGCTCTGCGAGGGGGTTCCATCGTAGCTTTCCTTGGCTCCAGCAAAATCCTTGACCGGCGCTGTCAGCTCGATGCTGCTGTCATCCGAGAACACGAGGGTCAGCGTCACGTCGTCCCCTGCCTCCAGCGGCTTCTGGGGGTCCATGATCATCAGGTGGTTTTCGCCTGGCGTGAGTTCCAGTTCTCCGTGGGCGGGGATGGTGAATCCGCCAGTTTTCTCGCGCATCACCATGGATCCGGATTCGTTGGGCACGGTCTCGTGCAGCCCTGTATTCGCCGATACGGCGCTGGTGACTTTGGTGATTGTGACATCGCTGGAGCCGGTGTTCTCAATGATGCCGAAGGCCGAGGACATATCGTCCTCCGTGGCCTTGAGCCAGAGGTCTTTCGCCTCGATGGTGGATGCTGCCGGGGAAGCCTGCGGCTCGCCTGTCTCGGAGGAGGAGCAGCCGGCCAGGAAAACAAGGGCACTGGCAGAGAGCATGGCGGTATAAAGGCGTAATGATTTTTTCAATGGTGATCCTGTGAAGTGTGCACGAAAGCCGGTATGGCTTCGTGAAGGCGCAGGGCAGCAATATGCCTGCCCGTGATCGGCAGAGCGGGCAGCGTGCCCTGACGCCGCTAGCGTGGTTGAACCCCGTCGTCCGGGGATGGGAATGCGCAGATGATCGCCGCTCGGCAAGTCGGCTGCAGTCTGGGGTAGGTGCATGATGGATGCTCCGGCCCGAGATCGTCCACTCCGGAGGTGGCCTCTGTCGGTCGCCAAAGACCGGTGGACATGGCGTGGCCGGGCAGGGGAAAACCTGGGTATGCCACAACGGCCGGCCTCAAGTCCTGATCAAGATGCGGCATGCCGCAGGCGGCGACCGCAGTGCGAACGTCTACGCTGTTGCCACAGCCGGAGGCCCGCGCCGGATGACGCTCGAGGGGTACACGGATATCAGGAAGGTCCGGGGCTCTTCGTAGTCCGGAACGGCGGCCTGGGGAACTGCCGGCTGGCAGGAATGGTCCAAGAGGACCCAGAACCGGCTCCAGCTGAAAATGGCAACGAGGCCGGCAAGGGTTGCGAGGAGCTCGTCCCCGCGATGCACGAAGAGCACCGTCGCGATACCAGCGATGATGTGGGCAACGATCATGGAAACGCCGCCGTGATGGGACATCGAAGCGGTTGAAGCCTGGGGCAGGTCTAGGATCATGGACATCTCATGCGCTCCATGGCTGCCGGGGCCCGGCTCTACCATCGATGCATGGCCCGACCCCATGGAGAACATCAGATGAAACAGCATCTGGCTGGCAGCCACCATGATGATCAACCGGATCAGGGTCAAACGCCGGCCGCCGAGCACAGTGCACAAGAGCACCGATAACGACAGCGGCAACGCGACATTCAACAACCCCGGGACGGGGCCTCCGGCCAGCACATGGGACAGCAGTGAAACGGCGGTCACGCAGAACGCGACCACCACGCCTCTGAGCACACGGGCTGAACGGGAGGATTGTTGCACCTTCCCAGTATGTCAGACGCGGCTTTCGGATCAGGGCAGGCCAGTCCGGGCTCCGGCGCCAGCGCAAGGCGGTGCCCACAATGAGCTCGTCCGCCCGAAGGCTCCTTGGTTCTTTTCCCATGCTGCGGCCACTCGGACACTCCTGATTTGTTCTTCCTCATCAGGATTCGTGCTCAGCCGCCTCGGCCATCCGACACAACGACGGAAGTCATGCCACCGCAATATTCTGCATCACTCTATGCAGAACCTTCATTTTGCATCTACTCTTGCAGAGTTAGGAATATTTCATGTCCTGCATCACATCTGATGTTTCATATGCCAAAGGAGTCTAAGTTGTCAGATAAGGTATCTGCCGCACCGTCCGGAGACTGGCATGGAGAGCTCTTCAGCGGCGTCAAGTTCACCAAGTCCCAGCAACGCGTCATTGATGCATTGAGCATGGGCCCGAAATTCGCGGCATACGGAGAACTGGCAGAAGTGGCCGCCCGCGCCGGGGTCAACAGTTCCACTGTGGTGCGTACTGCCCAGGCCCTTGGCTACAGTGGTTGGAGCGATTTCCAGCGTGAGCTGCGCGCGCAGTTCCTGGTCTACATCTCGCACAGTGAGCCCTTCAGCAACCTGGTGCCCGTCACCTCACCGGTACACGACTCCCTGGCCCAGGATCACAAGAACCTGGAACTTGCCCGCTCCCTGATCAGCGCGGAAACCGTGGACGCGAGCATCCAGGCGCTGTGCACAGCACGACGCATCCTGTGCCTCGGCCAAGGTTCGCATGGCGCACCGTCGCTCGCATTGGCCCACCTGGCCGCGGTGATGGGCTATCCAGCGACTCATGAACAACGTTCGGGTGTGCACTTGGCTGCCGCCTTGAATTCGCTGGGGCCCGGGGACGTGGTGTTCATAACCCACCTCTGGCGTCCCATCAGCGAGTTGGGGATCGCGGCCCGAATCGCCTCGGAGCGTTCGGCCATAGTCATTTCGATTACCGATCTGTCCACCTCGCCCGTGGCCAAGCACAGCACCTACGTGTTGCCGGTCCCGAGCGAAGGAGTCTTTTCCTTCCAGTCGGCCACCGCGGCGCTATCTGTGGTGTACGGATTGCTGGCCGGCATGGAGGCCCACGAATCACGAACCATTCGACCGCAGCTCGAACAGGTCAACGACCTGTGGAATGAACTCGGCGTCTACGACCGATAACGAAGGAAAACCACCTATGAACACGCTCATCGCCCAGCATCCGGAACTCTCCGAACGCCTGGAGCATCACTACCGTCGCGCACAGGCGGCGGTTGAGTCCATGGCCAAGGACATCCATGCACATCCCGAACTGTCCTTCGAGGAGCATCGAGCCGCGCAGGCCATCGGTGATGTACTGCAGCAGGCAGGCTTCGAAGTGGCGCAGGGAATCTGCGATTTGCCTACCGCTTTCGAGGCACGCATCGGCACCGGCGAGCTCGTGGTCGGCATCTGCGTCGAATACGACTGCCTACCCGTGGTCGGGCACGCGTGCGGCCACAACCTGATCGCCGGGTCCACCGTGGGTGCCGCGCTGGCGCTGGCTCCACTGGTGGACGAGCTGGGCATCACGCTCAAGGCCATCGGCACTCCCGCCGAGGAGCACGGAGGCGGCAAGGCGTTGCTGCTTGAGCGAGGCGCCTTCGACGGCATCGGGCTCTCATTGATGGCCCACCCCATGTCGGAAGGCGTCAGTACCAACCCGCTGGGCACCACCACCCAGGCAGTTGGACGCTTCAAGGCCATGTTCCAGGGACAGGCAGCCCACGCCGCAGCGATGCCGCACCGCGGGGTCAACGCAGCCGACGCCGCCACCCTCTCCCAGGTGGCCATTGGACTGCTGCGCCAGCAGCTGCCTGATAACCACCGCGTCGCCTCCTATATCTCAGAGGCCGGAAACGTCACGAACATCATCCCGGACTACGCCGAAGTGCACTTCGAGGTGCGCGCCTACTCCCTCGAGGAATACGAGCAGACACTGGCCAAGGTGCGCCGTTGCTTCGAGGGCGCGGGCATCGCCACCGGCACCACCCTCGAATTCGAGGCCACTGAACCGCTGTATGAACCTGTCCTGCAAGACCGGGCGTTGGCCGGCTACTGGAATGATGCCATGGCCGCCCGCGGCAACGACGTCGCCGAACTGCCGACCGGCACTGGCGGCGGCGGTTCCACCGACATGGGCAACATCTCGCAAGTCATACCATCAATCCATCCGATGTTCGCTGTTCCGGGCGCCACGGCGCCGGTTCACTCCGCCGGGTTCACCGTATCGGCCAACACGCAGTCGGCATATGCCGCCATGGACGATGCCGCGCTCTCGCTGGCAGCGACCGTCGCGGCCGCCGTGCTGGCCGACCGCGGGCGCTACCTCGATGCCGCCTACCGCCGGGCCTAGAGCCCGTCCGCACTCGCACTAGGACACCTCATGAAAACCATTTCCACCCCCGCAAGCACCGGAGCCAAGCACGCGCTCCCGATCGCGGCCCTCGCCCTGCTGGTGGCCATCGCCGCCGAGCTGATCGGCAAGAAGTCCTTCGACGTCGGGATCGGCACACTGCTGAT
>Ga0160455_101026_pt1 | contig 9976 bp, 17 predicted proteins | sample HID1972I_E6MG_FD_108206 | JGI IMG/M metagenome (GOLD analysis project Ga0160455, IMG submission 108206) | Enriched pill bug-associated microbial communities from UW Madison campus, WI, USA - HID1972I_E6 MG | ecosystem: Host-associated > Arthropoda: Insects > Digestive system > Unclassified ... | reverse complement strand
CGCCATGGCTGCGATACCGGCCCACATGGACCCCTCGGTGACCCGGGAGAGCTCGGTGCGGCGCTCGACCAGCTCCGGGCGCTCGGCGTCCGGCACCACGAAGGTCACGGCGCTGTCGCCGTTCCAGCCCTGGTACTGCGCGCCGCAGTCGACCGAGACGATGTCACCGGGCTGCAGGACCAGCGACCCCGGGATGCCGTGCACGACCTGCTCGTTCACCGAGATGCACGTGGTGTGCCGGTATCCGCGCACGAGTTTGAAGTTCGACTCCGCGCCGCGCTCCACGATCAGACGGTCGGCGGCGGCATCCAATTCGGCCGTCGTCGCACCCGCCCGCACCAGCGGACGAACGGCGTCCAGCGCGGCGGCCGTGATGAGGCCGGGCTCCACCATCGAGCGCAGCTGCGCAGGAGTCTTGTAGATCGACTTGCGGAACATCGAGTGACTCAGACGAGCTGGCCGATGCCGCGCGCCCCGAGGGCGGCGGAGATGCGCGCGGTGATGTCGTCGAGCGAGCCGACGCCGTCGATGCGGTCGACGATGCCGCGCGGCTCGTACACCGAGATGATCGGCGCCGTCTCGTTCTCGTAGATGTCCAGGCGGTGCGCGATCGCGGCCTCATTGTCATCCGAGCGGCCCTGCTCCACCGAACGCAGGCCCAGGCGGGCGATGCTCTCCGCACGCGGGACGTCGAGCAGGATGACCGCGTCCAGTGATGCACCGCTCTCGGCCAGGAAGTCGTCGAGGTGCGCGACCTGCGCCGTGTTGCGCGGATAGCCGTCCAGCAGGAAGCCGCCGGCGGCGTCCTCCTGCGAGAGGCGGTCGCGCACGATCTCGCTGGTCAGCTCGTCGGGCACCAGATCGCCCGCGTCGAGGATGGCGGTGACCTTCTGACCGAGCTCGGTGCCCGCCTTGATGTTCGCGCGGAAGATGTCGCCCGTGGAGACCACGGGAACGCCCAACGCCTCGGCGACCCGCACCCCCTGCGTGCCCTTGCCGGACCCCTGCGGTCCGACGATGAGCAGACGTGCGGATGCGGTCATCGGAGGAGCCCTTCGTAATGGCGCTGCTGCAGCTGCGCGTCGATCTGCTTGACGGTCTCGAGTCCGACACCCACGATGATGAGGATCGACGCGCCACCGAACGGGAAGTTCTGGTTCGCCTGCACGGTCGCGAGCGCGATCAGCGGGATCAGCGCCACGAGGCCCAGATACAGCGAACCGGGGAACGTGATGCGGGTGATCACGTAGTCGAGGTACTCGGCGGTGGGACGACCGGCACGGATGCCGGGGATAAACCCGCCGTACTTCTTCATGTTGTCGGAGATCTCGACGGGGTTGAACGTGATCGCCACATAGAAGAACGTGAACGCGATGTTCAGCAGGAAGTACACCAGCATGTACAGCGGCTGGTCGCCGGAGACCAGATAGGTCGAGATCCACGCGACCCATGCGGGCGGCTCGCTGCCGTCCTGAGGCGTGTTGAACTGCGCCAGCAGCATCGGCAGGTACAGCAGCGACGAGGCGAAGATGATCGGGATCACGCCCGCCATGTTGACCTTGATCGGGATGTACGTATTGGTGCCGCCGTAGGTGCGCCGGCCGACCATGCGCTTGGCGTACTGAACGGGCACGCGACGCTGGGACTGCTCGACGAACACGATCAGCGTCATCACGATCAGACCCACGATCAGCACGAGCAGGAAGGTCTCGAAGCCCTTCGCCTCGGCGATGCCCCACAGTGCGCTCGGGAAGGTGGCCGCGATCGACGTGAAGATCAGCAGCGACATTCCGTTGCCGATGCCCTTCTCGGTGACCAGCTCGGCCATCCACATGATCAGACCGGTGCCGGCCGTCATGGCGATGATGATGAGCAGCTGCGCCCACCACACGTCGTTCGTGAGCAGGTTCTGGCACGCCGCGATGTCGGTCTGCCCGAACAACTGACCACTGCGGGCGATCGTCACCACCGTGCTGGACTGCAGCAGCGCCAGGGCAATGGTCAGATAGCGGGTGTACTGCGTCAGCTTGCTCTGACCCGCCTGACCCTCCTGGTGCAGGGTCTCGAAGTGCGGGATGACCACGCGCAGCAGCTGGGTGATGATCGTCGCGGTGATGTAGGGCATGACGCCCAGCGCGAAGATCGACAGCTGCAGCAGCGCGCCGCCGGAGAACAGGTTGACGAGACCGAGGAGTCCGTCAGTGCCCGCCGTGGCCGCGAGACACTGCTCGACATTCGGGAAGTGGACGAACGGAGCCGGCACATTCGAGCCCAGACGATACAGAGCGATGATGCCGATGGTGAAAAGGATCTTCGAACGCAGGTCAGGCGTTCGGAAGATTCGCGCGATGGCGCTAAACAAGGGCGTTCCTCCTGAAGGGATTGCCGAACGTCGAAGGACGGCCGAAAGTCCAGGGTAGCGCACAGAAGGGGCCGGAGAATCTCCGACCCCTCCCAGCGCTGATCACCTGAATGTCAGTTGACCGAACCGCCAGCGGCGACGATCTTCTGCTCTGCACTGCCGGACACCTTGTCGACCGAGACCGAGAGCTTGACCGAGATGTCGCCGTCGCCGAGGACCTTGACCTTCTCGTTCTTGCGCACGGCGCCCTTGGCCACCAGGTCGCCGACGGTGACGTCGCCGCCCTGGGGGTAGAGCTCGGCGAGCTTGGCCAGGTTCACGACCTGGTACTCGACACGGAACGGGTTCTTGAACCCGCGCAGCTTCGGGGTGCGCATGTGCAGCGGCATCTGCCCACCCTCGAAGCCGAGCCGCACGGTGTTGCGGGCCTTGGTGCCCTTGGTGCCGCGACCGGCGGTCTTGCCCTTGGAACCCTCACCGCGACCGACACGGGTCTTCGCGGTGTTGGCGCCGGGGACCGGACGCAGGTGGTGCACCTTCAGGACGGCGGGACGGGATGCCGCAGCATCCGCTTCCTTCTTCGCCGGAGCCTTCTTGGCAGCAGCCTTGGCCGGAGCAGCCTTGGCTGCGGAGGCCTTCGCCGGAGCAGCCTTGGCTGCGGAGGCCTTCGCCGGAGCAGCCTTGGCTGCGGCCGGCTTCTTGGCAGCGGTCTTCTTCGGGGCCTTCTCGGCCTCGACGGCTTCGTTCTTCTCAGCCATTAGTCGATCTCCTCAACCTTGACGAGGTGAGCGACGGTGCGGACGTAGCCGCGCGTCTGCGCGTCATCGGGACGGACGACCGAGTCGCCGATCCGCTTGAGACCGAGCGAACGCAGCGTGTCGCGCTGGTTCTGCTTCTCACTCACCTTGGACTTGATCTGTGTGACCTTGAGGCGCTCGGCCATCAGGCACCTGCCTTCTGCGCGGCGGCGGCAGCAGCGGCCTTCGCCTCGTTACGGATGATGATGTCCGGCACGACGGCGTCGTAGTCGAGGCCACGACGAGCGGCGACGGCGCGCGGCTCCTCGAGGCTCTGCAGCGCCTTGACGGTCGCGTGCACGATGTTGATCGTGTTCGACGAGCCCAGGGACTTCGACAGGACGTCGTGGATGCCGGCGCACTCGAGCACGGCGCGGACCGGACCACCGGCGATGACACCGGTACCGGCGGCAGCCGGACGCAGCAGCACCACACCAGCAGCGGCCTCGCCCTGCACGGGGTGCGGGATGGTCGAGCCGACGCGGGGCACGCGGAAGAAGTTGCGCTTGGCCTCTTCGACACCCTTCGAGATCGCCAGGGGGACCTCACGCGCCTTGCCGTAGCCGACGCCGACCAGACCGTTGCCGTCGCCGACGACCACGAGAGCGGTGAAGCTGAAGCGACGACCACCCTTCACGACCTTCGAGACGCGGTTGATGGTGACGACGCGCTCCAGGAACTGGTTGTCGCCACGGTCGCGGGAGTTGCGGTCGCGGCTCTGACCGCGGTCGCGGCCACCACGACGGCCGTCGCGCTGCTCGCGCTGCGGCTCGGCCTGAGCCGTAGCCTCGGCAGGAGCGGTTTCGGTCACTTCGTTCTCCTTGTTGTCACTCACAGTGCCAGACCCCCTTCACGGGCGCCGTCGGCGATGGCTGCGACACGACCTGCGTAGCGGTTGCCACCGCGGTCGAACACGGCCTCCGAAAAACCGGCGGCCTTCGCACGCGAGGCGACGAGCTCGCCGACCTTGCGGGCCTTGGCGGTCTTGTCACCGTCGAAGGTGCGCAGATCGGTCTCGAGCGTGGAAGCGGATGCCACGGTGTGGCCGGTGCTGTCGTCGACGAGCTGCACGAACACGTGACGTGCAGAGCGGTTGACGACCAGGCGCGGCCGGGACTCGGTGCCGACGATCTTCTTGCGAAGACGAGTGTGGCGACGAGCGCGGGCGGCGGACTTGGACTTGACAGCCATGGTTACTTACCAGCCTTTCCGGCCTTGCGACGCACGACCTCGCCGGCGTAGCGCACACCCTTGCCCTTGTAGGGCTCGGGCTTGCGGATCTTGCGGATGTTCGCAGCTGCCTCACCGACAGCCTGCTTGCTGATCCCGCTGACGGTGACCTTGTTGGTGCCCTCGACCGTCAGGGTGATCCCGGCGGGCGGGTCCACCAGAACCGGGTGCGAGAAGCCGAGCGCGAACTCGATGGAGCTGCCCTTCTGCTGCACGCGGTAACCGGTGCCGACGACCTCGAGGCCCTTGGTGTACCCCTGGGTCACGCCGATGATGTCGTTGTTGATGAGCGTGCGGGTCAGGCCGTGAAGCGACCGCGACTCGCGCTCGTCGTCGGGGCGGGAGACCAGAACCTGGCCCTCCTGAACCTCGACCTCGATGGGGGAGGCGACCGTCAGTGCGAGCTCTCCCTTGGGGCCCTTCACAGTGACGTCGCGGCCGTCGACCGTAACGGTCACGCCCGCGGGCACCTCGATGGGAAGTCTTCCAATACGCGACATGTCAGATCACCACACGTAGGCGATAACTTCTCCGCCCACGCCCTTCTGCTCAGCCTGACGGTCGGTGAGAAGACCGGAGGAGGTGGACAGGATGGCAACGCCGAGGCCACCGAGGACCTTGGGCAGCTCGGTCGACTTCGCGTAGACGCGGAGACCGGGCTTCGACACACGCTTGATGCCGGCGATGGAGCGCTCGCGGCTGGGGCCGTACTTGAGCGACAGGGTGAGGTTGCTGCCGACGCGGGCGTCGACGACCTCGTAGCCGGCGATGTAGCCCTCCTGCTGGAGGATTGCGGCGATGTTCGTCTTGAGCTTGCTCGACGGCATGGTCACGGTGTCGTGATGCGCCGAGTTCGCGTTACGCAGACGGGTCAGCATGTCTGCGACCGGGTCCGTCATTGTCATGGATATCTACTTTCGATCATGAGGTTTCGACGCCCGTTACACGGACGCCGACCTGCGTGAACACACAATCTTCAATTATGCCTTACGGCTGGGACCGCCGGTGACGGCGGTCCCAGCCGAAGAGATCATGCGGGGGCGTCAGCAGCCTTGAACGGGAAGCCGAGTGCACGCAGAAGTGCGCGACCCTCGTCGTCCGACTTGGCCGTGGTCACCACGGTGATGTCGAATCCGCGGACGCGGTCGATCTTGTCCTGATCGATCTCGTGGAACACGCTCTGCTCCTGGAGACCGAAGGTGTAGTTGCCGTTGCCGTCGAACTGCTCGCCCGACAGGCCGCGGAAGTCGCGGATGCGGGGCAGCGCGAGGTTCACCAGGCGGTCGACGAACTCCCACGCGCGGTCACCGCGGAGGGTGACGTGCGCGCCGATCGCCTGGCCCTCGCGCAGCTTGAACTGCGCGATCGACTTGCGAGCCTTGGTGACGATGGGCTTCTGACCGGTGATCTTGGTGAGGTCTGCGACCGCACCCTCGATCACCTTGCTGTCACGAGCCGCCTCGCCGACACCGGTGTTGACGACCACCTTGACCAGACCGGGGATCTGCATGACGTTCGCGTAGCCGAACTGCTCCTGCAGAGCCTTCTTGATCTCGGTGTTGTACTTCTGCTTCAGGCGAGGCTGGATCTTGCCAGTCTCAGCAGCAGTTGCCGTAGCCATCAGAGGTCCTTACCTGACTTCTTCGCGTAGCGCACGCGAACCGTGCGCTTCACGCCGTCCTTGACCTGCTCCTCGACGCGGTGGCCGACACGGGTCGGCTTCTTGCTCGAGGGGTCGACGACGGCGACGTTGGAGATGTGGATCGGGGCCTCGACGGTCTCGATGCCACCGGTCTTGGTGCCGCGCTGGCTCTGACCGACACGGGTGTGCTTGGTGACGTAGTTGACGCCCTCCACGACCACGCGGTTCTGCTCGACGAGGATCTCGAGGACCTTGCCCTGCTTGCCGCGGTCGCCGCCCTTGTCCTGCTTACGGCCGGTGATGACCTGAACCAGGTCACCCTTCTTGATGTTCGCCATGATCAAATGACCTCCGGGGCGAGCGAGACGATCTTCATGAACTTCTTGTCACGAAGCTCACGACCGACCGGCCCGAAGATGCGGGTGCCGCGAGGCTCCCCGTCGCTCTTCAGAAGCACGGCGGCGTTCTCGTCGAACTTGATGTATGAGCCGTCCGGACGACGGACAGACTTCTTCGTGCGGACGATGACGGCCTTGACCACATCGCCCTTCTTGACGTTGCCGCCCGGGATCGCATCCTTGACCGTCGCGACGATGGTGTCGCCCAGACCGGCGTAACGGCGGCGCGAACCACCGAGAACACGGATCGTGAGCAGCTCCTTCGCGCCGGTGTTGTCGGCGACCTTGAGGCGGGATTCCTGCTGAATCACTATTACTCCTTGAAGTAAGCCGAGGGCTTACTTGGCCTTTTCGACGATCTCGACCAGGCGCCAGCGCTTGGTGGCGCTCAGCGGACGAGTCTCACTGATGACAACGAGGTCGCCGATGCCCGCCGAGTTGGTCTCGTCGTGAACCTTGCGCTTCTCGGTGCGGCGGATGACCTTGCCGTACAGCGGGTGCTTCACGCGGTCCTCGACCTCGACGACGATGGTCTTGTCCATCTTGTCGCTGACGACGTAGCCACGCTGCGTCTTGCGGTAACCGCGGGCGGATTCGTCGCGCACGTCGTGCGCGGCGTGCTCAGCTGCGTTCTTCTCAGCCATTACTCGGCCTCCTCCTTGGGCGCGTCGGCCTCAGCGGCCTTCTTCGCCTTCGCCTTGGACGCCTTCTTGGCCGGAACCTCGACGGGGGCGGGCGTGGCACGGATGCCCAGCTCGCGCTCGCGGATCACGGTGTACAGGCGCGCGATGTCGCGCTTGACGGCGCGGATGCGGCCGTGGCTCTCCAGCTGGCCGGTGGCCGACTGGAAACGGAGGTTGAAAAGCTCCTCCTTGGCCTTACGCAGCTCCTCGACGAGGCGCTGGTCTTCGAACGTGTCGAGCTCGGCGGGTGCGAGCTCCTTGGTGCCGATCGCCATTACGCGTCGCCCTCCTCGCGCTTGATGATGCGTGCCTTGAGCGGCAGCTTGTGAATGGCCCGGGTGAGAGCCTCGCGTGCGAGCTCCTCAGTGACGCCCGCGACCTCGAAGAGGACACGGCCCGGCTTGACGTTCGCGACCCACCACTCCGGCGAACCCTTACCGGAACCCATGCGGGTCTCGGCAGGCTTCTTGGTGAGCGGACGGTCGGGGTAGATGTTGATCCACACCTTGCCGCCGCGCTTGATGTGACGGGTCATCGCGATACGAGCGGACTCGATCTGACGGTTCGTCACGTACGCGGGGGTCAGCGCCTGGATCCCGAACTCACCGAAGGACACCTTGGTGCCACCGGTGGCCTGGCCCGTACGCTTCGGGTGGTGCTGCTTGCGGTACTTGACCTTGCGAGGGATGAGCATTATGCCGACGCTCCTTCTGCGACAGGCGCGTCGCTGCGCGGAGCACGACGACGATCGCCGCGCTCACGCTGCGGCTTCATGTTCGCCTGCTCGCGTGCGAGTTCCTTGTTGGTGAGGTCGCCCTTGTAGATCCAGACCTTCACGCCGATGCGGCCGAAGGTGGTCTTGGCCTCGTAGAAGCCGTAGTCGATGTTCGCACGCAGCGTGTGCAGCGGCACACGACCCTCGCGGTAGAACTCCGAGCGGCTCATCTCCGCGCCGCCGAGGCGGCCGGAGACCTGGATGCGGATGCCCTTGGCACCGGCGCGCTGTGCGCCCTGCATGCCCTTGCGCATCGCACGACGGAACGCCACGCGAGCAGACAGCTGCTCGGCGACACCCTGTGCGACGAGCTGAGCGTCAGCCTCGGGGTTCTTGACCTCGAGGATGTTCAGCTGGATCTGCTTGCCCGAGAGCTTCTCGAGGTCGCCGCGGATGCGCTCGGCCTCGGCTCCACGACGACCGATCACGATGCCCGGACGGGCGGTGTGAATGTCGACGCGGACGCGATCGCGGGTGCGCTCGATCTCGATGTTCGAGACTCCGGCGCGGTCGAGCTGCGTCTGCAGCAGACGACGGATCTTGATGTCCTCGGCGACGTAGTCGGCGTAACGCTGGCCCGGCTTCGTCGAGTCCGAGAACCAACGAGACACGTGGTCCGTGGTGATGCCGAGGCGGAAGCCGTACGGGTTGACCTTCTGGCCCATTACTTGCTCGCCTTCTTCGTCTTGGCCGCCGTGGCCGCCTCAGCGACCTCGGGCGTGCCCAGCACGACCGTGATGTGGCTCGTGCGCTTCTTGATCTGGAACGCGCGACCCTGAGCACGGGGCTGGAAACGCTTGAGCGTCGTGCCCTCGTCGACGTACGCGTTCTTCACGTACAGGTCCTGCTCATCCAGGAACTCGCCGTCGCGATCGGCCTTCACCTGTGCGTTCGCGATCGCGGCGTGCACGAGCTTGTAGATCGGCTCGCTTGCGCCCTGCGGGGCGAACTTCAGAATGGCCAGTGCTTCCTGCGCCTGCTTGCCCTTGATGAGCGCGACGACACGACGAGCCTTCTGAGGGGTCACGCGAATGTGCTTGACGCGTGCGATGGAATCCACCATTGTTCTCCTCCTCTGTTTCTGTCCAGAGCGTCACCGCGTCAGCGGCGACGGCCCTTCTTGTCGTCCTTCACATGGCCGCGGAAGGTGCGGGTGGGCGCGAACTCGCCCAGTTTGTGGCCGACCATGGCCTCGGTCACGAACACGGGGATGTGCTTGCGGCCGTCGTGGACGGCAATCGTGTGACCCAGCATGGACGGGATGATCATCGACCGGCGGGACCAGGTCTTGATGACGTTCTTGGAACCGGCTTCGTTCTGACCGACCACCTTGCGAAGCAGGTGCTCGTCGACGAAGGGGCCCTTCTTAAGACTGCGTGGCATCTTCTTCTACTCCTACTTGCGCTTCTTGCCGGCGTTGCGGCGACGCACGATGTACTTGTCGCTTTCCTTGTTGGCGTGACGGGTACGACCCTCAGCCTGGCCCCACGGGGAAACGGGGTGACGTCCACCGGACGTCTTGCCCTCGCCACCACCGTGCGGGTGGTCGACCGGGTTCATGGCGACGCCGCGGACGGTCGGGCGGATGCCCTTCCACCGGTTACGGCCTGCCTTGCCCCAGTTGATGTTCGACTGCTCGGCGTTGCCGACCTCGCCGATCGTCGCGCGGCAGCGTGCGTCGACGTTGCGGATCTCGCCCGAGGGCAGACGCAGCTGAGCGTACGGACCGTCCTTCGCGACCAGACGCACCGAGGCGCCGGCCGAACGGGCCATCTTCGCTCCGCCGCCGGGGCGCAGCTCGATCGCGTGGATCACGGTACCGGTGGGGATGTTCTTCAGAGGCAGGTTGTTGCCCGGCTTGATGTCAGCGCCGGCACCCGACTCGACCACGTCGCCCTGCTTCAGCTTGTTCGGCGCGAGGATGTAGCGCTTCTCGCCGTCGAAGTAGTGCAGCAGCGCGATGCGCGCGGTGCGGTTGGGGTCGTACTCGATGTGAGCGACCTTGGCGTTGACGCCGTCCTTGTCATTGCGACGGAAGTCGATGACACGGTACTGGCGCTTGTGGCCACCACCGATGTGACGGGTCGTG
>Ga0160455_101023_pt1 | contig 10023 bp, 7 predicted proteins | sample HID1972I_E6MG_FD_108206 | JGI IMG/M metagenome (GOLD analysis project Ga0160455, IMG submission 108206) | Enriched pill bug-associated microbial communities from UW Madison campus, WI, USA - HID1972I_E6 MG | ecosystem: Host-associated > Arthropoda: Insects > Digestive system > Unclassified ... | reverse complement strand
GCTGTTGCGATAAGGGCAATACCTGCGACGAGGTAATATAGCGATCCACCAAGCACCATCAGCTGGTACCCGCCGTAGAGAAAATAGGTTCCAATGGCGAAGATTATCAGGGCGAGGAAAAAAGCGAACAGTCTGGCGCCAGAAGGCACTTTTGTACCGGGGCCGGTTGAAATGGATGACAAGATACCCTCCTTCGAGCAGGCTCTGGATGGCAAGTACGAGGAAACGTACGGTCAGGCACGTGCCGATCGTCGCGCTCTCGGGCCATTCGAGAAAATTGGGGCGTGAAAGGCTAGTCGTGCTGTCCAGTCGCGCAGACGCTTGGCAGGCAATGCACGCCAGAGGCCAGCGACCGAAATTTAGCTACTGCCAAAATGCCGACGGATAAATGTCACTGGCGGATACGAAGAGTTTCCAAAAATTCTATAATTGATATTTTTAGCGTACGGCAACGAGCGAGAAGCGACTGGAATCCGACTCTTCCGTTGTTGCAGCACAACCGTGTTCAAGTTTTGCGGGAAACTCTAAAACCTCACATACTCCCCCCTGTATGTTGACATACTGCACCCAGTATATACTCTAGAAAGAAGGAGATCGAATGCCGTACTCAGTTGAGGACAAAAAACGGGCAACGACGCGGTTAAGGCGGATCAAGGGACAAGTCGAAGCACTGGAACGCGCTGTTGATGCGGGAACCGAGTGTCGCCTACTCCTTCAACAGATAGCCTGTTGGTTTCCATGCGGAACTGAGCCGGTGGGGGTGCGGATAAAAAGTTGGACTGCTTCATAAGTTCAAGCCGAGGCTCTGACGATACTCGACCGGGCTGAGTGATCCCAGCGATATTTTGATACGCTTCTCATTGTACCAGCGGATGTAGGCATCCACCTCGGCGACGAACTGTTCGATCGTAATGGTTTTCCAGTCTCGTGGATAGAAGAACTCTGTTTTCAGTCGGCCGAAGAAGCCTTCGCACGCGGCGTTGTCTTGCGAGCAACCCTTTCGGGACATCGAACGAACCAACTGCGCATTGCTGATCCTGTTGAGCCAGCCCGGCCAGCGATAATGGGCTCCTCGATCAGAATGGATGATTGGCCGTTGTTCGCTGTCGTCCACTGTCCCGATGGCTGCATCCAGCATGGTGTTGACGAGACCCGCATCTGGTTGGGTTCCGATGGACCAGCTGATGACCATGCCGTCAAAGCAGTCGATAATGGGGGAAAGGTACACCTTGCCGGCGGGGATCTGGAACTCGGTGATGTCTGTAAGCCACTTCAGGTTCGGCGCTTTTGCATGGAAGTCGCGATTAATCAGGTTGTCGGGTGCGGGACTGATCTCTCCCAGGTACGATCCAAAACGCCGGCGACGCGGTCTGGCAACGACCAACTGCTCCTGCTTCATCAAGCGCTGGATAACCTTTTCCGAGATTATCACGCTCTGCCTGGCCAGCGACGCCTGCAGTCGTCGATAACCGTAGCAACGACGGTTCGCTTCAAAGATCTCCGCTAGGCTGTGGCGGACGGCGGCATATTTGTCTGCCAGGCGCACGCGGGCTCGGTGGTAGAAGTAGGAGCTTCGGGCTATTCGCAGCTGGGTGAGCAGTTCCGGCAGGCAATAGGTTTCCTTAAGGGCGTCAATCAGGTGGGTCTTCTCCCGATTACTCAGGATCTGCAGATCGACGCCCAGGTCTTTTTTTAGGAGTTCATTGGCCTTCTTCAGGAGATCATGTTCGAGTTGTAACTGGTGGACATCACGCTGGAGGGCTTCAAGCTGTCGCTCGAGCTCTTCACGTTCAGGCACCTTGTGATGGGCTTTGCGGCGTTTCATGGATGACGGGGCCTCACGATCGAGAAGCTGATCTTTCCAGCTGTACAATGTAGGCCTTGAGACGCCTAGTCGGTCAGCTACCTGTTGAGCGGTTTCATCTCCACTGCATAGCCCGATGACGCCTGCTTGCCGGACATCCTCGCAATAGCCAGGATGCCACGATCGACCGGCCATCGATGTCCGTGTCTCCGGAAAGGCCTCGCGAACCCATGCAGTCAGTGTCCCTCGTCCGGGATAGCCAAGTGCCCTCATCGTCGCAGAGATGCAACGATCATGGGTGCGAAAGTGCTCAAGTGCCGCCTGCCTCTGAGCCTCTGAAAATTTTGGCGCTCGCGCGACCGGCTGAGTACGCAGCTCGAGATGCTGTACGTACTCGCGATACCAGCCCCTCAGCGCATTCTTGGTCGGATACCCCAGCTGGCGAATGGTCGCGTTAAGTCGCTTCTCAAGCCGGATATAGAGCTCAACCGCTCGAACTCTGTCTGCGTAGGAATACATGAACTACCTCCTGTTAGTCCAAGTTTTCGTCCGCACCCCCTTATCTGCCTAACCGGCTCAGTTCTGAGTGGAAACCAACAGATCTGCTCAACACAACTGGCGAATGGTCCCGTTAAGTCGCCGGGTGGGTCCTCGCCATGAGGCGAAGGCTCTTGCTCGCCCTTTACCATACGACGCCCTCTTTTTGGATGGGAAAGAGCCTTACGGTTCGACAATTTTCCCGAGATCAGGGGAGCCGATCGATCCTATCAGTCTTGCTTTAACATCAAAGCCGTGATTTCCCAATCGACGCGCCAGATACGATTAGGATACCGGACCGAAATGGAAGAAGCCTCTGAAAATCCGCCTGTAAATTATAGCGAACGGGTTGTGACGTTTATCGACATCCTGGGATGGCAGTCGATCGTGGAGCGGAGCCTGACCGATGCATCGGTGCGAAAGCGAATGTACAACGCCGTGCACTCGCTCGGCCTCCTGACTGAAAAATACTGCACCGAGGAAACCGAGGAACATCCTTCCGAAGATGAATTCGCTCAGTTTTCGGACAGCATCATCATATCCATGCCACTTCGACACGACCTCGATGTCGGTCGGATGATCAAGCTGGTCGCAGAATTCCAGTCTAGCATGCTGTTTTCCGGCTTCCTGATCCGTGGAGGCATAACGGCTGGCCCGATGTTTCACCAGGGAAGGATCGCTTTTGGTCCAGCGTTCAATCGAGCCTATGAACTCGAGTCGAAAATCGCCAATTTCCCGCGTGTGGTGATCGATCCAAGCCTTGAGAAGATCGTAAGACGCCAGGCGAAAAACGTCCCAAGGCATTGGACCTTTGTCGGGCAAGACACCGACGATCACTGGTATCCGGAATACCTGATGATACATGCCCGCTCGCCGACCGCCACGCGGTTGACCACGCGCTTCATTGAAACGTGCATTGCGGATTATGCTGGACAGGCAAGACTTCTCGCGAAGTACGAGTGGCTGCGCGAGCGATGGAACGAGGCGCAAGCCGATGCACCTTGGCGGATTGCTATCCACGACGACTTAAAGCGCGCCTTCTGGGCTGGGAAAGCCATGGACAGCACTTCATAACGTCGCCGCGGCCCGAAAACCATCGACGATCAATTGCCAAGCCATTCGCGCAGGGAAACGCGGATCATGCCAAGACGGATCATCGTCTCCATCTCGCCTGTCATGACCACCGGCGGCAGGTTTTCCTTGAACCGGGGATCGACGAACGCTTCCAGCCCTCCTCGAAAAGGTCCTCGAAGTATGAAATCACATTCTAGTCGTAGAAGATCAGACTTGCATCACGGTTGGTTGACCGCACCGGTCATGTATAAAGAGAGCCGCCTAATCAACGCAATGAACGCTCTGGCGAACTTACTGGAGCGCAGCACGGTTCCAGGCCCCACGACATTTGTCTCGGCGAATGGCTTCAAAAAGATCGCTAAGAAGGTGACGGCGCTGCTTTTGGAAATAGACGGGTCGGCTTCGATGACGACACAAGTTCCCTAACTCAATCGCCGTCCTCTGGCCGAGAAGGTCGGAGGCCTCCTCGCTGGCCTTGAAGTCGTCATCAGCGACTTCCCAGACGGATGGCTGGAGCCGATCATTAGCCAACGCAACGAGATCGTCCACACGGGACTGAGCGAATCCCGCATCGAGGACAATGAGCAAATGTTTCGAAACACGGTCCCTGCTAGGAAGGTCGTCAGCCGCATTATCATTCATCGACTAAGACTTTGTGGTACCTAGTCAGGCACCGCAACCCTGTCTGGAAGCAGGCTCAATCTTCTGTATCCGTGCGATGCTAAATAGCGCGTAGCAGTTTCTTGGGTGGGCCGTAATGACCGCCATCGAGTTTAGCGGGACGCTTTGATCTGTTTGAGTGTGCCCAGATTAAGTTTTCTATTCCGTTTCTATTCAAGCCCCATCAACGGTCCCCTCATTAATTACGCAGAAGAAGAAGCCTTCAGTTGCAATCGGCCCAATTACGCGCTCAACTCTAGGTCATCGTTGATTCGCTGGGGGGGCGACTGTTCTGCAGCTTTTCTCTTGATTTCTTTGGGTGACGAAAGACTAGGGGATAAAGTTCTTGTCGGGAGGTTGGAATGAGCGCCTGGACAAACATTTCGCAGAATTGCGGGCGAGCCGTGAGGGTTCGGGCCTTCCTGTTTTTGCACTTGAGCATGGACTTTCCAGAAAAGAGTTTTCTGAATTATCGAGCTACCTCATCGGACAACTCAAAAACCAAGCTAGACTTGCGCCGGATTGGTTAGCTTGGGTCGTTTACGGAGCGGAACTCGGCTATGACTTTGACGGCCAAGAATACTGGTCGAGCTTCGAGCATCGTACTCCCGGCTGGCGGTATGGGGCTGATCGCGCGTGGTTGCGTAATTGGTATCGTAAATTTCATAAGGAATATCAGGGCTTTTGCCCTCGTGGGGCTTGGGCAGAATGGTTTTCAATCATCTCGTGGCCGATTACCCATGCCATTCTTCCAAAGGATCTGCAGACTCAATTTGCGCGCGCTCTTTTTCACCTACGGTTCAAAATCGCCGCTCGTCTCGGCGATGAGCCGGTTGAGATAGGCCGTCTCATCGCCTTTCATAGTGAAGGTAGTTCGCGATTTCGAAACTTCCTACAGCAAGAGGAACTTGTGGGACGCATCGCGCTTGCCTTGCTGGGCGGGCCGCAAGTTTCGCCGCAGGGGGCGATCCTTCAACTTACGCTCAGCCGGATCGTGCAGGATCTGGAAAAGGGACAAAGCGCAAGAGCATGGCTACGAGACGCTCGGAAGGTCTTCGAAAATGCCCAGATAAAGGGTGTTGGCAAGATCGGTGTCCAAACGACGGTGGCCGGTACGAGCGGGGAGGCTTACAAAGCACAAATCCGGCTGCGACCATCTCTTTATTTCCAGCGTACTGAGGAGCAAAACTGGCTGCTCCTTGCGGAGTTTCCCTCATATCGTCCCCTTGGCGAACTGTCCCCGAACATTAATCAGTTTCTTCGAAGCACGCGTTGTCAGGTTTCCGGGGCGGAAGGATTTTTACCTGCGGGCTGGTTGATATCCCAGGGACAAAGACGGGTCCTCGGAAAGTGGCCTGACCCAGCCATACCACTCATCAGCTTTGAGAAACCCAACCAGGCCATCGAAAAGTTGCTTCAGTCAGACGCGCGATTATTTTCCGAACCGCCTTGGCTGTTTGAAATTGGTCCGGACGGACGCGCATGGGAGGTTCAGTCGAAGCGCGTCCGCCCTGAAAGGCATTATCTCTTGGTCACGGACGACGATCGCATTGATGTGCCGTTCTCCAAGCGTGCCGTATCCCAGTCTGCCGGGATCGCACTGCGAGAGATCAATATGCCGGCAAAAATCTCGACCGATGATTTCAAGAGACTTCGCGACGCAGGATTGCAGGTAGCAAGGACGATTTCGATCTGGCCGGCAGGTCTGCCGCCAAGGCGCTGGGACGGCGAGGGTTCGGCAGAGTGGTATCTGGGGGAAACTCCTTGCATTGGAGTCTCCAGTGACCACGAAGTCGAAACGATGACCGTCGCCCTCGACGGATTGCACCTTAGAGCGCTCAAGGACTTAGGCGCTGGTCAACAGATTTTTCTTTCAATGCCCGATCTCGCTTCTGGTAGTCATCTCCTGAGGGTCGATGCGCAGGTGGTGGACGCGGAGGGACTCCATATTTCCTCGACCGCGTCGATCGAGTTGCAGATTACCGCTCCATCTGAATGGAACATCGGAACGACCAATTTTCTCGGCATAGTTCCGGCTATTGAACCCTTCCAGCCAAGCCTCGACGACTTCTGGGAAGGGCGAATCGTGCTAAGCCTGCTCGGACCAGCCGGTTATTCCGCGAAGATTTACATCGAGCTTCTCGACGCTGGCAACAGCGCTTTAGGAACTGAGTTGGTCACTGAAGCCAGCCTTCCGTATCGGCCGGACATTTGGCAACGGCAATCAACCCAATTTATCAAACGCTGGACTACGCCCTGGGCCTACCTGTCCGCAAGCAGCGGTAACCTTGTTGTTTCCAGCGATGACCTTGGCACAATTCGCATCCCCCTCCTTCGCGACGTAAGGCCAGTGCGGTTGATTTGGCACAGCACGGAAAAGGCAACGCAAGTAAGGCTCATCGACGACGACCATGGCGCCGACATCGTGTCCGTAGCGTATTATCCATTTGGCTCTCCGTGCCGCGATCTTCCTATCACGCCCGAGGAACTGAAGATCGGCTTTGAACCACCTGCACCAGGGGGACTTTTTGTCCTTCAACACGGCGCGCATAAAGAATCCCTGGCCGTAAGTATGCCTCAGATCGCAAGTTTCTCGGAACTTGCTCCCGATCCGGATAGTGATGATTTTCCGTCGGGAGAAAGTGCTTTGGATGAGACGCGAGAGCATCTGTTGAGATGGGGATCTGCGAAGATTGCGGGTCCGTTGGCTGAGTTGCGCCGCGGGCATATTGTGCATCGACTTGAGCAGCATTTCTTCAAGCTCCTCTGTGGAAGCCAGTGGTGGGAGGCGGAGCGGCAGTTTGAAACGTCCGGGAAAACCTACGAGGATTTGAAACTGTTCGCGAGCAAGACGGGAACGAGTGCTTCCTTCTCAGTCTTGCTCAGCCGCGAAATTGGGAAATTGCAAGCGCTCAACGAAGCGGATCGTGCCGACCAATTCATCAACATGGCTGCCCGCTATGAGATTGCCGACAGCGTAACCTGCCGGGCAGCGCTGGCCGTCGGCAGAAGAGCAGACGGCCTTCTGCAGCTTGATGAGCATGCGCTGAATGCCCTTTCAAATCTTGGGAAGCAAATCCGGCCAATCCTTCGAGCAGTTCGTTTCATGTCCTGCGCGCAGGCGACGGACGCCATTGACGGTACAAAGCGGATTGCTCCATGATCAAATTAGTAGCACCCACGTATGTACTAACTGGCGCACACCGATCTTTAGGTCTGTTGAACGGGAGTGAAACCGACGACACTTATCTGGCTGCAATTGTGCGTCGGCTTGCCGGAAACGTTTGCCCTTGTTCGCCAAAGACCTTGATAAGGGCAGGACTCGAAACCCATCGCGGCCTGGTCGCCGATGACGACGCACTGGCCGAGCAGTTTGAACGAGTCATCGATGATCTCGTCGCGGTAGGTGACCTCCTCGAGCTCTCAGATGTCGTGGCGATAGACGAGAGAATAAAAGGCACGTGGCTTTTTGCAGCGCCGCCAGGTTTTGTCATTCATCTGGGAGCGGTGGCACATATTATTGGCCTTTCGGCCGACGAGCAAACGCCCTTACCGGCATCTGTACGTGACCGCGTTATGATGCAAGGCGTTTCACGCCGAATATTTCCTCATGACGGTGAAGATCTCAGGTCACTCTTATCAGAGTTAGGTCTTCGTGAAATATCCAGAGAAGCTTGGCTTCGGCATCCGAAGGCCATGACCGCAAATGAATTGATCGCACGCGCAGACAATCGGCTCGCCTCACAGGGCCAGCCCGGTCTGCTCGAAGATGTCCGCATCTGCAACACTGTGAAAGGACATCGCAGCTATCGTACGAGTTGGGAAAAACCGGACCGGCAGACTGGGAAATTTATCATTCGACGGGCGCAAGGCTACGGTGCTGACCGTTGGGGTTACGCAGATATTTTCGATGGTCGAGTCGAAAGGCTGCTTGAGTTCCCCGATTTCGGTGAGCGATGGCGCGGATGCGATGTGGCATGGCGCCTGTTGCTCGCACAGAAAGCAATTCTTGGCGAGAACCAGACCTATCGCTGCACCAGCGCGCCCGAAGCTGGCCACATTGATTTCTTTATGCCGCTACCAGATTGGGCAAGGCGGTCTCTTTACTTCACAGGCAGTGAGGTCGCACCCCGATCTTGCCTGCTTTCGTTCGACGTCCCGCTCACCCAGTTGCCGGCGGTTGAACGATTTCTCGGCGACTACCTTTTCTTGCTACGCGAAACTTCGTGATCGGTGACCCATGTCCAAGACAATTCAAGAAACGATCGAATCTCTTCATTCATCGCTCAAAGATTATATCGAAGCAACCTACCATATCGGTGATGCAAAGCTGATCGCTCAGCGCCAAGTATTGTTGGACCGCGTCGGCGTTACTCATCAGATACCGTACCTGGAATCGACGCCCCGTTACGAAACGGGCAAGCAATTTCAAGACATCAGCGGCTTGCCCGCCGCAGCGCTCTCCGTCTACGAGGCGCTCTCCAGCCCCAAGGATGAATTAGCAAGACTATTGTACAATCCAGCCTATACGCACCAAGTCGATGCGATCGAGCACGCATTGATCGCCGGTAAAAATCTGATGATCATGACTGGCACGGGTTCGGGTAAGACAGAATCGTTCCTTATGCCAATCTTGGGGAAGCTCGCAAGGGAAGCCGAAAGCCGGCCCTCTTCCTTTGAGGGCAATCGAGCGATGAGGGCATTGCTGCTTTATCCCATGAACGCACTGGTCAACGACCAATTAGGGCGTATGAGGGCAATTTTTGGCGATCCGCGCCTATGTGATCTGTTTCTGAAGTGGGCGGGTCGCCCGGCAACTTTCGCGCGCTACACGAGCCGCACACCATACGCAGGCGTGCGCAGCCGAAAGAAGGACCCTCAGAAATTGGCCTCCTTCGAAGAGTTCTTCGTTGAAATTGAACGGCAGGCAGCGGATCCAGATGCTGAAAATCACGACCAGGCGCTGACATTAAAGGCACAATTGAAGAAGCGCGGGAAATGGCCCGCGAAGCCGGACCTGGCAGCATGGTTCGGCAACAAGGGTAGTCAGTGGTTCGACCGGAAAACCGAGGAATTTCTGCGTGCCATCACGCTCCAGGGCGACTCGGAAATGATCACGCGTCACGAAGTGCAGGCTGCTTGCCCCGACCTGCTGGTAACCAACTATTCGATGCTCGAATACATGCTGATGCGGCCGATCGAACGGTCGATTTTCGACGACACTAAAGCATGGCTTGCGGCAAACCCGGAAGAAAAAATAACCGTCGTGCTCGACGAAGCCCACCTTTACCGTGGTGCCGCCGGCGCCGAAGTGGGGCTCTTATTGAGGAGACTTCGTGATCGGCTCGGGATTCCGCCGGAGCGATTTCAGATCATTTGCGCGACGGCAAGCTTCAACAATCAGACAGAAGCGGCGAATTTTGGCGCGGCACTCGCTGGCGTTTCTGCCCAAAGCTTCGAGATCGTAACCGGGCAACTTAAGTTGAAAAAGAATGCCGCGTCCGCCAGCGTCGATGAAGGAAGATTGCTGGCCTCGCTCGATCTCGAAAAATTTTACGCAGCAGCACCTTCTGACCGACAAGCAGCAATCTCTCCCTTCCTTTCATACCGGAAAATCAAACCGAGCGGAGACGTTGAGAGGGACCTTTTCGATGCGCTGGATGAGTTCAATCCGATCGGTCTGCTCATCAACGCGACAATGAAGGCAGCACAGCCCCTCGCAGAACTTAGCCGGATGCTCTTTCCGGAAAACGAACGTGATGCCGACAGTGCGCTCACGTCCTTGTTGGCTCTCGGAAGCGTCGCGCGGGAGGCTCCCGACGCAGCGGGGCTGCTTCCCTGTCGGGTGCACAATTTCTATCGTGGATTACCAGGCCTCTGGGTGTGCATGGATGCCGAATGCAGTGAGGTCGTCGAAGCGGAGCGCTCCGGGATTTGCGGCAAGATGT
>Ga0160455_101020_pt1 | contig 10034 bp, 9 predicted proteins | sample HID1972I_E6MG_FD_108206 | JGI IMG/M metagenome (GOLD analysis project Ga0160455, IMG submission 108206) | Enriched pill bug-associated microbial communities from UW Madison campus, WI, USA - HID1972I_E6 MG | ecosystem: Host-associated > Arthropoda: Insects > Digestive system > Unclassified ... | reverse complement strand
TCATCCTGATCCTCAACCAAGCATACACACTGTTATCACTCACAAGCGTAGCCTTTAACTGGACATGATCCTTCGTGTTGTTGTTATTTTTGATCGTAGAATTTTCACCATCCTGCTGTGTAATCGTAGCAGCTGATGTCGCACCCGTCATATTGTCAGCAAACAATTGCCATGTTACAGGCTCATTCAACACTTCGTTGCCACGTTTAACGATTGCTCGATAAACTTTACTCTGACCACTAGTAATTTCAGCAGGAGCATAGTCGCTTGTAATCTCAATTGTTATATCTTCATCTATCACTACAGCGTTAACTTGTACAAGCACTTGAACGCTTAAACTTGGCATTGTAACGTTATGTATTGTAATCATAGCCTGACCCTCAGCAAACGCTGAAATAAGCCCTGTGTCGCTTACAGTAGCCACTTCCTCGTTACTAGAAGCCAAAACAATCACATCATTATTAGCCGTTGTATAGCTGATCTGATGCGTTTCACCTTCTTCAAGTTGAATAGTGTTATCTGTAACATTAATACTGCATTTTTGTTACTACTTAGCTAGCTAGAAAATAATATAATTTTATTATTGAAAATTTAAAGGAATTCCCTTTTTTATGTCGAATTAATCCTTATCAAAGACTTTGAGATAAGGAGCGAAGAAGCATGATGATGTCAGCAACTGAAGTGAAGAAGATGTCCAAAGGCGACCCAGAGATCGCAGACTACTTCCATGGATTATTCGCTGTCATTTCGAAGCAATCGGAACACATTGAAAAGCTAACTGAACGAATTGAAAAACAAAGTATCATTATCGATGAACAAGCTAGACAAATTGATGTACAGGCTAAGAAAATTGTGAAATTAGAAAAACAAGTTCACGAGCTTGAGCGTCAGCTCGGTAAGAACAGTAATAATAGTAGCAAGCCTCCATCAAGTGATGGCTTTCGTAAACCGACAAATCTTCGTACGCCTGGCGGTAAGAAGGGAGCACCTAAAGGGCATGAGGGTACAACCCTTCGTTTTTCCGATCAGCCTAATGAAATCATCGTTCATGTCGTGTCATCGTGTTCAGGATGCGCAGCTTCCCTTGAAGGAGTAGAAAGTCTGACGTATGAAAAACGTCAAGTATTTGACATGCCTCCCCCGAAGATTTGGATTACGGAGCATCGTGCTCAGAAGAAATGCTGTCCTGAGTGTGGGCTGCGGCAACGTGCTGCTTTTCCTGAGCCAGTGAAAGCTCCAACCCAATATGGCGTAGGATTTACAGCTTGGACGGCTTACTTTCATACGTACCAAATGCTTCCCTTGGATCGGATTTCACGCATGTTTGCTGAGTTAACGGGCTACCGTCCGAGCGAAGCAACCCTTCTTGCATCGTTGCAAACGATGCATCATGCGTTAGCCGAAGCAGAAGACACGATTCGAGCAGCACTTCGTCAACAGCCTGTGGTCCATGCAGATGAAACAGGTTGCCGCATCGAAGGGAAAACCGAGTGGATGCATGTGGTCTCCGATGCCCAGTGGACGTTATTAGGCGTACATCCGAACCGTGGAAGCAAAGGAATGGATGCCCTAGGTTTTATTCCTTCGTATCATGGAGCCGTCGTTCATGATTGCCTGCCTTCCTACTTCAAGACCCACTATACGTTTAGCCATGCGCTATGCAATGCCCATTTACTGCGTGAATGCCAAGGCATTATTGAATATGACAGGCACGAATGGGCACAGCAGATGAAGGAGCTGTTGCAAGAAAGCTGGGCGCTCGTTCAACGTTATGCACAAGAGCAACAACCCGTGCCCGAGCCTATCTTGGAAGACATCAAGGCATGGTATGATGAAATTCTCACGCAGGGAGAATTCGAATGGTCAACGGAGATTTTTAGGTCTCCATATGTCAAGGGACGAGTAAAAAAGAGCAAAGCTGCGAATCTAGGTGAACGATTTAAGGCTCACAAAGCTGCGATTCTGCGGTTTATTTGGGATGCTGAAATTCCTTTTGACAATAACCAAGCCGAGCGTGATTTACGTATGGTTAAAGTGAAGCAAAAAGTATCGGGCACGTTCCGCACTCAAGCTGGAGCACATCGTTTCGCACGCTTACGTAGCGTCATTTCCTCACTCTTAAAACAAAGGGTAAATATATTAGCTTCACTCAGTCAAGCGTTGTGCGGTAAGGCTGTATTTGAGTAACCTAAGTAGTTACGCATTTTTTATAATCAGCAATACGATTTACAATGTCATCAATTGATGGATTGATTGTATCAAGCTTACAACTGAGTGTAATTATCCCCTCTCGTGTAAAGTCATCTATTCCCTCAACTTTGAACACTTGATTACCAACAAAAAAACGACTCGTCAATGAGACAGTCGAATTAATTTGTTGTGCTGAAATATGGACTTGTATATTGCCTGAAGTAAGAGACATAATTTCACCTGCATCAACTTTTAAGGAACTATTAGTGATATAGCAATCAAGCTCCGTAAAGTTACAATTTTGGTTAATCATTATCTTATGTGTCAAATAACGCATGACAGCCTTATATTTACTGTAGCGTTTATCTGCAATTTCACTAATAACCATATAATTTTTATTGTTATATTCTATAATGTCGCCTCTTTGTATATCATGAAGCGTAGTTATTTTTCTGTCATCATATACTTGTTCTAAAGTTGTATTTGTAATGAGAGCTTTTATATTTTCACTTTTATTGTTGATTTGAACATCTTCGCCACGCTGAGATAAAATGAAATTGAAATCGTCTAACGCTGTTTCATTATTAAATATGTTGAACATTTTTATATTCTCCCCTTTATTATGATTGGAATAAAAAGAAGGTACGATTAGCGCTTTTACTGTCGCTACTTGTACCTTCAGCTGGCATCATTCTAAGTAAGTATTCAATTTGGTTAATGCGCTGCTGTAATGATTCGGCGAATCCAGTAACAGAAATGTCATCTTCTTTGTAATTTTTCATTAATGTAGGATTGTTCGCTGTACTATTTAGAATTGATAAAGCTGCCATGTAAATTTGTCGCTTATTTTGGTTGCTTTGTGGATTATATTCAGCTTCAGGCTCGGTAACTCCTGCTTCTTGAAGGTACATGCTGTATTGTTCCTCTGTTAAAGTGATGCCTGTTGTTTCTAATTTTAATCGTTCAATGTTTGTCATTTTTATATTTTCTCCTTTATATTTAAAATTAAAAACCACAAATTCATCTTTGAAAATGTGGTTTTAGTATATACAACTTTTTTTATTGTTTTTGGCGAGTATCCACGTAGAACGTAAAATTTTCTCTAGAATTCCCCTCTTGGAACCCTGCTATTATATTTTCCGTTCCTTCTTCACCTGTAAATTGTACATCCCCTGTCACTTCGTTATTAGGCAATATTTCTTTATCAATAAATTTCTCAACTATATACACCCCGTTTCCTGCTGGTATATACGATTTGAGCGCTCCTGACGAGTAATTTTTTTTATCCTTAACATTACTATTCCCTGTGATACCCGCACCAGAGAATTTAATATTTTTATTTGTTTCATTTTTTATTGTAATGTTTACAGATGTTTGATTATCATTAAAGCTTATTGAATTAATTGTCAATGTTATACCATTCTTAGTAATGGATTGAGGTAATTCCTTGAACTGATTCATTATAACCTCTCGACCAGTAGAAATCGTATAGCCAGCATTCTGAGTAAATTCTCTCATAGGCAAATATAATTTTCCGTTTATTGTTACTACAGGATCAGTGAATTTTGCTTCTTCTCCGTTAATCAGGATTCGATCATAATTTTTAAGAGGATGCGCCTTTAAGAAAGTATCTGCGGCATATGAAACTCCCGAAAAGAAAATAGCTCCACATAGAAAAGCTGTTACAAGTTGCAATTTATTTTTCATCTTTTCATCTCCATTTTTTTATTTTTTTCCAAAAATGTGTAAGCGACTATGCTAGACTCCCTCAAAAATGATTAGGGGTATCGACCTATTCCAATCACTTTCCACACTCATCATCACTTAATAAATATGTAAAATAGTGCAAATGTTCTTCATCCACTCGCAAAACACACTAATTTCAAGTACATTTCACCCAAAATACGACTACTACCTTAACAAGATAGTGTTATCCATATGTATAAATTGGGTATTTATCGGCTTATGACGTTGAATTAATGCCATTAACACTGATAATCCCCAACTATTATAGAATAGCAGGGATCGGATAGTTTTAGTTAATATCGGCACACTTTAATAAAAGGCTGATGATATTTGTTATGTAGATACCTGTAAAAAAATCATTATTGCGACACGAAACGTAATATAATAACAGGTGCGTGCGTTCCAACATAGTACATTCAGTACAAATAGTAATAAATATGAACATTATCTTATAATATCATCAGCCTTGTACACTATCTCTGTGGTGTATCTGTAGCATCTTGCTCATTCTTTTCACGCTGCAAGGTTTGAAGTTCACTGCCGATGTCTGTTATGTATTCTGCATACTTCATCATTGTCTCTCTGCTTACTGCATCCATCTCACGTAATGTTTTGAGATTATTGATAATATCCGTTTGACTTGTCGGCATTGCATAGTTGAATGTGATGTTTATGCTATCCCATGCTTCATTGCTGTAATATTTACCTTGAGCTTCTAGTAATACTCTAAGCTTATCTAGCCTTTGATATAATCCTTCTTTTATGAAGCGTTCCCTGTGCTTTGAGCGCAAGTTCGTGTTCGTAAAGGTGAGCTTCAAGCTTATTTCTGACAAATTGGAAATATCCACCTTCCCCATTGCTACGGCTGGACTGGAACTGATATCCATTAACGACATCATAAGATAATTATACAAAGTCTCAAATGCTTGATGATCAAATGCCGACTTAACTATTTCTAGTTCTCCATCAGTTTCAAGAATGATTCCATACCCTGTACCATGCTGAGGAACGTCATAATTTGTTATCAGGTTACCCTTTTGAACTAATATACCGTGCATTAATCTGTAATAGCCATCTAAAGACTTAGAGAACACTTCCTCAATATTGTCAAGAATTGAAATATAGTTGTCAAGATCGCTCATACCAAATACCGTATCCAGTGGATTACTATTTCTGTAATTGATCGGCAATCCTCCAATGTTTCTATACGTTCCTAGTAGATGTACTTCACCTCCAGCATCACTATATTTGTGAACCTCTCGATCAACAAATACGTTCCATTGTGTCACTCCGTTGACTGTATAACACTCAACAAATGCGATATATTCCCCTTGATTGTCAATGATAGGATACGCATCAAGTGGGTCTATTAGACTACTTTTTACTATATCATTACTATTATACAATAGTTCCCAAGCATTTCCATAGCTATATACATTTTCAACAATATCATAATCAATACCATCAAATAAACGCTTGTTTAATTTGTTAAGCTCTCTGACAATCTGCTCGTCACCGCTATAAGTGATTCCGTTGCCTAGTAGGTAACTTACTGCGTATTCAATCAAGCTACGAGCATACTGTAACACAACCTTGCGAGGGTCGACAGGCTTCCCTGCAAAGTATTCTAATGGTCGCTTAGTTACTATGTGGCCTTTCCCTGCTAGATAGTTTTTCTTATCTTCAATGTCTCTTATTCTCAATTGCTGACTCGTCTCATTGACAAATTCAATGAACCACAAGGCAGAGTCATATCCTTGTTCACTTATAAACCGTTCTAATTTTTCTTTATTCTTCATTATTTCTTATCTCCTCTATATTAAACATACCAGCGGTTAGCTTTAACAGCCTCTAATGCTAAAGCGGTAGATATTACTAAGTCATCATGATTCGCATTTCCTCGTTGGTTTCCAAGTTTTCCGTTTTTTTGCTCAACAAACATTTGTAATTGCTCTAGCGTTTCTTTGCTATTGATACAAATTAAGCCTTTTTCAAATTGTTCCTTAAGGTTAGATATTAAAATAGGCTTATTCGACTCTAACATTAGCCAGCCTTCTACTAGTTTTCGTTTCCCTTTTTTATCCCATGTTTTTTGACGATAGAGATTTATATATTGATAATCCTTAGATAACTTTTCAAGCAAAGGCAATCCAAAGCCGTTTCGCTCGATAGCTAAAAAGACTTGATTATAAAATCTACATAGATTGTTTAATAGTTCAGCCATTTCATAAACGCTAATTTTATTATTTGCAAACGATAGCACCTCTTCACCCTCAGCATTGATGATTGTCAACGTTGACGAGTCACCGCCAACCCCAGAAGCAACGTCACAACCACCCCAAAATTTTTGTCCACTCATTGGCAACTTGTACACGTTTAAGCCTTTGCCAATCCATTTATGTAAGTCTGCTGGCAGATTTCTTTTTAATAACTCACTATCCAATGGCTGCGGAATATAATTTAACCGCTCAACTATCATCGCTTGGTCAAAAACATAACGTGTGCCGCTTGTTACAAATGCTTGTGCTGCTGTAGCTGGAAACTCTTTATAAAAGTCTGTTTTATCACTCAACGAGCTAAGTTTCCACTCTCGCCACATTAGCATGTCTAATGTAGCATCAAGCTCATGAAGATGTTTAAGCTCATCTGTAACTAAATCAGTCTTAGACAAGCGTCTACCTTTGTTATTAGCCTTGTACCACTCGACAGCTTGATCAATTTCCGCTTTGAATTGTGTCTTATGTGCATTACTAATCCAGCCGTAGAAAAATGCTTTATAATTTGTCTTTCCCTTTTCTGACCGAGTGTATAGATCATAATAATAATTTCCTGTTCCATCTGCTGTTGACTCAATAACGATTCGTGATTCAGTATTCTTGCTCAAACTTTGCGTAACACTTGTCAATAGTTTAGCCTGGTCTAACTCATAAAAAGCGAATTCAGACAATAGAACGTATTGAAATGTACTACCTCTACCTACGTTTTCAGAAGGAACTGAGACGATGATTCTGCTGCCATTTGAAAGCACTAGCTCATCTCGATTGTCTCTTGTTGTAGTTGGAAAGTAAGAATATTTTTCACGTGGTAGATTGTCATTCATACGCTTTAGTCGATTAAATAGCTCTGTTACACCTTTGTTATCTAGCGACACAATCAAGTAACTTGTATTTGCTTTATTTAGTGCTTGCCACAAACAATAAGCTAATGAAATCGTACTAAAACCTATCTGACGAGATTTCAAAATCTGATTGAATTTACTCATATTAAAAACAAAATCCCTTTGCTCTGAATTCAGAACGAAGGGAACTAAATCACCGTAGTTATCTACAATCCTCACGAATTCCTCACAAAACACAATAAAATCGCTCATAATCTTATCAAACTTTGCTTTCTTGCTGTCTTTCTTACCTCTGCTACTTACATTCTGTTTTCTCGTTGAAGTCGCTAACATTATTCATCATCCTCGTATTCTTCAAACACATATGTATAATAATTCTGTGCTTGCTTGTGTGCTTGTTCGATAATCGTTTGTATTTTAACCATCATTTCGATGTCTTTAGTTGTAGCGTTGTCAGACATAACACGTTGCTTTGCTTTGTTGTACATAGCTTCTAAGTCACCAGCTTGCTTTGATTGCAATACAAGTGCTGTGATATGCTTAAAATCTTCCGATTGTTCCCATGTCTTGAAGTAATCTAAGTTACCTGATTTCAATTTCATTCTTTTTACTAGTTCAGCTTCATTTTTTGGAATATTAGTATCTTTTGGATGCCACAGGTTGAAACGATATTTTACGTACATTCTACGTTTCGCTGATAGCTGTCTCATCACATCATATATTGTATAATTTTCATTCATTTTTCTTTCTCCTTATTCTAAATATAAAAAAGCAACCTTATTTAAGGCTGCTAGTGGTAAAACTATTCATTTCTTTTGAGTGTGTCTGTTTTAAGCATGAGCACGAACTTTTTTCGTTTTTGAATACTTTCTAGTTCTTGCTTTTAAGCTTTCATTACTTACATCCCAAGGCGTGCAAATTATAAGATCACCCTCATGTTCTACATCATAAGGAATATCTTTATTTTTTTCTGCTAGTATTAATTCTCTATATTCCAATAACTCATTAATTTGTATTTGCTCATGCTTAATGAATTGTTCTACTATTTTATCTCTAATTTTAAGTATAGTATCATCTTTACATCCTGCAATTAGCGACTGTTCGCCTGTGCTATTGCCATTAAACGCATATGTTTGTTCATAATACTTATTGCTATATTCAGTGTCGATAAAATCATAATACAGCGTTCTGAACTGCCTTAATTCTTTAGCAGACATATTCTTAAAGGTATCTATCTCTATTAAAACTAAATCTTGTTGTTGTGCTGGATCTTCAAATATGATTCCTTTGTAACGATTTTTAATAATTTCGTACTTCTTATCTTTTCTTATTTCATTTTCCTGTTCTCTTACTTTTTTATCAGCACGCTCTTGAGCTTCTTCGATTAATTTAGCAACTCTCGCAATAGATGTTTCATTTCCTTCTGGATTGTTTCTACTAAAACCACGAATAGCATTGAGTCTTGCATCTGCTTTAACTCTAAATTCTTTATTATCTTTCTCCTTAATATATATATCATAATCAGCAGATGTTAACTTTGAATCTTTTACATACCAATTTCCATAGTTTGTAACACTGTCTTTTACTGTATCTATGGTTGATTCATCGTTTATATTAGTCTCATTAACCGATTCTTTGACTTCGGAACCATGTTCAATACTTTTATTTTCATCTACAACCTTACCACCTAGTAACCACCTCGTGGGATGCTGTTTATAATTACCGTTACCATCAATGTACTTTTCACCTACTACACAATGAATTAACCCTTCATTTTGCAACTCATCTAAATGTGTCTTCGCTGTTTTATAATCGCAATTGAGTATAGTAGCCCAACCATCAATTGACTGATTCATTTGCTTATCTTTTTGGTGTGCAATAAAACACAAAATGTACAATTTATGAGTGTCGTCCGTCACATCTAATATAGAAGCATCAGCAGACAGATACCCTTTTTCATATCCAATCTCTTGAAAACTAATAACTAACACATCATCATTTTTAGCTGTCTTTTTATCGGTAACATCTACATTTATAGATATTACATTTTTATTTTGCATGGAAATCAGTATACTGCGAATCTTCTTCATATTTCCAGTTGTATTATTGCCCTCTACTGTATACAACGTTTGTAGTTTATAAATTGTATTGAGTGTAATTATTACTTTATCGTCATAGTTTGATTTACGTTTCGCTAACAATATGTAAAAATACAACTCGATCACACTTAGTTTATATGTACCGCTTCTTAATAACGAATTGTAAATGGTAACACTGGGGGTATACTCTTTCTTCTTTGTTTGATTACTTGACACTTAAAAACTCCTTTGCTGATTGATTACATTAATCATGTGTTGTGAGATGATGGTTTTGAACTTGGCTTTTACGGAAGCGAAAGCGACAAACTAACTGAGCGTAGCGGAATCATCACTCTTGTATAGTTAGTTTGTATAGTTAATTTATATAGTTAAGTTATAAAGCCCCCCTATTTCTAATAGAATTCTATTAATTATTCCTATCAGGATAATAAATTCTATTAGTTTCTCCAAGAAGGCTATATTTTTCTATTAGTTTTTCCTAGTAGCAATACTAAATTATATTAGCTTTTCCTAAAGACTTATACTCTGCTATACCTTTTTGCAACTCTGCTGTAATGAGAAATAGCCAAAATTCTAATTTCGTTTTAGGATGAAGCGCATATGTTATAGGGTTACTGTGCTTATTAGATACTAGATAGTTTTTTAGCTTGCGATCATAGCAGTAAAAATAACTCTGTTTCATTTTTGTATTCTCCTTATAAGAACTCATATTTATCAGATTCGAATTGGATTAGAGCATCGGCTGTCAACTTTATATTATTGATAGCATGAGCGTTAATGTCTCCAGCCTCCGTCAATTCAAAGTAGCTACCATTAGATAACGTAATTTTAACTGCACCGTCTTCAGCTTCGATTTCGTAAGTCTTTGCTTGCATATGTAT
>Ga0160455_101005_pt1 | contig 10136 bp, 11 predicted proteins | sample HID1972I_E6MG_FD_108206 | JGI IMG/M metagenome (GOLD analysis project Ga0160455, IMG submission 108206) | Enriched pill bug-associated microbial communities from UW Madison campus, WI, USA - HID1972I_E6 MG | ecosystem: Host-associated > Arthropoda: Insects > Digestive system > Unclassified ... | reverse complement strand
GTGGCTGGAAATCCTGCTGGCGATCGTGATCGTGTTCGCGGCCAGCCTGCCGGGACTGCATTCCCGTTTCGGCCGACGCCGCCCGCCGCGCTGACGCTCGGCCCTGCAGGCCGTATCATCTGCATTCCAGTCCCTGCAACGCCGTACCCGGTTCGACAACATGCACATGATGGAAGACCTTCTGATCATTACCACCGGTGGCACGATCGACAAGATCTATTTCGACGACAAGTCGGACTACCAGATCGGCGATCCGCAGATCGGCATGATCCTGCGCGAGCTGGGCGTGACGTTCCGCTTCAATGTCATTCCGATCCTGCGCAAGGATTCGCTGCACATCACCGACGACGACCGCGAACTGATCCGTGCGACCATCGCCGCGCAGCCGACCCGCCACGTGCTGGTCACCCATGGCACCGATTCCATGGTGCAGACCGGCAAGGTGCTGGCGACCATCCCGGACAAGACCATTGTGATGACCGGCGCGCTGAGCCCCGCGCGCTTCCGTGGATCGGACGCGGAGTTCAACATCGGCTGCGCCATCGGCGCGGTGCAATCGCTGCCGGCCGGCGTGTACATCGCGATGAACGGCCGCATCTGGGATCCGCAGAGCGTGCGCAAGAACGTGGCCGCCAACCGCTTCGAAGCCGCCTGACTCCCGCAGGGAGCCGGAGTCCACCGGCTCCCGCCGCATGCTGTCCGCGCCGCCCCAGGCCTTACTCGGAGGCCGATGCCGCAACCTGCCTGGCCATGCTGACGGCGCCGGCCGCATTGGCGATACCTGCACCGCAACCTCCACTGCAGGCCCCGGGCAACGGCCTTGCGGTGGATCGGAGGATGCCTTCGACCTGTTGCGGGGTGAGCCGGCCATCTGTCGCGGACTGCATCAATGCCACCACTCCGGCCACATGTGGAGAGGCCATCGAGGTGCCACTGTAAACAGCGTAGCCTGGCGCGCCTGGCGACATCCTGCCACTGTTGAGCGTGGACAGGATGCCTTCGCCAGGGCCAGAAAGGACGATTCCCGCACCGTAGTTGGAAAAGCCTGCACGTGCTCCCCGGGAGGTCGTCGCCGCCACCGCGACCACGCCGGCACAGTTGGCCGGAATGAATCCGGACACATCGGAGCTGCTGTTGCCTGCCGCGACCACGACGGTTGCTCCGGTGCCGATTGCAACATCCACGGCCGCCTGGGTGGTCCGGTTGCAGCTGCCACGCCCGCCCAGCGACAGGTTGAGCACGCTGGCCGGATGCGGATTATCGGGAATGCCGGGGACGTGGCCTCCTGCCGCCCATACGATGGCATCAGCGATATCGGAGAACCGGCCACCGCATTTGCCAAGCACGCGTATCGGCACCACCTTCGAACGGAACGCAGTACCGGCGACACCGAGACCATTGTCCGTCAGGGCCGCCACCGTTCCTGCGACATGGGTTCCATGCCAGGACGAATTTCTTGCAGCCGGGTCGGATGGACACTCGCCGAACGTCCGCCAGTCACCTGGATCGCTGGGATCGCTGTCCCTGCCGTCTCCGTCGTTGGCCATCCGCGAATCGCTGATGAAATCGTAGCCGGGAAGAAGGTTGCCATCGAGGTCGGGGTGGGTCGTAAAACCCGTGTCGATGACCGCTACGATGGCGCCTTCCCCGGCTACCTCGTCCCATGCCGGACGCACGTTGATGGAGCTGGCGGAGTTGCCAAAGCCCCACTGCAGATCGAACATCGGATCATCGGGCTCCCGTGCATGCCTGGCCATCCGGTCCACTTCGACGTACTCCACGTCCGGTTCCGATGCCATTGCGCGCATCCATTGCCGCGCCTCCGCAACATCAAGAGGATGTTCTGCACGGACCACCATCGGCCCTACCGCCATCTGCCGCGTGAACCGCATCCGCCCAGGTCCGCCATGCGTACCGCGCAGGCCGGACATCGTGCGCGACAGTGACGATTCCATTGCGGAATGATCATTCGCGACGGCACTGCCGGTGCGGTAGTGGACGATGAACTGCTGATGGACCGGTCCGTCGGCAAGTCCGGCAGGATCGACATCGCCCGCCAGCGCTGACTGCGCGCAGGCGCCTGCGGCCGTCGCTGCGATCATGGCGCAGACGAGACGGCGCTTCCGAAGCTGTTTCATGGTCTTGTTCCTCGATTACGGGTATCGATGCCGGTCGCCAGGCTGCTGCAGTGACGGATCGGCGCGTGCGGATATCCCTTGAATCCCCGCAAGACCAGTGTTCGGCAATCGCCTATGGCGTTATGTCGGTACACCTCCCGCGCAGGGTCGGGCAACGTCCCATCTCCGTGTCATGCAGGGCAACAGATCCGGTGTCCGGCTGCCGCGGCATGCACGTGCCGGAACGAAAAACGCCCCGGTCGGAACCGGGGCGTCGTGTGCTGCCGGAAGATTGCCGGCGTCAGTACTGCGCGCGTACCGTCACGCCGGAGAACGTGCTGTAGGCCTTGATGCGCACATGCCAGGCACCTGCGACCGGGTTGTTGATGGTGCAGGTTTCATTGTTGCCGCTCAGGTACGGACGGCAGGTATAGGTGGTATCGGTAGGCGCACTACCCGAACGCACGTACAGATCGGCATCGCCGCTGCCGCCACTGATCGTCACCCGCAGCTGGCTGGCGCCGCTGGGCACGGTCACCGTGTAGTTCAGCGCCGAGCCGCTGGCGGCGGACAGGTTGCTCACCGGCACGTTGTTCTGCAGCACGCTGCCGCCCGGATTCGGGGTGCCGCCACCGCCGAGTGCCGCCGTCACCGCCGCATCGGCGTTGACGATGCCGGCACCGCAGCCGCCGGAACACGCGCCCGGCAATGCGCGCGCGGTGTTCTTGAGGATGGTTTCCACCTGCGCGGGCGACAGCGGCGTCGGCGCCACCGACTGCATCAGGGCCACCACGCCCGCCACGTGCGGCGCCGCCATCGAGGTGCCGTTGTAGGAGGCATAGGTGGCCGATGCCGGTACCGTGGTGCCCGTGTTCAACGTGGACAGGATGGCCTGGCCGGGGGCGGAGATGTCGATCCCGGCGCCATAGTTGGAGAAACTGGCCTTCGCACCGGCGCTGGTGGTCGCAGCCACCGCGATGACATTGGCGCAGTTGGCGGGCACCGACGTGGACACGTTGCTGCCCGCATTGCCGGCGGCCACCACCACCGTGGTGCCGCGGCCGACCGCGCCGTTGATCGCGGTCTGGTAGGTGGTCGAACAGCTGCCGGTGCCACCGAGCGACATGTTGATCACTTCGGCCGGGTTGGCGTTGGCAGGTACGCCGCTGACCGAACCGCCGGACGCCCAGACGATGGCATCGGCGATATCGGAGGTATAGCCGCCGCACTTGCCGAGCACGCGTACCGGGACGACCTTGGCATTGAACGCAGTGCCCGCCACGCCGGTGCTGTTGTTGGTCACCGCAGCCACGGTACCGGCGACGTGGGTGCCGTGCCAGCTGGACGACGATGCCGGGTAGCCCGCGCCGCATTCATTGGCGGCATACCAGTCGCCTTCGTCATTGGCGTTGCTGTCGCGACCGCCGCCATCGCGCGCCATCGAGGCATCGCTGATGAAATCGTAGCCGGGCAGGATGTTTGCATTCAGATCTGGATGGTTGGTGATGCCGGTATCGATCACCGCCACGACGGTGCCGCTGCCGGTGGATTTGTCCCATGCAGGGCGCACGTTGATCGAGGCATTGGACGTGCCGAAGCCCCACTGCTCGCCCAGCCTGGCATCGTTGGGCACCAGCGTGGGCCGCATGATCTGGTCCACTTCCACGTATTCCACGTTGGGATCGGCGGCCAGCTTGCGCATCAGCAGTTCGGCCTGCGCGGCATCCAGCGGCTGGTCCGAGCGGACCACCGTGGGCCCGACCGCCAGCCGGCGTACTTCCTGCAGGCCCAGGACGCGTCCCTGCGCGCCCGGCACGCCCGCGGCAGCTGCCCGCAGGGAGGTGGACAGCGCCGACGGCGTTGCCAGCGGTGCGCTGCCGTCGCGGTACTTGACGATGAAGCGCTGGTGGGTGGGAGCGGACGACAGGCCACTGAGCTGTACGTCGCCGGCCAGGGCGGGGCCGACAAGGAGGAGCGAGGTGAGCAGCGAAGCGCCCATGACGACCACTGCACGCTGACGCAGACGCGGTTGCGAAACCTGGGACATCGGAGTTCCTTTCTTCAGTTCTGGCGTGGATGCCGGATTCGGCGATGAAAGACGGTGAGTGGACAGCCCCCTGTCTCCTGTCCACCCGCGACGCTAGTCGGACATCCTCGTTGCGACAATGCTTCAGCGAACTTTCAGCGACATGAAATGTCGGAAGTGAGACATTTCGTGTCAAAAATTTGTAAAGGTGAAGGGAATTTCACGCCACCGGGCTGTCCGCAGACTGTCCTCGGCCTGTCCTGGCGACACGTGCCATGCACGAAAAAGCCCGTCACGGGGACGGGCTCTTCGCGTTGCATCGCCGTGTGGGGGAAGACTCAGCCCAGCCGGACCAGCCAGCCGTGACGGTCCGGAATGCGGCCATACTGGATATCGGTCAGTTCCTTGCGCAGCGACAGGGTCACTTCACCGGCTGGCGCGTTGAGATCGCCCACCGAGAAACCCTCGCCCTTCAGCTGGCCGATCGGGGTGACCACGGCGGCCGTACCGCAGGCGAACACCTCGGTGATCTCGCCGGACGCAACGCCGTCCTTCCACTCATCGATGCCGACCTTGCGTTCTTCGACCTTCATGCCACGGTCGCGCGCCAGCTGCAGGATGCTTTCGCGGGTGATGCCTTCCAGGATGCTGCCGGACAGCTCGGGGGTCACCAGGGTGCCGTCCTTGTAGACCAGGAACACATTCATGCCACCCAGTTCTTCCAGGTACCGGCCTTCGGCCGGATCCAGGAACAGCACCTGCGAACAGCCCTGCGCCTGCGCCTTCTGCTGTGGCAGCAGCGAAGCGGCGTAGTTGCCGCCGCACTTGGCCGCGCCGGTGCCGCCCTTGGCCGCGCGCGCATATTCGGTGGACAGCCAGATCGCCACCGGCGCCACGCCCTTGGCGAAGTACGGGCCGGCAGGGCTGGCGATCACGTAGTAGCCGGCCTTCTGCGCGCCGCGTACCCCAAGGAACGCTTCATCGCCGATCATGAAGGGACGGAAATACAGGCTGGATTCGTCAGCCGACGGCACCCAGTCCTTGTCCAGCGCGACCAGCTGCTTCAGCGATTCGACGAAGATCTCAACCGGCAGTTCCGGCAGCGCCAGGCGCTGCGCCGAGCGCTGCAGGCGACGGCCGTTGGCGTCCGGGCGGAAGGTCCAGATGGAACCGTCGGCATGCCGGTAGGCCTTGATGCCTTCGAAGATTTCCTGGCCGTAATGCAGTACGGCGGCGGCCGGATCCAGCTGCAGGGGGCCATACGGGCGGACGCTGGCATCGTGCCAGCCGGTGTCCTTGTCCCAGCGCACTTCCACCATGTGGTCGGTGAAGTGCAGGCCGAAGCCCGGCTTTTCGAGGATGACCGCGCGCTCATCGGCGCTGCGCGGCCGGGTCGAAGGAGTGACGTCGAAACGGAGATTGGACTGGGACACCGGATGTTTCCTGTTCTGGTTGCGGTTGTTGCCGGGACTCCGCCGGCGGCGGGCGTCGTTTCAGAGCATGCCGGTCAGAGCATGCCGGTCTCAAGGCGCGCCGACTCGGACATCATGTGCCGGCCCCATGGCGGATCGAATACCAGTTCCACATCGGCCTCGGCCACGGTGGGGATGATCTCCAGCTTGCTGCGCACATCGTCGACGAGGATCTCGCCCATGCCGCAGCCGGGCGCGGTCAGGGTCATCTTGACGTCCACCTCGCGGCGGCCGTCGTCCAGGTGCTTCAGCTCCACTTCGTAGACCAGGCCCAGGTCGACGATGTTGAACGGGATCTCCGGGTCGAAACAGGTGCGCAGCTGTTGCCACACCAGCTGTTCCACCTGCTCGTCGCTGGCATCGTCGGGCAGTTCCAGCGGTGCGGGTGCTTCCTTGCCGATGGCATCGCCATCCTTGCCGGCGATGCGGAACAGGTTGCCTTCGACAAACACCGTATAGCTGCCACCCAGCGCCTGGGTGATATAGCCATAGCTGCCGGCCGGCAGGGTCACCGTATCGCCCTGCGGCACCATGACGGCTTCGCAGTCGCGTTCGAAGTGGACAGGTTCACTGCTGCGGGAATACATGGCACTCGATATGGGGGCCGCGGCCGGGCCGCGCAAGCGGGCATTTTAGCCCAGCGGCCCGGCGCCCGCCCGTGCACTGCGGCAAACCCAGTATCCTGTGGGCGACCAACGGGAAAACCGCATGCATTCCACCGCTGTACGTACCAGGACCGTGTCCTGGCTCTGGCCCCTGATGTTGTTGCTGGGAGCCGGTGTCGCCCTGCTTGCCTGGGTGATGCTGGCATTGATGACGGGCCGGCAGCTCGGCTGGATGGCGGTGGTGGTCGCGCTGGAACTGGTGTTCATGCTGCGCCTGGGCACGCTGCGCGGGGGACCGCTGCGGATTGGCCTGGTGGTGGGCGGAACGCTGCTGGTGACGGCGCTGGCCTGGTGGATCATCGCCAGTGCCTGGCTGGGCGGTTCGATGGGGCTGGCTCCGCTGGAATCCGCGCTGCGCATGGGGCCGCACCTGGCGTGGACGCTGGTGGGCCTGGCCAACAGCCTGTGGGACTGGGTGTGGGTACCGGTGGGCGTGGTGGTCGGCGCCTGGCTGGCACGCTGACCAGGTAGATCCACGCCATGCGCGGATTGGGTAGTGCCGGCCGCTGGCCGGCAGAAGCCTGCGGACCAAAGCCCGCCCTACCCTGGGCTGTCGCCCTCAGTGCCCGCCGTCCAGCGCCTTCAGCTCGCTGACCAGCGCCCCGGCCGCCTGCGCGCCATCGCCGTACAACATGCGCGTGTTGTCCGCATAGAACAGCGCATTCTCGATGCCGGCAAAGCCGGTACCGCGCCCACGCTTGATGACCACCACGTTGCGTGCATTCACCACGTCCAGGATGGGCATGCCAAAGATCGGGCTGGCCGGATCGGTACGCGCCACCGGGTTCACCACGTCGTTCGCACCGATCACCAGCACCACGTCGGTGCTGGGGAATTCCGGGTTGATGTCGTCCATGTCGACGATCAGGTCGTACGGTACGCCGGCTTCGGCCAGCAATACGTTCATGTGCCCGGGCATGCGTCCTGCGACCGGATGGATCGCGAACCTGACCTTCACCCCACGCGCGATCAGCCGCTGCGCCAGTTCCCATATCTTGTGCTGCGCCTGCGCCACGGCCATGCCGTAGCCGGGCACGATGACCACGCGTTCGGCAAAGGCCATCATCGCCGCCACGTCGGAGGCATCGATGGGCTTCTGGGCACCGTTGATCTGCTGTGCCTCGCCGCCCCCACCGCCACCGAAGTGGGAGAACAGCACGCCGCTGATCGGGCGGTTCATCGCCTTTGCCATCAGCCGCGTCAGCAGGATGCCGGCCGCGCCGACCATCATGCCGGCGATGATCAGTGCCTCGTTGCCCAGCACGTAGCCTTCGAACGACACCGCCAGGCCGGTGAACGCGTTGTACAGCGAAATCACCACCGGCATGTCCGCGCCGCCGATCGGCAATGTCATCAGCACGCCCAGGGCCAGCGCCAGCACGAAGAAGGCAATGATCGCCCAGGGCGCCAGGGTGCTGGCGGCGATGATGCCCAGCACCACCACGGCCGCCGCCACGGCCAGATTCAGCGCCTGCTGGCCCGGCCAGGTGACCCGTTTGTCCAGGCGTCCATCCAGCTTTGCCCAGGCGATCACCGAGCCGGACAGCGACACCGCGCCGATGGCCGCACCGGTCACCGCCAAGGCCAATACCGTGGCCGATGGCTGCCGTGCGGACAGATCGGCGATGGCCTGCGCGCTCCAGTGGGTGGTATCGCGGTGGGCCAGGAAGGAATAGCGCAGCAGCTCCACCGCGCCGATGGCCGCGGCCGAACCGCCGCCCATGCCGTTGTACAGCGCGACCATCTGCGGCATGTCGGTGATGGCGACCTTGCCGGCCGACCACCATGCCAGCCCGCCGCCCAGCGCCAGTGCGGCCAGGACCAGCGGCACGTTGTGCAGTTCCGGCAGGAAGAACGTGGCCACGGTGGCCAGCAGCATGCCGGCCCCGGCCCAGCGGATGCCGCTGCGCGCGGTCAACGGCGACGCCATGCGCTGCAGGCCGAGCAGGAACAGGGTGGCGGCGACGAGATAGCTGGCCTTCACCAGCCAGTCCAGCAGTTCCGGCGTGCTCACGTTCAAGGCCGTGGCTCCTTCGCTTCATCCCTGCCGGCATCGCGGACACTGGGCTTGAACATTTCCAGCATGCGCGCGGTGACCACGTAGCCGCCGGCGGCATTGCCCGCGCCGAGGACCACCGCGACGAAGCCAAGGATCTTTTCCAGCGGCGTCTGTGCATGCCCCAGCACCACCATCGCGCCGATCAGCACGATGCCGTGGATGAAGTTCGAGCCGGACATCAGCGGGGTGTGCAGGATCACCGGCACCCGCGAGATGATCACGTGGCCGGCGATGGCCGCCAGCATGAAGATATACAGTGCTACGAATCCGTCACTCACCGGCAACGCCTCCCGCTCTCTGTCGTGGGCCCATCATAACCACCGGCTGAACCGCGCGGGGACTGTCGTCAACCGGCGGCGCCTCCGGGCGTTCTTCATCGGTAAGCCTGAGGAAGGACCGTACCCTGTGCTGGTGAGCAGTCCCGTTCCGCCCATCGCCGCTGCACCACCTGCTTCGCTGGATGCCTTCCTGGCCAGCGTGGGCCCGCGCGCGTTCCGCTTCGCCGAAGCCGGCCTGCGCCATCGGGAAGACGCGCTGGATGCGGTGCAGGACAGCCTGCTGCGCATGCTCGACTACCGCGACAAGCCGGGCGAAGAGTGGCCGCCGCTGTTCTGGAGCATCCTGCGGCGACGGGTGATCGACCTGCAGCGCCGGCGACGGTTCCGGTTGCCGTTCTGGCGCGACAATGTCGATGCCGACGGCGAGCCGATCGACTGGGCCGACGAAGGCCCCGGCCCGGCCCAGGCACATGAACAACGCGCGCAGTACGAGGAACTGGTGGGCGCCCTGCGCCTGCTGCCGGCCCGCCAGCGCGAAGCCTTTACCCTGCGCGTGCTGCAGGACCTGGACGGTGCCACCACGGCACGCGCGATGGGCTGCAGCGAGGGCGCGGTGAAAACCCATCTGGCGCGTGCACGGCAGGCGCTGCAGACCTTGATGGAGAACCCGACGTGAGCCGCATCCTGTCCAACGACGAACAGCTCCGCACCCTGCATCAGCAGGCCGTGCAGTCGCTGTCACCGAGCACGCTGGCACGGCTGCGCGCCGGTCGCCATGCCGCCGTCGCCGCGCCGCGCCGCCGGCCTGCCTGGTGGCTGGCCAGCGCATTTGCCGGCGTGGCCGCGCTGGGCATCGGCGTGCACCTGCAGATGCGCGCGCCGCCGGCCCCGGCCATCGCGCCGATGGTGGCCGCGCTGGAGGACACTGGCAGCACGTTCGACGAAAGCCCGGACCTGTATCTCTGGCTGGGCGGCACCGACCTCGCAATGGAGTGACTTCATGAACCGCATCGTCCCCGCTCGCCTCTTGTTGCTGCCATTGATGCTGCTGGCCAGCGCGCCACTGATGGCGCAGCCGTCATCGCCACCGGCCTGGGAACAGCTGACCCCGGCCCAGCGCGAGGCGCTTGTGGCACCCATGCGCGACCGCTGGAACGCGGCTCCGCCCGAACAGCGCCAGCGGATGCTCCAGCATGGCCAGCGCTGGCAATCCATGACCCCGCAGCAGCGCGAACAGGCGCGCAAGGGCATGCGTCGTTTCGACGGCATGAGCCCGGAACAGCGCGAACATGCGCGTGCCTTGTTCGCGCAGATGCGCGGCATGACGCCAGACCAGCGCAACGAGCTACGCAAGCGCTGGGGCGCGATGAGCAGCGAACAGAGGCGTCAATGGGTCCGCGATAATCCACCGTCGCCGCGCGACCGCGACTGATCCGTGTTTTCGGTGACCCTGGGCTTTCGGTGACCCAGGGCTGTGGGCGGCCCTGGATTACTGGTGGCCCTGGGCCCTGGGCCCTGG
>Ga0160455_100998_pt1 | contig 10183 bp, 10 predicted proteins | sample HID1972I_E6MG_FD_108206 | JGI IMG/M metagenome (GOLD analysis project Ga0160455, IMG submission 108206) | Enriched pill bug-associated microbial communities from UW Madison campus, WI, USA - HID1972I_E6 MG | ecosystem: Host-associated > Arthropoda: Insects > Digestive system > Unclassified ... | reverse complement strand
CGATTCTGGCTGGCTCTTTCATGTCGGAGAATTACATGAGCGCAGGCAACAACTGGACCATCGATATCCTATTCAACGCCCTCAAGGCCCTGGACGAGGTGGCTTCGCAAGAGATCACGCTGTCGCTGATCCAGAGCTCCGAACCCAGCATCAAGCTGGAAATGAACGAATTCGGCGGTCTGCCGATTCACATCGCCTTGGCTGGCCAGCAGATCATCGTCGACACCGTGCTGGTGGACATCGATTCGATCTCGGACGTAGCGACTTTCAACGACGCCGTGTTGCGCAGCCGGGAAATGTTCCCGCTGTCCTCAATCGGTATCGAGTCGATGCCCAACGGGCAGACCGTTTACAACATGTTTGGCGCCCTCAGCGCCGACTCGAGCCTGACCAACGTCGTCACCGAGGTGAAAACCCTGGTCGACAACGTGCAGCGCGCGAGTGAAGCCTTCGAACACTTCTTCAAGTAATCAACAGGGAATATCCAATGACTCAGTCCATCTGGAGCAAGTTGTTCACCGCACTGCGCGGCGGCGCCAATGAAGTCGGCGAAGCAATCGTCGACCAACAGGCCCTGCGCATCCTCGACCAGGAAATCCGCGACGCCGATACCGCACTGTCGAACGCCCGCCGTGAACTGGTCACCATCATGGCCAAGCACAAACTGGCTGCTGACCGCGTGAGCGAGTACGACGCCAAGATCAAGGATCTCGAAGCCAAAGCCGTCTCGGCGCTGAACGCCGGTCGTGAAGACCTCGCGCTGGAAGTGGCCGAAGCGATTTCGACCCTGACCAACGACCTCGACGCCGAGAAAAAACAGAGCGACGAATTCGGCACCTACGCCGAAAACATGCGTAAAGACATCAGCAAGGCCGAGGCGCGGATCAAGAGCCTGCGCCAGCAAGTGGACATGGCCAAGGCCCGTGAAAGCGTGCAGAAAGCCCAGGTCAGCGCATCGATTGCCAGCGGCGGCGCCAATGGCAAACTGGAAACCGCCGTCGGCACTCTGAATCGCCTGCAGGCCAAGCAGCAGCAACGCGCCGCCGAGCTGAGTGCAGCTGATGAACTGGCCGACGCCTCGACCGGCAACGACCTGGATCGCAAACTGCGCGACGCCGGCATCACGCCGAACGAAGGCAGCGCCAATGCGATTCTTGAGCGCCTGAAGCAAAAGTCTGCTCAGTAAGCGTTTGCACAAAACCCTTGTAGGAGTGAGCCTGCTCGCGATGAGGCCGGAACATTCAACCTCAGTGTTGTCTGAACCGGCGCAATCGCGAGCAGGCTCACTCCTACTTGTTTTGTGGCGTGTTGTTGATCGCGCAGCCCGGTACACTAGCCACGCTTTTTCGCCAACGAACACTTCCACCCGCTTCAAGGAACGTACCCATGGGATGGTTTAAAGACTTGCTGGGCACCAGCAACTGGCAGACCGCTGCGCCAACACCGACCGTTGCCAGTGGCCCACTCGGCATGGCGCAGGGCAAGGCCGTCAGGTTCGATACGACGCTGGCGCTGTTGCTCGACGGTTCGACCACCGTGCGCGTGCCCTTTGATCAGGCGATCTGGAGCCATGGTTGGGTCGACCTCGGCCAGTCCAACAAACTGCACCGCTATTACATGAACGACGAGGATTTCTGGCTGCAGATCCACGTCACCGGCGACGACCAGATCGAATCGGTCACCCTGTTCAACTACCTCAGTTACGTGACCGTCAACAGTGACGCCGAACTGCAGCGCCTGGCGGGTCCAAGCAGCCCGATCGGCCTTCCGGCTTACACCCACGACGGTGTCGGGTTCACCCGCGAATGGGGCACCGAGCAAGGTCAGACCGAACTCGTACCGATGACCGAGCAAGTGGTCAACCCGGACGAAAGCTACACCATCGAACACCACTCGATGCTTTACGCCCGCGACACTGGCCTGACCGATCGCCGCGAATTGCTGCTGTTCTCCGTCGAACAGGACGAAGAAGGCACCGTCAGCTTGAGCACCTCTCTGGGTATCTCGCTGTACACGACTGATTTGAGCACCATTTAAAAAGGAAGTTTTTCATGCTGGAAGTGCTGGCCGTTTCCCTGAACAAGACCGCACTGGTCGGTTTCGTCGTTTACCTGATCGGCGCCGTGCTGCTGTTCATGCTGTTTCAATTCGTCTACACACGCATCACCCCGCACAAGGAATTCGAGCTGATCCGTTCCGGCAACAGCGCCGCGGCGATTGCGCTGTCCGGCGCGATCATCGGTTTTGCGATTCCGGCCAGTAACGTGATCGCCTTCTCGGTCAATGTCGTCGACTTCGTGCTTTGGGCGGTGATTGCGGCCGTTGTACAACTGCTGGCATTTCTCGCCACAGGCTTGGTCCTCAAAGGCACGTCCCAGCGCATCGCCAACGGTGAAGTGGCTTCCGGCATTTATGTCGCTGCGGTGGCGATCAGCGTCGGCATGCTCAATGCCGCCTGCATGACACCGTCCAACTGACCGGCAGGAAGCCCTCGATGAAACGCAGTAAATACGTTCAGTTGTCCCTCGCCGCCTCGGTGGCCCTGGCCATCTCCGGCGAAGCGGTAGCAGTCGATCAGCCACGCAGCTTCCAGAGTGTCGAGCAGTGTGTCGATGCCGAAGTCGCCGCCGATGTCTGCTCGAACGCCTACGTCGCCGCCCTGACCGAGCACCGTCGTATCGCCCCGGCGTACGATGACAAGGCCGAGTGCGACGCAGACTTTGCCGCCGACTGGTGCCAGAAAAATTCGTCCGGCAAATTCGTGCCGAAACTGGGTGGCTTCAAAATCAGCCAGAACGCTGAAGCGCCACAGAATCTCGATGCGATTGCCGATGCGCAGATGCCCGCCGGTGACGTCAACGCCGCACAAGCCGCACAGGCCACGACTCATTCTTCCGCTAGCTCGACCAGCGGCCTGCTCACGGGATGGCTGATCGGCAACGCGATGAGTAACAACTCCAATCGCACGGTTTATCGTGATCGCGACACACGCCAGACCTACAACACCTCGACGCAGTACCGCAAAGTCGAATCTGCTCCGGTCACGCGCAGCCAGCCTGACTATGAGAGCAGCAAGAGCAAACCGGTGAACGTCGCCTCCTCGACTTCCCGTGGCGGTTTCGGCAGCCAGTCCAGTGCCCGCAGCGGATGGGGTGGCTGGGGCAGCAGTTCCGGCCGTTCGAGCAGCTGATCATGAAAAAGATCCACTGCGCCGAGCGCCCCGACTGGAAACACACCGCCGAGAGTCTCGGCTTCATGTTCCATACCATCGATGACGAACCGTACTGGGACGAAAGCGCCTACTACCAGTTCTCGCTGGCGCAGATCGAAAACGATCTCGAGGATCCGACCACCGAACTGCACGAGATGTGCATGGACCTGGTCGACCGCGTCGTGCGCAGCGAAGAGTTGCTCGACCGCTTGAGCATCCCGGCGTCGTACTACGACATGATCCGCACCTCCTGGCTGGAAGGTCATCCGCATCTGTACGGGCGCATGGACTTTTCCTACAGCGGTAACGGCCCGGCGAAACTGCTGGAGCTCAACTACGACACGCCGACCAGCCTCTACGAAGCGGCGGCGTTCCAGTGGGGTTGGCTTGAGCAATGCATCGAACGCGGCACGCTGCCGCGCCATGCCGACCAATTCAACAGCATCGACACCAAACTGCACCAGGCCTTTGCCGAGTTGCAACTGAAGCGGCCGTTTTACTTTGCGTCGATGAAAGACTCGGTCGAGGACAAAGGCACCACGGATTACCTGCGCTTGATCGCCGAAAAAGTCGGTATCGAATCGCGACACATCGACATTGAAGACATCGGCCTTACGGCTGAAGGTCGCTTTGTTGATCTGCAAGATCGATGGATCCCGCATCTGTTCAAGCTGCATGCCTGGGAATTCATTTTCCACGAACCGTTCGGCGCGGCGATTGCCGAGTGCGACACGCAGTTTTTCGAACCGGCATGGAAGGCGATCCTGTCGAACAAAGGCGTGTTGCCGTTACTGTGGGAAATGCACAAGGGGCATCCGAATCTGCTGGCGGCGCATCTCGACCCGAATCCGGCCAATGCAGTGCCCAAGGGTTGGGTGCGCAAGCCGTACTTTTCCCGCGAAGGTGCCAACATTGAACTGCAGACCCCGGACGGTTTGATCGTCAAAGAGGACGGGCCGTACACCGACGCGCCGTTTATCCTGCAGAAGTTTGCGCCGCTGCCGAAGTTTGGCGACAGCTACACGCTGATCGGCTCATGGGTGATTGGCGATCAGGCGGCGGGGATTGGTGTGCGGGAAGACAACAGTTTGATCACCAAGGATTCGAGCCGCTTCCTGCCGCACCTGATTCTTGACTGACAATACATCTGCGATGACCAAGCGACGAAATACACCGCTCGATCATTCGAAAATGTAGGCTTTCTCCGTGCAGAACGCGCGGGGCACCATTATCTGAGGCACATACAAACCGTTGATCAGACAATTGTAGTCAGCGGCGGTTAGGGGCGTTTCGGGTTGCCCGTAGTTGAGGAAACCGTACGTTGCACAATCAATCAATACCCTCAATGCCAGAGCTTCTTTTATGTCGTCTCGCAGAAACATCTGCTCAGAGCGCGTATCAAACTTTCTGACCTGTATGGTTGAGCCTCCTGCAACCGTCTTTGTTTCGCAGTGCGCCACCAAGTTCTTCACAGGAATAGCACCAAAACCCAAGCCTGCTGCGGTCATTGGGTCGCTACCAAGTGTCAGACGATTCGAGCCAATCTTTGCATTGCAAGTATCCAGATCCCCCAAAGTGAGGATAGACGCAAAGGGCAACTGAGCAAAATCGACTAAATGGCAGACATTGCCGAAACGCGACCCGACTTTTTTAGGACGGGTGACTGCGTCGTTTTCGCGGGGCTCAATGGCGAGAAAAACATAGTCGGTGTGACCGATATTCTTGAAAGCCATGCTGGGAGTATTACCCTTCGGATAATCTTTGATACCCAACTCGTCTGAGAATTGATCGAGAAAGGTTCGGCTGTATAACGACAACGTATGAGTCTGCGGCCCCTGCGCAGTTTTTTTAGTTTGCTTTCCCTTGGGTTGTTCATGTACACGCGAAAATTCAGCGTAGTGGGTTAATGACAAAGGGAAACGCTTGAGGCACTGAAGCAGATCATCCGAATAGGGCAGCTTTTCAGCCGCCTCCTTTCGAAGCTTTTCCAGGTTGGCGCTCGAAATACAACCCAAAGCGTTCAATGCCGCGAATTCATTATGAAGGTGATCATTAAGGTGGCAACTGAAAGCCTGCACTAAAGGCTCTTTGGTCAATGACTCTGCTGGGGTCTCCCTGATTGTCTGTACCGTCGTCGCCGGCATTTCGGTAAGGGGCCGGTGTTGCACGGCCGACGTCGATGCTGAAGGTTTGGGCGCACTGGAACTGGCGCTTTCCTCCGCGGAGGAGGCAACATTGCGCCTCGCACGTAAATTGACTTCGGGCAATATCCACTGGGCACCCTGCGTCAACATAAACCGCGCGGCATGCTCGGCAGCCCTCATGCAGGCGGTGTCGGAGGTAAGAACCTTGTCGGCAAGATTGTAAAGCGTATACAAGGCAGCAGCCGTCACCTTCGGTGAGCAGGCACCCTTCAATCGGTTGAGCCGTTCTGCATCGCCTTTTTCGGCCAACACATCCACCGTGGAGTGAACGACTTCGCACAGGGGGCAGCGCCTGTCGTCGATCGTCGCTCCATTCATACCCAAGGGTGCTTGCTTGTGCTCCTCTTCCTCATTGTCATAGGCGCGCTGTTGCTCTTTCGTCATCATGATCCGTAGACCCTCTTCAGCGCAGATACGAATGCTTTCTCCGTTGCGTCTCCATCGGCCGTGATTCGGTTATCGGTCTGGAAGGCTGCCACCGCTGAATGCAACGCCTCGTCGATCATTTCATCGATGGTTCCAGTGTAATAACCCAACGACTGCAGCCGCCCCTTCACCCCGCTGACCGTGTCAATTGGATTGAGATGACTGACCCGAAAACGATGCACCTCGGCAAGAGCCCCCTGCCCCAGCGTCACCTTGGCCAACGTGATCGCCGGAGAAACAAACGCGAGGATGTAACCGTCGCGATCGATGACGCCGCAACGATCGACATATGCAGCACCATCGGCTGATGTCAGCGCCAATTGATAGGGTTCATCTACGCGAGCCCTGCCATTGCGCAAGAAGCGAAGGCGCAACACTTCGGGAATGCCTTTGCGCTTCAAGACATAGCGCCGCCCGACAATCCCATCGATCCGTTTCGATTGTTTTTCGGGGATATAGATTTCATCGCCCCGATACAGCACGTTCTGATCCCGTCGTTTATCCGCAAGGTCCAGGTTGCGCTTGTGCCCCCATATCGTTGCGGGGAAAAAACCGAACCGATGGGCCAGTCTGGCGATACATTCCCCTTGAATGGCGGAATGCGTGAACGCTGGGTGACTCGTTGGTGCAAGTGGCCGCCAATCCGGCTCGCTGGTGGTCACCGTGCTCATGATCAAAGCGCTCGTTCCGGCCGGCTCCCAGGCACCGGCGTCCAGTTCGGTCAACCCGATCTCATAGCTGCCGTGATCGAGAGGCTCAAAGCGAGCAACACCGTCGAGCCGCGTACGGGATGTCATCACTTGCGTAGCACCTTTCTTCAACTCGACAGCAACGCCTTCGAGCGGAGCACCATCTTCGCCAACCACCTGTACTTCAATGGCTTGACGGAGGTTTGATCTGGCCGCACAAGAAACGGCAATACTATTTGAATGAGTCTGCGGCAACGCCATTGCAGCGCCATCTGCATTCGCCAGTGAACTGATTTGCGTCATGTCCCTTGTCCTGTATGAGGTCGCTGCAGCAGATCGCGGTCCCAGATCGACTCATCATCCATGTGCGTAGCCGAAGGCTGCCAAGGCTGAGTATCGCTGTCGAATTGTCCTCTTGACTCGCGATTCCTGCGCTCAACGTCTTCGCAGTAGAGCGCCAACTCCAGCGCTCGCCCCATTCGCGCACTGGGGCTTCCACCCAATTCGTCTGTCAATACTTCACGAACCCAGCGCGATGCAGGCTCATCAGGAAAATCTCTGCCATAGATCGCGGCCAGACTCACGAAACGACAGCAGTCACGCTGAGAGTACAGGCCAAAGTCGTTTGCCTTACGTAACGACGCACGTACCTTTTCAGACAACATCACGTCGTCGTCAGCCGCATAGCGTTCTGGAAAATAGATGCGTAAATGCACCACCATCGTCGAGACATACTGTGCGTTAGCCTGAAGCTCGAACGCCTCCAGTTGAGACCGTCGCACCAAGTGCGTCATAGCGTCCGCCTCATTGATTTTGAGTAGACAAGCGACTGACTGCAGCCCGAACCGCCGCAGTAAAATCCGGCCGAATCAAGTGCCCGCCGGGATACGTGATTTGTAGCGAGGACGCTGCTATGAAGGCAATCCAGTTGACGTGCGAAAGCCAACTGCTGGATGAGGTCTAAAGCTTGGCCGGCATATCCGTTGCCGCGATATCGGAGACTGATCCAGTATGAAAAATGGCCGTCCCTTCCCAAGGTAATGAAACCCAGAAAACCACATTGTTCCGGGTTTACCAGTGCATACACCGAAACATCCAGGGAATGTCGCAACCAGTTTATCCAGGCACGCAGCTCTGCAGATGAACCAAAACAAGGGTATCCGGCGCAATGACTACCTTGCGGATCAGCCTTGATAGCGGTAAATGCATGCTGGCTGTGGTGCGGACCGAAAGGTGTGGCGATGATGTCTGCTGCTATGAGAGTTGCTGGCGCAAGAGGACCTTCGCAGGCACGCACCCAGGCGTCCAGCCGTGACAACATGTCGGAGTACAGCGAATTCGTCGGTGCCAGCCTGCTGGCATGTTGCCAATATCTTCGTGCTTGTGCATGACGCGCCAGCTGCCAGCTGGCCAATGCCAAATTGTGCAGCGTGATTGCATCCGGCGCAGTCGACGAGAGGTTTTGTTCGTATTCAGCAATGCAGTCTGCCCAGCGATTTTGCCGAGCACATGCGAATACAGCGTTAGTAAGCGCCACGCTTCCTTGCACTCGAACATCTCCCAAACCACTGGTTGGATGCTGAGGGCTATCACAGCCTCTCAACACCGCGCGCATACCCTCGCACGATCAAGATAGCTGGCACTGGTAAAAGCGCAAATAGCAAAAAGCCCGGCATCCTTGAAGGAGTGCCGGGCTTTTTTCGTGTCAGACGCAGTATTCGTCAGAACGGAATATCGTCATCGAAGCTGTCGAAATCCGGAGCCGGTTGCGGTGCGGCCTGCTGTGGAGCCGGGGCCGAACGCTGTTGTGGAGCCGACTGCTGAGGACGCGGAGCCTGCTGGCGCGGAGCCGGAGCCGACTGCTGATAGTTGTTGCCGCCACCTTGTTGGTCGCCCTGTTGTGGACGGCCGCCGAGCAGTTGCATGGTGCCTTGCATGTCGACCACGATTTCGGTGGTGTAACGCTTGATACCGTCTTTTTCCCACTCGCGGGTCTGCAGCTTGCCTTCGATGTAGACCTGCGAACCCTTGCGCAGATATTCACCGGCGATTTCGGCGACTTTGCCGAACATCGAAACACGGTGCCACTCGGTCTTCTCGACCTTCTGACCGGTTTGCTTGTCGGTCCACTGTTCGCTGGTTGCCAGACTCAGGTTGGTCACGGCGTTACCGTTAGGCAGGTAGCGAACTTCGGGATCCTGGCCGCAAGTGCCGACCAATATGACTTTGTTAACCCCACGGGCCATAACGTTCTCCTAAGCGCCGCAAGCAGCCTCGGCCGGGTTGTTCACCAGGCGTTCGAGGGTGTCGCGATCCACTAATTCTTTGTCCAGTTTGATGTAAACAGCCGCTTCGTCAGCAACTATCACTGCATCGGTTACCCCTACGAGGGCCTTGAGGCGCTCGACCAGACCCGCTTCGCGGATCGCTTCGGGCGACAACGGCAAGCGCAGGCTCGTCACGTAGGGAGGTTCACGCATGGTAACAGCAAAGGCCAGCCAGATGGCAGCCAGACCCGCGCATCCAAGGAACACAACCGACAGACCGCCATGCTGAAACAGCCAGCCGCCGAGTATCCCGCCGAGTGCCGAACCGAGGAACTGGCTGGTGGAATACACGCCCATGGCCGTGCCCTTCCCGCCTGCCGGTGAAACCTTGCTGATCAGCGACGGCAATGAGGCCTCCAGCAGATTGAACGCGGTGAAGAACACCACCGTACCGATCACCAGAGCCCGCAGGCTGTCGCCGAACTGCCAGAAGAATAGCTCAGTCAGCATCAGCGTCGTCACGGCGCCGAGCAAAACTCGTTTCATTTTGCGTTTCTTCTCGCCATAGATGATGAACGGGATCATGGCGAAAAACGAAATCAGCAGCGCGGTGAGATAGACCCACCAGTGCTGTTCCTTGGGCAAACCGGCTTTTTCCACCAGTGCCAGAGGCAGCGCGACGAAGCTCGACATCAGCATCGCGTGCAACACAAAGATACCTAAATCGAGGCGCAGCAGGTCGGGGTGCTTGAGCGTCGGCATCAAGGCCTGACGCGCTACACCAGACTCACGGTGAGTCAGCGGACCGGTCGATTTCGGCACCATGAACATCACAATGACGATGCCCACCAGCGCCATGCCACCGGTGGCAAGGAACAACCCCGATAGACCAAACGCGCGGGTCAGCAATGGTCCGACGACCATGGCCACGGCGAACGACAGGCCAATGGTCATGCCGATCATCGCCATGGCTTTGGTGCGGTGCTGCTCGCGGGTAAGGTCGGAAAGCAGAGCCATCACCGCCGCGGAAATGGCGCCGGCACCTTGCAGGATCCGTCCGGCGATCACGCCCCAGATAGAATCAGCCTGTGAAGCCAGAACACTGCCCAGAGCGAAGACGATCAGCCCGAGGTAAATCACCGGACGACGGCCGATGCGGTCGGAAATAACCCCGAACGGAATCTGGAAAATTGCCTGGGTCAGGCCGTAGGCGCCGATGGCCAAGCCGATCAGGGCCGGGGTCGCTCCCGCCAGATCCATGCCGTAGGTCGCCAGCACCGGCAACACCATGAACATGCCGAGCATACGGAACGCGAACACCAGCGCCAGACCGCCCGCTGCGCGGGTTTCACTGCCACTCATGCGCTCGCTGTGAGAATCGTGCAT
>Ga0160455_100991_pt1 | contig 10229 bp, 9 predicted proteins | sample HID1972I_E6MG_FD_108206 | JGI IMG/M metagenome (GOLD analysis project Ga0160455, IMG submission 108206) | Enriched pill bug-associated microbial communities from UW Madison campus, WI, USA - HID1972I_E6 MG | ecosystem: Host-associated > Arthropoda: Insects > Digestive system > Unclassified ... | reverse complement strand
GGTTCGTAGAGCGGGGCTCTGCCCCGCTGCCCGGCTGATGTTTCCACCGCGCAGCGGGGCAGAGCCCCGCTCTACAGATTCGCGTGAGCTTTTCAGCGCGGCTTGACCGCGTGGCCACCGAACTCGTTGCGCATGGCCGCCAGCAGGCGGTCGGTGAACGAATTGGCCTCGCGCGAACGCAACCGCTCCAGCAGCGACAGCGTGATCACCGGTGCCGGCACATCCAGCGCGATCGCCTCGGCCACCGTCCAGCGGCCTTCACCCGAATCCGACACATAGGGCGCGATGCCGTCCAGCGAGGGATTGCGCTGCAGCGCCTGCGCGCTCAGGTCCAGCAACCACGAACGCACCACGCTGCCATGCCGCCAGACCTCGGCCACCTGGGCCAGGTCCAGCTGCATTTCCTGCTTGCGTTCCATCAGCGCGAAGCCTTCGGCGTAGGCCTGCATCATTCCGTATTCGATGCCGTTGTGGATCATCTTGGTGTAGTGGCCCGCCCCGCTGGGCCCCACCCGCGCCCAGCCCCGGTCGGCTGCCGGCGCCAGCGCCTGGAAGATCGGCGACAACCGCTCCACGGTGGCGGCATCGCCACCAATCATCAGGCTGTAGCCTTCCTGCAGGCCCCATACGCCGCCGCTGGTACCGCAATCCAAATAGAAGATGTCGTCGTCGGCCAGTGACCGCGCGCGCCGCATCGAGTCCTGGTAGTTGGAGTTGCCGCCGTCGATGACCACATCGCCTTCGGCCAGGTGCGGCACCAGCTGCGCCAGCGTCTGGTCGACGGTATCGCCGGCCGGCACCATCAACCACACCACGCGCGGTACCGGCAACGCCTCCACGGCTTCGGCCAGCGATGCCCGGGTTTCCAGCCCGGCGGCGGCGGCGACCGAACGCGCCGGCTCCATCGGGTCGTAGCCCACCACGCGGTGGCCACCACGCTGCAGCCGCTGGGCCATGTTCGCGCCCATGCGGCCCAGGCCGATCATTGCAATATCCATCTTTTCACCTTTGCGTTGGAAGGTCCCGGCGGACTGCGCCGCCCGGGCCAGAATCGGAATCGGAAGTCAGGCTGCCTGGCAGGCCCGAGGCTGCGCAGTGGCCCAGTTGGGCCTGCTGCCAGCGCCGGTACAGCGTGGTGTGCAGGTTGTGCATCGTCAGTTCCACCTCGAATGGCGTACGCGGATTACGGTCCAGCAGCCGCACGATGTGATGACCCATGGGTTTTATACCGCGCGGATGCACGTAGATCAGGAACTGCCGGTAGAACGGATCGTCCAGCACCGCCTGCATGCGCTGCAGCACCGTGGCTTCGGCGTCGTTCAACGAGGCGAGCAATGCCGGTTCGCGCTCGTCCAGCAGGCGCTCGAAGAAACGCACGCCGCGCCGCGGGATCTGTCGCGACAACTGCCACAGCTCAAGGTTGCGCCGGTCGTACCAGGACAGTCCTCCATGAACCTGCAACGCAGCGGCAGCATCCGCCCCGACATCCACGACGATGAAGTTTTCGGCCTGGTTGTTGAGATCGTCCAGCGTGTCGCGCCCGAACGCGTGGGTGATGTAGCCGGGCACGCCCATGAACGCCTGCCGCCCCATCGCCGATGTGCGCACCGCCTTGCCATCGGCAAACAGTTCGCCGGCATGTGCACCGAGCAGGATGCTGTGGGTGTCGTGCAACGTGAGAAAGGTGCCGATGCCGAGCTCATCATTGTCGAAGGCCCTGTCGAATCCCGCATCGCCATGCAGTTCGCGCTGGGTCGCCAGCTGCGCCACCTGGCGGCCGACACCACATTCGCTGCGCACGTTGCCATGGTAAAACGCGTCCAGCGCGCGGCTGTTGCTGGCAAGCGGCTGGTAGCCGCGCCCCAGGCTGCGCGTCGCCTGCCATCCCTGGGCCGCTGCGCCGCGCAGGCCGAACCCGATCCAGCCCAGCTGCAGGCCGGAAAACCGGTAGCCTTCGTTCGCCTGCAGCGCGCCTGCGGCACGCCGCGCGGCATCGCCCACGCGGAATCCAAACGCGCATACCGTGGCCGGATGGTCCAGCAGGCGCTGCATCAGTTCGTCATGGGCATCCGCTTCCAGCCGGGCGGGCAGCTGCACGCGCAGATCGCCGCGAGCCTGCGCTTCGGCAAGATCTCCGCGCTGGCACACCGCTCCCGCAAGGATCCGTGGCGCAGGCACATCGGCTGTCTGGAAACGCCAGCCGAGACGCTCCAGCAATCCCTGTCGGCAATCCGGTCCCGATGCCGCCATGCAGGGCACGCAGGCCAGCATCAGCGCAAGCAGTGCGGCGGTCCCACGCATGCTCAGCGGGATCCGCTGTCCACCGTCTCGCTATCGGCAGGGTGGCCTACGTCTTCCGCAGCCGGCGTCGTCACCGGCAGGTACTGTTGCAGGCGCTGGAAGAAGCGGCCGTAGAATTCCTTGTCCTGCACGGTGCTGCTGGCCACTTTCACCAGCGAATCGTCGTTGCTGCCGAACGGCAGCGACACCGAACCCAGCGCACCGACGCCGACGCTGGCCGAGGTCGGGCTCTTCTTCAGGGCATAACGGTCCTGCACCGCGCTGACGAACACCAGCGCCTTGTCGCCGCGTGGCGCACAGGAAATGCGCAGCACCAGTTGCTCATGATCGTCGTCGCGCGGCTGGAAATTCTTGTTGCCCTCCACCGCGCCGCCGTCGGCACGTGCGATGGCATACCCCTGGCTCAACAGCGTACGACGTGCCGCTTCGCAGGCGTCAGCGGAACTGCCGTCCACGGTACGCGAATACATGTCCCCGGAATCGAATGATTCGCGCAGCAGCGTGTTGTCGGCCGCACGGCCGCCACAGGCGCTGAGCAGCAGGGCCACGACACTGGCCACAAGGAAGGTATGGGGCCGCATGGAACCTCCGGAAAGTTCGGTCCGCCACAGCATAGAGGGCCAGGTGTCATCCCCAGGTCATGGCGCCGGGACCGTTCAGGTGGCGGCCACGACCGGGGGATGCCGGCCAGGCGCCGGCACCTGCGCGGGTTCTCAGTCCGCCCAGCGGCCAGCCGCAGTGGACTGCGGCAGCACCTGGGCCGACAGCGGTCGATCCACTTCCAGCAGGTTCACCGCATCGGCCAGGATCGCCGCCGATTCGCGCAGCAGCGGATCCGGGCGCTTCTCGGCGGCCTTTTCGCGGGCAGCGTCCTTGACGATGTCACGTTCGTTGCCGGTCAGGCCGTCGTCGTTGCTGTCGTCGGCCAGCGGATCCAGGTCCAGTCCCAGTTCCTTGCGGGTGGCCTGGCGTTCCTTGCGCTGGTTTTCCTGGCGCTCGCGCTCGGTACGGCGTTCGGCCTCATTCAGCGAAATGTACTTCTTCGCCTTCTCGGCACGGAACTGCTCTACGTCCTCGTTCCACCACACGAATTCCTTGTCGGTGGCGATGCGCGCTTCATGCCGCGTTTCCAGCTTCGGCAGCAACGGTGCGAAGTTGCCGTACTGGGTATGCGGCACGGCGGCGATGCGCGTCCACGGCAGTGCATTGTCATAGGTGCTTTCGCCGAACTCGCTGGCATCCACGCTGGCCGGGAACGCCAGATCCGGCACCACGCCCTTGTGCTGGGTGCTGCTGCCGCTGACGCGGAAGAACTGCGCGATGGTCAGCTTGACCTGGCCAAAGCGCTGCTTCTCGCCGCTCGGCCAGCGGTCCAGGTCCACGATGTTCTGCACGGTGCCCTTGCCGAAGGTGGTCTCGCCGATCACCAGGCCACGGCCGTAATCCTGGATGGCACCGGCGAAAATCTCCGACGCGGATGCCGAACCCCGATTGATCAGCACGGCCAGCGGGCCATCCCACGCCACCGCTTCGCTGCGGTCGCTGTTGACGGTCACCCGGCCACCGGACTCACGCACCTGCACTACCGGCCCCTGTTCGATGAACAGGCCGGTCAGCTCGATGGCCTCATCCAGCGAACCGCCGCCGTTGTTGCGCAGATCCAGCACCACGCCGTCCAGCCTGTCGTTCTTGAAGCCGGCCAGCAGTTTGGCCACGTCACGCGTCGCCGATGCATAGTCGGTGGCGTTGCGGCGACGGCCCTCGAAATCCTGGTAGAAGGTCGGCAGCTTGATCACCCCGACCTTGCGCTCGGGCTCGCCTTCCTTGCCGGGCAGCGTCAGCGTTTCGCCCTTGGCGGCCTGTTCGGCCAGTCGCACCTTCTGGCGGGTCAGCACCAGCGTATGCGGTTTGCCGTCCACGCCTTCCTCGGCCGGAATGAATTCCAGCCGCACCTGGGTGTCCTTGTTGCCACGGATCTTGGCCACGACATCATCGATGCGCCAGCCGATCACATCCTCGATCGGGCCGGACGTACCCTGCCCCACGCCGATGATGCGGTCGCCGGGCTTCAGGGTGCCATTGACCGCAGCCGGACCACCGGCGATGACCTCGCGGATCACCACCATGTCGTCCTGGCGCTGCAGCTGCGCGCCGATGCCTTCCAGCGACAGCGACATCGCCTGGTTGAAGTTTTCCGCCGTACGCGGAGTGAAGTAGTCGGTATGCGGATCCACCGCGCTGGTATAGGCGTTGAGGAAGAACTGGAACACGTCCTCGCCCTTCAGCTCGTTGACCGACTTCTCAAGCGTGGAATAACGCTTGTCCAGCGTCTTGCGGATGTCCTCCGGCTTCTTGCCGGCCAGCTTCAGGCGCAGCCAATCGTTCTTGACCGACTTGCGCCACAGCTCGTCCAGTTCGGCGTCGCTGGCGGCCCACGGTACGTCCTTGCGGTCGTATTCGAATTTTTCGTCGGTGCTGAAATCCGGCTCGCGCTTCAGCAGGCCCTTCGCATACCCCACCCGCTGCGCCACGCGCTGCTTGTAGACGGCGAACACCTGGAATGCCGGCTCCAGTTCGCCACCACGGATGGCGGTGGCGATGCTGGCCTCGAAAGGTGCGAAGCGGGCAACGTCGGCCTGGGTGAAGAACTGCTTGCCGCTGTCCAGGGTTTCTAGATAGCGCTTGAAGACGTCCCGGGAGGTGGCTTCGTCCAGCGCCCGCGGCCGATAGGCGTAGCGGCTGTCGGACAGCAGCCCATAGACCAGCTTGGAGGTGGTCACCTGGTCGGGCGTGGCCGCCGCGGGCAAGGCAGGCGAATCAGCCTGGGCAGCCAGCGCGAGCGGGGCGCTCAGCGCCAGGGCCATCAGGAATGCGGGGGCTTTGAATTTCATGGACTTGCTCGGGGCACCTTGCCGGAAGTGAGACTGCGCGGGGGTTGGACCCCACGACAGTGCCGAAAGTTGCAGGCGTTGTCACCCACTGCTTCGGAACACGCATTTCCAGCCTAAACGGCCGCCTGTAGCAAATTGTGAATGTGGGGCGGCAAACCCGGGTGGGGACGACTGGTGGGTGACGACCGTTGGTCGTCACGCGCCTGCCCCCGGATTCACAGTGACGACCAACGGTCGTCACCCACCACAGCTCCCAGCACAGTTACTGGGCTCACCCACCACAGCTTCGGGCACAGTTACTGGGCTCCCCACCACAGCTCCCGGCACAGTTACTGGGCTCACCCACCACAGCTCCCGGCACAGTTACTGGGCTCACCCACCACAGCTACGCAGGCTCAGCCGACGCCGGCGCCCTTGGCCTGCACGTCGGCGTGGTAGGACGAGCGCACCATCGGGCCGGAAGCCACGTGGCTGAAGCCCAGCTCGTAGCCGTAATCTTCCAGTGCCTTGTAGTCTTCCGGCGTCCAGTATTTCAGCACCGGATGATGGTGCGCGGTTGGCTGCAGGTATTGGCCGATGGTGATCATGTCCACATCGTGCGCGCGCAGGTCGCGCATGGTCGCCTTGATCTGCTCGAACTCCTCGCCCAGGCCCAGCATGATGCCGCTCTTGGTCGGCACCTCCGGGTGCTGCGCCTTGAAATTCTTCAGCAGCGTCAGCGACCACTGGTAATCCGCGCCCGGGCGCACGTTGCGGTACAGGTCCGGCACGGTTTCGATGTTGTGGTTGAACACATCCGGCGGATTCTTCGCCAGGATCTCCAGTGCGCGCTCCATGCGGCCCTTGCCGCGGAAATCCGGCGTCAGCACTTCGATGCGCGTACCCGGCGACTTCGTGCGGATGGCGGTGATGCAGTCCACGAAGTGCTGCGCCCCGCCGTCGCGCAGGTCGTCGCGGTCCACGCTGGTCACCACCACGTACTTCAGGCCCATGTCGGCCACCGTCTGGCCCAGGCTGGCCGGTTCGTTGGCATCGGGCGGCTTCGGGCGGCCATGGGCCACATCGCAGAACGAACAGCGGCGCGTACAGACTTCGCCCAGGATCATGAAGGTTGCCGTGCCATGGCCGAAGCATTCGTGGATGTTCGGGCAGCTGGCTTCCTCGCACACGGTCACCAGGCGGTTCTCGCGCAGCTTGGCCTTCAGGTTCTGCACGGCATTGCCGGACGGAATGCGCACCCGGATCCACGATGGCTTGCGCAGCACCGGAGCATCGGCGAACTGCACCGGCGAACGGTTGATCTTGTCCCCGCCCAGCTGTTTCACGCCGGCCTGCAGCGGCGCGGCGGCGGGAGCGGGCTCGCCCTGCAGCATCTGCAGGGGAATGGTGCGGGCGGTCTGTTCGGTCATGGGGCTTCCGGCGGCAACACAGCCGCGTGGTATCGGTTCAAATCAGGCGGACAGGCAATCAAGCGTCGCGGGCAGTTCCGGAGATGGCTGCAACAACAGGCCGAACTGGCGGGCCAGCTGCTCCAGCAGCACGGGCTTGACGGCGTCCATCCCGGACGCGCCCCCCAAGTCTACCATCGCGGTCACCTGCAGCCCCTGGTAACCACAGGGGTTGATACGGTGGAACGGTTCAAGGTCCATCGCCACGTTGAAGGCCAGGCCATGGAACGTGCAGCCACGGCGCACGCGGATGCCCAGCGCGGCCACCTTGGCACCGGCCACGTAGACGCCGGGCGCTCCTTCCTGGCGCTCGGCACCGATGTTCCACTCGGCCAGTGTATCGATGATGGCCTGCTCGATGCGGCATACGTAATCGCGCACGCCGATGCCCAGCCGCGGCAGGCGCAGCAGCGGATACACCACGATCTGCCCGGGCCCGTGATAGGTCACCTGGCCGCCGCGATCCACCTGCACGACCGGAATATCGCCGGGCGCCAGCACGTGTTCCTGCTTGCCGGCCTGGCCCAGGGTGAACACCGGATCGTGCTCGACCACCCACAGCTCATCGGCGGTGTCGTCGTCGCGCTGGTCGGTGAACTGCTGCATCGCGCGCCATACCGGCTCATACGCCTGGCGGCCCAGGTCGCGCACCACGGCCACGCGGGGCTGGCGCATTTCCGGGGCCCCTGCTGCCATGCCGCTGGCGGTTACAGCGTCCACTTCACTTCCGGATGCTCGCGCAGCACCTGGTGGGCCAGGTCGTACTGCGCACGGTCCTTCGCGGTGAACGACAGGCGTACGGAAACATACTTGCCGTTGGATGAATGCTTCCAGCTGATCTGTTCGTGCTGCACGGCGATGCCGGCGGCCTGCAGCAGGGTGGGAAGCTCATGTTCCAGCCCGGAGTCCGCCGCGCCCATGGCGCTGAGTTCGAACTCACCGGGAAACTGGAAGCCGTGTTCGGGATTGTCGGACTTGATTTCCATGCACCCATTATCGGGATGCGGGCGAGGAAACCCAAGGGGCGCAGCGCCGGGCTCTTCCCGGCCGCATGCATGCGCGTTCCGGGGGTTGCATGGGTCCAACGCGCAGCGGGGCACAGCACGGCTCTACCCGCCACGCGTTGCCGGGTAGAGCCGGGCTCCAGCGCTTTTATTTCGCCAGCTGCATCAGGGTGGAATTCACCCAGCCCTTGTTGCCCATCTCATCTTCCACTTCCCACATCGTGCCTTCCCGGGTGCCGGTGGGGTACAGCAGCATGCCCGGCTCCAGCTCGCGCACGGCGGCGCCGGTTCCCTTGGCATTGCCCAGCAGGCGACCCGACTTGAGCATCGTTACCGCCTGGCTGCTGTTGGCCGCCGACGCGTCCTGCGGCAGTCCGCCCAGCTCGGCCACCATGTCCGTGTAGGCCTGCAGGTACGCCAGCGTGATGACCTGGCCGATTTCGGTATTGGCATAACCGCCTACGCCCATCGCACCCAGCCCGCCGCTGCCGAACAGGCCGCCACTGGCGCCCCAGCCCAGATCGGTCTTCTTGGAACTGCCTTCAACCAGGGCCAGCTGTTCGGACGAACGCACGTCGGTCAGGGTCAACACCACGTCGGCGGTCTTGCTGCGGAAGTTCAGCCCGCTCACCACCGCGCCGGCCTTGCCACCGATCAGCCCCCCCAGCAGGCCGCCGATGGCATTGCCACCGGCATTGCTGTTCTGCGACACCAGGTCCGGCACCAGCACGTAATCGGCCGCGCGGATCTGGCCCTTGCCGATGTTGGAGCGGCCACGCAGTTCGCCGTCGGCTGCCAACGCGCGCTCGGCCTGTGCCGCCGCCATGCCCACGCCGCGGTCCACCAGCGTGAAGCACTTGGATTTGTTGACGAACACCTTGATCAGCTTGGACGGTGCCGGCAACTGCTGGCCGGTCCACCAGTTCACCGTGTCTTCCGGTTCGATCACCGAAATCGAACCCAGCGGCTTGCTGCAGGTCGGAATCTGCGCCTGGCCCTGCTTGCTCTGCTCCTGCGCGGAGGTCTTGCTGGAGGCGAAGGCATCGCGCAGGCCAGCCGATGCCGGGGCGCTGAGCGCGGCCAGGCCGATGCCCAGCGCGGTGCAGGCCAGAAGGTTGGCAAGCGTAGTGGTTTTGGTCATGTCGATTTCCCAGCGCTCCCGGCCGTTGCGGGCGGGGCGCGATCCATTGGTTGAGAAGAGCCTGCGGCGCAGGCCGGAATCCTTGCGCGACGCCTCCCCATGTGGCGCCCGGGCAGAGGATATGACAGCCCCTTCACAACGGCAACCGCAGCTGAACAACCCTGCCAGGACGCGGGCTGCAAGCCAGAAGCCCGGCGTCCCATGGGCGGGACAATGAAATGATTCGGCCGGAGATCGACTCGTTTTCACGTCAGCGCTACCCTGATTACGCCAAAAACGTCGAAAACCTTTCCGGGACATCCATGCACCCCACGCGCCTTGCTGCTGCCTTCGGGCTGACCGGCCTGCTGGCCGCCGCCCTTCCCCTCCACGCCGCCGAACAATGCAGCCAGAGCGCGTTGAGCGAACATCCACCGCAGGTCAACTTCCGCGTGGACAACGACCTGTTTGGTGGTGCCGACCAGGACCAGGGCTATACCAATGGCGCGCAGCTGACGCTGGTATCGCCGAACCTGGTGGACTACACCAACGATCCCTGCCTGCCCCGTCTTGCACGCTGGGTAAACAGCCATCTGGAAGCCCTGCATCCGGGCGAGTTCGCGCAGCAGAACATGATCTTCAGCGTCGCCCAGGGCATCTTCACTCCCACTGATTTCAGCCGCCGCGATGTGATCGAAGACGACCGCCCTTACGCCGGTGTCCTGATCGCCAGCTTCGGCTACAACGCCCGCAGCGGGAATTACCTGCAGACCACGCAGCTGGCGGTCGGCGTGGTGGGCCCGTGGGCACTCGGCAAGCAGGTGCAGAACGCGGTGCACGATGCACTGGATGACGAGAAGTTCGAAGGCTGGCGCAACCAGCTGCACAACGAACCGGTATTCATGCTGACGCACGAGCGGATGCACCGCTGGCCGCGCGATGCCACCCTCAACGCAGGTGGCTGGGGCTGGGATGCGATCAGCCATTACGGTGGTGCGGTCGGCAACCTGGCCACCCATCTCAACGCAGGTGGCGAAGTACGTTTCGGCTGGAAGCTGCCGGATGATTTCGGCAGCACGCCCTTGCGGCCTGCTGGCGAAAACACCGCGCCCTCCAGCGGTGGCCGGCCGAGCGGCTGGTCGTGGCATCTGTTCGCCACCACCGATGCCGCGTGGGTGATCCGGGACATCACCCTGGACGGCAATACCTTCCGCAACAGCCACAGCGTGGACAAGAAGCACGTGGTGGCGCAGGGCGGTTATGGCGTGGCGGTGATGCGCGGGCGCTGGAAATTCGCGGTGGCGCGTTATCACAGCACCAAGGAATTCGACGGCCAGCGAGAATCGCCGATCTTCGGCAGCTTCACCATCAGCCGCTCACTGTAGTGCCGGGCTCTGCCCGGCAGATCCTTGACCCAACGAGCCGGGCATGGCCTTCACCCAACACGCCGGGCAGAGCCCGGCTC
>Ga0160455_100990_pt1 | contig 10263 bp, 8 predicted proteins | sample HID1972I_E6MG_FD_108206 | JGI IMG/M metagenome (GOLD analysis project Ga0160455, IMG submission 108206) | Enriched pill bug-associated microbial communities from UW Madison campus, WI, USA - HID1972I_E6 MG | ecosystem: Host-associated > Arthropoda: Insects > Digestive system > Unclassified ... | reverse complement strand
TGTGCGAACAGTTCGCGGGTATCGGCCACGTGACCGCGTACGGCGGCCCAGGCAGCACTCATCGGCGAGGCCAGCAGCGTGCGCGAGCCGGGACCCTGGCGGCCTTCGAAATTGCGGTTGCTGGTGCTCACGGCCAGTTGCCCCGGTGCGACCAGATCACCGTTCATGGCGATGCACATCGAGCAGCCCGGCTCACGCCATTCGGCACCGGCCGCGCGCACGATCTCATGGATACCCTCGGCCTCGGCCTGGCGCTTGACGATTTCCGAGCCGGGTACCACCAGCATGCGCACGCGCTCGGCGACGCGACGACCGCGCAGTACCTGTGCCACTTCGCGCATGTCGCCCAAGCGGCCGTTGGTGCAGGAGCCCACGAACACCACGTCCACCGGCGTACCGGCCAGGGCCTGTCCCGCCTGGAAATGCATGTAGTCCAGGCCCTTCTGCGCGGCGGCATCGTTGGCGACCGGAATCGGCGTATCCACGGCGATGGCGGTGCCTGGATGGGTGCCCCAGGTCAGGGTCGGGCGGATGTCGGCGGCATCGATGTGCACCTCGCTGTCGAAGTGCGCGCCCTCGTCGCTGCGCAGCTGCTTCCAGCGGGCAACGGCGGCGTCGAAGTCGGCGCCCCTGGGGCCACGCGGCGTGCTCGCCACCCAGTCGAAGGTGACCTGGTCCGGTGCCACCATGCCGGCGCGCGCACCGGCCTCGATCGACATGTTGCACAGGGTCATGCGCTGTTCCATGTCCATCGCTTCGATGGTGCTGCCGCGGAACTCGATCACATGGCCGGTGCCGCCGTTGACGCCGATCACGCCGATGATGTGCAGGACCACGTCCTTGGCACCGACGCCGTGGGCCAGCATCCCATCCACGGTGATCGCCAGGGTCTTCGCCTTGCGCTGCAGAAGGCACTGCGTGGCCAGCACGTGGCCGACTTCGCTGGTACCAATGCCGAAGGCCAGGGAACCGAACGCGCCGTGGGTGGAGGTATGGCTGTCGCCGCAGACGATGGTCATGCCGGGCTGGGTGAAGCCCTGTTCCGGTGCGATCACGTGGACGATGCCGCGGTTGTCCGAGGCCATGTCGAACAGTTCGATGCCGTGCTCGGCGCAGTTGCGGGCCAGCATGGCGACCTGCGCTTCAGAGGCAGCGCTGGCGTAGGGCAGCGTGCCGTCGGCGGCGGCCGGCAGGGTCGGCGTGGAGTGGTCCATCGTCGCCTTGGTCCGGTCCGGGCGGCGCGGCTTCAGGCCGCGCTCGCGCAGCTCGGTGAAGGCCTGGGGCGAGGTCACTTCATGGATCAGGTGCAGGTCGATATACAGCACGGCGGGGGCGCTGTCGGTTTCTGGAACCACCACGTGGGCGTCCCACAGTTTGTCGTACAGGGTGCGGGGTGCGGAAGTCATGCGTATGCCTGGCAGGAGTACGAAGTAGCGGACATCGGGAAAGAAAGGGAAAGGGTCAGTTCAGCGGCGCCGCGCGAGTACGCGCAGGCGCACGTAGTCGGCCAGCGGCTGGCCGGATGCATCACGCGGCACGTCGGCCAGCAGGGCCGTGGCAGCCTCGCGCACGGTGGCACGGGCTGTGGCCGGGAGATCGTCCAGCAGCGGCGCGGCGAATACCCGCAGCCAGCCGGCGACGCCGGTGGGCAGTGCGGTCGGGCGCGGCAGGCATTCGATCAGCTGCACCTGGAAGCCATGCTGGCGCAGGCGGTCGGCATAGGCGTCGGCCGTAGGGAAGTACCACTGGAATGCACTGGTACCATGGCCATGGGCGACGCGCGCGGCCTGCACGGCAGCAATGATCGTGGCCACGTTGCCATGGCCGCCGAATTCGGCCACGAAGCGGCCGCCGGGGCGCAGGGCGCGGCGTACGCCTTCCAGCACGCGGTCCGGGTTGGGCATCCAATGCAGTGCCGCGTTGCTGAACACGGCATCGAACGCGCCATCGAAGGTCAGGGCGTGGCCGTCCATCACCTGTGCATCGATACCACGTGCACGGGCGGCGATCACCAGCTCCGGCGAAGCATCGACGCCATGCAGGTGTGCGCCGCTGAGGGCCAGTTCGGTGGTGAGCACGCCATCGCCACAGCCCAGGTCGAGGATGCGCTCGCCGGCACGTGCGTCGAGCAGGCACGATACTGCGCCGCCGAGGGCCGGCACGAAGCCGGCATCGATCGCATAGTCCTGTGCGTTCCACTGCTGGCCAGCGCTGCGGGTGGAGGGTGCGGTGTCGAAGACGCTCATCTCACATTCCTCAGGCGGTGGCGGGGGCAGCAACGTCGGTCGTGCTTTGGGCAGCCGCCTGGCGCTGGCGCAGCAGGCGGTTGGCCACGTCCAGCCAGGCCAGCGCGGAGGCTTCGATGATGTCCTTGCTGGTGCCGGTGCCGTCATACTCCACACCGTCGTGGCGCACGCTCAGGTTGGCTTCGCCACGTGCATCGGCGCCGATGCCGACGCTGTGCACGTGATAGCTGTCCAGCATCAGCTGAACGCCGGTGGCGGCCGACAGGGCACCGAACAGGGCATCGACCGGGCCATCGCCCTGCGCGGTCTCGGCCACGCGGTTGCCGTCCGGGTCGGACAGTTCGACCAGCGCATTGGCGCGGCTGCCGACATCGCTGATGGTCATCGAGGCCAGGCGATATCCCTGCGCGCTGTCGCCGCCCTGCATCAGTACCTGCAGGTCGGCATCGGTGACCACACGCTGCTGCTCGCACAGGCCCTTGAACTGTTCGAATACCAGCTTCAGTTCCTCCTCGTCCAGCCAGAAGCCCAGCGCACGCAGGCGCGCTTCGACGGCGGCACGCCCACTGTGGCGGCCCAGCACCATCTGCGAGTCTTCCCAGCCCACGTCTTCCGGACGCATGATTTCGTAGGTGCCGCGATGACGCAGCATGCCGTGCTGGTGGATGCCCGATTCGTGGGCGAAAGCGTTGGCACCCACGATGGCCTTGTTGCGCTGCACCGGCATGCCGACCAGGCGCTGCAGCAGCTGCGAGGTGCCGACGATGCGCGGGGTATTGATCGAACTGGCCTGCTCGTAGAACGCCTGGCGCACCTTCAGGGCCATGGCGATTTCCTCCATCGCGCAGTTGCCGGCGCGTTCGCCGATGCCGTTGACGGTGCACTCCACCTGGCGCGCACCGCCTTCGATGGCAGCCAGCGAATTGGCGACGGCCAGGCCCAGGTCGTTGTGGCAGTGCGCGCTGAAGACCACCTCCGCCGCGCCCGGCACGTCGGCGACGCCAGCGATGACCTGCTGGAACAGGGCACGGATTTCTTCCGGCGTGGTGAAACCGACGGTGTCCGGCAGGTTGATGGTGGTGGCGCCCGCAGCGATCGCCACGCGCGATACCTCGATCAGGTAATCCAGCTCCGTGCGGGTGGCGTCCTCGGCGGAGAATTCGACATCGTCGACATAGGAACAGGCCAGTGATACGTGCCTGCGTACCGACTCCAGTACCTGCTCGCGGGTCATCCGCAGTTTGTGTTCGCGGTGCAGCGGGCTGGTGGACAGGAACACGTGCAGGCGCGGATGCGCGGCCGCTTCCAGTGAACGTGCCGAGGTTTCGATGTCGGCGGCCAGGCAGCGCGACAGCACGGCCAGGACCGGACGACGTACTTCGCTGCCGATCAGCGCCATGGCGTCGCGGTCGGACTGCGAACTGGCCGGGAACCCGGTTTCGATGATGTCCACACCCAGTTCGTCGAGCGCACGCGCCATCACCAGCTTCTGCTGTGGGCTCATGCTGCAGCCTGGCGACTGTTCGCCGTCGCGCAGGGTGGTGTCGAAGATGCGGATGCGGGGCGGGGTAATTCGTTCGATGGTGGGCGTGGTCACGGGGAGGTCTCCTCGACAGCGGGCATGACGGCTTGCAGGGGGGAAGGAATGCGGGATGCAGGTACGACCGCCATGGCAGGTGGTCGCGGGGATTCGGTGCGTCGTCGACGCGGCTTGCGCGGTGGCCTTGGACGGATGTCGTTGAGCAGCCCCGCAAGGACGCCGGCATCGATGTTGCCGCCGCTCACCACGGCGCACCTGCGGCGCCCGGGCACGCGACGGCCAGCGGCCAGCGCCAGCGCACCGGCGCCCTCGGCGATGATGTGTTCTTCCAGCGCCAGCCGGACCAGGGTCTCGCGCAGTTCGGCCTCGCGAACGATCACCACGTCGTCCAGCAACGCCGCGCACAGGCGCCGTGTCAGGAAGCCGGGGATCTTCACCCGGACGCCGTCGGCCAGTGACGGCACCGGTGCGACCTCACTCACGTCGCCGCGGATCGCGCGGGCCATCGAATCGACACCTTCCACCTGCGCACCGACGATGCGTACGCCCTGCGATTTCAGCGCCAGGGCGACGCCGGACGCCAGGCCGCCGCCGCCGATGGGCACGATCACCACGTCCGGGTTGTGTGCCGCCAGTTCAATGCCGACGGTGCCCTGGCCGGCAATCACATCGGCATCGTCGAACGCGGACAGGAAGCGGTAACCATGGCGGTGGGCCAGGTCCACCGCGAACGCCCAGGCCTCGTCGTAGCTGTCGCCGTGCTGGCGGACCGTAGCGCCCCAATGGGCGACGCCGGCGATCTTGTTGGCAGGGGCGCCGTGCGGCATCACGGTGATGGCCGGCACATCCAGGCGATAGGCGGCCCAGGCCACGCCCTGGGCGTGGTTGCCGGCCGAGGCGCAGATCACCGGACGGTCATCACCACGCTCGCGCGCGGCCAGCAGTGCGTTCAACGCACCCCGCACCTTGTACGAACCGGTGCGCTGCAGGTTTTCCAGCTTCAGCCAGGTGCCGAAGCGCTCCGCATGGTGCAGCGGCGTGGGCGGCAGGAAGCGGCGCAGGCGTGCCTGCGCAGCCAGCACGTCGGCGACGCTTACGTCGCCGGCATCGCTTTCCTTGCTGGTGTCAGCGGCCGGCATGGACCACCGGCGGAATGCGGCCGACCATCGCCTGCGGGCACGGGCGGCGAAGAAGACGCCTCCGTACCGGCACCGTGGTCGAGACGGTACGGGTGTTCATGCGGAGGCTCCCAACGCGGTCATCCGTACCGACACGCAGTCGTAGATCTTCTCCATCTGCCGGCACAGGGTTTCCGGCGGACGCTGTCCATCCACCACCAGCTGCAGGTGCCAGCGGCCATCGTCGGTGGCCACCGGCGCACCGGTGATCGCGCGCGGTGCGAAACCGCGGCGTTCGGCCATGCCGATCACGCGCAGCAGCGCGCCTTCGGCCGGGTGCAGCACCAGGTCAAGCCGGTATTGCATTGGGTGTCTCCTGGCGTGCATGGGCAGGGTTGCTTTCCAGCATGGTGCTGTTGGCGGTATTGGGCGGCACCAGCGGCCATACGTTCGCGCGTGCATCGATGGCCACGTGCAGCAGGGCCGGACCGGGCTCGGCCAGCAGTGCGGCCAGGCCACCCTCGACGTCATCACGCGCATCGATGCGCGTGGCCGCGATGCCGAAAACCTTGGCCAGGGCGACGAAGTCCGGGTTGTCGGACAGGTCGATCTCGCTGTAACGCTCGGCGAAGAACAGTTCCTGCCATTGCCGCACCATGCCCAGCGAACTGTTGTCCAGCAGGATGATCTTCACCGGCAGGCGGCAACGCGCGATGGTCGCCAGCTCCTGCACGTTCATCATGAAGCTGCCATCGCCGGACACCAGCACCACCGTGCGTTCGGGGCAGGCGAACTGCGCGCCCATCGCTGCCGGCAGGCCGAATCCCATCGTGCCCAGGGCGCCACTGGTCAGATGGTTGCGCGGATGATTGAAGCGGCAGTGCTGCGCCACCCACATCTGGTGCTGGCCGACGTCGCAGGCGATCACTGCATCGGCCGGCGCCAGCTCGCTCATGCGCTTCAGCAGCGCCGGGGCGTAGATGTGCTGGCCGGGAGCGTCGTACCGCGCGGCGAAGCGATCGCGATGCTGCGCACAGCGCCTGCGCCATGCGTCCTGGTGGGCCCTGGGGGAGGGGAAGGCCGCACGCAGGGCGCGGATGGCGTGGCCGACGTTGCCAGGCACAGCGACATCGGCACTGCGCAGCTTGGAGATCTCGTACGCATCGGCATCGATGTGGACGACGCGGGCAAACGGTGCGAACTCGGCCAGCTTGCCGGTGGCGCGGTCATCGAAACGCGCGCCCAGCACCAGCAGCAGATCGCTCTCCTGCACGGCCATGTTCGCCGCACGGGTGCCGTGCATGCCCAGCATGCCCAGCGACTGCGGGTGCTGGGGCGGCAGCGCGCCCAGCCCACGCAGGGTCATCACGGTGGGGATGGCGCTGGCTTCGACGAAATCGCGCAGGTCCTGCACCGCATCGCCCAGCGCGATGCCACCGCCGGCGTACACCACCGGCTTCTCGGCTGTCGCCAATGCGACGATGGCTTCGGCGATCGCCGCCTCGTCCGCTGCCGCAGGCGGTTCCACGCTGGCCGGTACGTGCGCCGGCAGGTGGCTGGCGTCGGCCAGCTGCACGTCCTTGGGCAGATCGATCAGCACCGGGCCGGGACGGCCCTCGCGGGCGACGCGGAAGGCATCGGCCACCACGCGCGGCAGATCATCGACACTGCGCACCAGCCAGCTGTGCTTGACGATCGGCATGGTCAGCCCGAACACATCCAGTTCCTGGAAGGCATCAGTGCCCAGCAGCGGCGTGGCGACCTGGCCGGTGATGCAGACCATCGGCACCGAATCGAGCATTGCATCGGCGATGCCGGTGACCAGGTTCGAAGCGCCCGGCCCGGACGTCGCCACGCAGACGCCGACCTGGCCACTGGCGCGGGCAAAGCCATTGGCGGCCAGTGCCGCGCCCTGCTCATGGCGCACCAGGATGTGCTTCAGCGACGAATCCACCAGCGCGTCGTAGAACGGCATGATGGTGCCGCCGGGGTAGCCGAAGAGCGTGCGGACGCCCTCGGCCTCCAGCGCCTGGGTCAGCCAGCGCGCACCGTTGGTTGGCGCGCTGCGGTGTGTGGGAGAGTTCATGGGGGAACCTTGCAGAGCGGGTGGGGGTGCCGCGTTGTTACGCGGCTTGACCTTGCAACCAGACCATCTTGGCGCGCAGTTCCCTGCCTACCTTTTCGATCGGATGCTCCAGGTCGGCCTGCTTGAACCGGTTGTAGTTCGGCAGGCCCGCTTCATACTCGGCCACCCAGTTCCTGGTGAAGGTGCCGTCCTGGATATCCTTCAGGACATCCTTCATGCGCTCCTTGGTGCCAGCATCGATCACCCGCGGGCCACTGACGTAGTCGCCGTACTGCGCGGTCTCGGAGATGAACTCCAGCATGCGCGAGATGCCGCCTTCGTAGAACAGGTCGACGATCAGCTTCAGTTCGTGCAGCACTTCGTAGTAGGCGATTTCCGGCTGGTAACCGGCTTCCACCAGCGTCTCGAAGCCCGCCTGCACCAGCGCCGAAGCGCCGCCGCACAGCACCGCCTGCTCACCGAACAGATCGGTTTCGGTTTCTTCCTTGAAGGTGGTCTGGATCAGGTTGGCGCGCGCGCCACCCAGGCCTCCTGCATAGGCAAGTGCGTACTCGGCGGCCTTGCCGCTCCTGTCCTGGTAGACCGCCCAGATGCACGGCACGCCGCGGCCGATTTCATATTCGCGACGGACCAGCGCGCCCGGCCCCTTCGGCGCAACCAGAACGACGTCCAGGTCTTCGCGCGGCCTGATCATGTCGAAGTGCACGTTCAAGCCATGCGCGAACAGCAGCACCGCGCCCTGCTTCATGTTCGGCGCCAGCACGTCCTCGTACAGCTTCTTCTGCACCATGTCCGGCGTCAGCACGGCGACCAGGTCGGCATCCTTCACCGCATCGGCCGGTGCCTTGACGATGAAGCCATCGGCCTGCGCCTTGACCTCGGTGGGGCCGCCCGGGCGCAGGCCCACCACCACATCGAAGCCGGATTCACGCAGGTTCAGCGCATGCGCTCGGCCCTGGCTGCCGTAGCCGATGACAGCGATCTTGGTCTGGGGCAGGTCGTTGGTGCTCATCGTGGTGGTTCCTTGCAGGGAGTAGGTGGGGGAGGACGTTCATGGGCTTCTGAAACGAAAAAACCCGCGCCGGGGCCGGTGCGGGTTCTGATCGAGTTCCTGTGTGTCCTTGTTGCTTACACGCTGGCTCGTCCCGCTCCTGTGGGCTGGCTAATAAGTACGAGCACGAGAAGCGAACGCAGCGAGGCGGCGCCGATGGCGGCGGGCTCGAAGTTCGTCGGAGAGGGCGTGTGGCGCTGCAACATGGGTCCGAGGAAAACATGCGGGTTTGCTGCATGTCAACCCTGCGCGCGCGACGCGGGAAGGTTACCTGTGAATCCATGCGGAATGCTTGCGGTACAAGCTTCGTTGCGGCTGAAACCACTTTGTCGAGCCGGGGCGTGATCGACTATCCGCGCCGATCGCGCTGACTCCGGGGTGTCGTATCGCAAGGACGCATTGCCGATGCATGATGGTCTTCCGGACATGACCAATGCCGGATACCCAGCGCGCGCGATACAGGCGACCATCGGCACAGTCCCCGTATACGGAAAGCCCGACGTGACTCGACGCCTCGCGTGTTGCCTGCTTGCCACCGCCCTGTTCACGGCCCTGCCGGGCGCGGCCCTTGCCGCCGATCGCATCACCGGCCGCACCTTCGCAACGCGCTCGGAGGTGATCGCCCCGCATGCCATGGCGGCCACGTCGCAACCCTTGGCCACCCAGATCGCGCTGGATGTCATGAAGAACGGCGGCAGTGCGGTGGATGCCGCGATCGCCGCCAACGCCGCGCTCGGCCTGATGGAGCCCACCGGCAACGGCATCGGCGGCGACCTGTTCGCCATCGTCTGGGATCCGAAGACGCAAAAGCTGCATGGCTACAACGGCTCCGGGCGCTCGCCACGATCGCTCACCCTGGCCGAGTTCCAGCGGCGCGGCCTGAAGGACATTCCGGCCACCGGGCCGTTGCCGGTGTCGGTGCCGGGCGCCGTCGATGGCTGGTTCGCGCTGCATGAGCGCTTCGGCCGCAGGCCCATGGCGGAGAACCTGGCGCCAGCCATCCGTTATGCGCGCGAAGGCCATCCGGTGGCCGAGGTCATCGCCTATTACTGGGATCGCTCCGTGCCGCGCCTGTCGCAGTATCCCGGCTTCACCGAACAGTTCACCATCGATGGCCATGCCCCGCGCAAGGGCGAACTGTGGAAGAACCCCAACCTGGCCACTACCCTGGAGAAGATCGGCGAAGGGGGCCGGGATGCCTTCTACAAGGGTGACATCGCCCGCACCATCGGCGATTACTTCAAGGCCAACGGTGGCTACCTGGGCTATGACGACATGGCCAGCCATCACGGCGAGTGGGTGGAGCCGGTGAGCAGCAACTACCGCGGGTTCGATGTGTGGGAGCTGCCGCCCAACAGCCAGGGCATCGCCGCGCTGCAGATACTCAATATCCTGGAAGGTTACGATTTCTCGAAGATCCCATTCGGCTCGCCGGAGCACGTGCATCTGTTCGTTGAGGCGAAGAAACTGGCCTTCGCCGATCGTGCGCGCTTCTACGCCGACATGGCGTTCCAGCCGGCGCCGGTGCAGAAGCTGGTTTCCAGGGAATACGCTGCACAGCGGCGCGCCCTGATCTCGATGGACAAGGCCCTGAAGGAAGTGCAGCCAGGCACGCCGAAGCAGCTGGAGGAAGGGGATACCATCTACATGACCGTGGCCGACGCCGACGGCATGATGGTCTCGCTCATCCAGTCCAACTACCGCGGCATGGGCAGTGGCATGGCGCCTCCAGGCCTGGGCTTCATCCTGCAGGACCGCGGCGAGATGTTCGTGCTGCAGAAGGACCACCCGAACGGCTATGCACCGGGCAAGCGCCCATTCCAGACCATCATCCCGGGCTTCATCACCCGGGATGGCAAGCCATACGCCAGCTTCGGCGTGATGGGCGGTGCGATGCAGCCGCAGGGACACGCGCAGATCGTGATGAACCTGGTGGACTTCGGCATGAACCTGCAGGAAGCCGGCGACGCGCCGCGCATCCAGCACGAAGGATCCACCGAGCCGACCGGACAGGCCACGGTGATGAGTGATGGCGGCGAAGTGAACCTGGAGACCGGCTTCGCTTACGAAACCATCCGCGCGCTGATGCGCAAGGGGCATCGCGTGGTATTCGCCGATGGTCCCTATGGTGGCTACCAGGCCATCCTGCGGGATCCGGAAACGGGCGTGTATTACGGAGCTTCGGAAAGCCGCAAGGATGGTCAGGCGGCGGGCTACTGAGG
>Ga0160455_100977_pt1 | contig 10371 bp, 7 predicted proteins | sample HID1972I_E6MG_FD_108206 | JGI IMG/M metagenome (GOLD analysis project Ga0160455, IMG submission 108206) | Enriched pill bug-associated microbial communities from UW Madison campus, WI, USA - HID1972I_E6 MG | ecosystem: Host-associated > Arthropoda: Insects > Digestive system > Unclassified ... | reverse complement strand
GATGTGTTCGCCGGGCAGCTCGTGCCCCAGCCCATCCAGCTGATCCAGATGCGCGGCATGCAGGGTTTCCAGCGTGGCGCACAGGGCGTTGAGCTTGCGATGGACATGCGCAAGCGCACTGCGACGCATCGACGTGGCCGTGTCGTCTTCCCCGCCCTCTGTTACGTCGGCTGCCGTAGGGACCACGGACAAGCGTATGGCCCGGGCCTGCCGCCGCTCTTCGCGCTCGTGACGTACCAGGATGCCTTCCAGCTTGGCGACGAAGAGCGGATTCAAGCTATGAATGGCGTCGCCGATCATCGCGCGAAGCTTCGCGCGGGCCAGGGATTCATGGGACATGCACGCCTCGTGTCGCGGTATGGCCACCTGCGCCGAAGCGCAAGGTGGCGGGCGATGCGGGTTCGCGTACCGGGCTTTTGAAGGCTAAAACCGGCGGATCAGGGATCCCCACGCAGCGCCCGCCATGGAACTGGCGAAGCGATGCATTCTCCGCCGGCGCCCGCAAGGGCATCAACAGAGCTACCGACTTCCAAGATTCCGGGACGCTAATCCCGACTGGTGCACGTACACCAGCGACCCAAGGATGACGCGACGGGCTTTGGCTCGTACATGAGGAAAGATTGAATCGTGGGGAGGGGGCGACATGGGGGTATTGGTCTTCACTACTGTGAAGCAGGATATGGTGCTGCTGCAGGGGTTCGTGAAGAAATCCGGGAAGACGCCAAAGAGCGACATGGCACTGGCGAAAGAGCATAGGGACGACGTGATCAAATGAGCAGGAACAAGCACGTCGGATCGAGCTTTGACGACTTCCTTGAGTCGGAGGGATTGCTGGAAGAGTCCGCATCCGTTGCCGTCAAGCGCGTGATTGCCTGGCAGGTTGCCGAAGCGATGAAGGCGGCCAACATCAGCAAGTCTGCCTTGGCAAAGCGCATGCGCACCAGCCGTTCGCAGCTGAATCGCGTTCTGGATGAAGCAGACACCGGCCTCACGCTCGACACGCTCAGCCGTGCTGCCACCGCATTGGGCTACCGGATTCACGTTGATCTGGTGCCGCCCAAGCAACAGAGCGGCAAGCGACGAAAGAAGGTGTCTGAGCCCGCTGCCTGCGTTGATTGAAGCACATTGCACAAGGGAAGCCCAGAAAAATCACGGCATTATCCAGCCGAGAGTTGGATGGAGATGCCGCGCGAGCGAAGAAAGCAGGCAAGTGTTTATCACCGACCGCGGCAAGCCTGCGCATGTACTGTTGAGCTTCGAGGACTTTCGGCGGTTGAGCACACAAGTTCGCGACATTGCCGATTCACTGGCAATGCCAGCAATTGCGGAAATCGAGTTCGACCAACGCGCGTGACGATTGGAGCCCAGTCGGCTGATCTTTCATGACGTATCTGCCCGATACCCATGTGGTGTCCAAGCTACGCAAGGTGCGGCTTGGAAAAACCGATGCAGATTTGGCGGCATGGACTAAACGCGTTGATGGCAGAGGGGCCTCGCCGGAACCTCAGGCCCCGAACGTGGGATTGTCCACGGACCAGCGCCGACTTACGTCGGGCCATCCAGCGCTTGATCTCTTCTTCCATCACTTCGCTCATCGGTGCCTCCTTCGGGGAAGTTAACACCTGAGCAGGAACTCAGTGGGTCATTGCACGATCAGCTTTCTGATGGCGCAACTTTCGGCTCCTTGATACCCCAGATGATTTCAACCGTAAGAGGCTGGCAATGGAGGTCGATGCTTCCCTGCCTGCGGCGCGTGTGATCCGCACTGGAGCAGCTCATCCAGTGACGGGGAAAGCCTCTGGCGATACATTGCGACAACGGCCCGGAATCCCAACGAAGAGGCGAGATTCCTGCCATCGCGTCACAGCCCATCGCCACATTGAGAAAAAGTAGTTGGCGTCGCCGGTACGCCCGGTGTGTACATTCATGGCGTACTCCTGCCTCAGGTCCTCAATGCTCAACCGTCTTCGCGAATCTCCAGAGGCGGTAAGCCAGTGACTATCTTTTGGGTTTCCAAGCTTACCGTAACTACACGCTGGAACATTTCCAGCGGGTACTTTGGGTTGTGCATGGTTTCGATGGCCCAGTCGTTGGCGTCGTTGATGATGCCACTGGCCTTATCCACTCGCACGGCTTGGCGCTCCATCACCCAGCCCAGCGCGGGTTTGCCGTTAACCACGTAGTCCCAAGCGGCCTCAGGGATGTCGCGCAGAGTGATCTTATTGTTGTAGATCACAGTGCTGAGGTCGTTGACGGATTTTCCGGTGCCTGGATCTGTGATTTTGGCGAATCTCATTTTCTCGACGCGGTAGTCAGCATCGGTGAGTTTGCCCTTGGTATCGATGGTCAGCGGATACATATGCACGGTTTCGTAGTTGACATGCAATTCGCCCAGCGCGCGCCCGGCCTTGCTGAAGTGCCAGAAGTCTTCAGCCTTGCGCAAACGCGGGATACGCGGTAGCTCCTTGCTGAGGTTGTCGGCATAGCGCTCACGGTAGTCCGGCGAATGCAGGATGCCGTAGATGTAGAAGAACAGGTCCTGCTTACTAATCATCTCGCCGGGATAGGCACTCTGGAAGTGGGCGAGGCCAACATCGGTAATGGCCTCGCGGCGCACCAGTTTGCTCTCAGCTTCCGGCTTCGCGGAGGCGAACAATTCGCTCTGCTCGGACAGGCTCATGCTTCGTCCTCCACTGCTTCGTAGAGGAACAGCGGAAAGCATTGCGTGTCTCCCACCATGTGATTGTCCGGCAAGATATCCGTCATCAGCACAGAGAAGCCCTTGGTGCCGCTGAGTGTCAGGCAGATCGCCAGGTTCTTCGCCCGTTTCAAGCTGCCATCCGGTAGAATCGCTGCTCGCTGCTCGCTGCTCGCTGCTCGCTGCTCGCTGCTCGCTGCTCGCTGCTCGCTGCTCGCTGCTCGCTGCTATTGCTGCAGTCTCGTCCTCATACAGCGATTGCGGGAAGCACTGCCCCTTTTCCATCGCGTCAAAGTTCGGCAAGGCATCAGTCATCAGAACAGCGAAGTCCTTCTTGCTGCCACTGCCAATCGAGCAGATGGTCAGGTTATGTTCGCCGGTAACAGGAAAAACCTTCGGCATCTGGTAAACCATTTCATTGAAGCGCCGATTGAAATACAACCATTGCTTAGTGAACGGTCGATATAGGCTGCTTACCTGGCACGCTTCTTCGTATCCGAAGGTGCGACCTTTAGTCAACTCCTGCTTCAATGCGCGAGTCCAACTGATCCGCGCGGCATCCGTGTCAACGAAACCATCCACCGCCTGATCACGCATCGACTTCGGCTGGCCTGAAAACGCTCGCTCGAAGCGAGCGGCCTCTGCGTTGTAAGTCGCTATCATGTCCGACATATTCTGGCCGAGTTTCCCGAGGCTGGCGTTGTAGGCCCAGGCATCCCGAGCAGTCAGTACACCTTGCGAGAAGTTTCCAAACACCTTGAGACCATCGCTCTTCTTGTCGCCTAACGCGATGAACTTCCCAAAACTGTCATCCCGCTGTCTCAACCAATCTCCGTGCTCATCAGGCATGATCGAGGTCCATTCATCCACGCCGGCAATGCTGACGTAGTCAGCAATCTTCTTCAGCTTGTCTTCTCGGGTCAGGTAGTTGCCGATATCGTGGAAAAAGATGCGACCATGTTGTTCGGCGTTCGGATTCTTGACGAAAAGCGAAATAGCGATGGGGGCACGACTACCGCTTCCGAAAATCTTACCGCCTTCCTTGCGTGAATTTTCTCCGCTGGTGCGCTGGTTGCCGCGCAGGTGAAACACGTATATGTCAGAGAACTCTTCGGCGAGGCACTTGCGCAAGCCATCCGCAGTGTTAGCCTCCAGAAATCCGGCGTTTGTCACGAAGCCGAGAACGCCTGCGTTTCCGATACGATCACTGGACCAGCGGATAGCGCGGATGTAACTATCGTACAAGCCCTTGGATAGCGTCGCCTGCGAGCGTGCCGCATAGCTTGAACGGATACGTTCATCCAAGGCCGGATATTCCACATTGTCGTTGTTGTCGTTCTCGCTCTTTTGCCCAACCGAATACGGCGGGTTCCCTACGATCACCCGTATATCCAGCGCCTTCTGCCGCTTGCGTCGCTTGCTATTGTCCACAAGAAGCTGATCGACCAGATCCTCCTTCTCGTACATCTGGAAGGTGTCGGTCAGGCAAATGCCCTCGAACGGCACGTAATCGCCACCTGCGAGGCCGTGGTAAGTAGCTTCGATGTTGATGGCGGCAATGTAGTAGGCCAGTAGCACCAGTTCGTTGGCGTGGATTTCGTGCTTGTACTTGTGTGCCAGCTCCTCGGGCTTGATCAGGCCGGACTGCAGCAAACGGGTAATGAAGGTACCGGTGCCGGTGAACGGGTCCAAGATGTGCACGCCCCTGCTGCCCAGCGTCTGCCCGAATTCCTGCTGCAACAAATGATTAACGCTGTGCAGGATGAAGTCCACCACTTCCACCGGCGTATAGACGATACCCAAGCGCTCGGTCATCTTCGGGAAGGCGTTACGGAAGAACTTGTCATACAGCTCCACCACGATCTTCTGCTTGCCGGCAGCGTTGTCGATGCCTTCGGCACGCAGCTTTACGCTGTCGTAGAAATCTTGCAGGGTGTCGGCCTCCTTTTCCAGATGCAGATCGTTGAGCACATCCAGCACAGCCTGCATGGCCTTGGACATCGGGTTGTGCTTGGCGAAGCTGTAGTCGGCAAACAGGGCGTCGAACACCGGCTTGGTGATCAGATGCTGGGCCAGCATCTCTATGATCTCCGCATCGCTGACCTTGTCATTGAGGTCGTCGCGCAGTTCATTGGCGAAGGCGTTGAAGGCCTTCCTTGCTTTAAGCTGGCTTTCTTCTTCCAGCAAGGCTCGGATGCGGTCGATGTGGGTCTGGGCAATCTTGGCGATGTCGTTGGCCCAGTCCTCCCAGTGGCGGCGGTTGCCACACTTCTCCACCACCTTGGCATACAGGGCACGCTCAATCTCACCCACCTCGAACGCGAACTCGCCCTGCACCTCAGATTCATAGCCGAGTTGCACTTCGCCGATGCTAAACGTGCCTTTTGCTTTCGCAGCTTTTCGGGCACTGTTGTCCACCAACCGGGTGGCCTTGCGCTGCACCGTGTCGGCAACCGCTACCACTTCCATCTTGCTTCGGTCCGGGCCGACAAGATCGAGCTTGTTGACCATGGCATCGAAGCGGTCATCATGCGAACGCAGCGCCTGCAACACCTGCCAGACCACGGCGTATGTCTTGTTGTCATTGAGGGCCTGGTGCGGCTCCACGCCGGCCGGGATAACCACCGGCAGCACCACATACCCGCGCTTTTTGCCCGGCGCGTTGCGCATCACGCGGCCCACGGACTGCACCACGTCCACCTGAGAATTGCGCGGCGTGAGGAATAGCACGGCATCGAGCGCCGGCACGTCCACGCCCTCGGACAGACAACGCACATTGGACAGCACGCGGCAGGTATCAGCAGACGTCCCTGCCTTGAGCCAGTCCAGCTTGGCCTCCTTCTGCCCGGCATTCATGCTGCCGTCAACGTGCTGGGCCTGGCAGGTAAGACGCGCGCCATCTTCAATATCCTCGGCGTCCTGATAGGCCTCCACCACGGCCTGAAACATGTCCGAGATTTCCTTGGAGCTGACTTTGTGGGTCTTGCCACCCTTACCCGGCTCAATGACCTGACAGAAGGCCACAGCGCGCTTCATCGGCTCGGGCGTATCCGTACCATCTTCGTGGATGCCAAGCTTGGCCAACGCTTTCCAGCAGCCAACGATCTTAGCGGCGTCGTCAACGCGAAGGCTGTTGTTCTCATCTTTCAGCAGATTCTGCAGCCTGCGATTGATGTGCGATTCTTCGACAGCCAGTACGATGACCTTGTAGTCCACCAGCAGGCCACGCTTGACCGCCTCGGAGAAGGTGATGACGAACAACTGCTTGCCATACCAGGCCTCGTTGTCCATCGAGTACAGGGCCACGTTGTCGCGGTCGGCAACGGCTTTGGCTTCGTTACCATAGATGCGCGGCGTAGCGGTCATATACAGGCGCTTGGCGGCACGGATGTAGCTGGCATCGTGGACGCGCACGAAGGCTGATTCGTCATCTCCCTCGAACGTCGCACCTGTGGTGCGATGCGCCTCGTCACAAACGATCAGATCGAAGTCACCCAAGCCCTGCTGCTGAGCCTGATGAATGACATCGATGGAGTGATAGGTGCTGAACACCACAGTCATGTGCATGTCGTCGCTGCGCACAGCCACGCCCCGCGCCAACTTGCGGCCATCGGTCGTGGCCGGATAGCGCAACTCATGCGCCAGTGTCTGGACGGCATCGTCCTCTTTGCGTCCCTTTTTCTTGCCGACATCGCTATCGGAGCACACTGCGAAGCTGTGCAGTGGCGTGGTGCTCTCCTGAGTCCACTCCGTCAGGGTCTGCTGCAGCAGGGACAGGCTGGGCACCAGGAACAGTACACGCCTGCCCTTGCCGGCCATCGCTTCGGCGATCTTAAGGCTGGTGAAGGTCTTGCCCGTGCCGCAAGCCATGATCAGCTTGCCGCGGTCAGCCTCACGCAGCCCCGCAGTGACTGCCTTTAGCGCCGATTCCTGGTGAGAACGCAACGACTTCTTCGCCTTGAGGGCCACCGTTGTCCTGGGCTGGTAGCGCGCCCAGTCGATCTGGCTGGCTTCCAGATCATGCAGGGTGATCTTGCTGACGGGCGGCTGCTGGTCGACAAGCGCGTTTTCGGCGTTGTCGGACCAGTGGTCGGTGCTGCTGACGATGACCCGGTGTGCGAAGGGCTTGCGCCCCGAAGCGGTGAAAAAGCTGTCGATATCCTTCTTCTGCAAGCGATGGTCAGCATCGTAGAACTTACACTGGATCGCGTGGATGTCGCCCGTTCCTGCCACCTCAGCCACCAGGTCGATGCCATCATCCTTAGCACTGAAGCCATGGGATGGCGCCCACTCCGCCCATGTCCAGACTTGGCTGTACAGATCCCGATACGTTGCTTCGTGACGCAGGTAGGCGAGGATCAACTCCTCGAAGTATGTGCCTTTCTCGCGCTCGCTCATCGACGACTGGCGCAGCACATCCAGGAGATAGTGGAGCGGCGATGCGACGCCTTCGGCTGTAGGAGCTGTGATCTGGTGGGCAGAGATATCGTTCACTGGACAATGCCTGGAGGTAGGAGCGATTGACGCCTGTGCGCCACAATAACGGCCGGTCTAAGCAGCCGGGATGGGGAGATAAAGAGTCAAGGACTGCGAAGAAGTTGGACGAAACCCATAGCTCGTATAGAAGCCTGCCGCCTTCGTGTCCTTGGCGTCCACGATCAGCATTCGCACGCTAAGGGTCTGCCGCGCGGCTAGCGCCACGTTTATGGCATGCCCGACCAGCAGCTGGCCATATCCTTGTCCTTGCCTATCAGTACTGACAGCCAGCCGTCCCATGCGGATCGCTGGAGAGGGATAGGAAGGAAGCCGAGCCCGATCTTGCGGCTTAAGTTCTTCGAGCTGCAGCTGGGCCGCCGACAACGAGCAATAGCCGAGAACACACCCAGGCACGCTTTCGTCTACGAGGACATGTGTCGTCGCAATCCCATCGCGATGATGCTGACTCGCCTGCCGGTGCAGATAGTCATCAAGAGCGGGAACACCGCAGGTGAAGCCGCTTCTATCGTGCAACCGCTTGTCCAGCAGCACGAAACCGAGGGTCACGGTCCTTCAGCGCCTGTCTGAGAGTCGGGCAGCACTCTCCATCGCCTTCTTCAAGCGATCATTAGGCTGAAAAGACGCATCCAGGGCGGCAAGGAAGTGGTTCGACTCCTCTGAGGAAAGTGCGACCATCGTCTCAGCCGCGATGGCCGTGTCCGCTTCCCGCAACACGGCACTGCGGACAAACGCCGAGATCGCCATACCGCGCAAGGCAGCGGCGCGAGCGATCCGATCTTTGTCTCGGGCATCGATGCGGAGATCCAAGCGAGCGGCAGCATTGGTCATGGGCGTTCTCCTGTGTACGGAAATATACCGTACACCACGTTGGAAGCCAACTATTGCATCCGGCCCTTCCCAGCCTTGAGCAGGCCAGTCGCGTGCAGGCAGCCGGACATAGCCCCCGCATTCCTGAAGCGATCAGCAATCCCGACCTGATGCTCGGGCACTATCCCCTACGTTGATCGGCTCCCCGCGTGGCCAGACGTTCGCTGGCTTAACAACTAGAGGCGACGGTGTCGAAGATGTTTTCCATTGGTGGGCCCACCAGGATTCGAACCTGGAACCAAAGGATTATGAGTCCTCTGCTCTAACCGTTGAGCTATAGGCCCTTAAAGGGTTTCAAGCCGATTTGCTGGAGGGTCGGTGTAATTTCCGTGTAACCCTGCTGCTGGTGAGCCTGCCTTGTAGGGCGTCCATCGCATCGTGCATGAAGCCGCGTGAGTGTACCGTTCCGCCATCGCCCTTGTCTTCCATCCACCCATCATCTGGATCGTTGCCGCGTCCAGACCAGCGTGTGCAGCGTTGGTCGCTGTGGTGTCCACAACAACACCGACAGGGCGAGCGCTTCCCTTAGCGCGCTGACCGCCCCGAGGAGACCCGGCAACGGCCCTTCATCGTTCCCCGACCGTACGCAACCTCGTCGAGACCGTACGGGGGAGGTCGAAGGTCTGCGGGGTTCCGATCCTGGACCCGCCGATACCCATTCTTTTCGCGTCCGCAATTAAAAATACGACCCATCAGGGACCCGGAGAACCCATGGCCCCCCCACGAGGAAGGCACCCGTGTAGGGCGCGACCGTCAAGGATCCTGGTCGCCACAAGAATCGGCCAGAGCCGACTTGATCGGCACGCCGTACAAGGGCGTGATAGCGGCCCAAGTGACGGTGTGGAAAGAGTGTGTATCCAACATCCCGTGGCTCAACGCGGCGCACCGTCTGCTGCTGCGTCAGATCTGCATCTTGGGCGCACGCATGGAGACCGGCCAAGACGCGAGTGTGTCGTCCACGCACGCGCTCAGCGCGATGCTCTCCAAGCTCGGGGCCACGCCTACCGATGAATCCAAGTCAGCCGCCCCGAGCGAGATGAAGACCCGGACGAAGCGTTCTTTCGTTGAGCCTCAATGCCGGTCGCTGCCATTACATCCCTCAACTCCAGGTGATGGGTGAAAGTCTGGCCCGGATCGGCTTCTAGGCCGGCTTCCCATCCAGATGCCGTACCAATCTTGGTCGCCCAGGCCCAAAGGACTGTGATATGAAGTCAATGCCTTGTCAGAAGGCGCTTTCAGGGATTGGAAGGATGCGCAGGTTCAGGAGAGCTGTCGATGGCGGTATGTCTACTCACCTCAGGGGTTTGGAAAAGCGATTCGGGAAGCTGAGCGCCTTGGGGGCTTCGCTTTGCTATGTGCTAGTTGCAGGCCTGGTGTTGGTGCTGCCTGCTAGCGCGCAGACCGTCACCTATATTCACACAGATGCCTTGGGCTCGATCGTTGCTGAAACCGATGAGGCCGGCAACGTCATCAAGCGTTACACCTACGAACCGTACGGCGCGGTCGTGGGCGAGGACGTCACCGATGGGCCGGGGTACACCGGGCATGTGAGTGACGCAGCCACCGGGCTGAGCTACATGCAACAACGTTACATGGATCCACAACTGGGCATATTTCTCTCCGTTGATCCAGTCACGGCCTACGGCAATCCCATAAGCCAGTTCAATCGCTATAGATACGCGAACAGCAATCCCTATCGCTTCACTGATCCAGATGGACGGGAAAGCGGTGCCGCGTTTCGCGTGGTCAACAACATTACCAATGGCGGGGCAGTGATGCCTCCTCCGCGCAATCCCAATGATTGGCTAGGACCTGCCATCGGTTATTCTTTGACGGGGGTGCTTGCTCTTCCGGCTGCTGGATACGCTGGAACGTGGGCCTTGGCCAACCCCGGCAGCGCGGGCTCGCTGGGGTCCAGTGTTGCCGACATGGCAATGGGGGACGCGATTGGAGGGGCTTCACTCTCTTTAGGCACTGCCACCTTGTACAGGGCAGTCGACACGGTCGAATTGTCGAGCCTGAAGCAGCTTGGTCATTTCATTGCGTCTCCCAATGGCGATAGCGTCAAGCGATTCGTGGACAACAGCTCCGACGCAGAGGCACTAGCTCAAGCTTTCACCAAGGGATTCGGCACTACTCACACCGTGGTTGAAGGCCGGGCCCCCGCAAGTTTGATAGATTCGGCAGCGAAGACGCACTTCAACGACACTGGAAAAGCGATGCAGAGCATTGGAATTCCAAGCTCACAGGTGCACAAAGTAATGTGCACTGGATCCCACATAAAACAAAGCAGTTGCTGAAATGACGAT
>Ga0160455_100971_pt1 | contig 10524 bp, 8 predicted proteins | sample HID1972I_E6MG_FD_108206 | JGI IMG/M metagenome (GOLD analysis project Ga0160455, IMG submission 108206) | Enriched pill bug-associated microbial communities from UW Madison campus, WI, USA - HID1972I_E6 MG | ecosystem: Host-associated > Arthropoda: Insects > Digestive system > Unclassified ... | reverse complement strand
CCACACGGATCATCATTACAGTGATCCCAGAAACCCTCGCCTAGCTTCTACATGGCGGGGGTTTTGCTTTGCCCTGGTGAGCCCTCCCCGGTCGTTGAGCGAGCGAAGCGAGACGAAACGCCTCCCCTCTCCGGTCGTTGAGCGAGCGAAGCGAGACGAAACGCGGCGCCCCAGGGGCTTGTGCCCCAGGGGCTTGTGCCGGTTTTGTGCCGGTAGTGGCATCAGAATCTTCCCCAGCGGCGTCGGCTGCAAGCCACCCTCGGGCATGAGCGCGGAACCAGTCCAGCGGCCTGCTGGGCAATTCTCCAAGGACTCGTTGGGGCACTTGTGCAATCGAGCATTGCACACGACTGCGCAGCGTTTGTAGGCGTATCAGGGTACAAATGTTGCATGACCAGTTTGACCATCGCTCGACTCGGCGCCATCGCCGCTGAGCGATGGGGCATGTTCACGACGGCGCAGGCTACTGACGTCGGCATCGCGCGCAAGACCCTGTCTAGGGCCTTCAGCGCGTGGACTGGCCGTCGGAGCCGCGCGATGTGCAGCCACTCCTACGCAAGACGATCAGCGATGCCCACAAGATCAGCAAAGCCGCCACAGAGCTCCGATCACTACTGACTGCATATGCGCATCAGTTCCATGAGCCCCGCCCGGTCATGTCGGATCTGGCGAAGGCTCAGGACGCGACCAGACAGAGCATCCCACGTCGCTACAACCAGGCAATGGTCGACGCCATCAGGGAGCTACTCAGCGACGAGCCGAACACCGCGATCATCCGTCACGCCATCACGTCATTGACGCGCGCCGATCTCGAAGGCGTGCACGGCGCTGTCGGCGAAGTCGCACGCATCGAGAACTCAGGAGAGCGTGAGAAGCCCGTTTACGGCATGACGACCACCGATTCCCGCGACCGCAGAGTCTCTTTCACTCCTCGACGCACGCCGACGTCGCGGGATCTGTGAGGACTTTCATTACTCGTTCAAGGCCGGCCTCCGGCCGGCAGCGCCGCCTGCGGTGCGTCCGGTCCTCGCTCCGCTGCGGTCCGGGCGCTCCTCAGCAACGCTGCATCACGGATCCGCCTTCACGATAGGCGCGATCTCTCTCGCTAGAGTTCAAGGCATGGCCTTCTCCCCCGTCACCCTGACCGCGCAAGACGTCTTCGGCGAGACACGAGGCGCAGCCGACGGGTTTATCGACTTTGCCCCTGCCCCAGGAACCGTGTCGTACTTCGTCGGTCGCAACGGCAGTGGTAAATCAAAGGCAGCAAAGGCGATCAGCCTCCGCACCAACGGGAGGTATCTCGCGACCGACCGCCTAATCGGAATCATGGCCATCGACAACTACGGCTGGGGATCGGTCCCGAACGAGTATCAGGGGCCGCCACTCCGCAAGATCGAACGTGAGCAGATTCGCTCGACTGCGGACCACCACGGAGTCGGAACTGAACACCTGCTCCGATTGAGAGATGACCCAGTGGTCGGGCTGAAGGTAGCTGCTTTCTTGCAGCACGCGCTCGGCCGAGTAATCGAGCTTCGTGAAAGCGCCGGATTTCTCGACCCTTACGTCCGCCTCGGCGGAATCGAGTACTCGCTGCTGCGTGACGAGGGACACGGCCTGCGTGAGCTCACGCTGCTTCTCGCTGCGGTCTACAGCGAGGACTGGCACCTGCTAATAGTCGATGAGCCCGAGCTCCATCTGCACCCCGCACTTGCACAACTTTGGCTCGCCGAACTCACCCGTGAATGTCAGACTCGCGGAAGTAACGCCATCGTCGTGACACATGAGCCCACTTTGATTCGGCCAAACTCTGCTGACGATCTCAACCACGTTTGGGTATTCGGGCCATCGATGAAGCCAGCCACGATTGGCTCAGTTGTCCAGCCCGGAACCGGCACCCGTGTGACCGCTGCGCTCCGCAAGAATCCGCAGCTGGTGGGCCAACTTGTGTTCTCTCCGCGGCCTGTGCTTGTTGAGGGGCCCCACGATGTCGCTGCAATCACTACCGCATTAGAACGAACGCAACCATCTCCGGTGATCGCCCAGACAGAGCTTGTTGCGGCTGGCTCCAGCGGGGATGTAGTGATTTGGTTCGAAATTGCACGCCGCCTGAATCTTGATGTGCGGGCAGTCGCGGACCTTGACGCTCTTTTCACGTCAGATGTGCACCGAACTGTTGAACGTGAGCCGACCGTCGTAGAGCGCCTAGCCACCGATCTGATGGCAGATCCTCCACGCTTGAACGTTGCCTTGCGCCCTCTAATCGAAGCGGCCGACAAGGCTCGGGTACCCGCCGACGAGAAGAATCGTGCTCGATGGCTTGCCGACGGGATACTCACGGAGTCAGGCCTTCACCATCGTCGCGAACGCCTCATCGGCATGTTGAAGGACATTGGTCTTTGGCTGCACCCCGAGGGCACACTGGAAGACGTCCTGGGCATTGTCAAGGGCAAGAGCGAACCAGCAGTCGCAGCGTCGACGTCGGGCGCCATCGACGCTGTCGCAAGTTGGTGTGCTTATGACCTGAATCCACTTGGTAACCTTCAACATCTACTGGGCTCGGCGATTGAACGCATCGCCAATGGAATCACCCACGCCCTTCGCCTTGATCCAAGCACGCCGGTTTCAGGCCCTCTCGGTCCAATGAGCGAATCAGACGCGCAGCTCGTAGACGTCACACAAGCGAGTTCGGGACGCTACCGCATCACGGTCAAACGACCAATCGAGTTTGAAGGACACTTTGCAGACTTCGATCGAGACACCCCGCCCTCAGCGATCCATCTCACCCCTCCGGTAGCACCTTCGGATGTCAACACCACGCCGAGCTAGATCTCATTAAGCGAACCGGCATGGCAACCCGGCGCGGGCCCGGTGAGACTATCCCTGGCTGCTGCCGTGCCCGAAGCCTCGCCGGATAAGGAATCTCGTCACCAGTCCTTGATAACGCAGCAAGCGGTGACGAAATCACCTTCCATACCAACGGGCGGGCTAGCAACCTTGATCTTCTTGAAGCCAGCGGGCTCGTAGACGGAGTTAAACACCTTCTGTTGTGCATCGACAACAAGGAACCGTCCTCCGATGAGTGCCCGAGCGCGGCGGACGATCTCTTTAGCTTCATCGAGCAACACCGAGCCCGGGAGCTGCGCCCTCGTGAATCGATCGTGGCGTGCAAGTTCAGCGATACAGAACGCGCCAGTTTGCTCGATCGGGATATTTCCCGAAAGACTCTTCCGCTTGCTGGCGCTGGCCTTCGTCAGATCGAGCGTCGCCATACCTATCGTGAAAAAGCCTGCCACCTCGATTCCGAACTCGTCATCTGGGACGAGCAGGATGTAAGTACGGCTGTGTCCGTGAGACTCCCAATTGTGAACCTTGCCTCGGGCGAACTCCTCAAGGTGAGTCGACCGTTCGCACTCAAAGGAGTTCAGTCGGCCAGTAACGGCTTCCTTCAGTTCGGAGTACTTTTCGTCATCCAGGTCTGACAGCGCGAATACGTCGTAGCTGAGCAGGCTGGTGGCGTCGCTGGTCAACTCCCGGTCGCGCGGTGCTTAACCAACTCTTGAAGCGCCGAAAGCTTCGCTGACGTCTCGCCGCCGTAGCGTGACACAAAGCCGGATGTCGAGACGGGAGCGCCGGTACCAGTCATCGCTGCAAGCTGTGCGACGCCTTCACTCGTAAGAACGTACGCCGAACCTAGCGACTCGGAAGCCACGCGATCACCCCATCTGCATTTGCCCGACCCCGGCCAGGCGATGACGTTGAACAGCTCTCAAAGCAGTAGAACTGTCTCTAACACTAAAATCATAGTAGATCACGTAGCTTCGCGTCTGCTGGATTCTATACTCAGGATCGAACTCGATCCTACGTTGCAGATTTTAGCACTTCCATGGCACTGCTCCTTGTTGCGGACGAGACCTGTGCCATCAACAGACTTGACGACAGTCTCGCCGCTGGCACCACCTGAGCGACCTTCGCTTGTGCCGGTCTTGTGCCGGTAGCTCCACTGAAACCACCCTCAACCAGCCGTGACCAACCATGACGACTTCCGCGGAATCACGCGGCATACGGCGACCAACGAGCACCCGCTGCCCCACGGAATCTAACTGAAAATCGAAAGGTCACCGGATCGATGCCGGTCGGAGCCACACGGATCATCATTACAGTGATCCCAGAAACCCTCGCCTAGCTTCTACATGGCGGGGGTTTTGCTTTGCCCTGGTGAGCCCTCCCGGTCGTTGAGCGAGCGAAGCGAGACGAAACGCGTCACAGCGCTCGAGGTCAGCTGGGCAGATGCCGACCGTCGCTCACAGCGAGCTTCAGTCCTTGCCGCCGTCTACCCAACGTGTGTGTGCACGGAGGCCATGGAACACGCCCTGCCGGATCACCAGGTACGTCAACAGCAGGCCGATGATGATCGCGAGCGCCCAGGCCGCATATGCGGCGACAGTGAGCAGCAGCATCTGAGTATCGAAGTCCATACCCAGACGATAGTGGCGATACTGAATCACGCCCCCTCGCGGCGCAGCATCCCGAGCCTCACGCATCTCCGTCGTACGGGGGAGCGCGTCAACCTCACGGGTTCGTAGCGTCGAAGGCATGGATATCTCATCGATGATCATGGGCGGATCGATCGCATCCACCGTATGGATCGCGGTCATCCCCTGGACGAAGCTCAAGCGGCTGAAGGAGCTGGAAGCTGGCGACGCCCGACACCAGTCCTCTGCAGACTGACGATCGCCGCCGTCTCGTGTCTGCAAGTTCAGAGTTCCGGAACCTGATCATCCTCTCTCCACAATCTGCTTGACCTTCATCCGGGGTGAGAGTCGATCATGAGTGCATGAACGACTTCCGCGAACCCGAACGTGGGCGGCAGACGCTGCAGATGATCGGCGACTTCGCGCGGGCCGTCGGCCTGAGCCCGAGCGCACTGCGGCAATACGGCGAGAACGGCCTGATCCCTCCTGCCACGATCGAGGATCGCACCGGATACCGCTACTACTCGCTCGACCAGCAGCAGCGCGGCATCTGGGTCCGCCGGCTCCGAGACGCGGGACTGCGTCTGGACCGGATCCACGAGGTGCTCGACGGCTCGCCCGCCGACGCGGATGCCGTGCTCGACGACTGGCTCGCCGACGCGCGCCGGCGGACCTCCTCGCTCGCCCATCTGGTCGACGACCTGAAGCTGAGCCTGCGCGCTCACGCCGGCGAGCACCCCACCCGGCGAACGACGGCATGTTTCGATGCCGCCGTGCTCGCCTCCGCGCTCGGACAGCTCGGCCCCTCGAAGGGCCATGACTCTGGCGATGCGTTCGACACAGTGCTGGTGGAGCTGCACCCGGACGCCGCGACCGCGGCATCCACCGATCGATTCGTCCTGCTCGCCCGAACCGACGTGCCGGCGCTCGTAGACGGCCCGCCTGCACGTGCCTGCCTGCCCGTCGCCGAGACGCTGACCTGGCTGCGCGGACGACGGAACGCAGAGCTCATCCTCGAGCAGCCCGTCGGCCGCGAGCATCGAGCCCGCGAGTTGCGCGTCGCGCTACGAGATCCCGGCGGCGGCGAGCTGAAATGGGACTCCCCCGCCGATCACTTCCCCGACGTGCACAGAATCATCGCGGCTCCGCGTCACGCCGTCGGCAGAATCTCGTTCGCGCGCGACGACATACGAAAGCTGCTGATGGACGCAGAAGCGGATGCCGACAGCATCCGCCTCGTCACCGACACCGAATCGGCTCGGCTGATGACCGGCGACCGAACCGTGCGCGGCGTGTCGTCGCGACCGGATGCCGATCTCGAGCTGTCCCGATCCGCCCTCGCGCGCGTGGTCGAAGCCGCTGCGGAAGGCGAGATCATCTGCGACATCGGTCAGGACGACGAGCCGCTGATCTGGAGATCGCCGAGCCAACCGGATTTCACCGCCATGATGATGCCGCGCACGGCATGAGCCGCATGCGGATGCCTCGGGGCTTCACCGCGTGGGTCTCGGCATCCGTCGGCTCCGAACTCGGCGCCGGCGTGCTCGCCTTCGCGCTGACGTGGGTCGCCTCCGGGATCGGGCCGAACGTCGCATCCGCCGTCCTCACCCTCACCGTCGCACCGTCTGTCGTACTCGGCCTGCTGGGTGGGGTCGTGGCCGACCGCTTCGGGCCCAGACGCGTCATGATCGTCGGCACCCTCGCACTGATGGCCATCAGCGCCGGCACGGCTGCCGCCGTCGCCGTCTGGGGCGAGCCAGCGCAGCTTCTCCTCGTCGTGGCCGTGCTGATCGGAACCGTCTCGGCATTCCACCGGCCGGCCGTCGGCGTGTTCCCGCGGCTCTTCGTCGACGATGCAGCGCTCGGTGCCGCGATGGCCCGCGCGGGAATGGCGAGCCAATTCGCCCGCACGGTCGCGCCCCCGCTCGGCGGCCTGCTGATCGGGGTGATCGCGCTGAGCGGTGTCGCCCTGCTCGACGTCGCCGGATGCGCGCTGATGCTCATCACGCTCCTGCTCATCCGCCCGCCGCTGGAGCGCGCGCCCTCGCACGACACCGCCACGTTCCGCGGCATCACCGAGGGGATGACGACCGCACGGCGGACCGGAGGCGTGCCGGCCCTGCTGGGATCGGTCGGCATCGTCGCGGGCGCCGTGATTCCTGCCGTCGTGCTCGGCATCCCGCTCGCGGCGCGAGAGCGCGGCTGGACCGCCGCCGAAGCCGGGATCATCGAAGCCGGCTGGATCGCGGGCGGCCTGGTCGCGGGCGCCTGGTACGCATGGCGGGGAACCGCATCCGTGGCCTGGCGCCCGATGATGGCCGGCCCGATCGTCGTCGCCGCGGGCCTCGGCATCCTGGCCGTCGCACCGACCTGGACCACGGCGATCGCCGGCACTGCCGTCGTGGGCGTCGGTGTGGTCGTCTTCACCGCGCATCTCTTCCCGACTTACGTGCTGCTCGCACCGACGCCGATGATCTCGCGATTCCAGAGCCTGCTGATCCTCGCCCAGCAGGCGCCCCAGCTGCTCGCGACCCCTCTCATCGGGCTCGCTGCCGCGGCCGCAGGAACCGGGCCGATGATCGCGGCATCCGCTGTGCTGGCCCTCATCGCCTCACTGGCGGTCGGAAGTGACAAGACATTGCGCAGTCACAGCTCCCAGGCCGACTGAGGCACACGACGACGTCTCATGCAGAAGGTGGCGTCTCGCGACGGCCCGACCCACATCCCCGGCCCATGCCACACTGATTCCATGGCCGAGCAGCAGACCTCCGACCCCCGCCAGGCGCGACGCCTGCCCGAGACGCTCGACGAGTTCCAGCAGGCCGAGGGGCACCCGGATTTCCGGGTGGACATCGAGCGCATCCGCTTCTCGCCCTACTACTCGCGGCTGTCGGCGGTGACGCAGGTCATCTCGCAGACCGGCGCGGGCCTCGCCGTGCACAACCGGCTCACGCACTCCATCAAAGTCGCAGCCGTGGCGCGCGCGATCGCCACGCACCTGTCCACGCGTACGGACGAAGCGGCCCGCATCGTCACCGAGCTCGGCGGTGCGCATCCGGTCGTCGTGCAAGCCGCCTCGGCCGCGCACGACCTCGGCCATCCGCCGTTCGGTCATCTCGGGGAGCACACGCTCGACCGCATCGCCCGCACCCGCTTCGGGCTCAGCGAGGGCTTCGAGGGCAACGCTCAGACCTACCGCATCCTCACCCGCCTCGACGAGCACGACCGCCCCGGCGTCGGCCTCAACCTGACCGCGGCCGTGCGGACAGCCGTGCTGAAGTATCCGTGGCGACGCGGGGAGGGCGGCGAGCGCCGGGGTGGCGCGAGCAAGTTCAACTACTACGCGATCGATGAACAGGATGCCGTGCAGGCGGCATCCGCCTACCCTCTGATCGAACGCGGACAGCAGAGCGTCGAGTGCTCGATCATGGACATCTCCGACGACATCGCGTACTCGCTGCACGACCTCGACGACTTCTACCGCGCCGGCCTGCTCAATCAGGCCACCCTCTCAGCCGAGTTCCGGTCCTGGCATCGCGACCTCGCCAAGCTGCGCGCCGCCGACGTCACGACCCTGGCCGCCGACACGAGAACCCCGGGGCACTCGCTCGAACTGCTCTGGCGACGACTGCAGGCCAAGGACGCCTGGATCGCCGACCCGGACGCCTTCAGCGCGGCCGTGGCGAAGGTCGCCGCAGAGGTGATCGACGGCCTGGTCGCCGAGCCCTTCGACGGGTCCCTCGCCAGCGAGCGCTCCCTGGCCCGCTTCACCACCGGATGGATAGCCCGCCTGCAGTCCTCGGTCGAGGTGCACCGGCATCCCGACATCCGCTCCGGACACGTGAGTCTCAACCGTCAGGCATGGCACGAGGTCGCGGTGCTGAAGTTCCTGCACGAGAGGTTCATCCTCGAGCGCCCGGACCTCACCGTGTACCAGCGGGGTCAGGCCGGGATCCTGGAGCGGCTCGTCGAGGGCTTCACCGCCTGGCTCGACGACCCGCGCGATGCCCGACGCGCGCCGCGCCGCCTGGTCGATCTGGTCGATCTCGCCGTCGACGACTACCGCCGGCTGAGGCAGGAGGCGCCGCACCTCGTCGGGTTGCGCACGGATGCCGATCTCGATTCCCTCGCGCGCGGCCGCGGCATCATCGACTACGTCGCCTCGCTGACCGATTCGCAGGCCATCTCGCTGGACGCACTGCTGGCCGGGCACACCGAACGGCTGTGGGATGCCGGACAGGGGCTGTAGGCGCGTCAGACCCCTAAGATGAGGTCAGCTGTCTGAGGGGACAGCTGGTCGGACACACCCGAAGGTCCGGCCAGTGGATGATGTGCGCACGCGCACAGGGACACGCCCGATGAGGTGCGCACGACGATGACGCATGCCGCACCGCGGGCAGATCGGTGTTGACCATGACGAACGCCCCCGCGGGCTGGTACCCGGATCCGTCGACCCCCCATCAGAACAGGTGGTGGGATGGCACCACCTGGACACCGCATGTGCAGGCGGCTGAGGCACCCACGATGCTCCTTCCCCCTCCGCCACCGCAGCCACAGTCTCGGCGCCGGATGCCAATCTGGGCCTGGATCGTTCTCGGGCTGGTGGCCATGGGCCTCCTGATTCTCCTCTCACCCGTCCTCGCACCGCTCTTCCTGGTCGTGCTCATCACCGGGATCGTCGCGATGGTGAAGAACACCCGGACCTGGCTGCGGTTCCGGAGTCGCAAGACGGCGACGATCATCACTGCGGTGTCCGCTGTGGGGTTCCTGGTGACCGCCATGCTCAGCCCCAGCATCGCCACAATGATTCCGCAGCCTGCGGGCATCGCTGCTCCGTCGGCTGTCGAGTCTGCCACGCCGTCACCAACCCCCACTGCGGTGGAGACTCCCGCCGAGCCGGATGACGAGATTGTCACCTTCACGGGCATCTCCTCCACGGTCGGGGACAGCTCGGCTACCACCGACCGCCTCGCGCTGGACGTACTGGCCACTGTGCCCGTGAAGGGACGCGCCGCGAAGACCGGGTACGATCGCGACCAGTTCGGTCAGCGTTGGCTGGACGTCGACCGGAACGGCTGCGACACCCGCAATGACATGCTCGCCGCTCAACTGACCGACGTCGTACACCAGGGGCGCTGCACCGTGACGAGCGGCACACTGGACGACCCGTACACCGGGGTATCGATCGACTTCGTGCGGGGGCCCGTCACATCGGAGCTCGTCCAGATCGACCACGTCGTCTCGCTCAGTGACGCCTGGCAAAAGGGCGCTCAGACTCTCACCCCCGACCAGCGCGCCACCTTCGCCAATGACCCGCTGAATCTCCTCGCCGTCTCAGGGTCGGCGAATGCGAGCAAGCGCGATGGGGATGCCGCCACCTGGCTTCCGAAGAACAAGGACTTCCGCTGCGAGTACGTCGCGCGTCAGGTGGCGGTGAAGGCCACCTACGGGCTGTGGGTCACCCAGGCCGAGCACGACGCGATCCGCAAGATCCTCGAGACCTGCGCGGATGAACCGACGCCGACCTCTGAGTTCGCGCCGATCGCCCCGGGTCCCGTCGAATCGACGCCCGCCGATCCTGTGTCTGCTCCGATCGAGTCCGCAGCTCCGGTTCCGTTCGTCCCCGCTCCGGCTCCCGTCGTGCCCGCACCGAAACCGGCCGCACCGAAACCGGCGGCACCGGCACCGAAACCGGCCGCACCGGCACCGAAACCCGCCGCCCCCGCCCCTAAGCCCGCCGCGCCGCCTGCGAACATCACCTACAAGAACTGCGACGACGTGCGTGCACATGGCGCCGCGCCGATCTACAAGGGTGAGCCCGGGTACAGCCGCAAGCTCGATCGAGACGGGGACGGCGTCGGATGCGAATGAGGTGACACGGCGTCGGACCGCTCTGATGCGTGGAAGAGTGGATGCAGTCCGCACTCTGCAGTTCCGGAAGGCCATCCATGACCGCCGACACCGCCAGTACCCGACGCATCGAGCTCACCCTGCGCCGGCCGTGGTTCCGACTGTATGCCGGCATCCGCCCGACCCTCGTGATCCGGGGTCT
>Ga0160455_100960_pt1 | contig 10631 bp, 9 predicted proteins | sample HID1972I_E6MG_FD_108206 | JGI IMG/M metagenome (GOLD analysis project Ga0160455, IMG submission 108206) | Enriched pill bug-associated microbial communities from UW Madison campus, WI, USA - HID1972I_E6 MG | ecosystem: Host-associated > Arthropoda: Insects > Digestive system > Unclassified ... | reverse complement strand
CCGCAGCAGTTCCACGCGCACGTCCGGGGTGGGCAGGTCGACGAAGAAGATCTCATCGAAGCGACCCTTGCGCAGCAGTTCCGCAGGCAGCTCCTGCACCTGGTTGGCGGTGGCGACGATGAAGACCGCCGACCTGCGCTCGGCCATCCAGGTCAGCAGGGTTCCCAGCACCCGACGCGATACGCCGCCGTCCTCACCCCCGGTGGCCAGGCCTTTTTCTATCTCGTCGATCCACAGCACGCAGGGTGCCAGCTGTTCGGCCGACGCCAGCGCCTGTCGCAGGTTCGCTTCGGTTTCGCCATGGTATTTGTTGTACAAGGCGCCGACATCCATGCGCAGCAGCGGTACCCCGAAGCCGGCTGCGGTGGCCTTGGCCAGCATCGATTTGCCGCAGCCCTGCACGCCCAGCAGCAGCATGCCGCGTGGCGGGTCGAGTCCGGCCGGGGCCGAGCCGGCGAGGAAGGCCATGCGCCGCTGGTTGACCCACCGCTTGAGCCGGTTGGCGCCGGCCACATCGCCGAAGCGGGCGGTGTCGTAGTCGTAGGTGAGGTGGCCGCTGCGGTTGAGCAGCTCGAATTTCAGCCGCGCCAGCTGCGGCAGATCGTCATCGTCCAGCACGCCGTCGGCATAGATCAGCTGGCGGGCGATGCGGCGCGCATCGACCAGGCTCAGGCCCTGCAGGTTGCGCAGGATCTTCTTCACCGCCTCGTTGTCCACTTCGACCCGGCGGCCTCCATGCTCGCGTGCGTAGCCGGCCGCTTCCTCGCGCAGCATCTTCAGCAGTGCATTGGCATCGGGCAGGCGTGGGTTGAAGCGGGTGGCCAGCGCTTCCAGCTCGTCGGGCAGGGTGACCCTGGCGCCGACCAGCACGATCACATGCGGCTGGCTGTGGCGTCGCTGGATCAGGTCGCGCAGGGCCCGCTGGTGGCTGGCATAACCCAGGTAGGGATGGAAATCGAGCAGCAGGTAGATGCCACGCTGATCAGCCTGCTGGATCATCTGCAGCGCCGCGCTGGCATCGGGCGGGCCGAACGGCTCGTCCTCGCGTTCAAGGTCGATGCGGCGCAGGCCTTCGGTGATCGACCAGCGGTACAACGCCCGCCATACATTCAGCAGCGTCTGCCGGAACAGCTCGATGACGCGGCCCTCATCCTGGGTCTCGATCACGATCAGGGGGGTATTGGCGCGGATCAGTGCGCTCAGGTCCTGCAGTTCGCTCATGCCGGTTTCGATCCTTCGGGATGGCCACGATAGCAAAGCGGAACGTCAACGGTTCAGCACTGCGACTATCTCCGTCACCTGCGCCGGTGTACGCTCGGGCAACGTTCCCCCGGAAGCGAGGCCTGCATGAAGACCATCCTGGTGGCCGGTTCCAAGGGTGGGGTGGGCAAGACCACCATCGCCACCCACCTGGCCGCGCATGCGGCGCTGCAGGGAAAGCGCACGGTGATTGCCGACGCCGACCCGCAGGGCTCCAGCACGCGCTGGGCCCAGCGTCGATCCGAGCTGGAAAGCGCGGTACTGCCGATCGATGTGTATCGGAAGAAGCAGTGGGCACAGAAGCTGCCCGATGGTACCGACACGGTGGTGATCGACGCCCCCGCCGGCGCGCTGGCCGACGATATCCCGCATTTCCTCGATGCCGCCGATGCGGTGGTGGTGCCGGTGCTGCCTTCGGCGCTGGACATCGAAGCCATCGTCGGCTTCCTCAACAGCCTGGCCCAGGTGCCGCGCGTGCACAGTCGCAAGCTGCCGGTGGGGCTGGTGCTCAACCGCACCAAGCCCTGGACGCAGACATCCCAGCAGGCCATGCAGATGCTGGCCGATTGGCCCTATCCCGTGGTGGCTCAGCTGCGCGACAGCCAGAGCTACGTGGTGATGACCGGCCTGGGCCGCAGCCTGTTCGACTACCGCTCGGCACAGGTGCGTGAGCACCAGGCCGACTGGGAGCCGCTGCTCAGGTGGCTGGACAAGGCCTGAGCCCGCTCCCCTCAACTCTTTCATGGAAAACGCCCGATGCGTGAACTGATCCTGCTGCGCCATGCCCACGCCGAACCTGCCGGAACCGGCCAGGCCGATCTCGACCGGCCGCTGTCGCCGGTTGGCCTTGCCGAAGCCGAAGCGGCGGGCAAGTGGCTCAAGGAGCACAACCTCCTGCCGGACTGCGTGCTGTGTTCTCCGGCACGACGCACCCGCGAAACGCTGGAGGCGGTGGTCGGCATCACCGGCTTCTTCGAGCATCGGCTGGAGGACGCCGTGTACGACGCCACGCCCGGTACCCTGATCGGCCTGGTGGCCGACCGCAGCGACATCGAACGGTTGATGATCGTCGGCCACAATCCCGGCCTGGAACGGCTGGTGGCCCTGTTGAACACCGGTGAAAGCAGTGATTACCGCGGCATGCCGCCGGCCGGTATCGCCGTGCTGCAGTTCCCCAAGGATGGTCCCATCGAGCCGGGCGTAGCTACCCTCAACGCATTCTGGTGGCCGTGATCCCATGAGGCAGGCGTGGCAGGGGGGGCTGCTGCTCGCGTTGGCCGGACTTTCCACCGGCAGCCCGGCGGCACAGGCGGTGGCCGTGCCCGAGCGCCCGCCGGTGGCGCTGCCTGCCCTGCAGGTGTCCCGGCAGGCGCCGTTGATGCTGGACACCCGCCATTCGCAGCTGGGTTTCGAGGTGCGTACGCGGCTGGGGCAGCGCATCGAAGGCCGGTTCCCGCACTTCGAAGGGCGCATTGAGGTGCTGTCCGATGGCCGCCACCAGGTCCACCTGAAGATGTACACGCGTTCGGTGGAGATACCGGGCAAGCCGCGGTACACCGGCTGGATGCGCAGCGAGGACTTCTTCGACGCTGGCCGGCATCCGGTGGTCGAATTCGATTCGCTTCCGTATCCGCCGGAGCAGGTGGAGCAGGGCGGCGATATCCAGGGGCGGTTGATGCTGCGCGGGATCAGCCACCCCGAAACGCTACGAGTGGAGAAGGCAGATTGCGCCAGACCGGGCTATGATTGCGACGTCGTCAGCCGCGGTACCGTCCTGCGGGGACGCTATGGCATGGACAGCTGGCAGCTTGCCCTGAGTGATCGAGTGACTTTTGTACTGCGAGCGCGCCTGAGCGAGGCGCCGGAACCGTGAATCCGCTGATCCGCCTGATGGCGCTGGCAATCCTGTTGCTGGTCGGCGGCTGCGCGTCGCTGTCCAGCGGCGAGCGCGCGCGCGCGGCCAGCATCGCCGCGCAGGCCCGTTCCAGCGTCGTCGAATGCACCCGGGCAGACCGCTGTGCGCAGGATTCGCCGCTGCGGGCACTGGCCGGCCGAGCCTTCAGCGAGTCCGCGCCCGATCGTCCGCGCCACTATGCCGTCATCCTCGATGAGGGCGAAGAATCCCTGGTGGCCCGGCTGAACCTGCTGCGCAGCGCCACCCGCAGCATCGACCTGCAGACCTACATCTTCGACAAGGATGACAGCGCGCGGCTGGTGATCGACGAGCTGCTCGCCGCCAGCCGGCGCGGCGTGAAGGTGCGGGTGCTGATCGACCAGCTTTCGGCCATCTCCGACCTGCAGATTCTCGGCGCCCTGTCCTCGGCCCACCAGAACCTGCAGCTGCGCGTGTACAACCCCACCTTCGGCAAGGCGCGGCTGAACTATTTCGATTACGCCGGCAGCGTGCTGTGCTGCTTCCGCCGCTTCAACCAGCGCATGCACAACAAGCTGCTGATCATCGATGATGCGATCGGCGTGGTGGGCGGGCGCAATTACCAGGACGACTATTACGACTGGGACAGCGAATACAACTTCCGCGACCGCGACGTGCTGGTGGCCGGCCCGGAGGCCCGCATCATGGCGTCGAACTTCGAAGCGTTCTGGAACGCGCCGCGCAGTGTACCCGCCGAACGCCTCAACGATGTCGGCCGCACCCTGATCGAGGGCGGCGCACCGGGGATGCCGGTGGCTGAATTCCGCCGCCCGGAACGCGTGGAGCGGGTGAGCCGCGAAGCCAGCGACGACGCCTTCATTACCCGCAGCTTCGTGGACACCGCACTGCCGGTCGCTTCGGTCCGTTATGTCGCCGACCTGCCGCGCAAGCATCGTCGCGAACGTGCCGGGCACCCGGATTTCGGCCAGCACGTCACCGAGCCGCAGCTGGACAGCCTGATTGCCGGTTCGCAGTTCGAAGTGCTGCTGCAGACGCCTTACCTGGTGCTGTCCAGGCCGGCACGCCAACTGTTCGCCGACCTGCGCAAGCGTGACGAGCCGCCCCGCGTACTGGTGTCCACCAACAGCCTGGCGGCAACCGACAACCCGATCGTCTACGCGCTTTCGTACAAGTACAAGCGTCGCAACATGCGCGAGCTGGGCTTCAACATCTTCGAATACAAGCCTTTCCCGCTGGATGCGCCGGTGGACTACCGCAACCTGCTGCCCGATCCGATCACCGGCGATCAGCCGGAAGGCCGCAGCGGCGGCCTGCTCGGTGGCAGCGCGGCGGGCAGCAATGCGCGCCCGCCGGGCAGCAGCGGCGATGACGCACGGGATTCGCGCCGGAACACGCCGCGTACCGGCAGCGCCTACCAGAACGCGCGCGAGCGTCGCCGGGCGTCCGGCAGTGCGGTCGAGCGCGACCTGCTGCGCACCGAGACCCGTCCTTCGTTCCTGGGCAGCAAGGCGGTGAACCGGCCGTTGCCGGTCACCCGTTCGGGGGCACGCATGGGCCTGCATGCCAAGTCGCTGGTGGTGGACCGGCGCATCGGCGTGATCGGCACGCACAACTTCGATCCGCGCAGCGAGACCTACAACACCGAAGGCGCGGTGATCATCGACGACCCGGTGTTCGCGCAGCGGCTGGCCGACAGCATCCTGCGCGACATCCATCCGCAGAATTCCTGGACCGTAGCCCCGCGCAGCAAGCCGCCGGTGCTGTCCGGCCTGAACTACAGCATGGGCAAGGCGTCCGAAGCCCTGCCGATCCTGGATTTCTGGCCATGGCGCTATGCCACCGACTACGAATTCAAGCCGGGCCCGGGCTGCCCGGAGCCGCTGCCGCGGCAGCATCCGGACTTCCTGTCCTGCTATACGGCGGTGGGCGACTTCCCCGAGGTCAATGTCGGGCCGAAGTGGCTTCTGGTGCGCATGCTCACCGCCTTCGGCGCCGGCCTGGTGCCCATCCTCTGAACGGAGTTTCCCGCATGCCGAGCGTTTTCCGCGAACCGGTTTCCCTGCAGGCCCTGAATGCACTCAGTGCCGATACCGTGATCGCGCGGCTGGGCATCGTGTTCACCGCCGTCGGCGAGGACTGGCTGCAGGCGACCATGCCGGTCGACGCGCGCACCCACCAGCCTTACGGGATCCTGCATGGCGGCGCCTCGGTGGTGCTGGCCGAAACGCTGGGCAGCAGCGCCGGCAACCTGTGCGTGGACAACGGCGAAAAGATCTGCGTGGGGCTGGAGATCAACGCCAACCACGTGCGCGCCAAGCGCGAAGGACAGGTGACCGGTACCGCGCGGGCGCTGCATGTCGGCCGCAGCACCCAGCTGTGGGATATCCGCATCGAGGACGAACAGGGCCGGCTGGTCTGTACCTCCCGGCTGACCCTGGCCGTGGTGCCCGCCGGTCACGGCGGGTAATGCCAGGGCCGTGCGAGGCCTGGCCGCGCAGCAGCTGCCGCGCACCGGTCACGCCATGCTGGCAGCGGCTGCGGCGCTCTAGTATCGTTCGCGCATGAATTCCCCCGCCCCGGCTTCGCGCGGCGGCGTGGCGCGTGTGTGCCGTTACCTGTACCGCGTACCGCTGCTGCTGGTCCATGTGTTCGTGTTCCTGCCGCTCACCCTGCTCGGCATGCTGGTGCCGGCGGACAGGCTGCGCGTGGGAGGCCAGCCGCTGGCCTGCAAGGTGGTCAACTGGTGGTCGGCGGGGTTGATGTGGATCTTCGGCTTCCGCCTGGTGCGCATCGGACAGCCCCTGCCCGGCGCGGTGCTGTTCGTGGCCAACCACGTCAGCTGGGTGGATATCTGCGTGCTGCACAGCCAGCGGATGATGGGCTTCGTGGCCAAGCGTGAGATCGCCGGCTGGCCCGTGGTCGGCTGGCTGGCGGCGCGCGGGCAGACCATCTTCCACGAACGCGGCAGCACCGAATCGCTGGGCGGGGTGATGCAGGTGATGGTCGACCGGCTGCGTGAAGGCAAGGGCGTAGGCGTGTTTCCCGAAGGGCGCACCCGCGGCGGCTACGAGGTCGGCCCGTTCCACGCGCGCATCTTCCAGGCGGCGGTGGAAACCGGCGTGCCGGTGCAGCCGGTCGCGCTGCGCTACGGCATCCGTGGTGATGCCCAGACCGTTGTCGCATTCGGCCCGCGCGAAAGTTTCTTCGACAATTTCCTTCGCCTGCTGGGCGAACCGCCGCGCCGCGCCGAAGTGCACTTCCTGGAACCGATCGGCAGCAGCGACCTGGAAGGTCGCCGGCGCATCGCTGAAACATCGCGCTCGCGCATCCTGGCCGCGATGGCGGGAGCCTGAGCGACCGGTGTCCGCCTCCGCGCCCGTGCTCGCCTTCGATCCCGGACCGCCGGCGCTGCCGACCGCTGCCGATTACCAGCCCCCGCGCTGGCTGCGCAACGCGCACCTGCAATCCATGCTCAGCTCCAGCCGGCTGCGCCTGCGGCGGGGCCAGGAACTGCTCGCGGCCACCGGTGCCACCACGCGGGAACTGATCGTGGATGGCGGCAAGGGCGTGCGCCTGCAGGCCTGGTACAGCACGCGCGAAGGCCGCCCGGCACGCGGCATGGCGTTGTTGCTGCACGGCTGGGAAGGCAGCGCCGAATCCAGCTACATGCGCATGACCGCCGCGCGCATGCTGGAACAGGGCTTCGATGTGGTGCGGCTGAATTTCCGCGACCATGGCAACACCCATCACCTCAATCCCGGAATCTTCCATTCCAACCGCATCGAGGAGGTCGTGCACGCGGCAGGTGACATCGCGCGTCGCTGGCCGCAGCTGCCGCTGGTCGCCGCCGGCTATTCGCTGGGCGGCAACTTCGTGCTGCGCCTGGCGTTGCATGCGCCTGCGGCCGGGGTACCGTTGAAGCGGGTGGCATCGGTCTGCCCGGTGCTCGATCCGGCGCTGACCATGGACAGCATCGAGAACGGCCCGGCGATGTACGACTGGTACTTCCGCCGCAAGTGGGCCGGCTCGCTGCGCCGCAAGCAGGCGCTCTATCCGGACCTGAGCGACTGGGATGAACGCGTGTTGCGCCTGGATATCCGCGCGTTGACCGCCTGGCTGGTGGAACACCACACCGACTATGGTTCCCTGCAGGCGTATTTCGATGGTTATTCGATCGCCGGCGAGCGGCTGCTGGACCTGCAGGTGCCGGCCGACATCCTGATGGCCAGGGACGATCCGGTCATTCCCTTCGTGTCCTTCAACGACTGGCGCCTGCCACTGTCTGCCTGCCTGCAGACGGCACAGTGGGGAGGCCATTGCGGGTTCCTGGAAAACTGGCGGGGGGACGGTTTTTCCGAGCGCTGGGTCGCCCGCCACCTGGCCCAGGCCGCCCTGCCGGACTGATCGGCCACGACGGGCCGCGATCGGCGAGGGCCGCTACAATGCGGGTTTGCCCTCACGCTGGACCGCCATGCAAGACCAGATCCTTCAAGCCCTGCGTCGCCGTGACGCCGACCAGGCCATACAGCTGGCTGTTGCCTGGACTGCCGCCGAACCGCAGCTGGCCCAGGCCCATCGCTGGCATGCGCTGGCGCTGCAGCAGCAGGGCCAGTTGCAGCCGGCCGTGGAAAGCCTGCAGCGCGCGCTGGCACTGGCTCCGGACGATGCCGACCTGCACCTGCAGAACGCCGGCCTGCTGCTCGCTCTGCGCCAGTTCGACGATGCCGGCGCGGCGCTGGAACGCACCACCGGCCTCAACCCGAATGAACTGTCCGCCTACCTGATGCAGGCGCACCTGGCGCTGTCGCGCAACGATGTCGACGAAGCCGACCGGCAGGCGCGCCTGGCCTCGCGCCTGGATGCCGGGCACCCGGAAGTTTCCGCGCTGGCCGGCATGATCGCGCTGCGCCGTGGTGCGCTGGACGAAGCGCTGGCACAGCTGACCACTGCCACCCGGGCTCTGCCTGACGATCCGCGCATCCTGTATGCGCTGGGCTTCGCCTACCTGCGCAAGGACATGCTGGCCTTCGCCGAACAGGCGTTCCGCCGTGTGCTGGCGCTGAACCCGGAGATGACCAGCCTGCATGGGCTGCTGGTGCAGCTGGCGCTGCGCCAGGACAATCCGTCCGCCGCCTCGGAGATCATCGAACAATCACTGGCCCAGCCCGGCCAGGACGCGTTGCCGATGCGCCGCCTGGCCGCGCAGCTGGCGCTGCAGTCCGGCCAGCCGCTGCAGGCGCTGGAGCACCTGCGCCCGTTGCTGGCCGGGCACGCCGACGACCGCCGGCTGCTGCAGATGCTGCTGGTGGCCTGGCAACGGCTGGGACGCGAGGAAGAAGCCCGCGCCGAGCTGGATGCGGCGCTGGAAGCCCATACACAGCTGCACGACCTGTGGCTGGCGCGGCTGGCGGTGGAACCGGTCGGCGGTCCCGGCGCCACGGCCGTGGTGGAGCGTTGGCTGGCGGCCATGCCGGAACACATTCCCGCACTGGAAAGCCGCATGAGCCTGCACGACATGGCCGGCGAGCAGGACGCCGCCGAAGCGGTCGCCGCACGCATCGTGGCGCTGGAGCCGAACCGGCTGAGCGGCCAGGTGCGGCTGGTGGATGCACTGCTGGCCCGTGACCCGGCCGCTGCGGTCGCCCACGTACAGGGCGTCATTGATGACGCGCCGGAAGCGGCCCGTCCGCAGCTGCGCATCTGGCTGGGCGAAATCCATGACCGTGCCGGCAATCCGGGCGAGGCTCTGCGCACCTGGCTGGACCTGCAGGCCGAACTGGCGCCGCAGCGCCTGCCGCTGCCGCCGCAGGCCAAGGCACCGCCGAGCTGGCCCGCATTGGGCAGTGTTCCGGAGACGAAGGAAGGCGAGGCGCCATCGGTGCCGATGTTCCTGTGGGGCGCTCCGGGATCCGGGGTGGAACGGGTGGCCACGACGCTGGTGGGCGTTTCGCCGGTGATGCGTACCGACCGCTTCACGTCGAATGCGCCGGACGATGCATTCCAGAATTACCACACGCTGCAGGATCTCGCGTCGGGCGCACTGAGCGCCGAAGCGCTGGTCGCCGGCTGGCGTGCCCAGCTGGCGCAGCGTGGGCTGGCCAACGACACCGTGATCGACTGGCTGCTGTGGTGGGACAACGCGCTGTTGTGGGCGCTGCGCCCGCAGCTGCCGCATGGTCGCCTGCTGGCCGTGGTGCGCGATCCGCGCGACATGCTGCTGGACTGGATCGCCTATGGCGCGGCGGTGCCGCTGGCCGTCACCTCGCTGGCCGAAGCGGCCGAATGGCTGGCGCGTGCGATGGCGCAGCTGGCGACGCTGCAGGAACAGGACCTCTATCCGCTGGTCGTACTGCGCATCGACGATGTGGGCAACGATCCACGCGCAATGGCTGCGCTGTTGCAGGACGTCTTTGGTGCCCGCATCCCGCCGGCCCAGGCGATCGGTACGCCGCGCTTCCCGGCCGGCCACTGGCGCGCCTATCGTGACCTGATGTCCAGCGCGTTCGAGCTGCTGGCGCCGGTCGCGGTACGTCTCGGTTATCCCGAAGAGTGAAGGAGAAGCGGATGCATCTGCACAGTGACAGCCTGCGCAATGGCGCGCCGATCGACCGCGAATTCGCTGCGGGTGATGCCAGCGGTTTTGCCCCGGACCGTAACCCGCACCTGGCCTGGAGCGGAGTGCCCGAAGGCACCCGTTCCTTCGCCGTGCTGTGCGTGGATCCCGATGTGCCGACCGTGCCGGAAACCGTCGGGCGCACCGATGTCACGGTGCCGGTCGACCAGCCGCGCTGCGATTTCGTGCACTGGGTCATGGCCGACATTCCCGCCGACGTGCGCGAGCTGGCGGCAGGCAGCTGCAGCGACGGTTTCGTAGCCGGGGGCAAGCCCGCGCCGGCAGGCCCGGCGGGCAGCCGCCAGGGCCTCAACGATTTCACCGGCTGGTTCGCCGGCACTCCGGGCATGGCCGGCGATTACCTGGGCTACGACGGCCCCTACCCGCCGTTCAACGACGAACGCGTGCATCGCTATTTCTTCCGCGTCTTCGCGCTGGACGTCGAGACACTGGAGCTGCCGGCGCCGTTCACCGCCGCCGACCTGCACCGGGCCATGCACGGCCATGTACTGGCCGAAGCGGCGCTGCACGGCACCTACACCCTGAATCCGGATCTGTAGAGCCGGGCTCTGCCCGGCTGGACGTTGCCGCGTAGCGGGGCAGAGCCCCGCTGTACGTGATGCGCGGGTAGAGCCGGGCTCTGCCCGGCTATTTCTCGGTCGCCGACTCGACCACCATGTCCAGCACATACGCGCGCGAGGACGCGTCGGCCGGCGGATCCTTCACGGTGAAACGCTTCAAGCGCACCACGTTGCGCACGCCATCTTCGTGCGTGTAGCCCTCGATGGCGTCATGGAAGTTCTCGAAGGCGCCCGGTTCGCCCTGTCTTACACCGTTCTCGTCGAAGCGGACCTCGCGCACCTG
>Ga0160455_100952_pt1 | contig 10731 bp, 8 predicted proteins | sample HID1972I_E6MG_FD_108206 | JGI IMG/M metagenome (GOLD analysis project Ga0160455, IMG submission 108206) | Enriched pill bug-associated microbial communities from UW Madison campus, WI, USA - HID1972I_E6 MG | ecosystem: Host-associated > Arthropoda: Insects > Digestive system > Unclassified ... | reverse complement strand
CGCGGCTGCGAGGTCACCGTGGTGCCGGCGCAGACCCCGGCTGCCGAAGTGCTGGCGCTGAAGCCGGATGGCGTGTTCCTGTCCAACGGCCCGGGCGATCCGGAACCGTGTGATTACGCGATCAATGCGATCAAGGCCTGCCTGGACGCCAGGGTGCCGACCTTCGGCATCTGCCTCGGCCACCAGCTGCTGGCGCTCGCCTCGGGCGCGAAGACGGTGAAGATGGGCCACGGCCACCATGGCGCCAACCATCCGGTGCAGGACGTGGACAGCGGCCGGGTGATGATCACCTCGCAGAACCATGGCTTTGCGGTGGACGAAAGCACGCTGCCGACGACCCTGCGCGTCACCCACCGTTCGCTGTTCGACGGCACCAACCAGGGCATCGCGCGCACCGACGTGCCGGCGTTCTCGTTCCAGGGCCATCCGGAAGCGTCGCCGGGTCCAACCGATGTCGGCCCGCTGTTCGACCGTTTCGTGACCCTGATGGCCGAGGCCAGGGCCTGAGCCTGCAGGGAGCTGCGCCGGTGGATGCCGGCGACCTCCCTGGCTGGCCGCAGCCTCCTGCAGCGCCGCGCACGTGCGTGGTGCCGCAGCCGCGGAAGATTCCTGATCGACAGCGTGCGATCACTCCCCCAGACACGCTGCACCGACCTAGAGAAGACAATGGCAAAGCGCACTGACCTGAAAACCATCCTCATCATCGGTGCCGGCCCGATCGTCATCGGCCAGGCCTGCGAGTTCGATTACTCCGGCGCGCAGGCGTGCAAGGCGCTGCGCGACGAGGGCTACCGCGTGGTGCTGGTCAACAGCAACCCGGCTACCATCATGACCGACCCGGAGATGGCCGACGCCTTAGACATCGAGCCGATAAACTCGCAGACCATCCAGAAGATCATCGCCTAGGAAAAGCGCGACGCGCTGCTACAGACCATGGGTGGCCAGACCGCGCTGAACTGCGCGCTGGACCTGGCCGACAACGGCGTGCTGGAGAAGTACAACGTCGAGCTGATCGGCGCCAAGCGCGAAGCGATCCGCATGGCCGAAGACCGCGAACTGTTCCGCGTGGCGATGGGCGAGATCGGCCTGGAATGCCCGAGCGCGGCCGTCGCACATACGCTGGAAGAAGCGCTGGAGATCCAGACCCGCGTCGGTTATCCGACCATCATCCGGCCGAGCTTCACCCTGGGCGGCAGCGGTGGCGGCATCGCCTACAACCGCGAGGAACTGGTCGACATCGTCACCCGTGGCCTGGAACTGTCGCCGACCACCGAGGTGCTGGTGGAGGAATCGGTGCTGGGCTGGAAGGAGTTCGAGATGGAAGTGGTCCGCGACACCGCGGACAACTGCATCATCGTGTGCTCCATCGAGAACCTGGACCCGATGGGCGTGCACACCGGCGACTCGATCACCGTGGCGCCGGCGCAGACCCTGACCGACAAGGAATACCAGCGCCTGCGCGATGCGTCCATCGCCGTGCTGCGCAAGATCGGCGTGGATACGGGTGGCTCGAACGTGCAGTTCGGCATCAACCCGAAGACCGGCCGCGTGGTCGTCATCGAGATGAATCCGCGCGTGTCGCGTTCCTCGGCGCTGGCCTCCAAGGCCACCGGCTTCCCGATCGCAAAGGTCGCTGCCAAGCTGGCCGTGGGCTACACCCTGGATGAGCTGAAGAACGAGATCACCGGTGGCCTGACCCCGGCTTCGTTCGAGCCGTCCATCGATTACGTGGTCACCAAGATTCCGCGCTTCGCGTTCGAGAAGTTCCCGGCCGCCGATGCGCGCCTGACCACCCAGATGAAGTCGGTGGGCGAGGTGATGGCCATGGGCCGCACCTTCCAGGAATCGATGCAGAAGGCCCTGCGTGGCTTGGAAACCGGCAAGATCGGCTTCGATCCGACCGGCCTGGACCTGGGCAACGAAGATGACCTGCAGACCCTGCGCCGCGAGATGAAGGCGCCGGGTCCGGAACGTCTGTTCTATGTGGCCGACGCGTTCCGTGCCGGCATGAGCGTGGAGGAGATCCATGCACTGTCCTTCATCGATCCGTGGTTCCTGGACCAGATCGAGGAGATCATCGCGGCCGAGGCCGACGTCGCCGCCGGCGGTATCGATGCGCTGGACGCCGCGCGCCTGCGCCGCCTGAAGCGCGCCGGCTTCTCCGATGCGCGCCTGGCCCAGCTGACCGGCACCAACGAAGCGGCCGTGCGTGCGCTGCGCCGCGCCCACAAGGTGCGTCCGGTGTACAAGCGCGTGGATTCCTGCGCCGGCGAGTTCGCCACCGGTACCGCCTACCTGTACTCCACCTATGAGGAAGAGTGCGAGGCCAACCCGAGCGACCGCGACAAGATCATGATCCTCGGCGGTGGCCCGAACCGCATCGGCCAGGGCATCGAGTTCGACTACTGCTGCGTGCATGCGGCGCTGGCGCTGCGCGAGGATGGCTATGAAACCATCATGGTCAACTGCAACCCGGAAACCGTGTCCACCGACTACGACACCTCCGACCGCCTGTACTTCGAGCCGCTCACGCTGGAAGACGTGCTGGAGATCGTCGAACTGGAACAGCCGAAGGGCGTGATCGTGCAGTACGGCGGGCAGACTCCGCTGAAGCTTGCCCGCGCGCTGGAAGCCAACGGCGTGCCGGTGATCGGCACCAGCCCGGATTCGATCGACCTGGCCGAGGACCGCGAGCGCTTCCAGCAGCTGGTGGATTCGCTGGGCCTGAAGCAGCCGCCGAACCGCATCGCCCGCAACGACCAGGAAGCACTGCTGCTGGCCCGCGAGATCGGTTATCCGCTGGTGGTGCGTCCGAGCTACGTGCTGGGCGGCCGGGCGATGGAGATCGTCTACGGCGAAGCCGACCTGGCGCGTTACGTGCGCGATGCGGTGAAGGTCTCCAACGATTCGCCGGTCCTGCTGGACCGCTTCCTCGACAATGCGGTGGAAGTGGACGTGGACATCATCGCCGACGCACAGGGCAACGTGCTGATCGGCGGCGTGATGGAACACATCGAAGAGGCCGGTGTGCACTCGGGCGATTCCTCCTGCTCGCTGCCGCCGTATTCGCTGTCCGCCGACACCCAGGCCGAGCTGCGCCGCCAGGTGGTGGAGCTGGCCAAGGCCCTGAACGTGGTCGGCCTGATGAACACCCAGTTCGCCATCCAGGCGGGCGAAAACGGTGAAGATATCGTCTACCTGCTGGAAGTGAACCCGCGTGCGTCGCGCACCGTGCCGTTCGTGTCCAAGGCCACGGGCATGCCGCTGGCCAAGATCGCCGCGCGCTGCATGGCGGGCAGCACGCTGGCCGAGCAGGGCGCCACGAAGGAGATCGTGCCGGACTACTACTCGGTGAAGGAAGCGATCTTCCCGTTCGCCAAGTTCCAGGGCGTGGACCCGATCCTCGGGCCGGAGATGCGCTCCACCGGCGAGGTGATGGGCGTCGGCCGCAGCTTCAGCGCCGCCTTTGCGCGTGCGCAGGAAGCCGGCGGCATCAAGGCGCCGCCGGTCGGCAAGGCCTTCGTCTCCGTGCGCGATCCGGACAAGCAGCGCGTGCTGCCGGTGGCCCAGGCGCTGCTGGAACGCGGTTATTCGCTGGTGGCCACGCGTGGTACCGCCGCGTGGCTGCAGCAGCACGGCATGGACTGCGAGATCGTCAACAAGGTCGTGGAAGGCCGTCCGCACATTGTCGATTCCATCAAGAACGGCGAAATCGTCTATATCGTCAACACGACCGAAGGCCGTGCGGCGATCACCGATTCGTTCTCGATCCGTCGCGAGGCGCTGCAGCACCGCGTCACCTATTCGACCACCATTGCCGGCGCCAGGGCGCTGGTGCATTCGCTGGAATTCCGCGGGACCGGCCCCGTCTGGTCGCTGCAGGAACTGCACAAGGAACTGAACGCATGAGAGCTCCCATCACCCTGAAGGGCGCGCAGAAGCTGCGCGACGAGCTGGACCACCTGAAGTCGGTCAAGCGCCCCAAGGTCATCGCGGCCATCGCCGAAGCACGCGAGCACGGTGACCTGAAGGAAAACGCCGAGTACCACGCCGCGCGCGAGGAGCAGGGCTTCATCGAAGGCCGCATCAAGCAGCTGGAAGGCGAGCTGTCGCACGCCGAGATCATCGATGTGAGCAAGCTCAACGCCGGTTCCAAGGTGGTGTTCGGCGCCACCGTGCAGCTGGCCGACGTGGAAACCGACGAAGAGAAGACCTACCAGATCGTTGGTGACCTGGAAGCGGACATCAAGCTCGGCCTGATCGCGATTTCCTCTCCGGTGGCGCGCGCGATGATCGGCAAGCTGGAAGGCGACAGCATCACCATCGATGCCCCGGCCGGCCAGCGCGAGTACGAGATCGTCAGCGTCCGTTACGCAGGCTGATCGATGTCCACGGCCACGCTGCTGCTGCCCGCGCGCACCCGCTTCGCTGCGGCAGCCTGGCCGGACGATGTCGCGCGTGCCTTTGGACGCGCCGCGCATGACACGGTGGAACAGGGCGGGCAGGCGCAGCTGCGTCGGCATTTCGTGGTCGGCATGAGGCCTGATGCCGGCGATGCCACCGCCTGGCCCGTGGCGGCGTTGACCCGCCAGCTGGATGCCGGCGATGCGGGTGGATCTGCCTGGCTGCGGGCCGATCCGGCCTGCATGGTGCCGGACATGCACGGTGCGCGGATGATGGGCCATGGCGACACGCTGCGGCTGGACGATGACGACGCGCAGGCCCTGCTGCCGGCGTTGCAGCCGCTGTTCGCCGATGCCGGCCTGTTGCTGGATGCACCGGTGCCGTCGCGCTGGTACCTGCGCGTGCCGGAGGACATGGTGCTTCCGGCGTTCGCCGACCCGGACGATGTGCTGGGCGATGACCTGTTCGCGCATCTGCCTGGGGGGCAGGAGGGTCGCCGCTGGCGCGCGTTGCTGACCGATGTCCAGGTGGTCCTGCATGCGCATCCATGGAACCAGCGTCGTGCAGCGCAGGGCGTGCAGCCGATCAACTCGCTGTGGTTCTGGGGTGCGGGCAGATTGCCTGCGCGGGTAACGACATCGCATGCGCAGGTGCGCAGCCGCGATGCGCTGCTGCGCGCGCTTGCGCAGGCGGCGGGCGTGCAGGACGGCGGTGAGCAGGCAGTGGATGCGCTGGTGGACCTGCGCGCGCTGCGCTCGCTGCAGCAACTGGGCGAAGGCGCGATCCGGCCGCTGCTGGCGGCCCTGGCGCGCGGCGAGCTGCAGGCACTGCTGCTGGATTTCGAAGATGGCCTGCAGGTGCGTATCGATCGTGCCCAGCGCTGGCGTTTCTGGAAGAAGCCGCTGCAACTGCACGCGCCGACGGTCGGGTAGAGCGGGGCTCTGCCCCGCTGTGCGGTAAGGATCAGCCGGGCAGAGCCCGGCTCTACGCGGCGGCGCGCACGCGTTATCATCATGGCGTCCTTCGCAATCCGGCGCCGCCGATGTCCCTTGCCGCCGCAGCCGCGTCGCCTGTTTCCGCAACCCTGCTCATCCGCCGCCGCGATCCGGTAGCCTGCACGCCGTGGCCTGATGGCACGCTGCCGCTGCTGGCCCGGCTGTACGCCAGCCGTGGTGCCACCACCCCCGAACTGGCGCTGCCGAAGCTGGCCAGCCTGCTGCCGCCGGAACTGATGGGCGGCATGGACGGTGCGGTGCAGCTGCTTGCCGACGCCATCGCGCAACGCCGGCGCATCCTGGTGGTCGGCGATTTCGACTGCGATGGTGCCACCGCGTGCGCGGTGGGCGTGCGCGGGCTGCGCATGCTCGGTGCGCACGACGTGGTGCATGCGGTGCCCAACCGCAGGGTGCATGGCTATGGCCTGTCGCCTTCGCTGGTGGACGAACTGGCGGTGCTGGAGCCGCACCTGCTGGTCACGGTGGACCATGGCATCGCCTGCCACGCCGGCGTGGCTGCGGCCAAGGCGCGGGGCTGGCAGGTGCTGGTCACCGACCACCATCTGCCCGGCCCGACCCTGCCGCCGGCCGATGTCATCGTCGACCCGAACCTGGAGGGCGATGCGTTCCCCAGCAAATCGCTGGCCGGCGTGGGCGTGATCTTCTATGTGCTGCTGGCGCTGCGGCGTCATCTGCGTACAGCCGGTGCGTTCGGCGCAGGCAACGGCCCCGATCTTTCCACCCTGCTGGACCTGGTGGCGGTCGGTACCGTGGCCGACCTGGTGGCGCTGGATGCGAACAACCGCGCACTGGTCAGCGCTGGGCTGCGGCGCCTGCGCAACGGCCAGGGCTGCATCGGCCTCAACGCGCTCATCGAAGCCAGTGGTCGGGATGCGCGGCGGCTGACCGCGACCGATATCGGCTTTGCACTGGGCCCGCGGTTGAACGCGGCCGGGCGCCTGGAAGACATGGCACTGGGCATCGCGCTTCTACTCAGCGAAGAACCACACCAGGCACGCGGTATTGCCGCGACGCTGGAGCAGATCAACGCCGAACGGCGTGCCGTGCAGCAGGTCATGACCGATGATGCGGAGAAGGCGGTTGCGCGCGTGGTGCTTGATACCCGGGGCGAACGGCCGCTGACCGCCGTGCTGTTCGATGCCGACTGGCACCCCGGGGTGGTCGGGCTGGTGGCCTCGAAGATGAAGGATCGGCTGCACCGCCCGGTGGTCGCGTTCGCGCCGGCGGAGCCGGGCAGTACGGCGCTGCGGGGTTCGGCGCGATCCATTCCCGGCCTGCATATCCGTGACGCGATGGCGCGCGTGGATGCCCTGCATCCGGGCATGATCGATCGCTTCGGCGGACATGCCATGGCGGCCGGCCTGAGCCTGCACCGCGACAACGTCACGGGCTTCGAAGCGGCGTTCGCCGACGCCGTGCGGCAGATGGTGGACCCGGCGATGCTGCAGCAGCAGATGGTCAGCGATGGCGAACTGGGTGCGGACGAACTGGATCATCGCCACGCCGAGGCGTTGCGTCTTGCCGGGCCCTGGGGCCAGGGCTTCCCCGAGCCACTGTTCGATGGCCATTTCGAGGTGGCCAACTGGCGCGTGCTGAAGGAGCGTCACCTGAAGCTTGAGCTGCGCCATGCGGGCATCGCGGGCGTGCTCAACGCCATCCACTTCGGCGGATGGAATGGCAATGCACCGCCACGGCACGTACATGTGGCGTATCGACTGGCCTGCGATGACTACCGCGGCGGCGGCGCGATCCAGCTGATCGTGGAGCATTGCCAGCCGGCGTGAGCACTGCGCCGGCCAGCATGCGATGACGCTGCTGGCACCGGTTCCGTGACCGTTACGGAGCGGGTTCGGGCGCTTCGATGGTTATCCAGGTCGGCATATCCCAGGCGCCGCCGGCGAAGCCGCGGCACATGCCGCTGGTCTGTTCATGGGCACGCTGGAACTGCGCGCCATCCCAGCGCCAGCGTGCACTCCAGAGACAGTCGCCGAGCCCGCGGCCTTTCTGCACGGCGGAGACGGTTGCGGTGCCGTGGTCGAAATCCGAGGCGTCCAGCGTTACCAGTGCAGGCTGCCACGGCGGACTGTCGCTGGCCACCCAGAACCCGATGCCTTCGTTGTAGGCGCCGCGCCAGCAGGATACGGCGACCAGCACGTGACGCGTGTCCAGGCGCTGGACCTCCAGCGGAGAGACATCCCCATGATCTTCCTGCAGGCCGGTGCATTCCTGGTCCGCACCGAGCGTGGCCCGCAATGCCGCGCGCAGGCCGCCGTCATTGGCGAGGGCGGCATCCGGCGCGCGCGATGCCACCAGGGCGGGCGCGCGGGCGATGACCGGGGCGGGCCGGGCCGCCGGGACGGCGGATTCGGGACGCGATCCTGCACGTATCCCGGATCGCATCAACGCGCCCGGCGTGCCCAGGCGCCCCTGCACATCGTCCATGCGCAGCAGCACCGCGCTGGCGCCCGCAGCGGATATCGGCCATGTACGTCCGTTGCCATCCCTGACCACGATCGTTGCGCGCCCGGGCAGGGCCTTCAGCAGCGCCGTGACCTGTTCCCTGCGCAGCACGCGCACATCATCATCATCATCGGCCGCATCCGCGAGTCGGCCCAGGTCCTTGCCGTTCACCTGCAGCCGCAACACACCCTGTGGCGCTTGCGCATCGTCGAAACCGCCGAAACGAAGGCGACCGTCCACCTCCGTGCCAGGGCCGCCTTTTCGTTCCAGCAGCAGGCTGAAGCCGTTCGCGCCGTCATCGGGACCGTAACCCGCAGCCCGGCAGGTACCGGTGTTGTCGCAGGCGATCTCCCAGTCCTGATGGTTGAAGGCAGGAGCGGGTGCGAACGCCTGGGCGGTGCCCGTGGCGACCAGCAGCAGCGCGGCAGTGCGTGGCAGTGAACGCATCATGGCAACCTGTGCGGAGGAACAGGACATCATGGTGCGCAGGCGTTACCCCGCCTGTCCATTGTCGCGGGCGTACAGGTTCGCGGCCGGGCGATGAGCGGGGGAACGGCCTGGAAACACTGCCAGCGTGAGCAGCATCACCAGCGCGATGCCCAGGGCATGCCAGAAGATGCCGATGATCCGCAGGTCCGGCAGGGGCAGGGCACCGGCAACGGCGTGCAGCATGCGTCCCGTCGCCAGGCTGATGGCGATGAACGCCAGCGGCCGTGCGATCCGCTGCCAGGGCCGGTGCGGATCGTCTGGCCAGCCACGCCATTGCAGTATCAGCAGCACCCCGAACAGGCCCGCCAGTTGTCCGGCAGCATCGACCTCGATCCATGTCGACACACTGGCCACGCCGGTCCATACCGCTGCCAGCAGGGCGATCGATACCAGCCGCCAGCGGTTGCCCGCCGCGATCGGCGCGCGTGGGAACAACCAGCAGGCCAGCGTCGCGACGGCCAGCCCCGCCAGCCATCCGGCCATTACATCGGCCAGGAAATGTCGTCCGAGGTACATGCGCGACAGCGCCATCAGCAGGGGCCAGCCGAGCACCAGGGCCAGCCGTCCGGCCCTGTTGCGCACGCCGAAACCAAGCATGAGCGCCATGCAGGCGGCACTGGCCGCACCGACATGGCCGCTGAGGAATCCGGGATCGCGGTCGTCCCGGGCGCGGAACCGGGCGACCGCTTCATTCGATGGCAGCGACCAGAAGCCCGGCACCGTGCCATCACCGAGCAGCGCCCGCCCGCTGCGGCCCTTGTCCAGCACCCGTGCATCGATGTCGCTGGGGCGGGGCAGGTCCGTGGCCTGCTTGACCATCGACGACACCCCCGACATCAGCAGGACCGCCAGCAGGATCATCAGGCCGGCCCGCAGCCGCAGGCCGAAGGCGCACACCGCGATCAACACCATGTAGGCGGTGGCATGGCCCAGCGCGCTCACGGCGGTCATCAGCGGCAGCATCCATCCTGCGTCGAAAAATCCCTGCAGTGCCACATGCGGATCGGTCTGGAACATTCACGTTTCTCCCTGGACGCTCGCCACCATCCCTGCGCGCGACGATAGCCGTTTCACGGGCAGGCCGAACAGGGGGCGCAGCAGCGTGCTGCGCCGGATCAGCAGTTCATGCAGCAGCAGGCTGCCGGCGAAGGTACCCGCGAGCACCAGCAGCGGCTCCGCCCGCGGACCGAGCCGCAGTGGCCGAAGTGCGTACAGCAGCAGGATCAGTACGGTCTGGTGCAGGATGTATACGCTGAATACCGCCTCCCGCGCATACGGCAGCCAGCGGAACGGACGATCCAGCCATGCCCGCGCCCAGCCGAAGATGGCCAGCAGGGCGGTCCATGTATAGAGCGCGCGGCCGAGGCGTTCGGTCTGCGCCCACGGCAAGGACAGCAGCCACGGGTCGACGTCGTGCAGGTGCGGCATCCTGCCCAGCGCCCGTATGCCCAGCTCCACGCCGACGCCAAGCAGTGCCAGTGCCAGTGCGTGCCAGCACCAGCGCAGCAGCAGGTCCCAGCCGCGTTGCCAGCGTGCGGCGATGAATCCCAGCGCGAACAGGGGCAGCGATTCGGCGTGTACGGATACATCGTTGAACAGCGCATGGGTGGGCGGATGATGGGGCAGCAGGTAGAGCAGGTTCCAGCTCATCCAGGCAAACGGCAACAGCAGGCCGACCACTGCGACAGCCCGGTCCGGCGGTGTCCATGCAGGCAGCAGGCCCCGCAGCGGGCGCGCCAGGCTGGCCAGCGCGATCAGCAGCACCGAGTAGGGAATCAGATAGGCCAGGTACCAGAGATGGTTCCAGGTGAAGCCGTAATCGGCGCCGTTGAAGTGCGCACCCGGCCACGGCCGGAGCTGCCAGTAGCGCAGCAGGAACGCGCCCAGGCCGGGAGCGATGTCACCGGTTTCGACCGCTTCGCAGTATGCCTGCAGGCTGACCACCGCGACGATGCCGAACGCCAGCGGCAGCAGCAGCCGCCAGCAGCGGCGCAACGCGAAGGCGGCGCGGCCACGGGCGGGCAGCGCCAGCGCCAGGGCGATGCCGGAAATGGTGAACAGCAGCGGCATGCGCCAGCGGTTCAGCGCGATCATCGGCCATTGCAGCCATTCGAACAGATAGCTGCTTTTCAGGTGGAAGTCCCACTCGGCCACGTAGGCCATGCCGGTGTGGTAAGGGATGAGCAGCAGCAGGGCGAATACCCGCAGGGCATCCAGGTCGTGGCGTCGTGGCATGGGTCGGTCAGTGCAGCAGAGGAAGCGCGAGCCTGCACCTGGCTGGCCTCGGCCGGCAGGGGCAGGGGCCACGCAGAGGCCGCCTCGGGACGAATGGCGCGTGGCATGGGACCAATGGGACGGGCGG
>Ga0160455_100943_pt1 | contig 10826 bp, 9 predicted proteins | sample HID1972I_E6MG_FD_108206 | JGI IMG/M metagenome (GOLD analysis project Ga0160455, IMG submission 108206) | Enriched pill bug-associated microbial communities from UW Madison campus, WI, USA - HID1972I_E6 MG | ecosystem: Host-associated > Arthropoda: Insects > Digestive system > Unclassified ... | reverse complement strand
CCTTAGGCTGGAGGCATGACCACTCCTGCATCCGACACGATCACCATGTTCGGCGCTTCCTGGTGCGGCGACTGCCGTCGCACCAAGAAGCAGCTCGACGAACTCGGCATCCAGTACACGTACATCGATCTCGTGGCCGAGCCCGCAGCGGCCGACGTCGCGAAGGAGATCTCGGGTCGCACGAACATCCCCGTGGTCGTCTACCCCGACTCCAGCCACCACGTCGAGCCGTCCAACGCCGATGTCGAGGCGAAGCTGCGGGAGCTCTCCCTGATCTGAAACCCGGTCCCGTTCAGTCCTAGGCTGGGTTCCATGCCGAAAGAGACGATGACGACTCAGGATCTGGCCGACGACGAGCGCACGACGCTGGATGCGGACATCGCCGTGCTGCAGCAGGGTGCACGCACCTGGGCGAGCCTGTCCGTATCGCAGCGCGTGACGCTGCTGCGTGCGCTGCGCATCAGCGTCGCCGCCGCGGCGGAGGACTGGGCGAGCACGGCCGCCGATTCCAAGGGTCTGCGTGCGGGGCATCCGCTGCGCGGCGAGGAGTGGCTGAGCGGCCCGTACTCGGTGCTCGGTGCGATCGACGCGTATGCCGACACACTGACCAAGCTCGCGGCCGGGCACAATGCGCTGGAGGGCGTCGGGATCGGTCGCGCGCCCGGCGGTCGCACGAAGATCGACGCGTTCCCACTCACCGGCATCGACCGGTTCCTGCTGTCGGGCTTCACCGGCGAGGTGTGGCTCGAGCCCGGCATCACCCCGAAGTCCGCGCGCGGCGGCGCCGGTCTGGCGCAGCTGACACCCGCAGCATCCGGCGGCGTGGGGCTGGTGCTCGGCGCGGGAAACATCACCTCCATCCCGGTGCTCGACGTCGTCTACGAGCTGCTCGCCCACAACCGCGTGGCGCTGCTGAAGGTGAACCCGACGCAGGATGCGCTGGTGCCGGTGTACGAGCGGGCGCTGGCTCCGCTGATCGAGCCCGGATTCCTGCGTATCGTGCGCGGTGGCCCTGCCGTCGGTGCGTACCTCACCGGGCACCGCGACCTCGCGCACGTGCACATCACCGGTTCCGCGGCCACGTTCGATGCGATCGTGTGGGGCGCCGGCGCCGCCGGAGCACGCCGCCGCCGTGAGAACCGCCCGCAGCTGAAGAAGCCGATCACCGCAGAGCTCGGCGGCGTCTCGCCCATCATCGTCGTGCCCGGCGAGTGGACCGACGCCGACCTGAGGTTCCAGGCCGAGCACGTGGCGACCATGCGTCTGCAGAACTGCGGGCACAACTGCATCGCCGGACAGGTCGTGATCATCTCCTCCGACTGGCCGCAGGCCGAGCAGTTCCGTACTGCGCTGCGCCGCGCCTACGCCGGAGCCCCTGAGCGACCCATCTGGTACCCGGGCTCGCCCGCGCGCATGCGTCAGGCGGGCGAGGACTATCCGGATGCCCTGGTGCTGGCCGACCGCCTGCTGGTTGAGATAGACGACGGGCAGGATGCCACGGCCCTGCAGACCACGGAGTACTTCGCCCCTGTGCTGGGCGTCGTGGAGGTTCCCGGTACAGGGCAGGCGTTCCTGGATGCCGCCGTCGCTCACGCCAACGAGGAGCTGCAGGGCACCCTCGGCGCGAACCTGATCATCGATCCGGCCACTCAGCGCTCGCTCGGCACCGGGTTCGAACGGGCGATCGCAGCGCTGCGCTACGGGTCGATCGCGATCAACGCCTGGACCGCGTTCGGGTTCATCACCCCGACGCTGACCTGGGGCGCCTTTCCGGGCAGCACCATCGATGATGTGGGCAGTGGAATCGGCGTCGTGCACAACGCGCTGCTGCTGGACGGCGTGGAGCGCTCGGTGGTACGCGGCCCCTTCCGGCCGTTCCCGCGCTCGCTGCCGGTGCTCAACGGCGGCGGCCGGTTCACGATCCTGCCCACGCCGCCGTGGTTCGTCTCCGCGCGCACGGGCGCGAAAGTCAGCGAGGGCCTCACGCGCTTCCGCGCCCACGGCGGCATCCCGGGCCTGATCCGCACCCTCATCCAGGCGCTCCGCGCCTGACCAAGCCCGTCTCCCACGACCGTCTGTGGGGCGCAAGTGCATGCTTCACGACGACCGAAGCCGACGTTCACGCCCCACAGACGGTCTTTCAGGGGGCGGCGAAGCGGTCGGTGGCGGCGCGCAGCGCGCGGGCGATGCCGGGTTCGGATGCCGAATGGCCGGCGTCATCCACGATCACCAGCTCGGCCTCGGGCCAGGCTGTGTGCAGATCCCACGCGGTCATGATCGGCGTGCACACGTCGTAGCGTCCCTGCACGATCACGGTGGGGATGTCGCGGATGATTCCCGCGTTGGCGATCAGCTGCCCCTCTTCGAGCCAGCCGCCGTTGATGAAGTAGTGGTTCTCGATGCGGGCGAACGCGGTCGCGTGCACGGCATCCGTCGCCTCGGCGACATGCTCGGCATCCGGGCGCAGCGTCACGGTCGACGCCTCCCACTTGGTCCACGCGACCGCCGCCGGCACATGCACGGCGGGGTCCGGGTCGAAGAGCCGCCGGTGGTACGCCTCGATCATCCGGCCGCGCTCCACCGGAGGGATCACCGACTCGTAGTCGGCCCAGAGATCGGGAAAGAGCGCCGCGGCGCCACCCTCGTAGAACCACTCCAGCTCGTGACGACGCAGGGTGAAGATGCCGCGCAGCACCAGCTCGCTGACGGACTCCGGATGCGCCTGCGCGTACGCCAGTGCAAGCGTGCTGCCCCAGGAGCCGCCGAACACCTGCCAGGTGCGGATGCCGAGATTCTTGCGCAGCAGCTCGATGTCGGCGACCAGGTGCCAGGTGGTGTTGAAACGCAGGTCGGCGTTGGGGTCGCTGGCGTGCGGAGTGCTGCGACCGCATCCGCGCTGGTCGAACAGCACGATCCGATAGAGCTCCGGGTCGAAGAAGCGCCGCTGCCAGGGCGAGGTACCGCCCCCGGGCCCGCCGTGCAGGAAGACGACGGGCTTGCCGTCGGGATTCCCGCTCTGCTCCCAGTGGATGCGATTGCCATCGCCGACGAGCAGGTCGCCCGTCTCGTACGGCTCGATAGGCGGATGCAGTCCGTCCAGTTCCATGTTCCACTCCCCCGAGTAACCCGTGGATCGGGCACCTTCACCGTATCCCGAAATTGGTATACCGCGATGGCGAACCGCCAGCGGCTACAGCTTCACTCCCGGCGCGAACGTGTCGCAGACGCCCAGGCCGTTCGTATAGCCGTTCGCGAACCAGCCCTGCCGCTGCTTGCTGGTGCCGTGCGTGAAGCTCTCGGGACTGACGAACCCGCCCGACGACTGCTGGATGTGATCGTCGCCCACCACGTAGGCGGCGTTCACGGCATCCGCCAGCTCCGCCTCGCTCGGCGCCTGGAGCATCTGATTGCCGTGCGAGTCGTTCGTCTTCGTGACGTCCTTCAGCCACGCGCCCGCATAGCAGTCGGCCTGCAGCTCGGTGCGCACGCTGTTGCTCTCCGGACCGGTTCCGTTGTTCGGATGCCTGTCCATCACCCCGGTGATGTTCTGGATGTGGTGACCCCACTCGTGTCCGACGATGTACAGCTGCGCCAGGTCTCCGGCCGACGCGCCGAACTGCTGCTGCATGAGCTCGAAGAAGGTGGGGTCGATGTACACGCCCTGCTCGGGCGGGCAGTAGAACGGCCCCACGGCGTTGGATGCCGTGCCGCACTGCGTGGATGTCTGGCCGTCGACGACCGTGAGCGTCGGCGTCACGTAGCCGTCGACGTGCTGGGACCAGTAGTCGTTCAGCAGCAGCTCGGCGCCGGCCATCCGGCAGTCGTCACGCGTGTTGGCATCCGTACCGGTCTTGCAGTCCGCGAGCGTGTTCTCGCCGGTCACCGCCGGCTGGTCCTCGCCGCCCGGCAGGCCCCCGACCAACCCGGACAGATCGACACCGAGCATCGGTCCGATGATGAGGGCGAGGATGGCGACCACGCCCACGCCGCCACCGGCGATCACGGCGCCGCGGCCTCGGCGGCGGGTGGTGTTGCCCGAGATGTCGGCATCGGGATTGAATGTCATGCAGAAAAGGTACCCTGCCCGGCGGCGGAGGGCACGGACGTAGGCTCTGAGTATGGCGACGACGATCACGATCACGGGGGCCGGCGGGCAGATCGGCTATGCGCTGCTGTTCCGCATCGCGGCAGGAGACCTGCTCGGGCCGGACGAGCCGGTCCGACTGCGACTGCTGGAGATCCCGCAGGGGCTCGCCGCCGCCGAGGGCGCGGCGCTCGAGCTGCAGGACGGCGCGTTCGGGCTGCTCGAGCACGTCGAGGTGACCGATGACGCCACCACGGGCTTCGACGGCGCGAACCTCGCCCTGCTCGTCGGTGCCCGCCCGCGCGGCCCGGGTATGCAGCGCGGCGACCTGCTCGCCGCGAACGCCGGGATCTTCGGCCCGCAGGGTGCGGCCATCGCCGAGAACGCCGCGTCCGACATCCGAGTCACCGTCGTCGGCAACCCGGCGAACACGAACGCGCTGATCGCAGCATCCGCTGCCGACGGCGTCCCCGCCGATCGCTTCACCGCCCTGACCCGTCTGGATGAGAATCGCGCCCGCGCGCAGCTCGCGCTCGCTCTCGATGCCCCGGTGGCGAGCATCACCCGGGTGCCGATCTGGGGCAACCACTCCGCCACTCAGTTCCCCGACATCACCTACGCGATGATCGACGGCCAGCCGATCTCCGACGCCCTCGCCGCCCGCGTGGGCGATGTGCGCGCGTGGCAGGAGAAGGAGTTCATCCCCCGAGTGGCAGGGCGCGGCGCGGAGATCATCGACGTGCGCGGATCATCGTCGGTCGCCTCCGCGGCGAGCGCCGCGATCGACCATGTGCGCGACTGGGTGCTCGGCACCGACGACTGGACGAGCGCCGGAGTCGTCTCGCACGGCGAGTACGACGTGCCCGAGGGGCTGATCTCCTCGTTCCCCGTGCAGTCGGTCGGTGGCGCATGGCAGATCGTCGAGGGTCTGGAACTGGGCGGCTGGGCTCGCGCACGCGTGGAATCCTCCGTCGCCGAGCTCATCGAGGAGCGCGATGCCGTGCGGGCACTCGGCATGCTCTGACCAGCTGCCCGGCGGTTGTCGGCGGAGTCGGGCAGAATAGAGGCCGGGGCGGAATGAATGCCGGAGGTAGGACGATGAGCGACGCGAAGAACCCGATGGATGCCGAGCTGGGTGAGCCTCTCACCAGCCCGCTGCACCTGCCGCACGCCGCAGCCTCCTGCCCGAAGTGCCTGGCGAACGACGATCACGACTGGTGGTCGGCCCGCCCGGAGCACACGCGCCTGGTGGGACTGGTCGTGTCCCGCGACGGGATGCCGTCCGTCACGCAGCAGCGCGAGGATCTGACGCGCTTCGGCGTGCCGATCGAGGGCTTCCGGCATCCCGCACCCGAGATTCTGGAGAGCTGGGGAGATCGACTGTCCCGACTGCTCGATACCCTGCAACGCGGTGATGTGCTCGTCGTCGCGAACGTGCATGCGCTCGGGAGCGATCTGGACGAAGAGACCCGCACGGTGGCCGAGTTGCGCCGCCGCGGCATCATGGTGAAGGTCCTCAGCCACCATGCGCGGCACCTGGCGGATGCCGGGCGCTGAACGCGGCATCCGCCGTCGCCCGTGCGCACGAAAAAGCCGGCTGCCATCCGTGAGGGATGACAGCCGGCTCGAGCACCGCCCGCAAGGGCCGGGCTCAGAACATCACCAGCGGTTCTTGTTCTTGTTCTCGTTCGCCTGACCGTCCTGCGAGTCCTGCGAGACCTGACGACCGATGTCGTTCAGGAGCACCTTCATCTCGGTCAGCGCCTGGTTCCACTTGGCCTTCGCCTGGACGTACGCCTCGGAAGCCGAACCGGTCCAGTCGGCCTGAAGCGGCTTGAGGGCCGTCTCCATGTCGCTGAGCTTGGATTCGATGTTGCCCGCACCGCGGACGAGGTCGGTACCCGCCGTGTCGACGGTGCCGAAATTCATCTTGTAGCCGTTGCCACCCATGATCTGTATCCCTCCAGTCTCAGCCGAGACGGCCCATGAACTTGTTCTGAGCCTGAGCCGACGTGTCGTCGGTCTGGCTGTAGGTCGTCTGCGAGTCACGCAGGTTCTGCTCGAACTCGTCGAGCGCATTCGTGATGCGAGTCGACTTCTCGGCCCACGCCTGGAACGTCTGCTGGAAGGCAGTCGCACCCGACCCGGTCCATGCTGCGCCGATGCCGGACAGCTGGTTCGAGATCGACTTCAGCTCCGTGATGATCTCGGTCTTCGACTGATTGACGATGCTGGCGCCACGCTGCAGGGCTCCATCCGCTGCAGAAATCTCTCCGCCCACGGTCACCTCCTGGTCCTGAGGGCTTCTCCGCCCCGAATGCTTCAGCCCTGTGGGCCGTGACGCCGATGCCCGGCGACAGATATCACCTTACGGTCCCAACCGGATGACGCCTATGGGTAGCTCTGCCCACGGAGCCCTCCCCATGCCGGATTCACAGCTGAGCCGGGGGCGCGTAGGCCAGCTGCATGACCTGCAGACCCTGCTCGCGAGTGATCACCTTGGCACGTCCCGGCACCGCGAACGACGCCTTGACGTTGCCGATCAGGGCGCCTTCGTCCGGGCTGCCCGAGAGCAGGATTCCGGGCGCGGCGAGATCTCGCAGCGTCTGCATCACCGGCTCGAAGGTGGAGCGCGAGGCTCCACCGGAACGGCGTGTCAGCGTCAGGTGCAGCCCGACGTCCGTGGCCTGGGCGAGCAGTGGCTGGAGCACCGCGATCGGGTTGCCCGACTGGGTGTTCACTAGGTCGTAGTCGTCGACGAGCACGAACACCTCGGCGCCCGACCACCACGATCGATCCCGCAGCTGCTGCGGTGTCACATCGGTGCCCGGCAGTCGCCCGCGCAGGTACTCCGCGAGTCCGCCCAGCTCCTCGGATGCCTGCTGAGCCGTCGTGTAGTACCCCGCGAGGTACTCGTCGGGGATCTCCGAGAGCAGCGCGCGACGGTAGTCGATCACGAAGAACTGGGCGTCCTTCGCCGTCTTCGTGCGCATGACCTCCCGCGCGAACCCGCGCAGGAAGCTCGACTTGCCCGACTGGCTGTCGCCGAACAGGTACACGTGCGGGTTGCGCGCGGTGTCGAACGAGGTCGGAGCGAGCTCCGCCTCGTCCACGCCGAGCAGAACCTGCTTCTCGGCAGGCGTGCCCGCCGCGAGACGCTGCAGCTCGGGCAGCTCGAGCATCTCGGGCAGCAGGCGCAGCTTGGGGCCTCGTGGCCCCTTCCAGCCTGCGTTGACGCGCGTGATCATGTCCTCGACGCCCTCGCTGAGCATGCCGGGGTCTCCGGACCCGTCGATGCACGGCAGAGCCGTGAGCATGTGGTGCTTCGACGGCGCCAGGCCGCGCCCCGGACGTCCCGTCGGCACGTTGGCCGCCACCTTGCGGTCGATCTCGGAGTCGCTGGTGTCGCCGAGTCGCAGCTCGAGCTTGGATCCGAACGTGTCGCGGATGGCGGTTCGGAAGTCCATCCAGCGCGTAGTCGTCGCCACGAGGTGCACGCCGTAGGTGAGAGCCCGCCCGGCCAGCGCCTGGATCTCGAACTCCATCTCGTCGAATTCGGCCCGGATCGTCGGCCAGCCGTCGATGATGAGGAACACGTCGCCGTAGCCGTCGTCCGCGCGCCCCTGGGCCCGCATGCGCCGGTAGGTCTCGATGGAGTCGATCGCGTTCGCGGTGAAGTACCGCTCGCGCGCGTTCACGATGCCGACGACCTCCTGGAACATCCGTCGCAGCACATCCGGCTGGTTCCTGCCTGCCACTCCGGCCACGTGCGCCATCTTCGAGAACGGCGCGAACGTGCCGCCGCCGAAGTCCATGACGTAGAACTGCACCTCCAACGGCGTGTGGGTCAGGGCGATGCCCGTCAGCACGCTGCGCGCCAGTGTGCTCTTGCCGCTGCGCGCACCGCCGACGATGGCGAGGTGGCCGCCGGCGCCGACCAGGCTCATCACGAGACTGTCGCGGCGCTGCTCCAGCGGACGGTCGACGATGCCGAGCGGGATCGTCAGCGGACCTGCCTGACGCCAGCGCGCCGAGATGAGACCCAGCTGCGGATCCTCGGCGAGGTCTCCGAGCAGCTCGTCGAACGTGGGCGGCACATCCAGCGGCGGCAGCCACACCTGATGCGCCGGTATGCTCTTGCCCTTCATCAGCGAGACGGCGATGTCGAAGGTCACCCGCTTCTCGGGGGGCTCGCCTCCGGAGACCTCGGGCGCCGCGGCCCGCTCCTCCTCGGTCGGCTCCTGCACGATCACCGGCGCGGCGGTGAACGCCCTCGCCTCGATCGCCCGCACCGGCTGCTCGCTCTCGACCGCCTCCGGCGAGGATCCGGCCCGGCGTCTGCGCGTCTTCGGCGGAGCGGAGACGTAGGCCGCGCGGAACTGGGTGAGCGTCTCGGCATCCGACTTGAGGATGCCGTGCCCGCCGCCGCCCGGCAGCGTGAACGCATCCGGCACGCCGATCACCGCGCGCGAGTCCGCCCCGGAGAAGGTCTTCAGACCGATCCGGTAGGACAGGTGGGATTCCAGCCCGCGCAGCTTGCCCTCCTCCAGGCGCTGCGTCGACAGCAGCAGGTGCACCTGGAGCGAACGCCCCAGTCGTCCGATGGCGACGAACAGCTCGGTGAAGTCGGGCTTGGCCGCCAGCAGCTCCGAGAACTCGTCGGCGACGATGAGCAGTGCGGGCAGCGGTTTGAGGTCGGTACGGCCGCCCTTGCGCGCGGCCTCGTAGTCGGTGACGTTGGCGAAGTTGCCCGCGTCGCGCAGCAGCTCCTGGCGACGGGTCATCTCACCCTGGATGGCGTCCTGCATGCGATCGACGAGGGTCAGGTCGTCGCCGAGGTTCGTGATCACGGCCGACACGTGCGGCATGTCGGCCATACCGGCGAAGGTCGCACCGCCCTTGAAGTCGATCAGCACGAAGTTCAGCGCCTCCGACGAGTGCGACATCGCCAGTGCGAGCACGAGCGTGCGCAGCACCTCGGACTTACCGGATCCGGTCGCACCGATCAGCATGCCGTGCGGGCCCATGCCCTGCTGGGCGGATTCCTTGATGTCGAGGATCATCGGCTGGCCGGTGGTGGTGAGACCGATCGGAACGCGCAGTCGGTCCCTCGCCGAGCGGGGCTTCCACGCCACGTCCGGGTCGAAGTCGCGCACGTCGGGCAGGCTCAGCAGGTCGGTGAGCTCGGCCGAGATCGCTCGCGCGCCGGCACCCGAGCCGGCGTCCTCGTCCTGGGCGGTCTCGGCCAGGCCGGTCAGGCGTCTGGCCACCGCTTCGGCCGAGGCGATTCCGAGGAAATCCGGTGCGGCGGGGATGGGCCCGTAACCGCGCCGCGCGACGGTGAGCTGCTCGCCCGTCTCGTCCTCGATGATCAGGCGGATCGTCAGCGGATCGGTCAGCTCGGACCACTCGCGTGCGACGTCGACGACGGTGACGCCGTCGACGCCGCCCTCCTCGGTGAGCGGGTGCCCGTAGGGCAGCGCCGCGCCGTCGGTGATCACGAGGAGATGCGGAAGGGTGCCGGAGCGGCCGCTGGCGACGCCGCGCGAACGCAGGTCGGTGACCAGCGGCTCGATCTCCTCCCAGGACGAGGCGATCCGGCGTGCGCCGCCGACGGCATCCGTCGTGCTGTCGGACTGCGCGTGCGGAAGCCACTTGGCCCACTCCCAGTACGGCAGATCGGAGTGGGAGGCGATGACCGCGATCTGCAGGTCTTCGGGCGCGACGAACGTGGCCAGGTGCGATACGACCGCGCGGGCCAGGCCTCGACCGCGCACCGTGTCGCCGACGATCTCGAGCCGTGAGCAGGTGCCGAGATCGAGAGCGAAGGGCAGGTCCGGCACCTGGTCGTGCGTCAGCACGAAGCGGTGCGCAGCGGATGCGCTGACCGGATCGAGCTGGGCGAGTGCGGGGATGGGGGCTTCGTCGAGCGTCATCGCCAAGGGCTGCGTGGCGGTGCCGATCCTCACGGTCAGGAACTCGGGGCCGGAGGCGACGCGCTCCCACACCCGCGAGCCCTCCTCCACGATGAACGGAAGCGTGTCCGGCGCCGGCAGGGTCCACTCCTCGTATCGCCGCTGACGCGTGGCGACCTCGCGGACGGCGTCGCGCGTCTCGGCGAGGTAGGCGAGGTACTCACGGCGCGTGTTCTCCACGTTGGTGGAGTGCTGCGACTTCTGCCGCCACATCTGCCCGCCGACCATCGACAGCGCCATGAACAGGAACATGCCGCCCATGATGTAGGTGCGTGTCGCGTCGCCGCCCTGTGTCAGCGAGAGAACGGCGACCGATCCGAGACTGCCGACCATGGGCAGCGCCATCATCAGCGTGTTCGAGGCGCCCTCGGGTTTGGGCAGCTCCGGCGCCTGCTGCAGGGTGAGTTGCCCTCCGGTCGGCGGCTTCGGCGCGCGGCGAGTGCTGGTGGTGCTCACGACTGGCCCTCCTCGAGTCGCCTACTATCATGTCAGGGATGCCGACATGAACCGGTGTCGCACCCAGGAGCGTCGAGGGGCGGGGATGGCAGCGAAGACGATCCGCCTGACCGTCGCCGACGCGCACAGCCGTCACGACCTGGTGGTTCCGGCCGATTCCACTGTCGCGGAGCTGCTCACCGTCGGCGGCGTCGATCTGCAGCGCTACGTGGGCACGACCACGTCGGGGGCGGCCATCGAGCTCGACAGCGAGGTGTCGGTCACTCCCGGCGACGGCGGGGTGATCTGGTTGTTCGACCGTACGGCGGCGG
>Ga0160455_100939_pt1 | contig 10846 bp, 7 predicted proteins | sample HID1972I_E6MG_FD_108206 | JGI IMG/M metagenome (GOLD analysis project Ga0160455, IMG submission 108206) | Enriched pill bug-associated microbial communities from UW Madison campus, WI, USA - HID1972I_E6 MG | ecosystem: Host-associated > Arthropoda: Insects > Digestive system > Unclassified ... | reverse complement strand
GAATATCATGCCCATCCTCGTCCAGGTAAGCTGAGCGTCGAGCTCACCAAGGCCACCGCTACCGCCCGCGACCTGTCGCTGGCTTACAGCCCCGGCGTAGCCGAACCAGTACGCGAAATTGCTCGCGATCCTGAGCTGGCCTACAAATACACCGGTAAAGGCAACCTGGTTGCAGTCATTTCCGATGGCACCGCGATTCTCGGTCTGGGTAACCTCGGCCCATTGGCGTCCAAGCCAGTGATGGAAGGTAAAGGCGTACTGTTCAAGCGCTTCGCCGGCATCGACGTGTTCGACATCGAAGTCGACTCCGAAAGCCCGCAAGCCTTCATCGACACCGTAAAACGCATCTCCATCACCTTCGGTGGTATCAACCTGGAAGACATCAAGGCGCCAGAGTGCTTTGAGATCGAACGTGCTCTGATCGAGCAATGCGACATTCCGGTATTCCACGATGACCAGCACGGCACCGCCATCGTGACCGCTGCCGGCATGATCAACGCCCTGGAAATCGCTGGTAAAACCCTGCCAGACGCCAAGATCGTCTGCCTGGGCGCCGGCGCTGCCGCCATCTCCTGCATGAAATTGCTGGTGAGCATGGGCGCACGCATCGAAAACATCTTCATGGTTGACCGTACCGGCGTGATCCACTCCGGCCGTGACGACCTGAACCAGTACAAAGCAGTATTTGCCCACGCTACCGAGAAGCGCAGCCTGGCTGACGCACTGGCAGGCGCTGACGTGTTCGTCGGTCTGTCCGGTCCGAACCTGCTGAGCGCTGAAGGCCTGCTGTCGATGGCGGCCAACCCGATCGTGTTCGCTTGCTCGAACCCGGATCCGGAAATCTCCCCGGAGCTGGCGCACGCTACCCGTAGCGACGTGATCATGGCCACCGGTCGTTCGGATTACCCGAACCAGGTCAACAACGTGTTGGGCTTCCCGTTCATCTTCCGTGGTGCCCTGGACGTTCGCGCCAAGCGCATCAACGAAGAAATGAAAGTGGCTGCAGCCAACGCCCTGCGTGAATTGGCCAAGCTGCCTGTTCCTCAGGACGTGTGCGATGCCTACGGTGGCGCGCCGCTGGAATTCGGCCGTGAGTACATCATTCCGAAGCCAATGGACAAGCGTCTGATCACCCTGATCTCCGACGCTGTGGCCAAAGCCGCGATCGAGACCGGTGTAGCGACCCTGCCGTATCCGAAGAACTACCCGCTGAAAAGCGTGGATGACGTGTTCAACGGCTAAGCCGTTGTAGCGCTTCAACCCAAAGCCCCGGCTCGTGAGAGTCGGGGCTTTTTATTGCCTGAAGATCAAGAGCCCCCTCACCCTAACCCTCTCCCTGAGGGAGAGGGGATTGACCGTGGAAGATTCGCGAGATACACCGACCTGAAAGTGCGTTAGCGCCTATGGATTCAACACAGCACGTTCAGGTCGGCATCACTCACCAGCATCCCCCAATCAGTCCCCTCTCCCTCCGGGAGAGGGCTAGGGTGAGGGGCTCTTGATCTTCAGGCAATAAAAAGCCCCGCACTTCAATCGAAGGCGGGGCTTTTCAATGCCGCTGGATCAGAACAGATCGATCGGTGCCTGCTCATCCGCCGGCAACGGGCTGCCCGGCACGGCGCCGTTACCCAGCTCATTCACCGACGGCGGCGTATCCTCAGCCTTGAACAGCTCAAAGTACGCACCCGGCGTGCTCGGCGTCGCCGCACGACCACTGACCGGATCCACGCGCAGGCTCAGCAAACCTTCCGGCTCAGGTTGCACGTGCGGCGGCTTGTCCTTCAACGCTGCCGACATGTAGTTCATCCAGATCGGCAGTGCCACCGTACCGCCGAACTCACGGCGACCGAGGCTTTCCGGCTGGTCGAAACCGGTCCACACCGTGGTCACGTAATCGGCGTTGTAACCGGAGAACCACGCGTCTTTCGATTCGTTGGTCGTGCCGGTCTTGCCAGCGATGTCGCTGCGGCCCATGGCCAATGCGCGACGACCGGTGCCAAGCTTGATCACGTCCTGCAGCATGCTGTTGAGGATGTAGGTAGTGCGGCCATCGACGATCCGCTCAGCCACCGCCGGCGCTTGCGCTACGGCAGCATTGCCCGGCGCTTCACCCGGAACCGGCGCGGCATTGACCGTGAACGATTGAGTCTCCGGCGCTGCAATACCGTCCGTCGCCGAACCGCCCTGAGGCACGGTCGGCGGGTTGGCGACGAACAGCGTGTCACCGTTACGGCTTTCGATCTTGTCGATGATGTACGGGGTGATCTTGTAACCGCCGTTGGCGAACGTACTCCAACCGGTCGCAATCTCCATCGGCGTCAGCGTTGCGGTGCCGAGCGCCAGCGACAGGTTTGGCGGCAGGTCCTGCTTGTTGAAGCCGAAGCGGGTGATGTAGTCGATGGTCTTGCCCACGCCCATCGCCTGCAGCAGGCGGATCGATACCAGGTTGCGCGACTTGTACAGCGCCTCACGCAAGCGGATAGGGCCGAGGAAGGTGTTGGTGTCGTTCTTCGGGCGCCAGACCTTGTCCAGGTACTCGTCGACGAACACGATCGGCGCGTCGTTGACCAGCGTGGCGGCGGTGTAGCCGCTGTCCAGCGCAGCGCTGTAGACGAACGGCTTGAAGCTCGAGCCCGGCTGACGCTTGGCCTGCATGGCGCGGTTGTAGTTGCTCTGCTCGAAGGCAAAACCGCCGACCAGCGAGCGGATCGCACCATTCTGCGGGTCCAGCGACACCAGCGCACCTTGCGCTTGAGGGATCTGGCTGAATTTCAGCGAATTGTCTTTCTGGCGCTGTACACGAACCAGATCGCCGACCTGCGCGACATCCGACGGCTGACGTGGATTGGCGCCCATGCTGTTGGTGTTGAGGAACGGCCGCGCCCATTTCATGGTGTCCCAGGCGACGTGCTCTTCGCCGGTGCGGGTCAGCACTTGCAGGCCATTCTTGTCGATCTGAGTGACGATGGCCGGCTCGAGGCTGCTGATGGTGCGTTGCTTGGTCAGCTCGCTGGCCCAGGCTTCACGGGTTTTGCCCGGCAGACGCGACTCAGGCCCACGGTAGCCGTGACGCTGGTCGTAGGTCATCAAGCCTTCGTGCAGCGCGGTGTTGGCCATTTCCTGCAGATTGCTCGGCACCGTGGTGGTGACGCGGAAACCTTCGGTGTAAGCCTCGCTGCCATAGCGACCGACCATTTCGGCACGGGCCATTTCGGCGATGTACGGTGCGTTCACTTCCGGCGTCGGTACGTGATAGCTGGCGTTCAGTGGTTCGTTGATCGCGGCGGTGTAATCCGCTTCGGTGATCTTGCCGAGCTTGTACATGCGCCCGAGGATCCAGTCGCGACGTTCTTTACTGCGCGCCGGGTTGGCCAGCGGGTTGAAGCGCGACGGTGCTTTCGGCAGGCCGGCGATCATCGCCATCTGCGCCAGGCTGATGTCACGGATCGACTTGCCGTAATACACCTGCGCCGCCGCCTCGATGCCGTAGGCGCGGTTGCCCAGATAGATCTTGTTCACATACAGCTCAAGGATTTCATCCTTGGTCAGCTGCCGTTCGATCTGCAGGGCCAGGAGAATTTCGGTGGTTTTGCGCGAGAAGCTGCGTTCGCTGGTCAGGAAGAAGTTCTTCGCCACCTGCATGGTGATGGTGCTGCCGCCGGACTGGATGTGTCCGCTTTTGACCAATTGGGTCGCGGCACGCATCAGGCTGCTCGGATCAACGCCATAGTGGTTGGCGAAATTGTCGTCTTCAGCACTTAGTAACGCATTAATGAAATTGGGTGGAATGTCGGCGAAACGGATCGGTGTACGGCGCATTTCGCCAAATTCTGCGATCAACTTGTTGTCGCTGGAATAGACCCGCAGGGGAATCTGCAACTGAATGCTTCTCAGCGCCTCCACAGACGGCAAACCCGGACTAAGGTAAAGAAACGCGCCGCTGAGACCTAAAAGCAGTCCGCAGAAAACGGCGACGATGGACCAACCGAAAAATTTCAGCAGACGAATCAAGGCGTTTGAACATCCAGGGCAAAGAATGAATTTGGCGACGGGGTTCCGGCTACACACAGAACAGTCCGCGCAGGCAGTAAAAAGCGGAAAAAAACGCTGGGCATTATAAGCACTTTTCCGTCGGAGGCGTCATTTGCGCTTCTGTCAAGACGGGAGGAAGGAACGCAATGCGTATTACAGAGTCCGTAACTCACGGAAAGTCATAGGGAATTGGTAGTGCTGGGACTCTTCAATAAAAAGACCAATACGTTACTGGGGATCGACATCAGCTCCACGTCAGTGAAGCTGCTGGAACTGAGCCGTCAGGGTGATCGCTACCGGGTCGAGGCGTACGCGGTGGAGCCATTGCCCGCGAACGCCGTGGTCGAGAAAAACATCGCCGAGCTCGAAGGCGTTGGCCAAGCCCTCAGTCGGGTGCTGGTCAAGGCACGCACCGGGCTGAAAAGCGTGGCGGTGGCGGTGGCCGGTTCTGCGGTGATCACCAAGATCATCGAAATGGACGCCGGACTGTCCGATGACGAGCTGGAAAACCAGCTCAAGATCGAAGCCGACCAATACATTCCCTATCCGCTGGACGAAGTCGCCATCGATTTCGAAGTCCAGGGCGTGTCGCCGCGCAACCCCGAGCGTGTCAGCGTTTTGCTGGCCGCCTGTCGCAAGGAAAACGTCGAAGTCCGTGAAGCGGCCCTGGCCTTGGCCGGCCTGACTGCGCGGGTGGTGGATGTGGAGGCTTATGCGCTGGAGCGCTCGTTCGGCCTGCTCGCGAAGCAGTTGGCGGCCTCGCAGGAGCGCTTGACCGTGGCAGTGGTCGACATCGGCGCCACCATGACCACCCTTAGCGTCCTGCACAACGGCAAGATCATCTACACCCGCGAGCAATTGTTTGGCGGTCGCCAGCTCACCGAGGAAATCCAGCGTCGCTATGGCCTGACCGTCGAGCAGGCCGGACTGGCGAAAAAACAGGGTGGCCTGCCTGACGATTACGTCAGTGAGGTCTTGCAGCCGTTTCGTGAGGCGCTGGTGCAGCAGGTATCACGTTCACTGCAGTTCTTCTTCGCTTCCGGCCAGTACAACGCGGTCGACCACATTCTGCTGGCCGGCGGCACGGCGTCGGTGCCGGGGCTCGACCGCTTGATCGAGCAGCGCCTGGACACGCCAACCCAAGTGGCCAATCCGTTTTCCGACATGGCCTTGAGCAGCAAGGTCAACGCCGGGGCACTGGCCAGTGATGCACCAGCCCTGATGATTGCCTGCGGGCTCGCGCTCAGGAGTTTCGACTGATGGCGCGGATCAATCTTTTACCCTGGCGCGAAGAGCGTCGCGAGGAGCGGCGCAAACGCTTCCTGCTGGCGCTGATCGGGGTAGTCGTAGGGTCGGTGGGTGCGGTATTTATTGCCGATCAGATCATCAGCGCGGCCATTGATCGGCAAATGGCGCGCAACGAATACATTGGCAAGCAGATCGCCGTGGTCGATGAGCGGATCAAGCAGATCAGCGATCTCAAGGCGCGCCGCCAGCAATTGGTCGAGCGCATGCGCATCATCCAGGACTTGCAGGGTAACCGGCAGATCAGCGGGCGGATCTTCGATCAACTGGCGCGCTCGCTGCCTGATGGCGTGTATTTCACCCAGGTGAAAATGCTCGGCAGAACCCTTTCCATCAGTGGCGCAGCGGAGTCGAACAATCGCGTTTCCGAGCTGATGCGCAATCTGGATGCTTCTGACTGGTTCGATGCGCCGAGCCTGAATGAGGTGAAAGCGATCACAGCCGATCAGGTGGAGCAATCCAGCACATTTCAGCTGACCGTTCGTCAGACGCAGCCGAAAAGCCTGGAGGACGATCAATGAAACCGTCCGAATGGCTTGAAAGCCTGCGCAACATCGATTTCAACGATCTCGACTCCAGCAACATCGGTTCCTGGCCCGCCGTCGTGAAGGCCATCGCCGGGGCGTTGTTGATGGTGCTGGTATTGGGTCTCGGCTATAACTTTTTCATCAGTGACATGGAAAACCAGCTCGAAACCAAACGGGAAGAAGAGGCCGCGCTCAAGGAACAGTTCGCCAGCAAAGCGCGTCTGTCGGCCAATCTCGAGCTGTACACCCAGCAGATGAAGGAGATGGAAAACTCCTTCGGCGTGTTGTTGCGGCAGTTGCCCAGCGACACCGAGGTGCCGGGGCTGCTGGAGGACATCACCCGCACCGGTCTGGGTAGCGGCCTGGAGTTTGAAGAAATCAAACTGTTGCCGGAGGTCACTCAGCAGTTTTACATCGAGCTGCCGATCCAGATCACCGTTACCGGTGCCTATCACGACCTGGCGACTTTCGTCAGTGGCGTCGCAGGGCTGCCGCGCATCGTCACCCTGCATGACTTCGAGCTGGCGCCGGCCAACCCCGAGGGCGGGTCGAAGCTGCGCATGAGCATCCTCGCCAAGACCTACCGCTATAACGACAAGGGGCTGCAAAAATGACCCCGACTCGTTATTTCGCCCTGTCGGTGGCCTTGCTGGCGCTGAGCGGTTGTGGAGGCAGTAGCGATTTCAGTGACCTCGACGCCTACCTGAATGAAGTACGCCTGCGTCCGGCCGGCAAGATTGAACCAACCCCGACATTCCGGTCTTACCCCACATTCACCTACAGCGCTGCCAATCTGCGCAGTCCGTTCTCGCGGCAGGTGCGCGCCGATCTGGCCGGGCGACAGCACGGCTCGCGCAACGTCAAACCCGACCCCAGCCGGGTCAAGCAATACCTCGAAGGTTTCAATATCGAGCAGTTCGAGATGGTCGGCACGATCTCCAATGTTTCCGGCTCCTTTGCGCTGTTGCGCGGGGCGGGCGGGGTGCATCGGCTGAAAGTCGGCGATTACCTGGGGCGCAACGACGGCCGCATCGTCGCCATCAGCGCCACCCAGGTCGATGTCGTCGAAATCGTTCCTGACGGCGAAGGCGCCTGGCTGGAGCGCCCGCGCACCATTCCTTTGAAAGAGCACTCATAGTGGAAGTCGAACAATGAACAGGATTTTCTCAACCTTCGGTTTTTCGCTATGGATAGCGCTGATGTCGCCGATGGTACTCGCGGCCAACCTGAAAACGCTGGACGTGGCGGCGTTGCCGGGTGATCGCGTCGAGCTGAAACTATCGTTCGACGGCGCACCGCCCCAGCCCAAGGGTTACACCACCGAATCACCGGCGCGGATCGCTCTCGACTTGCCGGGTGTGTCCAGTCAGTTGGCCAGCAAGAACCTCGATCTGGGCAGCGGCAATGCGCGCACTGCCACGGTAGTCGAGGCCAGGGACAGGACGCGGCTGATCGTCAGCCTCACCCAGCTGGCGCCTTACAACACGCGAGTCGAGGGCAATAATCTGTTCGTGACGGTCGGGCAGGGTGCGCCAGCTGCAGCGCCACGACCTGCTGCCATTGCGCCACGCCCTGTGGCGGCACCGGCCAAGGCATTTGTGCCGAAAAGCCGGGCCATTCGCGGCGTGGATTTTCAGCGTGGTACGACAGGTGAGGGTAACGTGGTCATCGATCTGTCCGACCCGACCATCGCCCCGGATATCCAGGAGCATGACGGCAAGATCATTCTCGGCTTTGCCCGTACGCAGTTGCCAGAAAAGTTGCGAGTGCGCCTCGACGTCAAGGATTTCGCCACACCGGTGCAGTTCGTCAATGCCGCCGTGACCGGTGATCGCACGGTTATTACTGTCGAGCCCAGCGGCACCTACGAATACTCAACCTTCCAGACCGACAACAAGCTGACCGTCAGCATCCGTCCGATGACGGTCGACGACCTGCAAAAGCGCAATGCCGACCGCAACAGCTATGTCGGCGAAAAGCTCTCGCTGAATTTCCAGGACATCGATGTTCGTTCGGTGCTGCAACTGATCGCCGACTTCACCAACCTCAATCTTGTCGCCAGCGATACGGTGCAGGGCGGCATTACCCTGCGTCTGCAGAACGTACCTTGGGATCAGGCGCTGGATCTGGTGCTGAAAACCAAGGGGCTGGATAAGCGCAAGGTCGGCAATGTACTGCTGGTCGCACCGGCCGATGAGATCGCCGCGCGCGAACGCCAGGAACTGGAATCGCAAAAGCAGATCGCCGAACTGGCGCCGTTGCGTCGTGAGCTGCTGCAGGTCAATTACGCCAAGGCGGCGGACATCGCCAAACTGTTCCAGTCGGTGACCAGTGCCGAAGCGAAAATCGACGAGCGTGGCTCGATTACTGTCGATGAGCGGACCAACAACATCATTGCCTACCAGACCCAGGATCGCCTCGACGAACTGCGGCGCATCGTGGCGCAACTGGATATTCCGGTGCGCCAGGTGATGATCGAGGCACGCATCGTCGAAGCCAACGTCGATTACGACAAGAGCCTGGGTGTGCGTTGGGGCGGGTCGGTGCAGAACAAGGGCAACTGGAATACCTCCGGGGTCAGCAACGGTTCTTCGACGACCATCGGCACGCCGGGCAGTACCAGTACCAACTCACCGTTCGTCGACATGGGCACCGTCAACAACACCTCGGGGATCGGCATCGCTTTCATTACCGACAACGTCTTGCTCGATCTGGAGCTGACAGCCATGGAGAAAACCGGCAACGGCGAAATCGTCTCGCAGCCAAAGGTCGTCACCTCCGACAAGGAAACCGCGAAAATCCTCAAGGGCACCGAGATACCGTATCAGGAAGCCAGCTCCAGCGGCGCCACTTCGGTGTCGTTCAAAGAGGCTTCGTTGTCTCTGGAAGTCACGCCGCAGATCACCCCCGATAACCGCATCATCATGGAGGTCAAGGTCACCAAGGACGAACCGGATTACCTGAACAAAGTGCAGGATGTGCCGCCGATCAAGAAAAACGAGGTCAATGCCAAAGTCTTGGTGAACGACGGCGAAACCATCGTGATTGGCGGTGTTTTCTCAAATACTCAAAGCAAGGTTGTAGATAAGGTGCCATTTCTTGGCGATGTGCCGTATCTTGGCCGCCTTTTCCGGCGTGATGTGGTTTCGGAGAAAAAATCCGAGCTGCTGGTGTTTCTCACTCCGCGTATCATGAACAATCAGGCGATTGCTGTGAGTCATTGATTCTGTGCGAAATTTGATTCTTGTAGGACCGATGGGCGCTGGAAAAAGCACCATCGGCCGGCTGCTGGCCAAAGAGCTGCGCCTGCCGTTCAAAGATTCCGACAAGGAAATTGAACTGCGCACGGGCGCCAACATTCCGTGGATCTTCGATAAAGAAGGTGAACCGGGCTTTCGTGACCGTGAGCAGGCGATGATCGCCGAGCTCTGCGCGTTTGACGGCGTGGTTCTGGCGACCGGCGGTGGCGCAGTCATGCGTGATGCCAACCGCAAGGCCCTGCATGAGGGCGGGCGAGTGGTGTATCTGCATGCCTCCGTCGAACAGCAGGTCGGCCGCACGTCGCGTGATCGCAACCGGCCGTTGCTGCGCACCGCCAATCCAGAAAAAACCCTGCGTGACCTGCTGGCGATCCGCGATCCGCTTTATCGGGAAATCGCCGATCTGGTGGTGGAAACCGACGAACGGCCGCCGCGCATGGTGGTGCTCGACATTCTCGATCGTCTGGCACAGCTTCCACCCCGTTAAAGCATCGCTCGAAATGCGCTATCCTCGGCGTCCTGTCACAGCCCTGCGAGGTTGTGGCGGCTAGCGTGCGAGCGACGTCATACCCGCTACAGGCCGCAGATAACCAATAATTCAGGGCAGGACGCCTGCTTCCATCTTCACTGTGGGGACACATGCAGACACTCAAGGTCGATTTAGGCGAGCGCAGCTACCCGATTCATATTGGCGAAGGTTTGTTGGATCAGCCTGAACTGCTGGCGCCGCATATCCATGGGCGGCAGGTGGCAATCATCTCCAACGAGACCGTTGCGCCGCTCTATCTTGAACGTCTGACCCGCAGCCTGGCGCAGTTCTCGGTGATCTCCGTGGTTTTGCCGGACGGCGAAGCCTTCAAGAACTGGGAAACCCTGCAACTGATCTTCGACGGTCTGCTGACCGCCCGGCATGACCGCCGCACCACCGTGATCGCCCTTGGCGGCGGTGTGATCGGCGACATGGCTGGCTTCGCCGCGGCCTGTTACCAGCGCGGTGTCGACTTCATCCAGATTCCTACGACATTGTTGTCCCAGGTCGATTCGTCGGTGGGCGGCAAGACCGGTATCAACCATCCGCTGGGCAAGAACATGGTCGGCGCGTTTTATCAGCCGAACGTGGTGCTGATCGATACCGCGTCCCTGAAAACCCTGCCAGAACGCGAGCTGTCCGCAGGCCTGGCAGAAGTCATCAAGTACGGGCTGATCTGTGACGAGCCGTTCCTGACCTGGCTCGAAGACAACGTCGACGCCCTGCGCGCACTGGATCAAAAAGCCCTGACCTATGCCATCGAGCGCTCCTGCGCGGCCAAGGCGGCGGTGGTCGGCGCCGATGAAAAGGAAACCGGCGTGCGCGCCACGCTCAACCTCGGCCACACCTTCGGCCACGCCATCGAAACCCACATGGGCTATGGTGTCTGGCTGCATGGTGAGGCGGTCGCGGCGGGCACCGTGATGGCGCTGGAAATGTCCGCGCGTCTGGGCTGGATCAGCTTTGAAGAACGTGATCGCGGCATCCGTCTGTTCTTGCGCGCCGGCCTGCCGGTGATTCCGCCTGAGGAAATGACCGAAGCCGACTTTCTCGAACATATGGCAATTGATAAAAAAGTGATCGACGGTCGTCTGCGCCTGGTGCTGCTGCGCCGGATGGGCGAAGCGGTGGTGACCGACGATTATCCGAAAGAGGTTCTACAGGCCACGCTGGGAGCGGATTACCGCGCCCTG
>Ga0160455_100921_pt1 | contig 11043 bp, 10 predicted proteins | sample HID1972I_E6MG_FD_108206 | JGI IMG/M metagenome (GOLD analysis project Ga0160455, IMG submission 108206) | Enriched pill bug-associated microbial communities from UW Madison campus, WI, USA - HID1972I_E6 MG | ecosystem: Host-associated > Arthropoda: Insects > Digestive system > Unclassified ... | reverse complement strand
TCTGGCGGCACAGGCTATCGACCGCAGCCGTCTACACAACGTCCAGCAATATGTTCTGAACCATCCGGCGACGGACCTCTCTGTCAGCGCCTTGGCGAAGATTGCGGCCATGAGTGTGCGGAACTTTACGCGTGTTTTTTCGCAGGAGGTCGGTATATCGCCATCAGACTATGTCGACCGGACCCGTATCGACGTTGCGCGCTTCCTTTTGGAAGGGAGCCGCCTGCCAATCGCTTTGGTGGCAGCGAGAAGTGGTTTTGGATCGACACGCGCGATGCGCCGTGCCTTTGTTTCGCACGCTGGAGTGACGCCGTCCGACTACCGTGATCGCTTTCGGACGTCCGGCGATGGCGCGAGAATCAGTTTGTCTGAAAACGGCTGACGCTTGTCCTGGAACCGCCTCGGCTGCGGGTTGCCCCGCCCGTATTCGCCGTCCATGGTTCTTGTCATGGAAGAATTCGAAAAACGCATGCAGTCGCACCTCATGCAGCCCGCGCCGGTCATGTCGGACAATGCGCTTCTCAGCTCCGACGCTATCAGGCCAATTCTTGCGACGCTGGTCGAAGAACTAACCGATGGGATCGCGATCGCACAGCGTTTGGGCGCCAATTCGCCCTTGCTCTATGTCAATAAGGCCTTCGAGCATCTGACTGGCTACGCTCGGAACGAGGTCGTCGGGAAAGATTGCCGCTATTTGCAGGGCAACGAGCGCGACCAACAAGAGGTCGTCCACATTCGCGCTGCGATCGAGGCGGCGGAGCCTCTGGACTCAACGCTGCGTAACTATCGAAAGGACGGGTCGGCGTTCTGGAACAGTCTCAGTCTCCGGCCTGCCTGGGTGGGCGAAGAACTATTCTACGTCGGCATACTGCGCGACGTCTCGGCGATTCGCCAGGCGCACACCGCGCTGGATCGTGTCGCGAACCTCGACGCGACCACGGGTTGCCTGAACCGTCAAGCATTTATCCTGGCTACCGAGGAGCGTTTCGCAACCAATGCCAAAGCGACGCCCTTGGTCGTGAAGCTGGATGTGATCGGTTTTCACGATTTCAACACGGGATACGGTTTCGAAGTCGGGGATGCCCTGCTTTATGAAACCGGGCGGCGGCTGCGGGACGTGGGCGCTGCCCAGGTGGGACGCATGGGCGCCAATGAGTTCGCTTTGGCTTTTGAGCTCACGGATGGATCAAGTGCGGACACTATCGTGGCAGCGGTATCCGCTTCGCTTGCCGCTGACTTCGTCGTGCCAGGTGCAAGTGTCTCACTGCGTTTCGCCATCGGCTATGCGGTGGGGCAGCCTCGGGCGAGACCCATTTCGCTGATCCGCAATGCCGGCATCGCCCTGTGGGCCGCCAAGTCCGCCCCTCTGGGTGGTCCGCGACGGTTTCGAGACTCGGATCACGAACAGGCAAGCCGACGCGTGCGAATGACTCGCGAATTGAAGGTCGCGGTCGCGAATGATGAATTTGTGTATCACTTCCAACCCCAGGTAGACCTTCCAACCGGCGAGTGGGTGGGTGCGGAAGCTCTGATACGCTGGAATCATCCTCTGTTTGGCAGCCAGCTCCCCGAAAGTTTCGTCGAGACTGCCGAGCGATCAGGTCTGCTGCTTGATCTGACCGAACGAAGTCTGACGACCGTCGCAGCTTATGCACGGCGCATTAACGCGCATCGCGACAAGGCTTTGCGCTTTGCGGTGAATGTATCCGCCGGGGAGTTCCTGCAGCATGACATGGCCGAAATGCTGGATCGGGTCCTGTGCCTGACCAAGGCCGACCCGGCATGGTTGACGCTTGAGATCACCGAAAGCATGTTCCTCAGCGATACACCCGGCGTGATGGACGCATTTCAGCGGCTGCGACAGAGCGGCGTCGGCCTTTCCGTCGATGACTTCGGCACGGGCTATTCAAACCTGCGATCGCTCGAAACCTTTCCGGTTACCGAGATCAAGATAGACCGCACCTTTATCAGCGAACTCGCAACGAGGCCGTCCAGAAGGGTGATCGTCCAGGCCGTTATCGATCTTGGACGCGCCCTTGGGTTAACTGTGGTTGCAGAAGGCGTGGAGACCGAGGCCCAGCGCAAAATGCTTCGCGAAATAGGCTGTCCGGTCGGCCAAGGCTACCTTTTCGGCCGTCCCATCGACGCCGAAGTTTTTGCAGCCAGCTTGGCACGGATCGGGAGCGACGGGGTGGAGACAGCCTAAGGTCAGCGGGAGTCGGGACCGATTTGGCCCCGCGAGTAATCGCGGAGCCAAGAGACGCTGATTAGATGAGGCTGACGTTCTCGGCCTTGGACTTTCCAGTCTTGCGGTCCTGTCCCACATCGTAGCTGACCTTCTGGCCATCCTGAAGAGAACCACCAAACCCTACGGCGGAGATGTGGACGAAGACGTACGGGCCGCCGTTGTCCGGTGTGATGAAGCCGAAGCCCTTGTCCTGTGCGAAAAATTTGACGGTACCTGTTGCCATGTTATCCTCGTTAATTGAATACGACGCGGTAATACTATTGTTCGATGGCGGTGGCCACAAGGCTTTATGGCCTTCTCGAGACAAGTCGCCGTGGATGAGTGGCTTTCAAAAACGCCTGTTTTGCGGTCTCAGTCACGATCAGCACGCGATCTGTCGAATTTCAGCACGAATTAATTCGTATTTCCATTCTGCTCCCGCGCACAAAAATTGAAGCAACGAGTTGCTTATGAACAAATTTGTCGCGTTGAGCGGGCCTGATCTTGATCGGCAAAGCAGCGCAGTTTGAAGGCGTAGAGAGTTGCGGCCGCCGAGATTGCTTGCTCTATGTGCATGCAGCGTCTCTACAGCGGTCAAAATGCTTAAAGTTTAGTCGTTTCCAGGGTTGCGGATATTTTCATCGATCTATCTTGCGGACGCGCTATTTGCGTGCTTGTATAGACAACCTAGGCAGTCATCACAGTTGCCGAGCCTGAAGGCGCAGACAGAGCGCAGGAGAGATTTGCATGATCGTCTTCGACAACGTCACCAAGCAATATGCGGGCGCGGCTACTGCCGTAAACGGTTTGTCCCTGACGGCGCCAAACGGCAAACTGACCGTGTTCGTCGGCCCTTCGGGTTGCGGGAAAACCACATCCTTGCGGATGATCAACAGGTTGATCGTACAATCGTCCGGGTCGATCCTTCTTGACGGCGAACCGACAGATGGCATGGACGTGGCACTGCTGCGTCGTCGTATCGGTTATGTCATCCAGCATGCCGGGCTTTTCCCCCATCGCACCGTTGTTCAGAACATAGCGACCACTGCGCGGCTAAACGGAGCGCCAAAGGAAAAAGCACTGCGCACGGCGCATGAGTTGCTTGAGCGTGTAGGGCTGACCGCCGCCTTTGCCGATCGTTATCCGTGGCAGCTTTCGGGTGGCCAGCAGCAACGCGTCGGCGTTGCACGTGCACTCGCTTCCGATCCCAAATTCATGCTGATGGACGAACCCTTCAGTGCTGTCGATCCCGTCGTTCGCACACAGTTGCAGGACGAATTTCTTCGCTTGCAGCGTGAGATTGGCAAGACCATCATCATGGTGACCCATGATATTGACGAAGCGTTGAAGCTTGGCGATCAGGTTGCTGTTTTGCGTGCCGGCGGAACGCTTGCGCAGATCGCCACTCCAGAGGAATTGCTGGCGCGCCCGGCAGATGCCTTCGTGGCGGACTTTATCGGCCGGGACAGAGGGTATCGCTTCCTGAGTTTTGCAGAATTTGACGGAGCAGTCCCTCTCGGTGCGGAGCCGACAGCCTTGCTCGGCGCAACACCGGACAGCCTTCGTGGCGTTGCAACGGATCGCTGGGTTCTGGTGACTGACGCCGAACATCGTCCCATTGGATGGGCCGATGCGCAGGGTCTCAGGCAGCCACTGCGTGAGGGAGATCTCAATCTCAGCGGTACGCTGGCGCCGGAAGGCAGCAGTTTGCGCCATGTGCTCGATGCAGCGTTGAGTTCGCCCTCCGGCCGCGGGGTCATCGTAGGGTCAACGGGCCAGCTTGTCGGCACCGTCACACTCTCTGATGTCGCCAAAGCCATCGAAGCCGCGCGGGTCGGTCGCTTCGGAGGTCAGCCATGAGGTTGGATTGGCTCTACCGGGAATCCGGGCGGATTTTCGAGCTTTTTATCTGGCATCTCGGCCTTTCGGTCATCCCGGTGGTGATCGGCCTGCTTCTTGCCCTGCCGCTCGGTTGGATTGCGCAGCGGGCCGGTTTATTCCGGTCGACCCTGCTGGGGGTTGCCGGACTTCTTTACACAATTCCGTCGCTTGCGCTGTTCGTCCTGCTGCCGCTGGTGCTCGGCACCCGTATACTCGATCCGCTAAACGTCGTCGTCGCGCTGACGATCTACGCGTTGGCGCTTCTGGTGCGAACAGTGAACGATGGTTTGGAATCGGTTTCGCCAGACGTCCTCCAGGCGGCCAATGCCATGGGCTACAGACAGGTTGCGCGTCTGGTGATGGTGGAGCTACCTCTCGCGGTCCCTGTGATTGCCGCCGGATTGCGTGTGGCCGTGGTTTCCAATGTCAGCATCGTTTCTGTAGCGGCACTGGTTGGAACGCCGCAACTTGGTCTGCTCTTCACGCAGGGGCTTCAACTGCGGTTCTTGACGCCGATTATAGCAGGCATCGTACTCTGCGTGCTTCTCGCAGCCTTGCTGGACGGGCTTGTTCTGTTCATTTCACGCCGCCTTACGCCGTGGCAGCCTGGGAGTGCGGCGCGATGATCGAATGGTTTAGCGATCCAGCTCACTGGACAGGGAGTGATGGTGTCATCGTTCTCGTCGGTCAGCATCTGGCTTATAGCTTTGCGGCCCTTTTCCTCGCCTGTCTGATTGGCTTGCCGGTTGGGCTTTATGTGGGACACACGGGACGCGGTGTCGTCTTCATCGCGGGTCTTGCAAATGCGCTACGCTCCCTTCCAAGCCTCGGCCTAATTGCACTTCTTGTGATTGTTTTTGGCCCCGTTTTCGCATCCGATATGGCTTTTATCGTACCCAGCCTTATCGTGCTCGTGCTTCTGGCCGTGCCGCCGATCATGACTGGCAGTTACGCCGGTATCGCGGCGGTGGATCCCGCTGCGGTGGATGCTGCAAGAGGCATGGGGAAACGTCCGCTCGATATTCTGTTCGATGTGGAACTGCCCTGCTCTCTGACATTGATCTTTTCCGGTCTGCGCAGCGCCACGCTTCAGATCATCTCGACCGCAACCATCGCCGCTTATGTTTCTCTTGGTGGTCTCGGTCGCCTGATCATCGATGGGCGGGCGCAGAACGATTATTATCAGATGGCCGCAGGTGCCGTTCTCGTCGGTGCGTTGGCCCTGACCGTGGATCTGATCATCGGCGTCATATCGAGGGTCACCGTATCACCAGGCCTGACGCGTCGAGCGAAGCGGTAGAGGTTCTAAAATAACGCGGTTTTCTATTCCACGACTGTTTCAACATAAAGGAGAAGCTCGCATGGCATTCAGGATCATCACTGCCGCCAGCGCATTTGCGCTCATGGCACTTTCCGCTGCTTCGGCATTGGCGCAAAGCAATCCGCTGGCCACGCCAGCCACTCCGCGAACCGATACGACCACAATCATCGTCGGTTCCGCCGACTTCCCCGAAAGCCAGCTTCTGGCGACGATCTACGCCAAGGCCCTTGCCGCCAAGGGTGTTGCCGTCGAAACGAAGTTGAGCATCGGTAGCCGCGAAGTCTATATCCCTGCGTTGCTGGACGGATCAATCGATCTGTTGCCGGAGTATGCTGGTGCGACGCTGAGCTATCTCGACAAGAACGCCACGGCCCATTCGCCAAGCGATGTGGCCGCAGCGCTCAAGGCGGCTCTGCCGAAAGGCGTCTCGATGCTGACACCCTCCGCAGCACAGGATTCCGATAGCGTGGCTGTGACGCGCGCGACCGCTGACAAATACAAGCTGAAGACGATTGCCGATCTCGCACCCGTAGCCTCGCAGCTCGTACTTGGCGGTCCACCGGAATGGAAAACACGCAAGGAAGGCATTATCGGTCTGAAAGAACTTTATGGCCTCGAGTTCCAGTCGTTCAAATCGCTTGACGTCGGTGGCCCGCTGACCCTTTCGGCACTCATCAACGGTCAGGTCCATGCTGCAAACCTGTTCTCGACCGATCCGGCCATCGCTGCAAACGATCTCATCGTGCTTGAAGACGTCAAGAACCTCTTTCCCGCCCAGAACATCGTACCAGTGATTGCCACACCGAAAGTTAGCGACGTTGTGACAAGCACTCTCGATGCTGTTTCTGCCGCCCTGACGACGAAAGATCTCGTCGTTATGAACGGTCGTCTGGCCAATCACGACAGTTTCGATGTCGTGGCGGGCGACTGGCTGGCCGAACACAAATTGAACTGAATCCATCGGCAAAGGGCGTGGCATTGCCCCGCCCTTTGCCGACAACCCTGCGTATTGGTGACGTCATAGCTATGGATCACGACAGAAAGATTTTCCGGGAAGTGATGCCGCCGATATCTGAGGACGCTCGTGACGCGCAGGGCACCGAAGACCAGAATTCACCGCTCTATGTAAAGCTGAAAGACTATGTCCGCAGTCGCGTCGAGGCGGGTGAGTGGAAGATCGGTCAACGTGTTCCATCGGAAAACGAACTGGTCGATATTCTCGGTGTCAGCCGTATGACGGCCAACCGCGCTTTGCGTGAGCTGGCCGACGAAGGGCTTGTGGTGCGTGTACGCGGCAAAGGTTCGTTCGTTGCGTCCAAGAAGCGCACATCGCAGTTTCAGAGCGTACCCAACATTGCCGAAGAAATAACACGCAACGGCGGTGTTCACAGCGCGCGGGTCATACTTCTTCAAATTGAAACCTGCGATCCAGATCTTGCCGAAGCTCTCGCTGTTCCGGCTGGCAGCCTTGCTGCGCACTCGATCATTGTGCATGCGGAAGACGGCGTGCCGATGCAAATCGAGGATCGTTTCGTCAACTCGGAATGCGCCCCCGATTACATCAAACAGGATTTCAACCTCGTAACACCCAACGGTTATCTCACGCGAGTGGCACCGATCGTGAAAGCCGAGCAGCATATCGAGGCGGTCAGCGCACAGCCCTGGGAGTGCAAGCTGCTGGCGATTTCCAAGACGGAACCATGCCTGCTCGTGCGTCGTCGCACATGGTCGACAAAGGGAATCGTATCTTCCGTCCGCCTCCTTTATCCCGGCAGCCGCTATCGTCTTTACAGCAGTAATTGAGACACGGGCCAACGCCGGCAGTATTCAAGATGGAAAATTCCCGCTCCTCGCAGCCGTTTCTGCATCATAGGATAACGTCATGACTGTTCTACTGGATGATGGATTGAGTTGGCGCGATGTGGCCCATATCGGCAAGGGCGAGGCACTGCGTGTGTCAGACGCGGCCTATCTTCGGATTGACCGGGCGAGCCAGATCGTTGACAGCATCGTCGAAAGCGGTGTGCGTGCCTATGGCATCAATACCGGGGTCGGTGCACTGTCGGACACTGTGGTGGATCGCACCGCGCAGGGTCGGCTTTCGCGCTCCATTATTCTCAGCCATGCCTGCGGTGTCGGCCCGTTGTTGGATCCTCGCGAAGTTCGGGCAATCATGGCGGCGCAGATCGCCAATTTTGCCCATGGGCACTCCGGTGTCCGACGCGAGATCGTCTCGCATCTGTCGACGTTTCTGGAACAGGATTGTATTCCCGACGTGCCGTCCCGCGGATCGGCGGGCTATCTGGTGCACAACGCGCATGTTGCGCTTGTTCTGATCGGAGAGGGCCAGGCCCGGCTCGGCGGGCGCGTTATGAGTGGACGGGATGCCTTGGCGGCGATGGGACTTCAACCCATCGTGCTGGGTGCCAAGGAAGGGCTGAGCCTCGTCAATGGTACAGCCTGTGCGACCGGTCTTTCCTGCATGGCACTCGCGCGGGCCAATCACCTGCTAGATTGGGCCGATGCCATAGCGGCGCTGACGCTTGAAGCAGCAGGCTGCCAGATCGACGCTTTTGACGAGACGGTTCTCGCGCTGCGTCCCTCGAAGGGAATCGCGGCCGTTGGGGCTGCTCTGCGATCCCGGCTTGAAGGCAGTGGGCTGGTTGCCGCCGCTCATGGCAGGCGGACACAGGACGCGCTAAGCCTGCGTGCCGTGCCGCATGCGCATGGTGCTGCACGCGACATCTTCGATGCCTGCGCCTCCATCGTTGACCGAGAGCTCGCCTCCGTCACCGACAATCCCGCGATCCTTGGCACGCCCGAGCAGCCCATCGTCTCGTCGGAGGCCCATGCCGTTGCCCCGGCATTGGGGCAGGCGGCAGACAGTCTCGCCATCGCCATTGCACAGATTGCGTCCATGAGCGAGCGCCGTATCGACAGGCTGGTCAATCCTCTGGTGAGTGGTCTGCCGCCATTTCTGGCGACCGATGCCGGAAGCCATTCAGGTTTCATGATCGCGCAATATACGGCCGCAGCCCTTGTCGGCGATAGCAGACGTCTTTCCGCGCCTGCCTCCACAGATGGAGGGCTGACATCGGGATTGCAGGAGGATTTCCTCTCTCATCCCACGGCAGCCGCCAACAAGCTGCTCGCGGTTCTCGACAATGCCGAATATATTCTGGCCATTGAATGGATGGCCGGGGTGCAGGCCCATGATTTCCTGGAAAGTGTTGCCGGGCGGGCAGCCGGAACAAATGCGGTCTACAATCTGCTTCGCGAGCACCTCCAGCCCTATTCGGATGACCGGCCTCTGTCTGCGGACATGGAAAAGGCAAGGCTGCTCCTGCGTGATTTCTCGCCACCGGATATGTGATTGAAAGCCGTAAGGCTCGTGCCTTACATGGTGAAAGGCAGATCGATACCCTTGGCGCGGATGAAGGGCAGGCCTTTGCGCCGTGCAGTCCAGCCGATAACGTGAAGGCTCCGGGCGGCCGGTTCATGCCGTTGCGCAAGCATCCAGGATTTGCAGTCGATCGCGGCAATGTCCGCCCGGCCCTCGGCCACTGCGATGACGGAAGCGCGGTGCGCACCGGTTTCGAGACAATTTTCAAACAGATCGAGGCCCGCGCCTTCTGCTTCCAGATCGCGTTTCAAGCTGAGATAGCCGGATAATGACTTGTGCTCGTTGAATGCCAGTATTTTCCCGCTAAGAAATCCTTTCGGCAAAGCGGCCTCACCGGTTCTCGAAGGTTCAGCACCCTCTCCACCGTCTGCTATGCGGGCAATGATGGCGCTGGAATAGAACTCGCCTGCACCACCCTTGATGCCATTATAATCGCTCTGTCCAATCACCTGCACATGATCCTGCAGGCCAAACTCCATTGGCCCCCAGCAGGTGCCGGAGATCAGCAGAGCCGGATGCCGCCAGAGCACCGCAAGATCCAATGCATCGGGATCGAGCGTGGCAGGGTCTGCGGCAATGATGGCGCCGTCCTTTCCACGAATACCTCCCGGAACCGCCGGCATATCGCCGTTGCGTCTGGTGAGGCCTTTGGGAGCGTCGATACCCTCTGCTAAAAAACGGGTGCGCATATCGGCCCACAGCTTGTCCGTCTCATTGCGCAGTTCGGGCCAGTCATACATTGGCAGTGCCGCGATCCATGTCACGACGGAATTTCCAGTCTCACGTCTTGTTCCTGCATCGCATGGTCAGAAAAAATCAGAGCGGCAGGCACGACGGGTGACGCGATTAAAACTTGCTCGTCCCGTCTCAAGACAGGATGCGCTACCGGTTCCTTGGCCTTGAAGGCGAAAGCGCGGAACACCTCGAAATAATTGCTGAACACATATCCGTCATTCATCTTCTGCCACTCCTCCCGCCTCTCGCTGTAGAGGGAGGGCAATTTATACCAGGCGGCTGTCGGCATTTTGTGATGCACGAAATGCAGGTTGTTATAGAGAAACAGTGGAGCCAGGATGGAGTTTTCAACAATGATCGTTCTCCCATCCGGCTGTTCGGACCATTGATGTTCGCAATAGGAGCGAATGGCAATGATGGATATGCCCAGATAGGCCGCCACACTAACATAGAGCCAGATTGGAACGCCGAAAATCAGGGATATGACCAGCAGTGTCGGAACAAGTCCGGCCAGATGCAGGGTCCAGGCATAGATCACCCGCCGATCACCCTGCGCGATCTTGCGCCATTCGGATATCGTGAAACCAACAACCATCAACGGAGGGCCGATGACCAGACGCCCGATGAACGTATTGTTCCATCCCAGCAGGACCTTGAGGAACGACGGCATCTTTTGCCAGTCGCCCATGGCCCGGTAATAGCTTTCCGGATCGTCGAATGGGTCGGTCAGACGCTCGTCTGCATGGTGTTGCAGATGCGTGCGCTTGTAACTGCGATAGGGGTAGAAAATCCCGAGCGGCAGAAAGACCAAAGCTTCGTTCAGTCGTGCATTGCGCGTGGGGTGCCCATGCAGAACCTCGTGCTGGAGCGAGGAGTGCAGGGCAACTGCAATGCCCATGAGCACCAGAGAAACGATTGGAAACAACGGATACAGAAAATATCCCGCGAAAATCCAGAGACCGTAACAGACCGCCAACAGCGAGACTGTTGGCCATTCAATTCGGTCACGCGTTCTTCTGCGGCGAATGCCAGTCAGCCGCGCCGTCTTCTTTGCCAATATGTCTGTCATTTCATACTCTTGATGCCCCTGTCACCGTAGGGTCGCATCAGTCTCAGCCAGCCACAACGGGTTTATGGTGACCAACTGTTGATTTTGATAACAGTTTAAGCATTATGGTGATAATTATAAACAAACGGGTGAATTATGGACAAACGCGCGCTCGCAGAATTGTTTCGTGCCCGCCTGATCCAGCTGGTGAACAGGTCAGAAGACAGCCAGGCGTCTTTTGCCGCCGCCATTGGCATTGATCGATCAGCACTTTCGCAATTGCTTTCCGGTGATTCGGCGCGGCTTCCGCGTGTGGAGACGCTGCTGAATATCGCCGAGCGACATTCCGTCTCGCTCGACTGGCTACTCGGTCTTTCCCATGATCAGGGGTTGATGGGGGAATTGCGGCCAAGTTTCGAGATCGAGGA
>Ga0160455_100919_pt1 | contig 11058 bp, 9 predicted proteins | sample HID1972I_E6MG_FD_108206 | JGI IMG/M metagenome (GOLD analysis project Ga0160455, IMG submission 108206) | Enriched pill bug-associated microbial communities from UW Madison campus, WI, USA - HID1972I_E6 MG | ecosystem: Host-associated > Arthropoda: Insects > Digestive system > Unclassified ... | reverse complement strand
TGCCTGCACCCGTTCGCACTCCCTCCCGCTGGTCAGTCGCTTGCGCTGCGGCTTTGTCATCCCCCTGGTTTTCGTCCCTGATGGAACGGGGCGGTCATGTGTCACAGCAACGTGCTCCCCGCCGTCCGGAAACGGAAAAGGGAGGACACCAGAAAGAAGCCGAAGGAGGCCACATGACAACCCAGACCCACGAATACTTTTTTGAGTTTCCCGCTATCCGCTGCCAGCAGGGCGGCCGGGTGCAGTACATGCTCTGTGCGCCGATGAACATGCTCAAGCGCATTATGGCGTTTGATGATGCCGGGGATGTGATGTCCCGTTCCCAGCGTGAGGTTCACCTGGGCCGGGCCAAAAAAGTCACCCGCTACCTGACCAGTGGCTTCGACAATAAGACCGATTACATCGTGCCGACGCTGGTTGGCAATATTGACGGCGTGGTCCGGTTCGAGGAAGCAAAAGGGGTAAATGGCGGGCTGGGGACGTTATTTATTTCAATGGATGCGGATATCCGCCTGTTCGATGGCCAGACCCGTTCCCGGGGGATCATCGACTATATTACCGAACGCAAAGACTCACCCGATACCATTACGCTGCTGCTGAGCGAAGGGCTGTCGTTGCAGGCGCGCCAGCAGTTCTTCTCGGACATCAACAATAATGCCAGCAAACCGGCCACGGCTATCTCAATGGCGTACAACCATAAAGATCCGGTTAACGATCTGGTTCGTCAGATTGTGAACGCCATCCCGGTACTCAGTGGCCGTGTGGATTGCGAGCACAACGTGGTCCCGTCCAAAAGTGACCTGCTTATCAGCTTCAAGGCGCTGCATGATGCGACCCGCAAAATGTTTGGGTTGCGGGCTGGCGACGAGATTTCAGACGCCCTGCGTGAGGATGCCATACGACTGTGGAAGGCGTGGAGTAAAGCGCTGCACTGGGCATGGCTGACTGAAAATGTGGGGCCCGCGCTGTACCGCACCGGCCATATCGGCACGCATGGTGTCATGGTGAATGCCATCGGGATTGCCACGGCCATGATGCTGGAGCACAACGATGCGGCCGCGATCGCTGACATGCTGGGCGGGCGCGAAACACCGTGTATCGATGCGCTTGCGCCTTTCAGCCATGCGCAATGGCACGGCGTCTGTGTTGATCCGGTTGCTGGCACGGTCAAATGCGATACCCCGGCGCAAAACCGCGCGGCTGAGAAGCTGCTGGCGATGTTTGGTCTGAGTACGGAACATCCTGATGCCTGGCTGCGCCCCTGTTTTGGCGAAGACGTCACCGACGAGCAGGTTGCCAGTATGGTGGAGAAAATCACAAAGGTAGCCACCGAGAAAAATTTCGACCTCCCGCAGCTCAAAGTCGCCATACCGGAACGGATCGCCGGGAACGCTGAAGCCCTGAAGCCTGTGCTGCTTAACATGCGTCGGGTACGCACCTGGATAAACGAGCAGTTTCCTCAGGCGGACGCGGAGTAAACCCCCGAAGGCCGCCCGGGAGGGCGGCGCTGTCCCGAAACTGCTTTCCCTGGTGCCGTTGCTCCCGGAACGTCAGGCGACTGACCGGGGTAACCGGCAAGGCTCCGGCTAAACTGAGTGATGACGAAATGGCATTTGATACCCTGATCCGCACCCGTGGAGAGTTCTGTCCGGCCCCGTTGTGCAGCGCCTCCCGCCACTGGCGGTTTCCGGAAGTCGAGTTTCAGCGCAGGGAGCGGGACCGCCAGAGTGCCCGACTGCGAGGGCATAAATGGACGGTGAAAACCCGCAGGCAGCAGGACCGGCAGCGCGAGCAGGAGGCTGTCCAGTATCACCGGGTCGTGCAGCTGGCGGCCCTTGATCTGAATGTCCAGCATCCGGACACGTTCTGCCAGTGGAACAAGCGGCACCCGGACCTGAAAGAGCGTGACTGGCTGGCGATGTTCTGGCGCTGGCAATCCCGGTTCCCGACGCTGGCCGGGCTGGACTGGCTGCGTGATGGAAATGCATCGCCGTTCACCCTGGCGCTGGATCTGGCGACGATAGTCCGGGGCACGCCCGGGAGGGTTCGGGCGCAGGAGCGGCTGTCTGTACCGAATAAACAGGCGTATGCAGGCCGCTGAATTAGCGTGATTTTTGGTGGTTATTCCTGGTCAGAATGGTCCAGGTGGCGGTATAATGACCGTGGCGCTTGAGGCTTTTTGCCTCATGACGTTTCAGTGGTTTGGATGTTGTGTGGCAGAAAGAGAAAAGCCCCGAGTAATTTTTCAATTAACCCGAGGCTCAATCTGCTTGACTAGACACCATCAGATTAGCCGCTTACCTGCCAAATGGCAAGGAGAAGTATGCTATTGTTAAGCCTATGCGGTAATGTCCCCTTTGACCAAATCTGAAATGTCACCCATCGTATTCTGGGGGGATATTTCATGGCAAAAGAGATAATTAGCATGAGTCACAAAGAGCTCGATCGGCTCCAGATTATTCGGGAGTCGGTCAGCCGCCACATCACTCAGGACCAGGCTGCGGAGCGAATAGGTATTTCGGTCCGGCAGGTCAAACGTCTTGTTCAACGATACCGGGTTGAAGGCCCTCAGGGGCTGGTTTCACGCCGTCGCGGGAAACGTCCCAATAATGCTTTCTCGCCTGAGTTTCGCTCACTCGTTATCTCGCTTGTCAGGGATAAATACCCGGATTTTGGGCCCACCTTTGCCAGCGAGAAGCTGCGTGAAATTCACGGGCTGGCGCTGTCCGCTGAGACATTGCGTAAGTGGATGGTTGAGGCGGGACTGTGGCGAGAGCGTCGTCGTAAAATTGCCCGTATTTATCAGCGGCGGCAGCGCCGCCCTTGCTATGGGGAGCTGATCCAGATTGATGGCTCTCCGCATGACTGGTTCGAAACACGGGGGCCGCGCTGCACGCTGATCGTCTTTATCGATGATGCTACCAGTGCGTTGATGGCCCTTCGGTTCGCCCCGGCCGAAACCACCCGCGCTTATATGGAAACGCTGCGAGATTATCTCGGCAACCATGGACTCCCTCTCGCCCTGTATTCAGATCGGCACAGTATTTTCCGTGTTAATAACCCGGAAAGGGAAGGGGAGCTGACGCAGTTCACCCGCGCCGTGAAAACGCTTGGCATAGCGCCGATTCATGCTAACACCCCGCAGGCTAAAGGTCGGGTTGAACGGGCTAATCAGACGTTGCAGGACAGGCTGGTTAAAGAGCTGCGACTTCGTCATATCAGTGACATCGAAACGGCTAACGCCTGGCTGCCGGAATTCGTGAAAGCTTACAATGACCGCTTTGCATCCCAGCCCCGGGAAGGCGGTAATGCCCATCGGGAAATTCATCACACTCCGGAAGAACTGAATTACATTCTCTCCTATCAGGCCCGCCGTGTGTTGTCCAAGAATCTGACGTTCCAGTACAAAACCTGCGCGTATCAGATCCGCTCAGAAGGGCAGGGTTACCGCCTCAGGCACGCGCTCGTCACGGTTTGTGAGAATTTTCAGGGAGAGATTACGGTGTTGCACGACAGCCGGGAACTTGGCTGTGAGAAATATGTGGATGGGCCTGAGCCCTTACCTCTTGATGACGAGAAGAGTGTTCATGAGCGGGTTGAGAATGCGCGTTTCGACCTGCGTTCGAAGTTCTATGTTAAACCGGCAGCCGACCATCCGTGGAATACACGCAGAACGCAAAGTATGTCCCCTGTAAAACCACCGAAGTTACCCAGAAAGAAGGCTGACAGGGACAAATCAGGATGAATACGGGACGGATTCATCCTGATTTAAAACTTGAAATAATCCCATGATTCTAAATGCCGTAAGACGTCTCATCGTCTGTACGCACTAGAATTTCCTGTTCCGGAAGCTTGAATACATCATCAGATAGCGTTTCAGATTGCGTAGCGTCATCAGTTTCATCAGTGTTTGGGGGCGCATCTTTTTATTACGGATATAGTACAGGGTGAAAAGCTGATATTTTTTACTGGACGCGTCTAATTTGGCTTTGTGCTTCCGATAAAAATCCAGATAACCTGCAAACTTTCGTCCTGAGCAGGTAATGCGGACCTCGCCATGATTGACATAAAGCACCTGAGTGATCGCATCAAGCTTAAAAGGATCACCGAAGGTTTCTGCCAGACGGTAAAAGGCATCGTAATCCTGGGCAGCCGTAAGCCGCTCGTCGAACAGAACCTGCTGCATCCTGCTGGTTAAGGTCAGCATCTGATTGCCGATAATATTCCGCTTATCAAACAGGCTCTTTTTATAGACCGGTTTCGGATATACCTGCAACTCATCAGGATGGTGGTAGCCGGTACTGTCGCAGAGGTAATCATTGGCATATAAAAAACCGTGCTGTTGAAGTTTATGCTGGCAGGCAAGAAAAGAGGACAAGCGTGTAGGCAGCCATTCATCATCATCATCCAGACCCGTTATCAAATAACCTCGGGCCATTCGTATCGCCTGATTTCTGACGGCACAGGCCCCGGAATTAAATTCATTGCGGATATAGGTTATACGTGGGTCATTCAGACTGGCGATATACGTCTGGAGTTTCTCAAATGACGATGAGAAATCGTCGATTATAATGAGTTCCCAGTATTCGTAGTCCTGCTTCAATACCGACTGTATGGCCCGGATAGTCAGCGCCTCTCGGTTCCAGGTAGGCATATAGACGGAAATGAGCGGCCGGGATAACAAAGTGTCAGTGTCAGCATTCTCTCGTTCCATCAGTACCCCGGTAAACCTGGTTTCAGGCATGTCACTCCCGGAAAAATCTACGCCGGTACAGTCCGCATGACTAAAAATAGCGCCTTCAGTTTTACAGTGACTTAGATTTGCTCCTGTCAGAGAGGCATAAGAGAAATCGGCCCCCCGCAGGTCACTGAACGAAAGATCGCATCCCGATAAATTAATATTGCGCAATTTTAGTCTCCGGAGATCCATAAACCGCAGGTCTACACCTGATATATCCGAGCGATGATGGGGATTTAGAAGAATATTTTTATGATATTTAAGCAGTTTCGCCTGAATTGCTTTTTTGCTGTTCATGGATCAACGTTCAGTGAGTACAGATATTAAATCAGGATCGCAGTTAATCACTCTGACCATTCTTTCGCAATCTGGTTTAGACATTTTCAGAAATATGCTCAAAAAGCCACTGACCTTTAGTTACATTTGTTCATGTTTTCTTGCTGCGAGACTGACTATGAAGAGGCCGAAGCCCATACCTTTCGATGAAGAGGGGAGTGCCCATGAGCGGGTTGAAATTGCGCGTTTCGACCTGCGATCCAGGTTCAATGTAAAACCGGCTGCTGGCCACTCTCAGAACGCAGAGCCGAGATCCGGTAAAACCGCCGAAATTACCCAGAAAGAAGGCTGACAGTGACAAATCAGGATGAATCCGGGACGGATTCATTTACCTGAATAGTCATGCAGTGGGGTAAAATTCTGCCTGTGCGTTTCTGGCGGGTTTTCGGGTGGTTTGTTACCCTTTTTACCGGTTATTCGTCAGAAACGCCGCCAGCCCGTTTTAGCGGTGCGTACAATTAGAACGTTATGGTAAATCTCATTTGTTATGGCCAATGCTTGCTAAGAGCGAAATGGACACAATTCAAAAATCTCTTTCATACTCAATAGTCTCTTTAATCGTAGTGAGTGCCTCGCTCAGTTGGTTCATTGTGACTGAGCCAAGAGCGAGGCGAATAGCGTGCGGCACGCTATCTGAGGTGCTGAATGGTTCTGCTGTGGAAACTGAAATGCTTTGCTGTATCAACCGGTGGACAAGTCTGTCAGCCCTTACCTCCTGAGGGAGCAGTAACCAGATGAAGTAAGAGTTTGAATTACTTATCCAATCACTGTTCTCCAGTATTTTTCTGGCCAGCGCCTGACGCTGACGGGCGTCCCGTTTTTTCAGTGACTCAAAGCGTTTTATGGTGCCGTCTTTAATCCAGCCGCAGACAATCGAAACCATGAGAGAGGGTGTGTTCCAGGTCGTTGCCCTGATAGCCCGCTCCAGGGCGCTCCGCATGCCAGCGGGGCATACTACGGCACCTACACGCAGGCCGGTGGCAATGCTCTTGGCAAAACCGGTTACGTAGACCGTTCTTTCGGGCGCATAAGTGGCAAGCGGCGGTGGGGGACGGCGGGCAAGAAAAGCATAGGCCGCATCTTCAATGATGAGCAGATCGAACGTTCTGGCAATAAGGGCCAGCTCCCTGCGCTGGGCATCATTCATAACCCAGCCAAGCGGGTTATGCATTGTCGGCATCGTATAAACCGCACGCAGGCGCCTGCGCTGGCAGATATGTCTGAGTGCAGTCAGGTCCGGTCCGCTGGCACTGGCGGGTATCGCCACAAGTTCAAGGTGGTACAGACTGGCCAGGGCTTTGAAGCCGGGATAGGTCAGCGCGTCAACAGCCACCACATCGCCGGGTTTCAGCAGCCCCATCACGGCAACACTAAGTCCGTGCTGCGCGCCATTGACGATCAAGACATCATCGGCTGACGGACTCAGGCCGGTGGCATGCAGCCATACCGCGATTGTCTCCTTGTCGCTTTGCCTGCCGGCATGAGGCTGGTAGCGCATCAGGGAAGCCAGATCGCCTGATGTGGTCAGCTGTCGCATTGCTTCACGTAACCGTTCCGCCTGGTCCGGCAGGGAAGGATAGTTGAAATTCAGATCGATCACGTCTGACGCCACCGCGAGCAGATCCAATCCCAGCCCCGCAGGCAGCGAAATCTCCCTGACGAAAGTCCCTCTTCCGGTTTCTCCGCTCACGAGTCCTATGGCTTCCAGTTCAGCGTAAACGCGGGTAGCCGTTGCAAGAGACACGTGTTTTTCAGCCGACAGTGCTCTGTGAGTAGGCAGACGTGTGCCCGGCAGAAGTCTGCCGGTTCGGATATCCCGTATCTGAGGTCGCCTCCCGACTTGGGGCATCGACTAACAGCCTTTATGCCTGGGTTAAGCGCTACCAAAAACCTGAACCCCAGCGCAAACAGGATGATGCTCTCCAGCTTGAAGTAAAACGTCTCAGACAAGAACTTAAGCGGGTAACTGAAGAGCGAGATATTTTAAAAAAGGCCGCGTACTTTGCAAGAACATCCGGCTGGAACACAAGGCAACGCTGCGGTCTATAGCAATAAAGTTCAGATTTCAGGAATTATCAGGATGATCGTGATGCGGGTTGACAGCTGGATGAACTATCTGTTTTTTAGTGCATAGTGTCTGAATATGGAGGCTGGACAACGGGAAACAGATCAGGCACATGAAGATTGTCGCTATAGTAATATCAAGTGCTTAACTTAAAAGTATAAAAAAACCCGTAATCATAAAAGATTACGGGTTTTTAATCAGCAGCTCGCTGAGTTCAGCGCCCGTTAACTCATTGGCATTAGCCAAGAGAACAACAGAAAGGTTAATGCTATTGCTTTAATTTTGTGTCTGGCGGGAGTACAAGATTCACCTGATTTGGTGTGATTACGTCAAACAGCCCCAGGAAGGCTTCCGCTTTCGCTTTATCACCGTCAACGGACGCACCTTCAGCCAGTTTACCGGTAGCTACCGTCTGGAGAATTTGCGCTTTCGTTCCTTTAATGGTGGCATCGGCAGAGGACAGCTTGCCATCAATAAAGGCCGCAATTTCATTTCTGACTTCATAGCCGGAGTTTTCGTTGGTATCCGTAGTGCTGAACTGGACATTCATCGTTTGTCCTTTCGCGCGCTCAGCATTCAGGCGTACCCGCATCGTTTTAAGGATAGCGTTGGTTGGCAGCACTTTCACAATTGCAGGATCAGCGAAGTTCCACGGATGAGAACGATCAAGGGTCCCATCCAGTTCTTTCGCATCAGAAATTGCAAATGCACGCCAGTAGATATTGGTCTGTGCATAGGCCCACTGACGCAGCGCTTCCGCTTTCAGCTTACGAGGCTCCATATCATTTGGATCAATACGGGTCAGGTGCGTCAGGATTTCTGCGGCCCAGCCATAGTTCTTATCAGCAATCGCCTGTTTTCCATCCGCAATGACCTTATCGCGTCCACCCATTGCCTTAACGTACTGTTTGGACAGCTCGACAACGCCAGGGCGGGCTAACTGAGTTGCATCGCCTTCCCACCATCCCAGATAGCCGTCGTAAATGTTACGTACGGAGTGAGCAACGGTACCGTAGTACTCCTGCAGCCACGGGTCGCTGGCATACGGCTCTGGCAGGATCACTTTCTCGGCCAGTTGGTCGCGCTTATAGCCTAAATTAATCCAGTAAATAGCCTGGTCATGCACGTACTGAATGGCATCGCGATAGTTTTGGATACGCTGCACGATGAAGTCCTTCCCTTCCCAGGCACGCATGTGTGAGCCTGAATAGGAGTTCGCTTCGTGCGCATAGGTCAGAAGATGGTTGACGCCTTCCATCCACTTATCGACATCGCGGTAAGAGGTGCCTCGCAGAGTATAAAGGTTAGGGAAGGTTTCGCCCTGAATGGTTTCAGAGCCATGCAGGTGGTGATACTGCGGCAGATAGACAGCAATTTCATCTTCGCCCGCATCGCCATACGCGTGGAAAATTTCCAGCTGCACGCCGTCGATAGTGGTTTTCAGCGGCTCTTTGGTTTTCACCAGCTCATTAGGCATCATGAACGAAATCGGGCCTGCACCGAATGCCGGTCCAATACCGAAGTGTACCGGGCCTTCTGGTCCTGGTGCCACATAGCCTGCGGCGTAGGCGGTACGCTGCGTCAGTATATTGCCGACCACGCCAACATCGTTGACCAGATCAGGAACAAAGTTTTCAGAGGCAATAATCTTTACTTTACCGGAGTCAGCATCCGCTTGTGTCACACCCCAGCCAGCAGTACCAAACGCGTGGTCCGGGTGACGGTGGGTATAGATAACCGCTTCAACAGGCAGATTGGCCGCATCCGGCACAGCCTTGATGAAGGCGTCGCGCGTTGCTTTAGCGCTGTCGTTATCTGAACCCGGGTCGATGATAATCAGACCCTTGTCGCCTTTGATAATCAGGGTTGAAGCCAGCTGGAAACCGAAAGCGTGATAGATGTGTCCCTTCACGACCTCCTGGATGGTCTCCTGCATCATCTTCGCATATTCAGTCTGTGCAATATGGATAGTCGGCGCAGGCTGCGTATAAGCCAGATTTTTACCTGTCCAGATAGCAGGCGCAAGATGAGAAAGAACTTCCTTACTGTTGAATTTTGAAGGGTCCTGGCTTCTGACCGGGCTATTCAGTGGCCCCAGTTCTTGTGCCCCTGCCCATGCCGGGGCAAGTAAAGCGGCAATAATTGCCGCCAGAGGTAAAATCTTTATGCTTTTCATTACGAAATCCATCCTTATGCTTGAACTATTACAAATCTAAAAAAGACCTTTCAAATCATAGTGCAACATCACTCACGGGTAAATAACAATACACTTACTTTTGGACATAATTATCCGCTTCATACGTTACGTTAGTTATTTAAATGACCGCATTTGGCTGTGAGTTGCACCCAGAGGAAATTACGGCTTGCGTGCGGTTAAATGGCAGTAGGTAACCGGAGAAAAAGTGTTTTCTCCTGGGTAGTTGAGGACATAAATCCATGGTGTAGATAAAACTGTTTTGCCACATCAGACAGGGCATGCACCATAATGGCCCGGACGCCAATATTCTCCGCAACCCGGCAAATACGCAGTACCGCATCGTGCAGTAAATCCGCCCCAAGGCCCTGGCCATGATAACTCGAATCAACGGCCAGCCGGGCCAGAATTATGATGGGAAGGGGGTCAGGCATGTTTCGTCTGAGCCCACCGGGTGCAATGGCATGAGTGACACTGCCGGTGGCCAGAGAGTAAAAACCAACCACTTGCGAAGAATCTTCCCGGCATACCACAAATGTTCTGGCGGCGCCGGTCGACTGGTTTTTTAACCCCCGGAGCCTGATCCATTCATCCAGTGCAGCTTCTCCGGAGTGAAACTCTGAAAGAATGTGAGTCGTATTTAGCGGTGCTGGAGCGGTTACTTTTCCCACTGCGGTTTTCTCGCCAGGAGCGTATCCAGTGCCGGATTCACTGTAACGGGTGCATCCAGCATATCGATAAATTCGGCGTACTGTTCATCATCGAGATTAAACATCCGGCGATCAAGGATAACGTTTTCAGCAGCCTGGCAAGCTATGTCGAGTATAAAGTCGGTACGTGATTTATGAAGAATACCGGCAGCGGTATCGATCAACGCGCGCTGGGCTTCTTTAGCCCGAATGTTAAGCTGAACATCAGATTTCATGATGAGCCCCTGTATAGCAAATGATATACACAGCTTACACCTGCCGTATAGAGAATGCTATACACATTGAGACCGAAATTTTTGTGCCCGGACAGCTTTGAAACAATAAACCTATACCTTAGCCAGAAGTAAGGACATTTGTGTCTTGCAACAAAAAGGCCTTTTCTGCTTTGCGTTGACAGGAGAAGTATGCTATGAAAATCCCGCGAAACGCCCTGATCTGGTGTGTATTGATAGTGTGTCTCACGCTGTTGATATTCACTTTCCTGACCCGGAAATCGCTCTGCGAAATCCGGTACCGGGACGGAAACAGGGAGGTGGCGGCTTTCCTGGCTTACGAATCCAACGGTAAGTAGCAACCTGGAGCGGGGGGAAACCCCCGCTTTTCAGGCTGACAGTGTTGCGTTCTGCACCTGAAGCGCCTTTTTGAAGGGGCTGTCTGAGCAATCAGGCAGCCCCTTTCACTTATCTGTCTTCCTCCGATTTGCGCCCCTGCGCTTGCAGCTGCCGTTCCGGCAGCGCCACTTTCACTGGCCGTCTCTGACGGCCGCTAAGGAAAGCCGGTAAACCGGCTTCTTCCGGTGCCCGATTTCACCCCGTTGTCAGCGGTGTTCACTTTTGCTGTGACTGACACTGCCCCGTTCCGGTCCAAAAACAAGGGTCCGGCTGACGCCTGATGCCTGCACCCGTTCGCACTCCCTCCCGCTGGTCAGTCGCTTGCGCTGCGGCTTTGTCATCCCCCTGGTTTTCGTCCCTGATGGAACGGGGCGGTCATGTGTCACAGCAACGTGCTCCCCGCC
>Ga0160455_100910_pt1 | contig 11147 bp, 8 predicted proteins | sample HID1972I_E6MG_FD_108206 | JGI IMG/M metagenome (GOLD analysis project Ga0160455, IMG submission 108206) | Enriched pill bug-associated microbial communities from UW Madison campus, WI, USA - HID1972I_E6 MG | ecosystem: Host-associated > Arthropoda: Insects > Digestive system > Unclassified ... | reverse complement strand
TCCATCTTTATATTAGGCTCTTGTACTAATACTTTTGCATAGCCTGTCTCTAACAGCAATTCATTCATATTGGTACCGTCTCTAAGCTTGACAACGGCAAGCAACTGTCCACTCTCATTGCGTACTTCTTGATCAAAGCTAAGTATGACTTCTTTCGAACTATTTAATTTGTCTGCTATAAATTCATGAATATGATCTCCAAGCACTTCATGATTAATATTAACAACATCAATAGAAAGAAAGGTTACTTGTTCAATATGATCACCTACGATAATTTCGAAGGTGTTGTTATTAATTATTTTGCCAATGGGATACCAGGTATTCTCTTTCATCACATTTGAAGTCGCGGAAGGAAGTGCTGAACATGCGGCAAGCAGAATTATTACCGCAATCATGGCGACATAAATCAAATTTTTCATGTAAAGAATATCCTCCGAAATGTCGAAAGTTGTAAAAAAATAACGATAATTATAGCTATTATATCATAGATTCCTCTTAAAAATATAGATTTCCTGCAAAAACGAGGGAAAACAAGCATAAAACGTGTCATAAACCTCAATACTTAACTATAGAAGATCATAGCGAGGAAGGATAGACTTATGCAACGTAAGGATGTAATGATTGTGCAACGAGATATGACGTTACTACTAGATCGAGAGTCTCAGTATGCAGCAGAGGCACGTACAGCGATTGGAGCTTTCACCGAACTGTTAAAGGTGCTTGGTCAGTTTGAGGTCTATGAATGTACAGCAATTACAGTATGGAATGCACTAGCTTTAGGTTTCAAAACTGAAAAAATGCTTCATATTTTACAAACTTATTGCAAAGGTGCTGTGCCTGCTGCGTGCGAAAGTCAGTTAAAGCTATGGGCATCACGCTTTGGACGATTGACGCTAAAGCTCGAGGATCAAAAGCTCATACTACAAGGAGATGATGCGATTATGCAAGAACTGCATAGTCAGCACATTGGAGTGAGCTGGATAGAAAGTAAATATGAGAGCAATATGTGGCTTATAAAGCAGGAAGGGCGAGGTTTCTTGAAGCAAGAGCTTGCTAAAGCAGGCTACGCGGTTCAGGATCTAGTTGGCTATCATGATGGAGAATCTGTACATATTGTGCTTGGCAAGCAAACTGAATCAGGGAATAACTTTCAATTACGAGACTATCAACGGAAGGCAATAGCTGCTTTTCATCGTGATCGAGTAGGTGGCAGTGGAGTTATAGTACTGCCTTGTGGAAGCGGGAAAACAGTAACTGGAATCGGAGTGATGGCTAGTCTTCAAACAGCTACGCTAATCGTAACATCAAGTGTGACATCAGCGAAGCAATGGAAGGACGAGCTACTGGATAAAACATCGATTAAGGAAGAAGACATTGGCTTGTATTGTGGAAAAGCTCGCACGGTAGAGAAAATAACGATTGCTACCTATACAATATTGACACATCGAAACAAAGCTTCAGATCAATATGATCATATGAAATTATTTTCGAAGCGAGATTGGGGCTTGATTATCTATGATGAGGTTCAACTGCTGCCCGCTCCTATTTTTCGTATGACTGCGATGATTCAAGCAACAAGACGACTGGGCTTAACTGCAACATTAATACGAGAGGACGGCTGTGCCAATGATGTATTCTCACTTGTTGGGCCAAAGCTGTACGATTTAAGCTGGAAAAAAGCTGAGGAGCAGTCTTATATCGCCAAGGTGCATTGTTCAGAAGTTCGAGTGAATCTTCCAGCTCGTATGATGGAGCAATATTCGACTGCATCGGCTCGACTTAAGCTAAAGCTTGCTGCTATTAACCCGAGCAAGATCGAAACGGTAAAGAAAATTATGAAGCTTCATCATGATATGCCAACACTGATTATAGGTCAATACATTGATCAGCTAGAGGAAATGTCAGCTGAACTAGAAGTTCCACTCTTGACTGGAAGTACAAGCTATGAACAGAGAGAACATGTTTTTAAGCAATTTCGAAATCGTGAAATATCAACCCTAGTCGTGTCTCGTATTGCAAATTTAGCGGTAGATTTGCCAGATGCAACAGTTGCCATTCAAGTGTCTGGAAGCTTCGGTTCTCGCCAAGAGGAAGCTCAGCGCATTGGGAGATTACTGAGGCCTAAAGGTGGAGCCAACGAGGCTTGGTTTTATACCCTTGTAACGGAAGGAAGTAAAGAAACAGAATTCGCCTTGAAAAGAGGTTTGTTTATGCTTGAGCAAGGTTATCAGTATCAATGCATTCATGAGCAAGAGGTGTTTCTATGATGACGTTACAAAGCTGGCGCTTAATGATTCCGCATAGGATGCGAGAGCAATTTATGGACAGCAAGCTTTGGCAAAGCTACAATGAGGAATGGGTCTGGGATCTTGCTATCGTTGACGGTGATATAATAAAAAGTATATATGGGCAGCTTAACGAGTTTCAAAAGGAAGTACTGCTGGCGCTATTGAACGGCTTGTTGTTAACACCTCAATTAGAAGAAGAGCTTGTTCAAATTCTCATGCGACAATTAGCTCGTCCTTCTCAGCAATGTAAGCAAGCGCTTCAGCTTTTTGCTGAGGCTGGCATCATTGTTGTTTTTCAAGATCCATGGCGTGGCTTGATTGTATGGATGCCACTTCCAGTGTTTAATAATTGGCGTGATATGCTACGAATTTCTTCTTACCTTCAGCCATATGATTCAGTTCCCAGTGGTGAACATTGTAGATTTGAGCACGTGAATTCATTGGCCATTCGCTTTACGCTGTTTTTACAGCGATTAAACGACAAACCGCTTCGCTTAACTAAGAGTGATCAATTAAGTAAGGCTTCCATAAAGCAATTGAGCCAGTTCGTCGAGCATCTTGGTGGTTTTTTGGGAATTGAACAAGTATGGAGCAATCAATTACAAGGATCAGGCGGTATCATCCACTTTATGTTAGAGATTGCTTTTGATCTGGACATCGTTAAACAAGAGCAGAATCATATCCTTATTAATAATGAAAAACTTATCGAGTGGCTAGCTTTAGCTCAAGCAAGGCAACATGATATCCTCTGGCAATGGTTAACTCAGCAGCTTGTTACAGCAGATATTCCGATTGACATGCTAATGGTTCTGCTTGATATTAAGCGCGATAATCGTTGGTATGCATATGCGAATCCGGTGCATCAGCAGCCACTAATGTTAGAACTGCTGGAGCTATGTGCTGATTGCGGCTTTTTATCGTACTGTTCTAATCATGAAGAGGAAGTCTTTTATATTCGCGGCTCAGAAGCAGCTGAACCAGAATATCAGTTGCATATCCAGCAGAATGGGGAGCTTATTCTTCTTCCAGGCATAATGCCTTACATACTGTGGAACGGTCTTGAAATTGCTGAAGTAGTATCTGTGCAAGAGGTGATCATTTTGAGAATAACGCTACCATCGCTGCAAAGCTCACGGCAGTATTCGATCGATCGTATTCGCAGCTGGCTTCAGGGGTATACTAATGGTCAGCTTCCAATGATGGTTGAACAGTTATTGGATGTTGCGGAATCTGCAGATTCTGACGTGTCATCCGATAAGTCCAAGTCAGGTGATATGAATAAGACGCGACTTAATGAGAAAATGGATGAGCCGCTATCTGATAAGATATTAGAGGATATTGTGTTTTTTGAAATGCGATCACTACGTAGTTGGGGGATTTTTTGTCAGCATCCATTAGGTCAAGTAAAAGAGGTCGAGATTGCATCTCCAGTAAGCTTACGAGAGCATTACAGCAGTGAAGCGGAAGAACGAGCTGCTTTGCCGAGAAGCTGGCTGCAGGAGCTTCGCGATTATCATTTGTCAACGAAGCAGCAAATCATTGAAACCGCAATTCGATTAGGCTTATGCGTAAACATTTCCTTATTGAAAAGATGTCATAAGCTTGTTCCTTTTTTATTAGAGTGCAGCAATGAGGAAACTGCTGTGCATGCATTATCGTATAGAGAGCCGGAGCAGTCGCCACAACGATTTGAGTTGAAATCAATGGAAGCGATACAATTGGTAGACGAGCGAGATGCATAAATCTATTGGCATACGCCACGTTGTATGTTAACGTATAAATGTAGTAAGTAGAAAGAGGTGGTATAATGTACGAACAAGGACAAGCTGTTGCCACCGAACCTGGAGCTGCGACAATTGATATGGCGTCATTGCTTCTTAAAGCCTACGAACTTGGAGACACGATTATTGCATCTGATTCAGTTGCCGAGTATTTACACTGGCAGGCTGAGGTTGCTAAAAATACAGAGGTAAAAGCCATTCAGCGTGAGTTTGAACGTGCGAAAGAGCTGTTTGAAGAAACACAGCGCTTTGGTAGATTTCATCCGAACTATCATGAAGCGAAGGATCGTGTAAAAGCGATTGAAGCAAAGCTGAATGACATTCCATGTGTGCGAGCGTATAAGGAACATGAAAAGCAACTTGATGAGCTGCTTCATGACGTTGCTACAACAATCGCGCGAGCTGTATCAGAAACAATAAAAGTTCCAAGTAATGAAAAAGCTGTAGGTGGCTGTGGCAGCGGAGGCTCATGTGGCTGCGGTAGTGGAGGCTGTGGTTAAGCTCATATCGGCTGGAAGGAGTAGTCATTTATGTTACCAGAACGCACAGGCTATATTGTGTGGGTAAGTGATTTGAAAGCAGCACGCGGCTTAGAACGATTAGGTACGGTGCATTACATGTCTCGTAAGCTACATTACGTGGTCTTATATATGAATGCGGATAAGGTGGAAGACAATCTTAAGCAGCTGCATCGACTATCCTATGTACGAAAGATTGAACGTTCCTATCGCAATGAGATTAAGACAGAATATAGTAAAGATGTAGAAGATAAGACAAGAGCATATAGCATTTAGCTTTACAACGTCTTGAATGTTATAACGAACATTCAAGGCGTTTTTTTGTTTTAAACAGCTTATAATTTTGAATGCTTTTAACTTTTAGGCAATGCATGTTAAAATAGGTAAAATGGATTAGTCCTACAGACCTACCTAGGAGGTGTAGAATGAAGGAGAAACAAACGAAGCGCTGGAGTACGTATGAATCCTTCTACGTCCCATTGGGTAACTATAAAGTGGCTGATATTCACGTTACGAAGCATGCGGTGTTACGCTGGAAGGAACGTGTAAGTGAGCAGCATGCCGATTATTCAAGCATTGCATCATTTCTTTGGGATCGACTTAAACAACAGGCTGTTGCCCTCTACTACAGAGGAGGAGAAGAAGATCTGTTTATGGTAGATGACGATCTTATTTTCGTTGCACTTTTTGAACCAACCGACAAGGCAACGGACTTACTCGGAGAGCCATTACATAAGATGAATGTTATTACTTTTTTAGGAAAACGTTCTGAGGTAATTGAATTACAGGATATTAAGCGGTATTATGCATGGCTGCGACATAATCGCAGAATGAATCTTAAACGAAATGCAAGAACAACAAAATAGTCTGAATCCGCAATTTATTGTATAATGGCATCAATTAGAGAGGGTGAATGACAAGATGCCATTAAATTTTCATCAGCTTCATATTTTTCATACCGTTGCGCAGCGAGGCAGCTTTTCGGCAGCTGCTCAAGCTTTATATATGACTCAGCCTGCGGTAACAATGCAGGTACAGTCATTAGAGGAGTATTTTGGGACAAAGCTGTTTATGCGTTCTACCAAAAAAATAGAGCTTACGGAAGCGGGCAAAGTGCTGCTGCCTTATGCGAAGCGAAGTATTGAGCTGATCCGTGATACGGATCAAGCAATGACTAGCTTTACTCAGCAGCAAAAAGGACGCCTGCTGCTAGGAGCAAGCTTAACGATTGGAGAGTCAATCTTACCGCGCTGGCTTGGCCCTTTTGGAAAAGAGTACCCTAATATTGGAATTAGCATGAAAGTGATGAATACGGCTCATCTTATTGAGGAAATAGAAAACCACCAACTTAATTTTGCTATTATCGAAGCTCCAATCGAGCATCATGATCTGCAGATTGAAGCAGTTATGGAAGACGAGCTAATGTTGGTTGTCCCAGCAGATCACCCGTTAACGACGCGAGACGTGTTGAAGCTTGCAGATGTATTGGAATATCCATTTATATTGCGAGAGCAAGGTTCAGGCACCCGTCAAGTGGCGGAGGATACACTAATCGAGCATGGTTATAATCCGCAGCTTCTAAAGATCGTAATGGAGCTAGGCAGTACTGGTGCAATTAAATCAGCAGTAGAGGCAGGACTTGGTATTTCATTTCTTTCCGTTTCGTCTGTTAAGCACGAAGCAGCGTTAGGACTCATTCGTACATTGCCGATAGAAAATGTAACCTTTAAGCGGAAGTTTTATTCTGTGTACTTAAAATCATCGTTGCTGCCTATAAGTGCGGTAACTTTTTTGAATTTTTTAAGAGAGAGGGATCTTCGTCAATGGCTTTAGATCGATTAATCGATATGCATGTACATACGACTGCCTCTGATGGTCAATACACGCCAACGCAAATCATCGAGATGGCAGCACAGCTAGGGCTTGGCGGGGTTGCTGTAACTGACCACGATACAACAGCAGGGATTATAGAAGCACAGAAAGCAGCTGCTAAGCATGGTATTCGCTTTTTACCTGGCATTGAAATAAGTACAGTTGCCGGTGAGAAGGATATCCATGTGTTAGGCTATTTTACGAATAACGATGACAAGCAATGGCAGCAACGGCTCGGTCAACTCGGTGCAACGCGAGAGTCGAGAAATATACAGCTGATCGAAAGATTGAATGAGCTTGGCATTCATATTACGATGGATGAAGTCAAGGCAGTGAGTGGAGAGCAGGGCTCGATCGGTCGACCGCATGTAGCGGAGGTACTTATTGAAAAAGGAATTGTGGAGACGAAGCAACAGGCGTTCGACGAGTATTTAGGAGAGCGTGGTAAAGCATTTGTGCAGCCGCTGCGTATTCATCCGACTGAAGCTTATCAATGGATTCGTGATGCTGGCGGGATATGTGTGCTTGCTCATCCAGGCATATATGATGATGATGCTCTTGTTGAGCAGCTGCTTGCGGCGAAACCAGACGGTGTTGAGGTGAAGCATAGCGACCATACACCTGAGCAAGTGGAGCGCTACAAGGAGCTTGCTGCTCGGTTCGGATTGATTGCAACAGCAGGATCTGATTTTCACGGAACAGATGGCGAAGGCGGAAGCTTCCACGGTGGACTAGGTACTGTTGCAGCTGATCTTTCTATTTACGAGCAGTTGATCGTGCTGCATCAGCAGCGAGCTTCTCAACATATGTAAGAGGTCGTTTATCAGTCTACTTGATTACGAGGTAATACTGAATAAGTTGGACTTTCTGAACATGCACTAGACACACATAATAACTAACTGTTTATTGATATAAACAAAAAACGGTCTGCTGGAGGCATCAGCAGGCCGTTTTTTGTTCTATCCTTTGTTTGTTTTATTTAATACTATGCGGAAGTGCCTTGAGTTTATCCTCATCAGGTGTAATGAATACTGTTTTTTGTTGATCATAGAAGACAAAGCCAGGTTTAGCGCCGCTTGGTTTTTTCACATGCCGGATAAGTGTAAAGTCGACTGGAACCATACTGGATGATTTGGCTTGTGAATAGTACGCAGCGAGCATCGCTGCTTCTTCGAGTGTGGGATCTCCGTATTCTGTACTGCGAATAACGACATGAGATCCAGGTATATCCTTCGTATGTAGCCATGTGTCATTGTTACTTGCTAAACGATTGGTTACATACTCATTTTGTAAATTGTTTTTCCCCACATAGATGTCTATGCCTTCGGATGAGGTGTAGCATAATAGTTGAGGCTTATTGCTTTTTTTACGCTTTGCCCCTTTTTTTGCCCGCTCTCGTAAGTAACCACCAGCAACGAGCTCCTCTCGGATTTCTTCGATGTCACTTAATGAAGCTAGTTCAAGCTGTTGCAGCAGCGTAGAGAAATAAGTTAGTTCATTGTTCGAAAGCTCGATCTGCTCCATTACGCTGACCTGTGAGTTTTTTTGTTTCGTATAGCGTTTGAAATATCGTTGAGCATTTTCAGACGGGGTGAGCTGCGGATCTAGCTGCACGTGAATGACAGTCCCGTTTTCATCGTAATAGTTTACAAGATCGACAAACTTATCTCCGCGCTTTATCTGATGCATATACGCCGTTAATAGCTCACCAATGATACGATACTGATCTGCACCCTGAGCTTCTTCATAAGTTGCTTTTAGCTTTACAAGTTTTTGTTCATTTTTCGAGATTTCATTACTTACAAAACGAATCAAATCGCCTGCGCGCTGTTTAACTGTATCGCGCTCAGCTTTATCTCCGTAAAACGCCTCCAACACTTCGCTAACTGATTGATATTCCATAACGGAGCCGTCAATCTGCGTCAGCGCTACAACAGAGAAAAATTGTTTGTCACGATGAAACTCTTTTACGATCATTGGGCGGAATTGCTGATTCGATACCGCCGTCATCATATGCTGGAAGCTTGTCCATAAGTCATCGATATGATCAATACGAAGCTGACCATCAAGCTGAAGTGGGCGTTCAGATGCATCTAGCCAATGATCATGCTGCTTTGTTAACGCGCGATAAATCACTTCATTGGCAAGCAGTGGCGAAAAACCATTAAAGCTGTTTACTAGCGACTTGCCCGTTACACTGGCATGCTCGTCCTCTAGATGCAACGCTTCGATAAATTGTTGTTTTGTGCTTACTGCTAGTGGGTCCTGCTTATGCTGTTCAGGCGGTAATGTATAAGCACTGCCTGGCATAACAATTCGGTAGCTGCTTACAGCAGGTGTGACGTGATGAATTCCGTCATGAATTATGTTCGTTGTTGGATCGATCAATATAATGTTAGAGTGTCGTCCCATTAGTTCGATAACAATCCGTTTGCACGATGTATCACCGACTTCGTCGCGATGACGAATGTCAAGATGAATAATTCGTTCACGACCAACCTGAGCGATTCGTTCAATAACACCGCCTTCGCAATATTTTCGCATAAGCATGCAAAACATAGGAGCTTCTAATGGGTTGATGAATGTTGCATTCGTGAAGTGCACACGTGGATAGGTTGGATTGGCTGACAGCAACAGCTTGCCATTTATTCCGTTCCCGCGCACGCCAAACACAAGCACGTGACTTGTCGGCTGATGAATTTTATGGATGCGGGCACCAATACAATTTTGGAGCTCATCTACGAGACTTTTTATAACGATTCCGTCTAAAGCCATTGTTTAATCCTCATTTCCTCAATTCATATGTCTATCATGCCATAACTGAAGCAAAAACTTAAGTGCTTTAGGGATATTTTATTGTTTGTCCGAATACATTTACGTTAGAAAGGTTGTCTAGGAGACTGGACAAAAACAGGAGGGAAGCAGAGGATGAGTCAACTATTTTGGCATCAATTGGATCGGAAGGAGCTCATTGAGACGCTGAGTAGCTCGGAGAAGGATGGGTTAACCATAGATGCTGTTAATGAGCGTCTTGCCGAGCATGGTTGGAATGAGCTTGCTGAGACGAAAAAACTATCACCGCTCACACTATTTTTGAATCAATTTAAAGACTTTATGGTTTTGGTACTTATGGGAGCGACGTTAATTTCAGGTTTACTGGGTGAGTATTTGGACGCGGTCACGATACTTGCGATTTTAGTAATTAACGCTGTACTTGGCTTTGTCCAAGAATTTCGAGCGGAGCGTTCACTAATTGCTTTAAAGGAGCTTTCCGCACCAACTGCCAAAGTCATTCGTGGAGGGAAACAGTATTCGATTGCAACGAAGGAGCTAGTTATCGGTGATATCGTGCTGCTTGAAAGCGGGGATCGTATACCAGCAGATATTCGTTTCCTGGAAGCTAACAATTGTTATGTGGAGGAATCAGCGCTAACAGGCGAGTCGATACCTGTATCGAAGCATGAAAGCACTTTGCGTGAAGCTGATCTTCCACTTGGTGACCAACGCAATATCGGCTTTATGGGGACGCTAGTGACGCGTGGTACTGCGCGAGGAATTGTCGTTCGAACGGGAATGGCAACGGAAATGGGGAATATTGCTAATCTTATTCAAGCGACAGAAGAAATGCAAACTCCGCTGCAGCATCGATTAGAACAGCTAGGAAAGCTGTTGATCGGTATTGCTGTTGCATTGACGATTATGGTTATCGTAGCGGGTATTATGCACGGTCAGCCAGTCTACGGTATGTTTTTAGCTGGAGTCAGTCTTGCGGTAGCGGCAATACCTGAAGGTTTGCCTGCAATCGTTACTGTTGCACTGGCGCTTGGCGTACAAAGAATGATCAAGCGAAAGGCAATTGTTCGGAAGCTGCCTTCTGTTGAGACGCTTGGTTGTGCATCAGTGATATGTTCAGATAAAACAGGAACATTAACTCAAAATAAAATGACGGTAACAACGGTATGGCTAAGTGACCGTACATTGAACGTTACAGGTGATGGCTATGAACCGATAGGTACGGTTCTGGAAAACAACCAAGAGCTTGATGTACGTCATGATGGTGCGATTAAACGGCTGTTGCAAATTAGCGCGCTGTGCAATAATGCTAGGTTGGAAAAGCAGGAAACGGCTTATCGTAAAGGCAAAGCGATGGCCCAGCAGGATGAATGGGTACTTAACGGTGACCCAACTGAAGGGGCGCTTACCGTATTAGCGGCCAAGCTGGGATCTCCAGCTAAACTGCTGGAGGCACAATATCGCAGGGTAAAAGAGTTTCCATTCGATTCAGAGCGAAAGCTGATGTCTGTTGTGCTGGAACACCAGGGTGGTCGCATGCTGCAGGTTAAAGGTGCACCTGATGTGCTGCTTGATCAATGTACCCATATTTTGTGGCAGGGCAAGGTTATAAGTATGACGCCTGCACTTAAAGCGAAATGTCAAGCAGCCAATGAACGGATGGCTCAATCTGCGCTGCGAGTACTCGCATTTGCTTATCGAGATCTTACTTCCACGGATCGATATGCGGAAGCTACGGATGCTGAACGCAACCTTATATTCGTAGGCTTAACAGGCATGATTGATCCGCCTCGAGCCGAAGTGAAGGATGCGATTGCAACTTGTCGAGCAGCAGGGATTAAAACAGTAATGATTACGGGCGATCATCAGCTAACCGCAGAAGCGATTGCTGGTTC
>Ga0160455_100902_pt1 | contig 11200 bp, 10 predicted proteins | sample HID1972I_E6MG_FD_108206 | JGI IMG/M metagenome (GOLD analysis project Ga0160455, IMG submission 108206) | Enriched pill bug-associated microbial communities from UW Madison campus, WI, USA - HID1972I_E6 MG | ecosystem: Host-associated > Arthropoda: Insects > Digestive system > Unclassified ... | reverse complement strand
CATCAAATCCGCCGGCGCCCTTCAGGCGGAGCTCGTGCTGCAATGATGGAACTTCAGAAGAAAACTGCTTTCAGGAACGGCTTTACCCGGTTCGCGGCCATTGCCTCGCTGCTTTTCCTGCTGCCCGCCGCCGGCGCCGAAAGCCAGCAAAACGTGGTGTCCGAACTCAGCACGCAGGATGAAATCCAGAAATTCTGCACCAATATTGCCGATGCGGCCCGCGACCAGCGCTATCTCATGCAGAAGCAGGAGCTGGAAAAGCTTCAGGCTGACGTCAACGAGCGCATTTCCGCGTTGCAGGACCGCAAGGCGGAATATGAGGACTGGCTGGCACGCCGCAATCATTTCCTCGAGCAGGCGAAAAGCAATCTGGTCGATATCTACAAGACGATGAAGGCGGATGCCGCAGCACCGCAGCTCGAGAAGATGCATGTGGAAATCGCGGCTGCCATCATCATGCAGCTTCCGCCGCGCCAATCGGGCCTCATCCTCAGTGAAATGGATGCTCAGAAAGCCGCAATCGTCGCCGGCATCATGTCGCAGGCAATCGACAAAAACACTTCGAAGGATCCTTCATGACCCCGCGTCTTCCGGCCCTCCTCCTGCCGCTTGCCCTGCTTGCCGGCTGCCAGAACAACCAGACCCTGAAGGAAATCGGCAACGCTCCCGCGATGAGCCCGATCGGCAGCGGCCTGCAATTCAGCCAGACGCCGCAGATGGGCATGTATCCGAAGCAGCCAAAGCACATGGCGAGCGGCTATTCGTTGTGGAGCGACAGCCAGGGTGCGCTGTTCAAGGATCTACGTGCGCTTAACATCGGCGACATCCTGACCGTCAACATCCAGATCAACGACAAGGCCGATTTCGACAACGAAACCGAGCGCAACCGTACCAATTCCAGCGGCCTGAACTGGAAGGCAAAGGCGGAAATCTTAGGTTGGACGCCGGAGGCAGATTCCAACATCAAATACGGCTCCGACACAGACACCCAGGCCAAGGGCAAGACCAAGCGTTCCGAAAAGCTGACGCTGATGGTGGCGGCCGTGGTGACCGGCATTCTCGAAAACGGCAACCTCATCATAAGCGGTTCGCAGGAAGTGCGCGTGAATCACGAAATCCGCATCCTCAACGTCGGCGGTATCGTCAGGCCGCAGGATGTCGATGCGCAGAACATGATCTCCTACGAGCGCATCGCCGAGGCGCGCATCTCCTACGGTGGCCGCGGCCGCCTGACGGAAGTGCAGCAACCCCCGGTCGGTCAGCAGGTCGTCGACCTGTTCTCGCCGCTCTGACGCCGACATGCGAAAGCGGGACTGACCCATGGAAAACGAACAGACTGAGAGCAAGAAAAAATCCTCGCCGATGGTCATGACCATCGCTGGCGTTGCAATCCTCACCCTGCTGGGTGCGGGCGGCGGCTGGTTCGTGGGCGGCATGGTCGCCCCGAAGATCGCCGGCGCCGAGGCGCATGCCCCGGCTGCCGCCGGCGAACATGGCGAGAAGAAGGGCGAGGGCATCGATAAAATCCCGGCAGAGGCGAACGGTATCGTCCAGCTCGATCCCATCACCACCAACCTTGCATACCCCTCCACGAACTGGGTGCGGCTTGAAGTGGCGCTGATGTTCAAGGGTCCGGTCGAGGTCAATCTCGCGGAGGATATCCATCAGGATATCATGGCCTACGTCCGCACCGTTTCCCTTCAGCAGCTGGAAGGCCCGCGCGGCTTTCAATATCTTAAGGATGACATTCAGGAACGAGTTGACCTGCGCTCTCAAGGGCGCGTATCCAAGGTCATGTTCCGGACCTTTGTCATCGAATGATTCGATTTCTTGTTACCATCGCTGTTCTTCTGGCTTTGCCGGGCCTTGCCAACGCCCAGCAATTTCCGACCGATCTGTTCAATACACAGATAGACGGATCCGTCGCCGCATGGATCATTCGCACCTTCGGCCTTTTGACGGTCTTGTCAGTCGCGCCGGGCATCCTGATCATGGTCACGAGCTTTCCGCGCTTCGTGATCGCCTTTTCGATCCTGCGCTCCGGCATGGGGCTTGCCTCGACCCCGTCGAACATGATCCTCTTGTCCATGGCGATGTTCATGACCTTCTACGTCATGTCGCCGACCTTCGATAAAGCCTGGACAGACGGCGTGCAGCCGTTGTTGCAGAACCAGATCAACGAACAGCAGGCCATTGGGCGCATCGCCGAACCCTTCCGCACCTTCATGAACGCCAATACGCGCGACAAGGATCTGAAGCTGTTCGTCGATATCGCCCGCGAGCGCGGACAGGTCGTGATGACCGACAATGTTGTCGACTACCGCGTGCTCGTTCCGGCCTTCATGCTTTCGGAAATCCGGCGCGGTTTCGAGATCGGTTTCCTAATCATCCTGCCGTTTCTGGTCATCGATCTCATCGTCGCTACCATCACCATGGCCATGGGCATGATGATGCTGCCACCCACCTCGATTTCCCTGCCGTTCAAGATCCTTTTTTTCGTGCTGATCGACGGCTGGAACCTGCTGGTCGGCAGCCTTGTGAGATCGTTCAACTGACGGCAATTGTGCCGAAATAATCTTCGTTAATCCTGTTTGTTAACCCCGCAGCCCCACGGCTGCGGGGTTTTCGCGTTTTAACCCTTTGGTTACCGTTTTTGCTAGGGGTCGGATAACTATAATTTTAAATTAAAAACTTACCAATTAAATATACTTCGCAGTAACCATAAGTATTTTCTAGTATTTCTTAATGCTCAAATTAACAATTGGGCAATTCTTTGCTGCCAAATTCTCCCTACACACAGCGGGTTTGGTTTCCAAAGGCAAGTAATTCGGAACCGAGTGGCATGAAGCCGAAACGTTGTGACCGGTAATACAAAGTCCGGAATGTCCCCAACTCCAGTATCTCGTAAAAACAAGGGACAAAATACTATGGCAAGCATTCTCACCAACGCCTCCTCTATGGCTGCTCTCCAGACGCTGCGTTCGATCGGCAACAACATGGAGACCACGCAGGGTCGTATCTCGACCGGCCTGAAGGTAGGCTCCGCCTCCGACAACGCCGCTTACTGGTCCATCGCGACCACGATGCGTTCGGACGCTTCGGCGCTCTCCACCGTTTCTGACGCACTCGGCATCGGCGCAGCCAAGGTCGACACCGCGTACTCCGGCATGGAAGCGACGATCAAGGTCGTTCAGGAAATCAAGGACAAGCTGATCCTTGCCCAGGACCCGACTGCCGACAAGAAGAAGATCCAGAAGGAAATCGGCCAGCTCCAGAAGCAGCTGACGTCGATCGCCGACTCCGCGACCTTCAACGGTGAAAACTGGCTGAAGACGAAAGCATCCAACGACGGCGCAGCATTTGCTGCCGGTACTGACGATGCGGCTATTGCCAACCTGAAGAAGCAGGTTGTTGCTTCCTTCACCCGTGACTCCGCTGGCGCCGTCAAGGTTCAGCGCGTCGATCTGCAGCTCAGCGGCTCGAACGTTCTGTTCGATACCGGCGCTGTAACAGACGGCAAGGGTACGGGCATCCTCGACAAGGCAGCTGTCGCAGATGGCGTTAAGCAGTCGGTTTCGAACCTCGATATTTCCGACCTGAGCATCTACAAGGGCGCTGGTGCCACCATGCTCGGCACTGCCGCTGCAACGGACAACGACATCCTCGACAAGCTCATCACCCACGTTGACAAGCAGCTTGAAACCCTCAACAGCGCTGCTGCCGATCTGGGCGCGGTCTCCAACCGCATCTCGATGCAGGGCGACTTCGTTTCCAAGCTGACGGCAACGATGGAAAAGGGTATCGGCCGTCTGGTTGACGCTGACATGAACGAAGAGTCGACCCGCCTCAAGGCTCTGCAGACGCAGCAGCAGCTGGCAATCCAGGCTCTGTCGATCGCCAACAGCGACTCGCAGAACATCCTGTCGCTCTTCCGTTAATCGGACCGAAAATTACAAAAGTCGAGCCGCGCCCGAAAGGGCGCGGTTTTGCATTTGTGGAGTGCTCCGCAAACGGGAAGATTTCGTTTACCATCCTTGCTTTGAAAGCATTTACCACGATTTGAGCGAAGCGCCGGGAGCGCCCTGAAATTAGGGAATTGGAAAGCACCGGCTGTCAGATTTTGGGCATGGACAGGCGGATAGCCGCTGGCCTGAATGACACAACACGCAGGATCGCAAGCGGAGGCTGACTGTCTTGCAATTGCGTGAAACAGGCAAACGTGACGGAGGCTGACCCAAGCGTATTGCCCTTTTACCAAAGCCGCATCCGGAAACGGGTGCGGCTTTATTATTTTTTAAACATTTCAGGCTACGCGCGCATGCGCGCGAAGATTGCATAATAAAATCTCAGCGTGTGCATTTTTTTGCGACCCTTAGCTCTTCATTAACCATATGGAGGTTAGCTAGAGCCATCGAAACGGCGAGCTAACCATTAAAAATCAGCAGGTTAGCAGGCATGATGCTGTGCGCTGTTCCCGGTGAGACCGGAATGTCCCTTCTTTAATCAGCCATTCAAGGGGCAAATTTACTATGACGAGCATTCTCACTAACGTAGCAGCTATGTCTGCACTCCAGACCCTGCGCTCCATCGGCCAGAACATGGAAACGACGCAGGACCGCGTGTCTTCCGGCCAGCGCGTCGGCGAAGCTTCCGATAACGCCGCTTACTGGTCGATCGCGACCACGATGCGTTCCGACAACGGCGCTCTTTCCGCTGTTCAGGACGCCCTCGGCCTCGGCGCCGCAAAGGTCGACACTGCCTATTCGGGTATGGAATCCTCCATCGACGTCGTCAAGGAAATCAAGAACAAGCTGGTTGCCGCCCGCGAACCCGGTGTCGACAAGTCCAAGATCCAGGAAGAAATCACCCAGCTGCAGGATCAGCTGAAGTCGATCTCCAGCTCCTCGTCTTTCTCCGGTGAAAACTGGCTGCAGGCAACCGTCAGCAACGGTGCTGGCGAACTGAAGAACGTCACCAAGCAGATCGTTGGCTCCTTCATCCGCGACGCTGCCGGCAACGTGTCCGTAAAGACCGTCAACGTTGACCTGAGCCGTAACACGGTGCTTTTCGACACGTCTTCGGGCGCTGCAAAGGACAAGCAGGGCGTCCTCGACTCCTACGCCTATTTTTCTTCCACGGGCAGCTACAAGCTGTTCGAAATCACCAATGACTCGGACGGCGTAGGCGCCGCCCAGCCGGTGACCAAGGTTGCAGCAGCCAAGGTTTACACTGAAGCCCAGCTCAAGGGTCTGAAGGAAGCAACTGCCGGCACCGCCGTCACCTTCACCACCGCTGCTGCAACGGGTATCGTCACGATCGCTAACGCCGATGCGACAGCCCCCGACGTCAACGGCACCTACTTCAATCTTGGCAACGACCAGTATGTGAAAATCAACACGACTGCGCCGACCTCGCCGGCAACCAAGACCAACATTGCCGTTGGCCTCGACGGCACCACCAAGATCTACCTGGAAGAAGGCGCAACCGCCCAGCTCGCAACGCAGCTCACCTACTCCCTGACGTCTCTGGACATCACCAAGGACCTGACCGGCACGTTCAAGAACAGCGACGGCTCGGCAGTCTCGGAAAACCAGTACCTCGACGCCATGGTTTCCTTCGTTGACAAGCAGCTCCAGAGCATGACGTCCGCCGCTGCCGACCTCGGCTCGGTCAAGATGCGCATCGAACTGCAGGAAAACTTCGTCAACAAGCTGACCGACTCGCTCGACAAGGGCATCGGCCGTCTCGTCGACGCTGAAATGAACGAAGAATCCACGAAGCTGAAGGCTCTTCAGACCCAGCAGCAGCTGGCTGTTCAGGCCCTGTCGATCGCCAACAACGACTCGCAGAGCATCCTGTCGCTCTTCCGTTAATCGGAAAAGACATCGCCAAAAAATCGAGCCGCATCCGAAAGGGTGCGGCTTTTTCCGTCATGGTTAAGAGAAATTATTATTTCCTAATTTTTATTAACAACAGTTTAGGCTTTGTTAACCATTCGGGCCCTAAAACCTAGCCATCGAAACGATTGGTTAACCAAGACGAAAAAGAGGTTAACAGGCATCAAGCCGCGCGATCGTTACCGGCGGCAATCCGGAATGTCCCTTTTCATTTAAGCCAATCAAGGGGCAAATAATTATGACCAGCATTTTGACGAACGTCGCGGCAATGGCCGCCCTTCAGACCCTCCGCGCAATCGGCAGCGACATGGAAGAAACGCAGTCGCGTGTCTCCTCCGGCCTGCGCGTCAAAACCGCCTCCGACAACGCCGCCTACTGGTCTATCGCGACCACCATGCGTTCGGATAACGGTGCTCTTTCCGCTGTTCAGGACGCCCTCGGCCTCGGCGCCGCAAAGGTCGATACAGCCTATTCCGCCATGGAAACCACTGTCGATGTCGTCAAGGAAATCAGCAAGAAGCTGGTTGCCGCCCGCGAGGCCGGCGTCGACAAGGCAAAGATCCAGGAAGAAATCCGTCAGCTCCAGGACCAGCTGAAAAGCATCGGCGAATCCGCCTCCTTCTCCGGCGAAAACTGGCTTAAGGGCAAGATTAGCGACGCATCCGGCAACCTCACCCCGATAACGAAGCAGATCGTCGGCTCCTTCATCCGTGACGGCGCGGGCAATGTTGCAGTCAAGACGATCAACGTTCAGGTCGACAACAAGACTGCCCTTTTCGATACCTCGACCGGTGCGGCGAAAAACGGTATCCTCGATAGCGCCGCCTATTATTCCGATACAGGCTCCCTGCGCAATTTCGAGATTACCACGACCACACCCGCAGGTGCTGCCACAAACACGCCCTCTACCGCAAAGGTGTTCACGCAATCCCAGCTTCTGGGTTTCCCCTCGGGGACGACGACCACAGTTTCTGCTCCAGACGCAGTAACCGGCCTCGTAACCGTTGCTGCGGCGACAACCGCACGAAACAACGGCACCTACTCCAAGATCGGCGAAAACGCAGCGGGTGAAGCCCTCTACGTAAAAGCCAACAATACCGCGCCGACGCCTGCAGGCACCACTGTAACGGCAATCGGAACCGGCGGTTCGTCCAATAACAATATTTACCTCGAAACCGCCGCCGCAGATTCCCAGATGGCACAGAAGCTCGGCTACTCGCTGATCGATCTCGACATCACCAAGGATCTCAGCGGTTTGCTGGACGCCAAGGGCCAGCCGCTGACGGACAATGACGGCCTCGACAACATGATCCAGTTCGTCAACACCAAGCTGGAATCGCTGATCAGCGCGAGCGCCGATCTCGGCTCCATCAAGATGCGCCTCGATCTTCAGGAAGATTTCGTCAACAAGCTCACAGACTCCATCGACAAGGGCGTCGGACGTCTCGTTGATGCCGACATGAACGAAGAGTCCACCAAGCTGAAGGCTCTGCAGACCCAGCAGCAGCTGGCAATCCAGTCGCTCTCCATCGCCAATACCAGCTCCGAGAATATCCTGTCGCTATTCCGCCAGTAAGCGGCGCCCGTTGGCTACGGGCGGTTTCGTCCCGCTCTGGCAGCAACAGAATATTCGGAAATGGAAACCGCGCTTCGCAAGAGGCGCGGTTTTCACATTTACCGAGACCAGTGCAGAATGCGCGAAAAAGCAAGCCGACATCGTGGACAAGACCCACCGGCACGTTGCGTAAATTTCTGATTTTATTGGGGAAAATGGTGCTGCTAGAGAGATTTGAACTCTCGGCCTCTCCCTTACCAAGGGAGTGCTCTACCCCTGAGCTATAGCAGCATCCGGTGCCGAAGCGTTTGCTTCAGCATCAAGCGTGGCGGCCTATTGCCATAGGTTTTTGACGAGCGCAAGTCGCAAAACGATATTCTTCAACAAGCGGGGCAAAAAAGCGTTCCCCCTGTTGAAAAACGTATTTTTCGGATATTGCTGAATTTATGAACGAACATCATGACAAACAGGCAAAGGCGGCGTTTTCCGTGAACGCTTCAGAAGACCCCGTTGCCGTTGCGGCAAGCGGCAACGCGCAGGCAGGTCCCGGCGAGAAGGCGCGGCAACGCGAGGCGGAGCGCAAGGCGCGGGCAGCGAAGAAGCTGCGTGAAAACCTGCAGAAGCGCAAACAGCAGGTTCGCGCGCGCCGGGCCGGCGATGCGGATGAGACGATTGGCCTGCCTGCCGCAAAAACGGACGAATCATCCTCATAGAGAATTCACCAGCATCATTTGAAACGCCGCGGAAACTCGTCTAAGGACGCGCATTTCCGCAAGGCATGATTAAGAAAGGCGGGCAAAGGCCCGTAGGGACGCATGGATCGCATCAGAATTACGGGTGGTAACAAGCTCAACGGCGTCATTCCCATCTCCGGCGCGAAAAACGCCGCCTTGCCGTTGATGATCGCTTCGCTTCTGACCAGCGATACGCTGACGCTCGAAAACGTGCCGCATCTGGCGGACGTCGAGCAGCTCATCCGTATTCTCGGCAATCATGGCGTCGATATTTCGGTCAATGGCCGTCGTGAAAGCCAGGGCGAAGCCTATTCCCGCACGGTCCACTTCACCTGCCGTACCATTGTCGATACCACCGCACCTTACGAGCTGGTTTCCAAGATGCGCGCCAGCTTCTGGGTCATCGGCCCGCTTCTGGCCCGTGAAGGCCGTGCGCGCGTTTCACTGCCCGGCGGCTGTGCCATTGGCACACGTCCGGTGGACCTGTTCATCGAGGGCCTGCAGGCGCTTGGCGCAACGATGGAGATCGATGGCGGCTATATCAACGCCAGCGCTCCAAAGGGCGGCCTGATCGGCGCTGTTTATACCTTCCCGAAAGTCTCCGTCGGCGCGACGCATGTGATGCTGATGGCCGCGAGCCTTGCGAGAGGCACCACCGTCATTCACAACGCCGCCCGCGAACCGGAAGTCGTCGATCTAGCGCACTGCCTGATTGCGATGGGCGCGAAGATCGAGGGCGCTGGCACCTCCACCATCACCATCGAGGGCGTTACCTCGCTCTCCGGCGCACGCCACCGGGTGCTGCCTGACCGTATCGAGACCGGCACCTATGCCATGGCCGTGGCCATGGCTGGCGGTGATGTGGTGCTGGAAGGCACGCGTGCATCGCTGCTCGACAATGCGCTGGACACGCTGCGGCTTGCCGGAGTGTCGATCAGCGACACGGAGACCGGTCTGCGCGTCGTGCGCAACGGCAACGGCATTCAGCCGGTCGATATCGTCACCGAACCCTTCCCCGGCTTCCCGACCGACCTCCAGGCGCAGTTCATGGCGCTGATGACCCGGTCGCAGGGTGTATCCCACATTACCGAAACCATCTTCGAAAACCGCTTCATGCATGTGCAGGAACTGGCCCGTCTCGGCGCGAAGATTTCGCTCTCCGGGCAGATGGCCCGTATCGAAGGCGTTACCCGCCTGAAGGGTGCGCCTGTCATGGCAACCGATCTGCGCGCCTCGGTGTCGTTGGTCATTGCGGGACTGGTGGCGGAAGGCGAGACCATGGTTTCGCGCGTCTACCACCTCGATCGCGGTTTCGAACGGCTTGAAGAAAAGCTCACCCGCTGCGGTGCGCTGGTCGAACGCGTCAGCGATTGATCCTTTCATCGCCGCTCATTCGTTTTCTCCCCGTTGCAGAGCGGGCCGCGACTGCCTATTTCCTGTACAAGGAATAGACATTGCGGGCGCGGCCCCGCGGAAAAGGAAGAAAACGATGAGCGGCCTGAAATTGCTCGCGCTGGATACTGAAGATCTCTCCGTCATTTCGACGCACATGCAGGACAGCGTCTTCAAACTGAAGGACGTTGCATTCGAGGCAAAGCAGGGCCAATTTACACTTTCCGCCAATCGTTTCGTCTGGGAAAGCGCGAATAAGAAGAACCTGCCGCCGGAGCGATGCCGCAGCGTGGTTTTCCTGAAGCGGGTCTCCGCCGTCCGCTCGCACGGCATCAATCGCAGTGATAAGGAACAGGTGCTTTCGCTCCTTGCAATCCGCTTCGTGCAGAACGGCGAAGGTCCTGATGGCGCCGTCGAACTGACGCTTTCGGGCGGCGGGGCTATCGCACTCGATGTCGAATGCATCGAGGCGCAGCTGACGGATGTGAGCGGCGCCTGGGAAACTGCCGCCAAACCGCATCATCCCGATAGCGAATAAGCTCTCCACGCCATTGCAACGGTTGCCTTTCGTCACTGTTTCGATTTATGCCACATACCAGAGCCGCATTTTTCTGCGGTGAGTTCGTGCACCTCGCGGGATCGCCGCGAGGAAAATGAGAGGGTAATGGCGTGGCAATCTGGCTGGAGCGGGCATCGGCTGATTTCGAACAGAAATTTGCTGCCTTCCTGACAACCAAGAGGGAAGTTTCGGAAGACGTCAACGCGACCGTTCGCGACATCATCGATGACGTCCGCAATCGCGGCGATGCGGCCCTTGCCCACTACTCCATTAAATTCGACGGCATCGATTTCTCGAAGGTCTCGATGCGGGTGACAGCGGAAGAGATCGATGCGGCCGTCGCAGCCGTTGACAGAAGTGTCATCGAAGCTCTCGAACTCGCAGCCCGGCGCATTGAAAAACACCATGCGCGGCAGATGCCGAAGGACGATATCTACGAAGACGAGATCGGTGTGGGCCTCGGTTCACGCTGGACGGCGATCGAGGCTGTCGGCCTTTATGTGCCCGGCGGCACCGCGAGCTATCCAAGCTCCGTCCTTATGAATGCTGTCCCCGCCAAGGTTGCCGGTGTCGAGCGTATCGTCATGGTCGTGCCGGCGAATGGCGGCGTGATAAACCCCGCCGTTCTTGCCGCCGCGCGCATCGCAGGTGTTGAGGAAATCTACCGCATTGGCGGCGCACAGGCCGTGGCTGCACTCGCCTACGGCACGGAAACAATCACGCCTGTCGCCAAGATTGTCGGCCCCGGCAACGCCTATGTGGCGGCCGCGAAACGGCATGTCTTCGGAACTGTCGGCATCGACATGATCGCCGGGCCTTCCGAAGTGCTTGTCATTGCCGACAAGGACAACGATCCGGACTGGCTGGCCGCCGATCTTCTGGCGCAGGCGGAGCATGACCGTGGCGCGCAGTCCATTCTCATCACCGACAATGCCGAACTCGGCAAGGCGGTGGAGGCGGCGGTGGAACGGCAGCTGAAACGGCTGTCGCGCGCCGAGACGGCAGCGGCGAGCTGGGCAGATTTCGGTGCCAGCATTCTCGTCCAAAAGCTCACCGAGGCCAT
>Ga0160455_100893_pt1 | contig 11264 bp, 12 predicted proteins | sample HID1972I_E6MG_FD_108206 | JGI IMG/M metagenome (GOLD analysis project Ga0160455, IMG submission 108206) | Enriched pill bug-associated microbial communities from UW Madison campus, WI, USA - HID1972I_E6 MG | ecosystem: Host-associated > Arthropoda: Insects > Digestive system > Unclassified ... | reverse complement strand
CTTTTTGATCCCTTCCCAATATCGATGCCAGATTAAATCAGTGATTCCGGTCTTTTTGCAGACTTCGGATAAATTCCTCCGGAGTCTGATTATTTAACGATGAATGTGGTCTTTGCTGGTTATATTCCTGTCGCCAGCACTCGATCTTCTCCTGAGCATCTTCCAGTGACAGGAACCAGTGAACATTCAGACATTCATCACGCATACTACCGTTGAATGACTCGACCAGTGCATTGTCTGTGGGTTTTCCCGGCCGCGAGAAGTCCATCGTCACCTTATTTTCATACGCCCATCTATCCAGCGATTTAGAGATAAATTCGCTGCCATTATCCGTCTGCAACCGGTGTGGCACACGCTGCTTCATTCGCTTCAGGCGCTCCATAACGGCAACCACATCATCTCCCCGCAGCCCCTGACCAACCTCTATCGCCAGGCATTCACGACTAAAATTATCCACTACAGTCAGGGCACGGATCCGACGTCCGTTGAACAGATTATCAGCAACAAAATCCATGCTCCAGCACTGATCTACAGCACTGACTTCCGGACGGACGTGTCGGTGCCTGGCAGTGACATGCCGACGGGGACGTTTTGTCCGTAGATTCAGTCCTTCCAGACAATAAATTCGGTGTGTTTTCTTATGGTTTACTAACCAGCCTTCACGGCGCAAAAGAATATGAATACGCTGACAGCCATAGCGGACACGCGCCTCAGCAATCTCTCTTATCCGGTGAGTCAGGGCCCTGTCATCACGGCAGCTGCGATAGTTGTATACCGTGCGACTTTGCATCATCAAACGGCAACCGCGGCGCAGACCAATACGATACGCGTCCAGTAGGTAAGTCACCGCTTCCCGCTTCTGGACGGGCCTCAGAACTTTTTTCGAATGACATCCTGGAGCATTTCCTTGTCCAGACTGAGGTCTGCCACCAGACGACGGAGTCGTTGGTTTTCATCCTCCAGTTGCCGCAGACGACGCAGTTCCGTCACGCCCATCCCGCCAAATTTTTTCTTCCAGTTGTAAAAAGTGGCTTCAGAAATGCCCATCTTTCTGCACACTTCCTCCACTCTGGTGCCGGTTTCGGCCTGTTTCAGCGCAAATGCAATCTGTTCTTCGGTATAACGGGTCTTTTTCATGGCGATGTGCCTCTCTGTGAGATGAAAGAAAGACCGGATACTTCAGTTTAGACTGGTACGGTTTACAGGGGGGAGATCAAATGGACTTGTGCCTTCCGGCCTGGTACCACACCGGATGGTCCCTCTCTCTGATCCCCAGTACGTCAACCAGCTTGAAGTGATGGTGGCCACACTAAAAATTCCGCTGGAGCGCCGCAAAAAAATGTCCGGCATAACTAACTTTAGATGGACTAGGAACCGTGACTATGGATTAAGAACCGTCAAATTAACGGTTCTTAATCCATATTAGAGAGAGTTCTAGGCTCAGCAGCATGTAAGCTACAACTGACCTTCTTCATTTCAATGAAATACTACTGGTTGGTGAGAGCAGACACTGATGGGTTGGATCATTCCTACGGGATATTTATACACTGTTATTATTGAATATAACCAATAAGTTAGATCCTTAAAGAGATCCCAATGTGATCCAATAGAGATCAAAGAAGATCCCCGTATCTGTATCATGTTGATAATTAAAATAAAATAGGCATTTACGATGGACTTAGAACCGCTCTTTATGGGCTATGAACCGCTAAAGATGAACTATAGGCCGGTTTTAATGGGCTGACGACCAATCTTGATGTTCTAAAGACCGTTTGATAAATGGACTAAAGACCGATTTTTCCGCTTTCTCTTGTTGATGACAATGTGTTTTAAAATCAGTGCCATAGGTAATTTTTTAATTTATATTCACATTTAATCCACAGGGTTATGCACATATCATTTTTCCATTAACTTGCTATCTCGATCTCATGCATCAATAATGTGGGCTAAGGTCCGCTCAAGTGGATTAAAGGCCGCTCAACTCGGATAAGTAAATATGCCAAAAAATGATAAAGATCCTGCTGTTGGGTCTAGCATACAGCTCAGTGACAGCTCTCCAATCACTTCAAAGATGGTTGGGGGCAATGTGCTCAGACATACTAATAATCACACAGTACAACCTGTTGCGCTTATGAGACTTGGGTTGTTCGTGCCTACCCTGAAGACCACAGACAGAGCTAAACGTTTAACCAAAACGACTATTGATGCGACCGAAGAATTAGTCCAGTTAAAAATATCCCAAGCTGAGGGATATGAAAATGTAACCATCACTGGCACTCGTTTAGATATGGATTCTGACTTCAAAACTTGGATTGGTGTTGTTCGAAGCATTGCAGAGCATGGTAACTCTGATGGCATGGTTGAGATGTCTATAACTGAGTTAGCTAAACTCTGTGGATTCCCAAGTACTGAGGTTCGCACTCGTCTACGCAAGAGGATAACAGATTCATTACAACGTATAATGAGTGTCGTTATTCATCTACAAATGAAAACCGACAAAGAGAAAGATGAGAGCGATGGCCTAATGCTGCATCTCATCAAAGATGTGCAATACAGTGATAAGAAGAATTTCGTCACATTTTCAGCTGATCCACGTCTTAGCGAGCTTTATGAAGTAGATCACACCGTACTACTTCACCTGAAAGTTATCAAAACATTGCCCCGCAAGGAATCAGCTCAAGCAATCTACACATTCATTGAAAGTTTACCTAAGCGCCCTGCCCCTATTTCGATCAAGCGATTACGCGATCGCCTCAACCTTCGATCTGCCGCTATTGGTGATCAAAATCGAACCGTCAGAAAAGCGATGGAGGTGCTAAGAGATATTGGATACGTTGAGTATGAGGAAGTTAAAAAAGGAAGATCGTCATATTTCAGAATCCTCAGAAGAAACCCTAAGTTAATTCTTGATTCGATATCAGATGACGAACTTGGCGGCGATAGCAGAGATGGTGCTAGTAAACCTATGAGCGAGAAACAAAAAGCTTTATTTGACGCTGTCTCATCAATTGATGAGTCAGATTTAGAGAAGGTTTTGCAGGCACTAACTGCTCTTAAGAAAAAGTAACCGAGTCTAAATGGACTAAAGGCCGCAATGTACGGGCCTTAGTCCATCTAAGCGTTATGCTGGCGGTCGTCAATCCATCTTATCTTCTTAACTCTTTGATTCGTAGCTATTAATGGTTTTTTTACGCGACAAAATCTACGGTTTTTAGTCCATCCTGAATGAGTTAAATCAGAAAGGAGCTGCAAATTAGCTACTTTTACCCTGATCCGTCATCCTCTCTCACCCTAATCTCCTCTTACAACGGTTCACAGTCCATTTTGAATGTAACTTCGTATCTGCGCTGGTTTTCAGTCCATCCAAATTTCACTGGACGGACTACAGACCATTTTTGCGGATTTCAGTCCATGTTTGTGCTGTTAGATGATTGATAGAACAAGTGTTCTTTTTTTTGGAGGTAAACCCGTAACTAGTTTGTTTTTTATACTAATTTATTAAACTATAATCATCTAAACTTTGCGCCAAACCCCTTGCTTTGCAATTAAATACAAGATTTAATATATCAATGCAAAGTTTACCACAAGGAACATTCTATGGGATTGATGGATACTCTTGATCAGTGCATTGCAGCTGGCCATGAAATGACAAAAGCGATTGCCATTGCTCAATTCAATGACGATAGCCCTGAAGCCAGGAAAATTACGCGCCGCTGGCGTGTAGGAGAAGCAGCTGACCTAATCGGTGTTTCTTCGCAGGCTATACGTGATGCCGAAAAGGCTGGACGCCTACCCCACCCCGATATGGAAATGCGTGGTCGGGTAGAACAGAGAGTTGGATATACCATTGAACAAATCAATCATATGCGAGATGTGTTTGGTACACGGCTTCGCAGACCAGATGAAAATATCCCTCCTGTTATCGGAGTAGCTGCGCACAAAGGTGGGGTTTACAAAACTTCTGTCTCAGTGCATCTTGCTCAAGACCTCGCTTTAAAAGGACTTCGTGTCCTCCTGGTGGAAGGCAATGATCCACAAGGTACAGCATCGATGTATCATGGGTGGGTTCCAGATTTGCACATACATGCTGAGGATACTCTTCTTCCTTTCTATCTTGGTGAATGTGATGATGCCTCATATGCCATAAAGCCTACATGTTGGCCCGGCCTTGATATTATTCCTTCCTGCCTTGCATTGCATCGGATCGAAACAGAACTGATGGGACGTTATGATGAAGGGAAATTACCTACTGAACCCCATATGATGCTTCGGCTTGCAATAGAAACCGTTGCTCAGGATTATGATGTCATTGTTATCGATAGCGCTCCAAACCTTGGCATCGGAACGATTAACGTTGTATGTGCTGCTGATGTATTGCTCGTCCCTACCCCCGCAGAACTCTTTGATTACACTTCAGCCTTACAATTTTTTGACATGTTACGAGATCTATTGAAAAACGTAGATCTTCAAGGTTTTGAACCTGATGTCAGAATACTTCTTACAAAATACAGTAATAATAATGGTTCCCAGTCACCATGGATGGAAGAGCAAATCCGTGATGCCTGGGGAAGCATGGTTCTCAAAAATGTTGTTCGTGAGACGGATGAGGTTGGGAAAGGCCAAATTAGAATGCGTACTGTGTTTGAACAAGCAATTGATCAGCGCTCTTCGACAGGAGCCTGGAGAAATGCGCTTGCGATATGGGAACCTGTTTGCAATGAAGTTTTTGACAGACTAATTAAGCCTCGTTGGGAGATCCGATGATGAAACGTGCCCCAATTATTCCCAAATCATCTTCTGCGCAACTCACAACTTCTCAAGTTGCTGCACCAGCAGCTCCTATGGTGGATTCTCTTATTGCAAGAGTTGGTGCCATGGCGAAAGGAAACACAGTTAGCCTCCCCGTTTGTGGTCGAGAAGTTAAATTTGTTCTCGAAACGATATCTGAAAATGCAGTCGAAAAATCAACTCGTGTTTGGGCTGGAAATGAGCGTGACCAAGAATTTTTGACCGAAGATGCTCTGGACGATCTAATCCCCTCATTTTTGGTTAGTGGGCAGCAGAATCCCGCTTTTGGCCGAAAAATAGGTAATTGCATTGAAGTTGCAGATGGCAGTCGACGCCGCATGACGGCTATCCTGACATCAAGTGAGTATCGTGTTCTTGTTGGCGATCTCGACGATGAACAAATGGATTCATTATGCAAGTTAGGTAACGATTATCGCCCTACAAGTGCTTATGAAAGGGGTAAGCGTTACTCATTCCGTCTTGATAATGAATTCAAAGGTAATATTTCAGCTCTGGCAGAAGCGGAGAATATTTCCAGGAAAATTATCACAAGATGCATCAGCACCTCCAAGCTTCCTCGTGAAGTGATCGCCCTCTTCTCCCACCCTGGTGAGTTGTCTGCTCGTGCTGGTGAGAATTTAAGTCGCCTTTTTAATGATCATGAGCCGTTATTACAGGCTAGAACTCGTGAATTATTAGAAAAGCGTAAGAGTGGATTTGCATTTGAGTATGAAGAGATCATCCAGGCATTAACTGATGCCTCGAAAACGTCGAAAGGCTCTCCGGCAGACTCTCCGATAAAACGTGAGTTTGTTCCTGGCGCAGTAGCTCAATACAAAGGTAATAAGGTCATAATTAGTTTGGATCGTTCTAAGATTCCACAGCTCTGCATTGAACAGATGGAAAAAATCTTAGAGCACTTACAAAAGGCCTAAGTTGATTTACTCTCCAAATTAGTCTGCCCGTGGTCCCAACCACACAACTGGGACCACGGTCCCAACCACACAACTGGGACCACGGTCCCAACCACACAACTGGGACCACGGTCCCAACCACACAACCGGGACCACGGTCCCAACCACACAACCGGGACCGAGGTCCCAGTAATATTGCTGTGTAGACGAATTTAAAACAGAATATCTCCTCCAGCCACTCCCCCTGAACGTCCACGCCACACCGGGCAGAACGGCTATGACCATTACCGCCGGGAATTTATCCGCCTGTTCCGCGACACCGCCCGTTATCACCACCGGCATGAGGTTTTCCGGGATTTTGCCGAAATGGCTACGCTTTCGGTGCAGAACGCCTTTCTTCGCAGTCCTGATCTGGAAAAAGAATATCTGGCTCTGGCCGGGTGCTATCAGCCTGATGATGTTCACCGGATGGCGCAGTTGCTGGGCTGTCTTACCGGCGCGCTGGAGTGCCAGCCAGGAGACTTTCTGGGCCAGATCTTTATGGAGCTGGAAATTTGTTCGGACCATATGGGGCAGTATTTCTCGCCTTACTCTTTATCTGTCCTGGCGGCCCGTCTTACCGCCGGCGATATGCTCAGCCAGCTGGAGCACAAGCCATTCATCACGTTTCATGATCCGGCTGTCGGCGCGGGTGGCCTGGTGATCGCGTTTGCGCAAGTGCTGGCGGAGCAGGGCATAAACTATCAGGACACGCTGTTTGCCTGCTGCATGGATATAGACGCCACAGCAGCGCATATGTGTTACCTGCAGCTGTCCCTTCTGGGGATTCCCGCTGAAGTTGTCATTGGTAATACACTGACCCTGGTCGTTCGCCGGACTTACCGGACGCCGATGTGGTATGTCGGCAACTGGCGGGGGCGGCTGGGAACGGCGGATATGGTTGATTCCCTGCGCCGGTTTCTGAAAGGCTGAAGGATACCGGGGCTGTGGCCCCGGTATCCATGGCGCTTCCAGGGGGCATAAGCCCTCGGCGCGCCCGGCATCCCGGCCAGGTGACCGGGATGATAAGGTTGCCCGCCCCGGCGGGCCTGTACCATACCCCCCGCTTCCCCTGTCCTCCTGTCATGTGGACGTTATCTCCTGCCATCGCTTAAACGGTTGCACCGTGCCGTCAAAAATCAAGCCGCCGGCTGCGGCACCCGTTCGCACTCCTTCCTTTCAGTCAGTCATTTGCGCTGCGGCTTTGCATCCGGGGCATGACTTTTGCCTGATGGCCCGTTGCTGACCGTCGCTCATGGCGGGAGACAACGACCCTCCTTCGAAAGGAGGAACGCCAGAAGAAAGCCGGTTTTTCCGGCCCCACTCAGAAAGGAGAACATATGAACGATCGTGACGCAGTCAAAGCCCTGCTGCAGGCGCTGACCAGTAAGCTGCTGATTTCATCCCCGGAGTTCGCTGCCGCGCTGGCGCATTTCGACATCACGACCACTTATGAAGGCGTGAAAGGCGACCCTGACTGGGCGGGGTTTTTTGGGCATAAAGGCTGCTTTTTTGTGGATGTGTTTTCGGCCGCAAACCCGAAGGGCCTGCGTTATGATTTTGATTGCCGACATGATGCTGAGGCCTTCGCAGCCGGCGTGCGTGACGGGGTGGTGGTGTTATGACCCTGTATTCTCTGCTGACGGCGGCCCATGGCCGCCAGCTTCTGGAAGCGCACGGCTGGCCGACGACGCTGAATGTGCAGACTGGCGACTGCGGTGATCGCCTGGAAATCAGCGGTGTGCTCAGCCATCAGGCACTGTCTGACCTGCTGCCTGCGCTGACTGCGTGTCACGGCATCGACGCGGTCGTCCTTCGGGGCCTGCAGTTACTGTGTGATATCTACCCGCTGCAGGGGACTGTCTGCGGCACGGTCTGTGGCGGTAAACCCGCCGTTCGTGTCAGTTTTGAGTCGTTCCCGGATGACCGGATGATGTTCAGACAGCCACTGTGTGAAGCCCTGCAGGCTTCCCTGACGGCGTGTCTCACCCGCCTGGATGCTGATGCGGAAACCATTCTGCGCCTGACCGGCGCCGGGTATGAGGGGGCGAATATTTTTGAGCGAGAAACCCGTCATTTCGTCGTTGTGGGCGAGGTCTGGGATGCGTTACCGGAAGATGTTCAGCCTGACGAGGCGCTGATTGCGGCCTGGCTTCATGAGATTTTTTGCCACGGTTCGGCAGTGTTATCGGTCGGTCTTGTCGTGTTCCAGCTGTATGGCATGGTCAGAATGGCGGAATTGCCTCTTGAGGAGGTCATCATTATTCGCCCGGGGATGCCTGTGAGACGCTGGTTACCCCGCCAGAAACTTGCGCAGCTGGCTGACCGTGTTCGCCGTCAGGTGGACCACGCGCGTGAGATTACCTCGAGCTTTACGTCCTGACCATTCCGTCCTGACTCCCGGGCATCCAGGAGTTCTTCTGGAGAGAAAATGCATGAACGTATCACCCGTTTCATTCCGGTCACCTCCCCCTGATTTACTGATTTACGCCCGTACCATCAGTGACGACGATCTGTGCGCCTGGTGCTGCCATCTCTGGTACCAGCCGGGAGAAGAGAGCGTCTGTGAACACCATGCCGGCCCTCACTGGCCCGGCACTCAGGATGAGGACGGCTACATTCAGCGCTGTGCCGCCTGGTCACCGCCGCAGGAAAATGTTGCGCCTTAATGGCGCCTTTTATTGCCTTTCAGGCATGATGACCCTCCCCCTGGCGTTTCCTTCCGGGCCGGTGTTTCTGGCCGCGACTTACGCTGAGCCGGCGCGGGACGGCGTCAACAGCCCGCCACTCCCCCGGTCACCGCGTCTGCAACGCGGCGCTGCGGCCTCCTGCCGGTTATTGACGCCGACCCTGTTACCCCGTCTCGCGGATCAGTCACGGCCATCACTCCCCGGCCAGCAAAGGGGAGCCAACACCAGAGGAACATCACGATGACATTTCACACCTTTCACAGCCTCACCAGCGCGCTGATCCATACCCTGTCAAAGCAGGAGCTGCAGGCCCTGAACTGGCCTGTTTCTCTCCGCCTGGAATACAGTCTCAGCTGGAGCCAGGACGACGGCGTGCTACTGTGGGGGGATCTCTCCTGCCATGACCTTGTGCGCATTATCCCCGGGCTGCGCGCCCGTCGCTATTTATCCCGGGCGGATGCGCGGGCCTTATTTTCTGCCGTACTGTCACTGGGCGTGACGGTACGGATTGCCCCGTCGCAGTCCTGGTATCGCCATGCCGGTGGCGCCAGGATGAGCGCCGAGGGGTTTCCGGACAGTATGGCGAAACAGGAAAAGTGCCTGCTTAAGGCGCTGCAGGCGCAGTATGCCTGTCTGTGTGGGCGCGTGAAAACGCTGGGCTACCGGCTGACTGAAGGCACCTACCCGGAGGAGCCAGGTGAAGTCCTGTTTACCCGCCGGACGGAAAATATCACCCTGGAAGCTGTGGCGGTCGATCCCTGTGACTGCGGATATTGTGATACCGACGAGGCGATCCTGACGGACTACATCCGGCTTATCCTCGAGGGAAACGCCCGGGTGGCCTCAGTCCGATTCCAGGTGACGTGTGCCGGTCAGCTGATGGCGGAATGCCGGGCCAGTGAGGTGGTGATCCTGGCGGGTCAGCCGGTCAGAAAGTGGGTGGACAGGTTTGAAATCCAGTATGTCGCCCGTGAAGCCCGGGCCGCCATCGCGGAACAGGCCCGGGCTTTCCGCAGTTTTATGCACGCGGCCTGACGTTCCCCGGGTCGCCAGTGTGCGGCCCGTTCATCTGCCTGCCGGATGACGCCGACATTGAGCCGGCACCCTCCGGGTTCAAAAGGCCGCGACCTTTCCGGTCGCCTTTTATCGCCGTTCCGGCGGGATCTAAAACCCTCTGTTATGTGCCCCGGTCGGGCTTTCGCCGTGCCCAGACCTTAGCCCGGGCCGCGTGTGTAACAAGGGAAGCTGCGCCGCGCTCCTCACCCGTTCTCGTCAAAAAACAGGGCATTCAGCCCTGATTTTCGCCTGCGCTGCGGCTTGCGGGCGCGCCCTTGTTTCCCCCGCTGTAAAGCCCGGTCTGGTTCGTGGTCACGGCGCAAGCCGGCATCCACTGACCATTTAGGGAGAAATCATCATGCCAAACTGGTGTGCTAACCGCATTCGAATCACTGTGCCTGCGTGTCTTCAGGCTGACCTTGAAGCCTGGGTGAACGGGGCGGAATATCCGTATTACAAACGCGCCATCAACCAGAGTATTCGTCTGTTTATTGCCGGCGTTGCCGGGCGGCTGAAGCCAGCCACTGAGATGCACTATTTACCTTATCCGGCGCTGACCGCAAATGGATGGACTGAGCCTTCAGAGGCGGCACTGGCGTTTGGGGCATGGGTCGCGATGCTGGGGCGAAATGCGTGGCTTGATAAAGCCTGCTGTAACGTTATCGACCAGTGTTACCGGACAACAGGCATTGCCGGTCTGACATGGGATGCGCTGACCGTGGCTGAACAGGCGCGGGCGGAGGAGATGATGCGCGGTAAAATGCATGACTGGGGTCATTGTTCACTGCGCACGGTCAGCTGTGCGGAGCTGTTTGACAGCCCTGAAGCAGAGCCGGAAGGGGAGGGGTTCGACCTGCGCCTGATTCTTCCGACCCGTCTGGCCTGTGAAATTAACGGTTTTAACGGCCGTTTACTGAATGAGGTGCCGAGTGCGTATGATTTGTACTGTACGAACTATGGCATCAAATGGCCGTCTGCCAGTAATGCAGAGATAACGGGCGGGCATGGCTGGCTGGAGATCGATGTGGATACGCCCTGGGCTCCGCCCGCGGAACCGGTGATGGAGGCGTTGTCCGGCAGATGGGGCTGCACCATTGACCACTGGTTCAGTGAAGCCGGCAGTGACTTTTGCGGCTACCGGCGGTATGAGGAGGGGTGTGTGGTCGATTGCCTCGATGATTGTCTGGAGTACGGTGAAGAAGATGAATACGGGTGGAGTGATGTTACCGGCCCGGACTGGTTACTGGGGAATGTTCCGCATTATGGCGGTTAAATAACGAACAGCGCAGGGCAGGGCATGGACCGCGTGCCCTGTAGCCGGTTATCCACAGGCTGTGCGGCAGATTACTGACCAGCATTGTGGACAACCGGTGCCGCGGCGGGGAAACCTTCTGCAGGTTATCACCTGCAGGGAGTGTCCATTATGGCGCCTGCGGCGCCCTAATGCGGCCTCCCGGGATGATGATCTGAGCAAAACTAAATCATTACAAGAGTGTAAAAAGTGCAGAAAATGCACCTTTCCGTGTTAATTTTTACCTTCAAAATCTACCAGGATTTGCGTCAAAAACCTCAACGTCAATGACGGAGTGGCCCTTTGGCCCCTTCGGCTCCCCGTCAGGCCGGGTCGTCGCCTGCACTGCGCGGGGTGTCCGGGGCGGCCACCACGCTTCGCGGAGCCAGGAAACCTGTCTCCGTCCTGGCGGATAGCAAGCGATGCCTGAAAGGCGGCGCTTACAGCAGCCGTTCCGGCAGCTGTCGCTCTCACTGGCCGTCTCTG